>Ga0194126_10001562_pt1 | contig 38309 bp, 35 predicted proteins | sample TA2KigC150mmetaG_FD_148641 | JGI IMG/M metagenome (GOLD analysis project Ga0194126, IMG submission 148641) | Freshwater microbial communities from Lake Tanganyika, Tanzania - TA2015035 Kigoma Deep Cast 150m | ecosystem: Environmental > Aquatic > Freshwater > Lake | place: Tanzania: Lake... | reverse complement strand
CGCAAACGCTGGCTATGACAAAACAAGTTAAAAGTTAAAAGCGAAAGGTCAAAGATTATCCTTTGCCTTTCAGAGTCATAATACTCGTTGCCAATATCTTGGATAGCTCGATTACCTCTCTTAGGAGATTTTCAGTTCTTTCCCTTTCAGCTTTTCCTGAATCTCGCAAGAGGCAAAGCCAGAATTCAGTCTCATTGGCTGATTTCAAAGCGTGCGCAAAGAAGTTGGTATAGTCCTTTCGAGAGCTTGCACCTTGTGCTTCAATTACATTGGCGCCGATGCTGGTAGCACTTCGAAGCAATTGGTCACCAATGATATTTGAGACCTGCCCCTTTGGCAGCTGCTCGATAAACTCGATAACATCGAGAGCAAACCTGTAAACCCGGCCTCGAAATTCCTTTTTAAATTTTGATTTGTCATTTTGCATTTTGGTTTTTAACTTTTCACTTGTTGCATTCTGCATCTTGAGTCTTGCATCTTGCATCTTTTTGGGCCTTTAACTTCTAACTTCTAACCTTGTTTCACTACCACTGGCCCCTGCTCACCTCTAACCACCCTGCCCGAAGTGGTCAGCAACCGGTGGTTCTCCTTGCGCTCTTCCAAATCTGGCCAGCACACCAGCATACAATTACCGCAGGTGAACAGCATCCTGTCCATGAATGGCCCAGCACTCTCCAACGGAGGCAAACTCAAGTTCTCAGCATCCAGCAGAATGCGCAACAGTCGATTATCCGGCTCCCGGGCATATTCCTGGACAACTCGCATGAACTTCTCATCGTTACCTGGCTCAGGTAAGTCGAGCACTTTATATGACCAGGTTGACCATTTGGATTCGCGGTTCCTGACACCATTAGCACCCCCGCAGCTTACTTCACAGCGAGCGTTGTGAGCCTTCTTATTATGCTTATACGCATTGCCAGCCACATTGACCGCAGTCTCTTCCTTAGCAGAAATGAAATAGCCGGGACAGGAAGCAGCACACAGCCGACACTTGTCACAGGTGTCCCGCTGCTCCATTGGCTTATCTGGCTCCAGTTCCGCCGAAGTGACCACAGATAACAACGATACAGTCGCACCATACTCCGGGGTGAGGACGTTCCCACTCCAACCCAACCAACCGATACCAGCAGCGACAGCAACGTAGCGATGTGATAAGGGCGGCACCATAGCTAGAAAAGGCTGGCCCTTCCGGTATTCGTAATTGGGCCACAGGGCTTTTGCTTCATAGCCCATTTCTTGAAGCAGCTTTTCAATCGCCATACCTGCCTTAATCACCTTCATATATGATGCCCGGTGGTCTCTGGTATGAGCCATCTGGTCTTTCTTTGACAGGAAGTCACGAATTGCCTGTTTATCCAAAGCAACAGCTAGTGATATAGCAGATTCGGCACCGGGGAGCACATAGGTCAAATCGCCCGATGGCGGAGCATCGGCCAGCCGCTCCCGGGTGGTAAACCCCACTTTGTTAATGCCAATCTCACGAGCCAGCTTCGTGATTTCTTGCTTCAGCTTATCCATGTCATGCATCCTAACGGTCAAATTTCGAAATCACAAATTCTAAATCCCAGACAATCCCAAAATTCAAATATAGAATTCCACAAGCGAAGCGAGACGACCGCCCCGTCCCCTCACTAGCCTCATGCCTGTTGCCCCCACTTTCTATTTTCAGCTTTTATCTTTAACTTTCTTTGCCCAAATACGCCGCTATAACTTCGGGGTTAGTCCTGATTTCCTCAGGCGTGCCCTCAGCGATCTTACGCCCAAAATCCAGCACAACAATCCTATCAGCTATATCCATGACCACGCCCATGTCGTGTTCCACAAGTACTATGCAATTCACTCCGTCCCTGAGAATCGGCGTATCAGGATAAGTTTCCCCCTGGCCTTCAAAGATATCGATGATGAAGCGGGCAATGTCTTCTTTCTCCTCCAGGTTCATACCGGCCATTGGCTCGTCCAGCAGCAAAACCTTTGGCTCCAGCGCCAGCGCCCTACCCAACTCCACCCGCTTGCGCATTCCATAGGGCAGTGCACCTACCACTCGCTTTCTGATTGGCTCTATCTCCAGGAAATCGATGATATCCTCTAGCGCCTTGCGGTGCTGGATTTCCTCCCTCTTCGCCGGGCCAAAATATAGAGCGGTGCTCAGCGTGCTTTGCTTCATCAGGATATGGCGGGCTGCCATTAGATTGTCCAGCGTGCTCAGGCCAGAGTACAACTCTATATTCTGGAAGGTTCGAGCAATACCTAGTTTGGTTACTTTATCAGGCCGCATCCTGGCGATGTTTTGCCCATCGAAGTAGATATTTCCCTCCTGCGGCTTGTAGAACCCGTTTATACAGTTTAAGATGCAGGTCTTGCCAGCCCCATTCGGCCCGATAATGGCCAGTATCTCGTTGTTTCTGATATCGATGCCGACATCCCTGAGCGCCTTCACACCCCCAAAGGAAAGGGTGAGGTTTTCGATTCTTATTCTGATGTCTCTCTTGGTTTCCAATGTTTGCTGTGTAGTCATAGATTCGAATCATATTATCATTATATAGCCCGTAGTTCAAACACAGCATGAAGCAAATTAGTAAATCAAATTGACATTGAGGCCCAAACATCACCAAAATTCCTTTCAACTCCAGAAAGCAAAGGGCGGTCTTGCATCTCTGAAAAGGATTCTGCTAACCTATGAGCACGCTAAGACCAAGGGGAAAGGAGGCAGGTAATGAAGCTGGTTACTTTCGAGATTTCTACATCCCTGGGCCCCATACAGCGCATCGGAGCACTGCGTAAGGAAAGGATAATCGACCTCAACATGGGCTACACTAGCTACCTCGCCAGTAAAGGCAGCAGCGGGCGAGCCTACGAAACATCCGCAGCATTTTTACCACCCAATATGATCGATTTCTTCCGCAGCGGGAAGGATGGCAATGAAGCAGCCGAGACCACCATTGACTACATAGACAAACAAAGCTCCAAAAGCCCATTACTTGGGCCAAAAGGCGAGAAAATTCTCTACGAGATGGCAGAGGTAAAGTTGAAAGCCCCGGTTCCACGTCCTAACTCCCTCAGAGATTACATCGCCTTCGAAGGCCACGCCAGCCTTTCGGGAAAGAAGCAACTGGACAAAGGCTGGTACGAGATGCCAGTATGCTACAAGGGCAACTGCGACACCATTATTGGCCCTGATGAGACAATACTATGGCCCGCTTTTACTGACCTGCTGGACTACGAGTTGGAATACGGTATCTACATCGGCAAAGAAGGCAAGAATATCCCCAGGGAAAAAGCGGAAGAGCACATAGCCGGCTATACCCTATTCAACGATATCAGCGCCCGGGATATCCAAATAACAGAGATGCTGGCATTCGGGTTGGGACCAGTGAAAGGAAAAGATACCTGCAGCGTTATGGGGCCCTGCCTGGTAACCCCAGACGAGATAGACCCCAAGAATATGCGGATGCTAGCCCGTATCAATGGAGAAGTATGGTCCGACAACAACAGCGGTACTTCTTACTGGACTTGGCCACAGATAATTGAGTTCGCCTCTATGGAAGAGACGTTGTACCCCGGAGACTTTCTCGGGTCAGGGACAGTGGAAGGAGGCTGCGGATTGGAACTAAACAGATGGATTCAGCCCGGCGATGTCATCGAGCTGGAAGCAGAGGACATCGGCATTCTCAGGAACCGAGTAGGTCAGAAACCGCCAAAGCAGACTTTCACCCGCTGACGGCTTTCTTTCGGAGAAAAGGAGGAGGCACTATGAACGCAGAATACACAGTTCCAACCTGGGAAGCTGGGGTTAAGCAGTTGGCCCCAAATATCTATGCTTATATACAGGCCAAGGCCACCTGGTACTGGAGCAACGCCGGATTTATCGTGGGTAAAGACTATGTTGTAGTGGTAGATTCGTTGGCTACCGTCGGCCTGACCCAGAAGTTCAAGGATGAAATCAGGAAAGTCACCGACAAACCTATTCGCTTTCTCATCAACACCCATCATCACGGCGACCATACCTGGGGAAACCACGTATTCCCAGGAGCTAGCATCATCTCGCACAATCTTTGTCGCCACGAGTTAATAGCCACAGGAGTCATGGATACCGGCCTGCTGAATACCGTCTTCCCTGACCTAGATTTCACCGGTGCCGCAGTAACACCATCTCATATCACCATCGAAAAAGAACTTACACTCCATATTGATGACCAGGAAGCAAAGCTTATCCATTTCGGGCAAGGACACACCATCGATGACCTGATTGTATATCTGCCCCGGGAGGACATCATCTTCACAGGCGACCTCATCTTCCTGTATTCCATGCCGCTGGCCATGGAAGGCTCGTTTGCCGGCTGGATCAAAAACATGGGCCTTATGACCGAACTAGGAGCCAAGACATACGTCCCCGGCCATGGCCCAGTGTGCGACAAGGAGGGGCTAAAGGAATGCCTTGATTATCTGGTGCTTGTCCAGAAGGAAGCCAGGAAGCGATTCGACAAAGGCATGACCACGGATGAAGCCGCAAAAGACATCGACCTCGGCCATTATAAAAAGTGGGCTAACCCTGAGCGCATCTTAGCCAATATAGAGCGGCTGTGGCGCGAGTTCCGCGGCGAAGACCCCGCCACCTCTAAGTTGGACGTGGTAGACGTCTTCTTCCGCATGGCCACTTTTGCCACTGGCATTTAGAAGCCCTGACTACAACCGAAGCACTATTGGCTAGTCTTTGGCCTTTGCTTTTTCCTGTTCCTGCAACACACGGCGCAGGACCTTGCCCACCATAGTCTTGGGTAAATCCGATACAAAGTCGATGAACCTGGGCACCTTATAAGCAGCCAATTTCTGGCGACAGTGATTCTGTAGCTCTTCAACCGTCGCCTTCTGGCCTTCTTTTAAAATCACCCATGCCTTCACTGCCTCTATCTGCCTGGGGTCGGGAATGCCAGCCACGCAGACCTCCAGGACAACGGGATGTTCCATAAGAACCTCTTCCACCTCCCTGGGCCAGACCTGGAAACCGCCGGGCTTTATCACGTCTTTCTTGCGGGCAGTGAGAAAAAGATAGCCATCTTCATCGAGGTACCCAATATCCCCGGTATATAACCAGCCCTCCCTCAATGTTTCTGCCGTCTCCTCTGGGTTATTCCAGTATCTCATCATCAGTTGAGGCGCCTTTATGGTTACTTCTCCGACCTCCCCAATTCCCATCTCTTTAGTACCAGTTTCGATATCAACTATGCGGATAATGGTATCAGGCAGAGGCAACCCCACTGAGCCTTCTTTCCAGACACCGCGCCAGGGCGTGGTAGTCATAGCCATGGTCGACTCGCTCAGCCCATAGCCCTCGGTCACATTGCCCCTGATTCGCTCCTCAATTCTCTTTTTAGTCTCCGCCATCAGCGGAGCCGCTCCAACTCCCGCTCCAAGCAGGCATATCAGGTCAGTGGGCTTAAGGTCGGAATGGTTAAGCAAATTGACGAACATCGTTGGTGTGCCGGCAAGCATGGTAGGATTGACTTCCCGGATATTCTGAAGGATAACATCGACATTGCGTGGGTCAGCAATCAACAACATGGTCATATGTATTGTCGCTGCCATGGCGAAGCAAAAATAAGCCCCCATAGTATGGAACAACGGCAGCGTAACTAACATCACTGCTTCCCAATCGGCACCCCTGCCCTCAAACCATGCCTTTAGCTGCATACCAGTGATAGCATATGACGAATGGCTACCCACCACCCCCTTGGGCGTGCCTGTTGTGCCACCGCTGAACATGATTGCAGCCGGGTCCTGTGGGCTTATTTGCACATCGGGACGTCTTGCCCCTGTGTATTCTTTCATCAGGTCACTGAGCCATACATCGCCATCTTTAAGCTGCATACCCTTAGGTGCGCTCAGGTCTTTTCCTATTGTGTATTCGTCAAACTCGGTAACGATAAGCAGGCGCAGCCTGGTGTTAGATTTCAGCCCGTCTAGCAATGGGTACCAAACGTTCACGGCAAATGCCACCTCAACGCCAACATCGTTCAGAGCACGTGCATGTTCGGTTGGTGTATAAAGAGGGTTCAGGGGCACTACGATAGCACCCGCCTTCCAGATGGCATAGTAGGTGATGAAGGTCTGGGGTATATTAATATAGAGCACCGCCACCCGGTCTCCTTTCTTCACCCCTTTTGCCACCAGCGCAGCAGCCAGTTGGTCGCTCAGCTCATCAACTGTTTTCCATGAAATGCGCTTGTGCTGGTAAATGAGCATAGGATGATCAGGGTTCAGCTTTACTACTTCATCCAGTAGGTCAAATGTCCTTAGCTGAGGATAGGGTTCCAGTGTATATGGGACACCCGGGTCATAGTGCTTGAACCAGGGATAATCTGCCATCTCTGCCTCCTCTTTATTTTTTAACTGGGGGATACCGCTGGAAACGCTAGCAGTTTATCAATGGGACACGCAGTTGGCAAGTCAAGGCAAAGCTACTTTGACATCTTGCGGCGTGCAATACTATCATTGTCTCTATCCCAGGCACTAACTAAACCTGTCAGGGGATTTTTGCAACCATGGGAATCAAGCTATTTAAAGAACCGAAACTGGAAAACCCGGTGATGATTGCCGGCTGGCCGGGAATTGGGAATATCGGGTTGGTCGCTGTTGACCACCTCAAGACTATGGTGAATGCCGAAGAATTTGGCGAGATAGAGCCGTGGGAGTTCTTCTACCCCCGCAAAGTGTTCATTAGAAACGGCGAGCTGTTGGGCCTGGAGTTTCCTATTAACAAATTCTATTTCAAACAGATGGGGAAACGTGACCTAATATTCTTTATTGGGGAGGAACAGCCTACCAATGGTGGCAGTACCTACGCAGAAGGGACCAAGGCGTACCGCATGGCAAACTTAGTACTTGACGTAGCCACCAAATTTGGCTGCCACAGAGTGTATACCTCCGGCGCTGCGGTAGCTCCCATCCATCACACCATGAAATCACGTGTCTGGGCAGTCCCCAACAGCGAAGACTTGGTAGCAGAGGTCAGAAGCTACCAAAATACGGTGCTGATGTCAGACATCGAAGGCAGAGGCGGACAGGGCAATATCACCGGCCTGAATGGACTATTGCTAGGCGTTGCTAGGAAAAGAGGGCTAGAAGCCATTTGCGTTATGGGCGAGATACCCGTCTATCTCCACGGATTCCCCTTTGTTTATCCCAAAGCATCAAAATCGGTGCTCGAAGTGCTCTGCAGCGTTTTTGAGCTTGAGCCCGACCTCCAAAGCATCGACGAATTTGCACAGCAGCAAGAACAGGAAATCGAGAAGCTGTACCAGAAGTTGCCCGAGGAGATAAAAGGACAACTTGAGAAGCTGAAACACGTAACCTACACCAAACAGGCTGAACCGAGCATGATTACCGAAGAGGACAAGAGAAAGATACTGGAAGACATAGACAAGATGTTCAAGAAGCAACCGCCCAAGGAAGGCTAAGCTTGACTGGTAAGAAACCCTTCAAAATACTCAAAGAACCCGCCCTGCAGAGCTCCTCTTTGGTGGTAGGGTGGAGTGAAGATGCCGGCAAGATAGGAGGGAAAGTCGTCGACTACCTAAAACGAAATCTGGAAGCCGAGGAGTTCGCCGAAATCGAGCTGGAATGTTTTTTCCCGCTGGGAGGAGTAGGCGTAGAAGACGATGTAGCCCAATTCCCCGAGAGCAAATTTTACAGCTGCGATGACAAGAACTTGGTGCTGCTCAGCAGCACGCCTCCTCGATTCGACTGGTACCAGTTCCTCACCGGAGTGCTTGACGTGGCTCAGAATCTCTGCCACGTCAAAGATATCTATACCGTAGGCGGTATGATATCGCCCGGTGCCCATACCACTCCCAGGCTTATCATGCCCATAGTCAGTTCCAAGGAGATGAAGATGTCGCTGAACGAGTTTGGGGTGAATGTGGACATGGACTACGAGACACCACATGGCCAGCGGCCAACTCTAAGTTCCTACCTGCTCTGGGCAGCCAAGGGCAGAGGAATACACGGTGCCAGCCTCTGGGTGCCAGTGCCCTTCTACTTGGTGTCATCAGAAGACCCACGCGCCTGGAAGAGGGCCATAGAATTTCTGGACAACAGACTAAGCCTGAAGATCGATTATGCCGACCTGAACGCTGCGATAACCGAACAAAACCAGAAGATAGCCCAACTCACCAGCCGGATGCCAGAACTCGGCAACTACATCCAAAAACTGGAAACCAACCTGGCACTGTCGAACGAAGAAGGCGAACGGCTGGCCAAGGAAGTAGAGGACTTCCTCAAGAGGAAAGGGTAACTTTTAGCTTCTGGCTTTTTACCTTGACTCCTCCTGAATACAGGTCACCCTACATAAATCTGCCAACCGCTTCCGCTATCGGTTTCAGCTCCTTCATCAGCCTGGAGAAGTCAGAGGGCGTCAGAGATTGCAGGCCATCCACCAGCGCCTCTTTAGGATTGGGGTGGACTTCGATGAGCAAACCATCGGCGCCGGCAGCAATAGCCGCCTTGGCTAGCGATGGCACCAGAGAATAATGCCCGGCAGCGTGGCTTGGGTCGACAACAACCGGCAGATGACTGGACTTTTTCAACACTGCTATAGAGCCTATATCCATGGAAAAACGTGTGCTGTCTTCGAAAGTCCTGATGCCACGCTCGCAGAGGATGATATTTTCATTGCCGCCTGCCAGCAGATAGTCCGCTGCCGTCAGCCACTCAGTGATAGTAGCAGATAGCCCGCGTTTCAGCAGGACCGGACACTTGGTCTTCCCCACCTCAGTAAGCAAGGCATAGTTTTGCATGTTCCTAGCTCCTATCTGCAGAATATCGGCATGCTTGGCCACCTTACCCACCTCATGTGGGTCAACCACCTCGGTAACCACGGGTAGATCGAACTGCCGCTTGGTCTGCCGCAACAACACCAATCCCTCCTCCTCTAAACCCTGGAAGCTGAAAGGTGAAGTCCGTGGCTTGTAAGCACCGCCGCGAAGGATGCACGCACCAGCCTCTTTCACTACCATAGCTGCAGCCATAAGCTGCTTCTCACCTTCAACGGCACAGGGGCCAGCCATCACCACAATACGCTTGCCGCCAATCTCAACACCATTGACCGCAACCTTAGTATCCTCACCTTTGAACTCCCGTGCCGCCAGCTTATAGGGCTTCATAATTCTGGTCACTCTTTCTACCCCAGGTAGCACAGCAAAGATATCCGTATCCAACTGGCCAGTGTTGGGCCCCAGTATGGCAACTACCGTCTTGTTGGTGCCCAAATTTAGTTGCACACCAAAACCCAAAGATTTGGCCCTCTGCACCACGCTTTCCACCTCTTCGTCGGGCGAGCCCGTCCTCATCTCTACTATCATGACCGGTCCTCCTTATGCCATTTATGCTGCAATCAAAAATAAGAAAGCCTCCCGGGCGAGGGAGGCTTTTCGGCTTCTACTGATAATCTGGTTCTTAGGTCAATGCTCTCCCATGCCCGTGCGGAAGCGTGCCAAACCAAAAGAAGCAATAATAAGCACGAGCCTGATTATGCATTTTGACCTTCACTGCTCAAAATGGTAACAAAAGCCCACACCCCATGTCAAACTCACCCCTCGGTGCGCTGGTAGCAAAACCTCAACTATGATGAGCCCAATACCTATCAACAGCCCTGCACCCTGCCGTGACAGTAAAGCATTAGATACCCTGGCGTATTCTCTTCCGCACCGCACTCCATGACTTGGTAATAAGGAAGCTTTCTTCCATGTTGCCGAACATCTTCAGAAATTTATTCATTGGCGCAGCAAACGACAGCGTGCCAGCAGGGACAAAGGGGCGCGCCGAGACATCAAACATCCCTAAAACAGCCCTTGGACGCTCCCCACCCCGTTCAAGATAAGGATACTGGACTATAGAACCACAGCCAGAGCTAAATGGGCAAAACACGCCGTTGGGTTCGGCTTCGTCAAAGTTGGCCAGCGTGAACAGCCCGGAAAGGACATCAGGCTGGGCAAAGAAAATAACCACCTCAGGGTTGTCCGACTTATCAAGCATATCCCACCGCTTAAACACGATAAAACGCCCAGGCGCTTTGAAGGTATGAGCATATTTCATTAGGTCTTTGACCAGTTCCGGCGATTTCTTGTACCTCTCACCTTCCAGCTTGCCGGGAATTCCGCAAGAGAGAAAGTACTCGAAATTGGGCATTATCTTGTCGGCAAAGCCCAGGTATCTCTTGCCCCCAAAGCAACCTACGGAATTGGCATCAAAACTGAGTGGCTCCCCTTCCCTGACACGAGCTAAAGCCCCAATCACGCACCTGGGCACCGAACCGGGTTTGACTGGTTTGGCGTGTCCTTCTTCGCTGGTATAATAGAAAACTATCGGCAGTTCGGCATTATCAAAATACCTCTGCCACAAAGAAATGAACTTGTCCTTAATATCCATTCTTCAAGAACCGCACTGCCACTCGTCACGCTCAGAAATCCAGACACAGTACCTGTCTCTACCCCTATCCTTGGCGCGATACATGGCAGTATCGGCGTGTCTAAAAAGGCTTTCGGCATCTTCGCCAGCCTCAGGATAGAGGGCAACTCCTATGCTGGTCGTCATACGCAATTCATGTCTCTCCACTAGAAATGGTTCCTTGAAGGAATTCAGCAACTTGCGGGCAACTTTGGCTGCATATTCGGCACTGCTAATCTGTGGCAGCAGGACTATGAACTCGTCGCCACCCATGCGCGACACCGTATCACTGCGCCGCAGCACCCGAACCAGACGCTGGCCTACCTCTTTCAACAACTTATCACCAACACTATGCCCTAGCGAATCATTAACGTCTTTGAAGTAATCCAGGTCGAGCATCATCACCGCCAGCTTATAGCTGTTGCGCGTCGCCTGTGCCACGGCAACATTAAGACGGTCGTTCAAAAGAGTACGGTTTGGCAAACCGGTCAATGCGTCATGCAAAGCCAGGTGAGTCATCCGCAGTTCAGACTCCCTGCGCAGTTGCTCAGCCTCAATTCTGGACAGCCCATAGGAAATATCAGCAGCAACTTCCTGGAGTAACAACCATTCGTCTTCGTCCGTGGCTGACAAATCCGAAATTGAGACGCCCATCACACCGTGGACATGGCCTGCGGTTTCCAATCTGGTTACAAAAGCCGCCTGGCTATCTTCAGTCATCAGCGAGGGGCTTTCATCACGCATGTTGCTCAGGTCAGGATAGACATTATATTTTCTCTCACCTTCCAGCACTTCTCTGATACACCGAGGATAATGACCGCGTTTCATGTTCTCAACCATGCAAGGCATTTCCTTCATACGCACTGCATAGGACAGGGACAAAAATTTCTTTTCGCCATCAACCAACACCACCCAAACATTTGCATAGTTGCCCGCTTGGACAAGAAGATTGCAAACACGGTCTATCAGAAAATCCTTGTCCATCTCTTCAGCCACCAGTGAATCTACGGCTTTCAATGTCCGGAGCACAATGCTCTGATGAACCAGTTTTTGTTCTGCACGCTTACGCATCGTTATGTCCATGAAGCTGCCCACGGCAGCCCGTTTTCCCCTGTAATTCATGGATGTTACACGCTCCAAAATCCACATCGCCTCGCCATTCTTTCTAACAAATCGATATTCATAGGGATATGGACTGCCACCTTTTAGGCTCTCTACAGCGGCCTCTCTCACTGCATTTCTGTCTTCTGGATGCACACGTTCCAACGAACTCTTGCCCACCAATTCCTTTGCTGAGTAGCCAGTCATCTCTTCGAACAGATGATTGACATACACAAACTTGCCGTCCTGTACAATATAAATCCCAGTGCCAGCACTGCGCACCAGAGCTTGGGCTAACTCAGGTGACTCCTCCAGCCCATTGCTACCGTTATCCTGCAGCTTCTTTGTGAGGTCAGTCTTATTCATCACCGTTTCCTCAACCACTGGCAGCCTTTAGCAAAATTCATAGCTTCACTAACTTAGCCGTATGAACATCCTGCAACGCCAGTATCTCCTGCAGTTGCGCTTCAGGCAGAGCCTCGTCCAGAGCCAGAATCATCAAAGCTTGACCCCGTGGTTGTAACCGCGCCAACTGCATAGAGCTGATGTTGATATCCGCCTTGCCAGTTATGTTGCCCACGGCTCCAATTAGGCCAGGGCAGTCACGATGGTCACTGAACAGAAAATAACCACCTGTTGGGATAATATCAGGCCAGAAGTTACTCACCCTCACAATATGCGTCTCGCCGCGCAGCACCGTCCCAGCCACTACCAGGCTACCAGCATCAGTGGTCACTTTAAGTGTGATGAGGCTAGCATAATTTTCGCAGACAGCTTCTTTCTTTTCGGCAATCTTTATACCCCGCCGGTTAGCAATGACAGCGGCATTCACCACGTTTATGCGCTCTTCGCTGATGCCCTCCAGTAAACCACCGATAACCGATGACTTCACCGCGCTGGTGTCATAGTTAGCAATTTCACCACTGTATTCCATCTGTATGCTCTTTATCTGCCCTTCCATCAATTGCCTTGCCAGGCTACCCAGTGTAGAAGCTACCTGCATATAAGGTGCCAACACTGCCAGCAACTCAGCCGGTATCTGGGGTGCATTTACCGCATACCGCGCCGGCTGTCCTCTTAAAACAGCAAGCACCTGCTCAACCACCTCTAGAGCAACGCTGGTCTGCGCTTCCGCAGTAGAAGCACCAAGATGCGGCGTGACTATGATTTTATCGCTCTTAAACAGCACATTTTCAGCTACCGGTTCCTTGACAAAGACATCCACAGCAGCGCCGGCTATTTTCCCCGCCTCTACCGCCTTGTACAGAGCCTCCTCATCAACAAGACCCCCACGAGCACAGTTAATAATACGCGCCGTATGTTTCATCTTACTCAGCTCCTTAGCGCCGATTAGCCCTTTGGTATCAGAGTTCAGCGGCAGATGAAGCGTGATAAAGTCAGATTCCCTTATCAACTTATCCATGGAGACCAGCTCCACACCCAGATTATTAGCATACTCTGAAGAGACAAACGGGTCATATCCGATGAGGCGCATCTCAAATGCTTGCGCCCTGCGGGCAACAGCCGAACCCACATTGCCCAGGCCAACCACCCCCAGGGTCTTGCCCCTGAGTTCGGTGCCCATGTATTCGCTGCGCTGCCAGACACCAGACTTGAGCCGGGCATTCGCCTGCGGCACATGGCGGGCCAACGCCATCATCAAGGCAATGGCATGTTCAGCAGCCGCAATAGTATTACCCGTGGGAGCATTGACCACCACTATACCCTTTCGGGTGGCCGCCTCCAAGTCTATGTTGTCCAGGCCAACGCCAGCGCGGGCAATAACCTGGAGCTTCTTACCCGCTTCTATAATGTCTGCAGTAGCTTTAGTCTCGCTACGCACAATCAAAGCTTCATAGTCGCCTATTATGCTTTTCAACTCCTCGGGCTTGAGCTTGAGCTTAACATCAACTTCAACCTGGCGTTTAAGAACCTCGATGCCCTCTTCAGCCATTGGGTCAGCAACCAATACTTTCATAGCTAATTTTCTCCAAAATTACTCAGGTGCTCACAATTCAGATTAGAGCTAACTCGTGGTGCAAACCATTCATGATCATCCACTGTAGATATTAATCAGCAAGGCTAAAACTTCGCGTCACATATCATTATATAGAAATAACACGTCAGGAATTCAGCCCATTGCGCTATTGCTTACAGACAGGCTTTAAACCTGTCCCTGTTTGTTCATGCCACTAACAAGACTATAATAACGCTTTGCCTGATGTTCCCAGCCTCTCCTTGATATCGGTTTCGGTAACCACACCCAGGTATTATCCATGGTGAAATACCTTGCCGATAAGGTTGCCACAGCCTAAGAGAAGTTCACTATAGCTGTATATGTTCTCAGTTGTCAAGATAATACGCATATCCGAACCTAAGTAGAAGCACAATCTTCACAAGCTAAATAAATATTGTTGAACAGCTTCTCTATCTTGTCCAGAGGCGTAGATGCAAAGGCAATCCGCAGCAGGCTCTTCTCGCTATAACAAATTACCCCGGTACTATACTTGTTCAACAGCGCTTCCCAGACTTTATCCGGGTCTAAGCCTTTTAGCCGCACACACATGAAATACCCCGAATTGAAGGGAAGGGCCTCAAAATACTTAGCATATTCGCTATGTGCTTTTAGAACATCCTTAACCTTGAGGTAACGCTCTAGTATCTTCTTTTTGTTCGCTTGCTTTTCCTGCTCATGGGCTTCGGAGTTTAAGGCATGTAAAGCAGCAAATTGAGATGCGTGAGGAGAATTGGAGATGTTTCCCCTCACTGCTCCCGCCGTCTTATCTTCCAGAGCCTTGTAGAGCTCTTTGTTCCCGTCCCTGATGCTATAGGTTACGAATCCCACACGCAAACCCCAGGCATACTCCTCTTTGGTGATACCATCAACCTTGACAGCAAGAATGTTCCTATGCGCATGAGCTAACTTGGAGAACAAAGATTCAGTCACCGCTGCATCATCAAAGACAAGACCGAAATACGAGTCATCGAGAATGACAACAAGTTTGTTACCTGCTTCAGCAGCCTCTGTCAGGACGTTTGCTATGGCTTCAGCCTCTTCTGCCGTCGGGGTATAACCAGACGGGTTGTTGGGAAAATTCAAGAGCACCATCCTTTTCCCTATGGCATTTGAAATGACCGTTCTTCTGAACGAATCGACGTCGAAATTCTTACCCCGGAAGAGGTTGAAGAATTTCAGCTTTGCACCGTATGCGTTCGTAAACACCAGATCATAGTTCTCCCAATATAGGTCGGACAATATGATATCGTCAGTCTCCTCGACAAACATGTATCCCACTATGCTGAGTCCATTGGTGACCCCACATGTAACTACCGGCACGCTGATTTCCTGTGCATTCAGTGAAGGATTCTTAGCCTTTATTAGCTCCTTCCACTTGTCCCGCAGTGGTTTAATCCCTTCGCTAGGAGCATAAGGAAAGACATCCTTGCTATCGATTTCAAAGTAACGGGCGATGCTGGAAATAATCATGGGTTTGCCGTCGTCTTCGTAAGCAGTGCCGATAGTAGCATTGATTTCCTTGCCCTTGGCTGCCATTCCCTGCGCCAGGATACCCTTTGCCGGGAAATATATTGCCTTCCCCCTCTTAGACAAAAGCTCAAGAACTGCTGCGTTGTGAGTCTTTAATATCTGATTAAGTTCTTTAGCCTGAGCATTGAGCGCTGCCATTTTGGGTCCTCCGTCCTGCTTTTATACAAGTGTACCATTATACCTTTTTTAGAAAAGACTTTTCTGGCAAATGGAACCGCAATCGTAACGCCCAGTATTTCAAACAAGGCCCATTCAGAACCTGCTATAATTCCTCAGTATAAACTAAGCGTGAGGAAACAACATGGCAAAAAGAAACGTCAATTTTAATCCCGGCCCGGCAGCTTTGCCGTTGGAGGTTCTCAAAACCGTGCAGGAAGAGCTCCTCGATTACCATGACAGCGGGATGTCAATCCTGGAGAGTTCCCATCGCGCCAAAGAATTTGAAGCCATCAATGACCGGACAATCGCGCTGGTACGTGAACTGCTGGAAATTGGCACTGATTACCATGTACTATTCATGGGCGGTGGCGCATCCACTCAGTTCGCCCTGATACCCATGAACTTCATAGATGATGGTCAGATTGCCGCTTACGTGGACACCGGCGAATTTGCTTCCAAAGCTTTGAAGGAATGCCAGATTGTAGCCAAAGCACATGTGGCGTTCTCCTCCAAAGAAGAGAAGTATCGCCGGCTGCCAAAGATGAGCGAGATAAAATACCCGGAGAATGCGGCCTATCTCCATCTCTGCTCGAACAACACTATCGAAGGAACACAATTTTGGGAGTTCCCGGATACCGGCAACGTTCCACTAATAGCAGATATGTCTTCGGATATTGCCTCGCGACGACTGGACTTCAACAAATTTTCACTTGTATATGCCGGAGCACAGAAGAATCTCGGCCCGGCTGGTGTGACGCTGGTAATCGTTCGTTATGATTTTCTGGCGAAATGCAAAAAAAACCTTCCCGCCATGTTGAGCTACAAGACCCATGCGGATAACAAATCGCTATACAACACGCCTCCGGTATTCGGGGTTTATGTCATGAAGCTGGTGTTAGAGTGGATTAAGGGCAAGGGTGGTCTAGAAGGAATGGAGAAGCTCAATGCGGCCAAGAAGGACTTGCTGTACAGCGCCATAGACGCCGCCCCCGATTTCTATAGAGGCACTGCCGACAAGAGTAGCCGGAGCTGGATGAACGTCACCATGCGGCTGCCCGATGAAGATTTGGAAAATAAATTCATCGATGCGGCTAAGAAAGAAGGCTTGCTGGGCATTAAAGGTCACCGCTCAGTCGGCGGCATCCGCTTCTCCATCTATAACGCGGTATCTCTCGAGGATATACAGAAGGCGGTTGACTTCATGGGCAGGTTCCGCAGGTCTGCCTGAAATTAGTGATACAGAAACACACTGTTTGGCACAGCGTATATCTGCATCAAATCGTTAAATATATATAAGCCCGCTTTTGATACTGTCCACACATCTTCTGAGCACAAATCAAGTTGAGGCAAAGCGGCGCTTGCCGACTTTGATCTTCCTGCCCTTGCCTATTCTAGCCATGTCCATGTCTTCAGTGATAGTCTCATCACCTATCTGAATGGCACCTTGAGATAGAAGCCGCCTTGCCTCGGAGCGGCTCTTGGTCAATCCCATTCTGGTCAACTCAGCCGATAGCATAACACCACCCACCACATCAAGGAGCACCACTTCTTCGGGCATTTCTCCTTTCTGAAATACACGCGCGAAATGCTCTTCAGCTTGCTGAGCGCCCGCAGTACCATGAAACTGAGCCACAATCTCATGCGCCAGCCTTTTCTTCACCACCATAGGATTGATAGAATGGCTCTCCATCTGTTTCTTGTATTGACTGATTTCTTCATCTGGAACGTCGGTCAATAGCTCAAAATAGTCCGTAATCAGATTATCTGGAATAGACATCACCTTGCCGTACATATCCTCAGGTGCGTCAGTAACGCCAATATAATTACCCAGGCTCTTGCTCATCTTTCGGTTACCATCCGTGCCCACCAGCAACGGCACCAGAAACACCTGCTGCGGGCGCTGGCCCATCATCTGCTGAAGCTCCCTACCTACAAGACAGTTGAATTTCTGGTCGGTGCCGCCAAATTCTATATCAGCTTCGATAGCCACCGAGTCGTATGCCTGAAGCAAAGGATACAGCAGCTCAGTGATAGCTATTGGATGGCCAGTGCTATATCGATTCCCAAAATCTTCTCGTGCCAGGAACTGGGCCACGGTGAACTTGCTGGTAAGCCTGATAACATCTTCCAGGCCGAACTTGCTAAACCACTCGGTCTGCCACCTAACCTCGGTCTTGTCCTTGTCCACTACTTTAAAGAACTGCTCCATGTAGGTCTTGGCATTGACCAGCACTTCCTCTCTGGTAAGCATAGGACGAGTAGCCGACTGCCCGCTAGGGTCGCCAATCTGGGCTGTCCAATCCCCGACTATGAGAACAACACGGTGACCCAAGTCCTGCAGTTGCCTCAGTTTTCTCAAGCCTACAACATGTCCCAGATGAATATCAGGACAACTTGGGTCGAAGCCCTGCTTCAGCCTCAACGGCTTGCCCGATTCCAGCAGCTTCAACAGCTCAGCCTCAACTATTGTCTCGGCAACTCCACGCCTCAATATCCATTTAAGCCTCGCATCGCTCATGGTTCAGTCATGCTCCCCTTGGTAAATCTGGTTTATCTTATGTCATTCTGAGCGCGTTTGTCATCTCGAACGCATTTGTCATTCTGAACGCAGTGAAGAATCTCCAGACCCTCACTCCGCTCAGAGTCAAGATGACAGCAAAATTATCCTTCTTTCTCGGCCCTTTTCTCCAACATATTCCGTGCTTCGCTAACGTCTTTCGCCATCTGGGCTTTCAGCTCATCAACACTACCAAAACGCTTCTCATCGCGCAGTTTATCCACCAACTCGATAGTCAGCCTTCGACCCTTCAGCTTTCCATCGTAGTCCATTATATAGGTCTCGACTAACCGTTCCCCACTCCCAAAAGTGGGGCGCACACCAATATTGGTCACTGAGGGCAATAAATCTTTGCCAACGTGAGCCACAGTAACATAGACGCCATCGCCCGGCAGTGCTTGGTCTGGCCCAACATCGATATTTGCCGTGGGAAATCCCAAAGTTCTGCCTCGCTGGTCGCCAGCTACCACCTTGCCAGTCAAGCTAAATGGCCGCCCGAACAACCTCTGCACTTTGGCAACATCGCCGTTTGCCAGGGCAGCGCGAATGGCACTACTGCTAATCACATCGCCATTGACAACCACGGGCGATATAGCCTCAACCGTAAACCCGATCTCCTCCCCTAGAAGCTTGAGATACCGAGCATTCCCCTCCCGATTCCTCCCCAAAGCGAAGTCTGGGCCAACTACCAACCCTCGCATTTTAAGATGCTCCTTGAGCAATTGCGCAAACTCCTTGGCACCGAGTTTAGCTATCTCCTGGGTAAATGCCAACGGTATCACAAAGTTAATCCCCAGCGCCCTTATCAACTCCACCCGAGTATTCAGGTCGCTCAACCACATCAGCTTATGCTCAGGATGCAGCACCTTTTGCGGGTGACACCTGAAAGTAACCACGCCACTCAGGAGACCCTTTTCCCTAGCCTCATCTCTGAGTCTGGTCAGCAAAGCCTGATGCCCGATGTGAACTCCATCGAAGACGCCGATGGTTAGCAACGTCTCCCTTTCGGGCTTAATCTGCGACAGTTCTTCCACAATACGCATAACCAATCATCAAATTGGCCGCTCGGAGGCATCGGCCAAGAGAAAACTTTACCTATGGGCTGGCCAGCCGCCTGCCAACAGCAGCAGCTACAGGAGCCAATAGCTTCATCAGCTTTCGAAAATTATCGAAGTTAAGCGACTGGGCGCCATCCTTCAATGCCGAATCCGGATTGGGATGAACCTCCACCATTATGCCATCGGCGCCGGCGGCTACTGCAGCCAGTGCCATAGGAGTAACCAAATGCCATTTGCCGGTGCCATGGCTTGGGTCGGCGATAATAGGCAGGTGGCTAACTTTTTCAACAACCGGGATGGCACTGATATCCATGGTATTCCGCGTATAGCTCTCGAATGTTCTGATGCCACGCTCGCAGAGTATGAGCTCCTTATTCCCCTGCGCCAAAATGTACTCCGCAGCCAGCAGCCACTCTTCGATGGTAGCTGACAGACCTCGCTTTAACATCACCGGCTTGCCTGCCTTGCCCGCTTCCTCCAAGAGAAAAAAGTTCTGCATATTTCGAGCACCTATCTGCAGGATATCAGCATATCTGGCAACAAGGTCAACATCGGCAACTGTCATAACCTCTGTGATTACCGGCAACCCAGTCTCCGCTCTCATCTGAGCAAGTAATTCAAGACCCCTTTCCCCCAAACCGCGGAAGCTGTATGGCGAAGTGCTTGGCTTAAAAGCGCCCCCTCTCAGAACGGTAGCCCCCGCAGCTCTCACCGCATGAGCCGTCTCAAAAAGCTGTTTTTCGCTTTCCACGGCACAGGGACCAGCGATGACTACTACCTCCTTGCCACCAATAGTCACACCACCAACCTTTACCCTGGTATCCTCTGGATGGAACTCGCGGCTTGACAGCTTATAAGGCTTGCTAACACGTATGACCTCATCAACACCGGGCAGGACCTCAAGAGTATCTTTCAGCTCAGGATAAATCTGCCCCAGCACACCGATAATGGTCCGTTCCACGCCATGCGAAAGATGTTCCTTAAGCCCGGCAGCCCTGATGCGCTCCATGACAGCGTTAATCTGCTGATCGGTTGCGCCTACTCTCATTACTACTATCATGGTTTACAGCCACCTACTACGATGACTTATTCATATCATCGCGCAGCACCTCAGTGCCCCTTAGATATAGATGCACAATATCCTCGTTACGCTTCTCTGTATTGAACAACATGAGGACTCTGAGGCAGCGGGGGAAGCCATCCGGCACATCCATTTCCTGGCTACACAGCAAAGGAACCTGCAACCAGCCTAATTCACGAGCCGCCGCTGCAGGAAAGGCAGCATTGAGGTCAGGAGTTGTGGTAAACAGAATGCAGGCAACATCATCTATCCTCACCCCGTTGGCATCCACCATCTGCCGCAGCAACTCCCGGCTGGCAGCGATAATAGCATCTTTGCTGTTTTGGGGCACTGCGGTAGCGCCCCTGATACCTCGACACCACAAGGCGAATACGGCTCTCCTTCACAATTGGACTAATAGATTACCCCTTTTGCAGGTTCATCGTCAAGGAAACACTATTTGCCTATCGGCTGTTGCGAGGGTAAACTAATTACTATACGGAGGTCATGTCATGGACAACAGCCAGAGGCTAGGTACAATCTTGGGATTGATGATAGCGATGGTGATACTCTGCAGCGGCACTGCCTTTATCAGCTACAGCTATGGCCAGCACATCGGCTATAGCTCAGGTTATCAATCGAGGCACCAGTCCACTCTCAGCCAAATGGACGTCCAGATTCAAGCCAAACAGGCTGACTACCAGGCCGGCTACGAAGCAGGGCGCCAGGCAGCCTTGAAAGACACCTCCAACCGCTTCTCCCTGCGAAACCCCACCTTTCAAGAGACGATGGATTTTCTGGCCAGGGACAAAACCAACGAAAATAAATACGTCGAAGGGCAATACGTCTGCGTGGATTTCTCCCATGAAGTGAACAACAATGCCGAAGCCCAGGGAATCCGTTGCGCGGTAGTTGACATCTTCTACCCCGAGGGCAAAGGGCACACCATAGTAGCCTTCGAAACTACCGATAAGGGCTTACAGTTTGTGGAGCCACAGTTCGACCATCTGGTCAGCGTAGAGGTGGGCAAAAGCTATTCGCAAACTAACAGATACAAGGCGCCGCCAGGAGACGATACCATCCTGCGCTACTTGATAACCTGGTGATAAGCGGGCAAATAAAAAGGCTAACTACAGCATCACCACTACGGTAGCTTCGGTATCAGAAACGTTTTCTACCCTCAATGGCATTCCTGGCATCGATAGCAGGTATCTCTGAGAGCCATCGCGGCTGAGAATTTGCACCCCCATTTCCTCAGTAACAGTTAATGACCCAGCCCCACTATCCGTCCACTCCCCAACTAGCTTATTAGGCATAGCAAGGCTGATGCCATGAGTGCCATCGCGTATAGTCATCACCCGAACCGTAATGCTCACTTCACGCTCTTGAGCCATTCATCCTTCTCCTTCGCCTGTGGGAGTATTGTATCATATCGTTCCCCGCAAGTCTTTTAGGACTTGCCAGACTGTGGTAGAATAACGCGTAAATTCACAGGGAGGGGAGTTATGAAAGTTAAAGATGTTATGACCTGGAACGTGGTCACTATTCCCGGCGATACACCCATAATGGAAGCCAAGAAGATCATGCAGACACACAAGGTTTTGCGAATACCTGTCGTGGACAAGGGAAAACTGGTGGGTATTGTAACCAAAGAACGCATCGACCGCCAGGGCCCATCGCCGGCCACCAGCCTCAGCGTTTGGGAAATCAACTACCTGCTAGCCAAAATGACTGTAAAAGAGATAATGCAGAAGGATTTAGTCACTGTCACCCCCGATACCTCAGTAGAATACGCGGTAGCCTTAGCCCAGTCCAAAGGTGTGGGAGCACTGCCTGTAGTAGACAGGGGCAAGCTGGTAGGCATAGTCACCACCAACGACTTCTTCTACAAGGTTCTGAATCCTATGCTCGGCATAGGCAAGCCAGGCGTAGTCAGACTCCATATCACCAAAGGAGCCGACCCCAAGAACCTGACCCCGGTCCTGGACTGCATCATGAAGAGCGGTGCCAAGATCGACGGCGTGCATACTATGCCGCCATTTGAGGGCAGGGAAAAGGACCTACGGGTGCAGGTTGAGACCAAGGACGTCAAGAAATTGATAAGCGACCTCAAGGCGAAAGGCTGCGCCTCCGAGATAGTGGAACGGTAAGAACTCAAAAAGGTCATTCCAGAACACTCGAGTAGTTTGTTGCCACGTTGGCTAATTGACCCGGCGGATTATTTGACACAATAGTCCCGCTCACGGAGGTATCTCATGGGAAATATGACCATTGTTGTCGATAGCGCCTGTTGCCTGCCTGAGGAAATCAGGAAAGAGTACGCTATCGAAGTGGTGCCTCTGAATATACATTGCCAGGGCGAATCTTATCAAGACGGCTTGGACATTATCCCCCAACAAATCTATGCACTGCAAAGGGCTGATGAGATCCTTACAACGTCAGCCCCACCACCAGGGACATTCCTCGATATTTTTTCCCGTTTGGCCAAAAGCAGCAAGGATATCCTTTGCCTCAGCGTTGCCTCTACCTACAGCGCCACCTTCTCCTCAATGCAATCAGCCATGGACATAGTCAGGAGGCAACTGCCCAAGCTTCGAATAGAGTTGATAGACTGCTACACTGGCTCAGCAGCTCAAGCTTTAGTCGCTCTATCCGCAGCTCGGGCTGCAAAGTTAGGCCACAGTTTAAATGACATCATAATAAAAGTTCAGCATGTCATCCCCAAAGTCGAAATCAGCCTGGTACTCGACACCTTGAAATACTTGGAAAGAGGCGGCAGAGCACCTAAAATAGGAGCCTGGGCAACATCACTGCTCAGGCTAAAACCGGTTGTCACCAACTCGATGGGACGGGCTCGCCTTTTGGGAATGGTGAGAAGCCGAGCCCAGGGAATTGACCGCCTGGTCAAATCCATGAAAGAAAAGGCAGGCCCAAATAAGCTTCAAGCTATCGTCGTGCACAGCGACCTTGGAAAAGAGGCCAGGCTACTGGAAAACCGTCTCCACACAGAGACCAATTGCAGCGAAACCTACGTCACCGAGGTCAGCGCAGTTGTGGCTGCTCACATCGGCCCCGGGGCTATAGGCATCGCCTTCTGCCCTTCTGAATAACAATATGGAGAATCCGATGCTACTGGCTAGCGGTCTCTTAATTGTAGGCGCCTACCTTTTTGGCTCTTTCCCCTATATGCTCCTGTTAGGCAAAGCCAGGGGAATAGACCTGTCCCAAGAGCCAGATTCACATCAAGCACTATGGAGCAAGGTCGGCCGTCTGGAAGGCATTTCCGGAGTGTTGGTCGATATACTGAAAGGTGTCATCCCCATCGCTGTCGGATTCCTGCTCAACTTCGAGTTGGCGGCGATTGCCGCCGCCGGTGTCGCAGCGCTAATCGGCCAGATGTGGCCGGTCTTCGAGAAGTTCGACGGCGAGAAGGGTAACACCACCGGCGCGGGCATGATACTGACCTTTACCATGTTTCTCACTGCAACCACCTCCCCCCTTGCCTATTGGGTCTTCATCCTCACTATCATTCCGGCCCTGACCGGTTTTTTCATCAGGACAATTCCTCGCTTCATGTCCCCAGGTCAAACAATGGATGAACGATTGAAGCTGGGCGGGCCGGCCAGCAATAGCCTGCCGCTGGGAATGCTCGTCGCCTTTGCGGTAGCACCGCTGTCATCATGGCTTCTGAACCAACCCGTGGAAATGACCGTGGCGCTACTGGCTCTGTTCATCCTCATCGTACTCCGCCGCCTCACTGCCAACCTGGGTACCGACCTCAAAGAGCACAGAACAAGCACAGGAAGCATCTTGCTCAACCGTTTCCTATACGACCGCAGCCACCTGTAGCGATTTGAACCACTGAGTTTCAACGGCAGTTCAGCAGGGTGGGTGCAACACAGCGAAACCCACCTTCAGCCATCCCTGATTCTGCAGAGGACAGACCACGAGACTTGCAATGGTGGGAAAGAGGCTATTAGACCAGTCCCTGGATCGCCTGGAAATACTTGCCCTCGGTCTTTATTGATGGTGCGATTACCATCTTGGCCTTGTGCACATCCCTGATGGTGAGAGCACCACAGACTCCCATACAGGTCCGCAGGGCGCCGACGAAGTTCTCAGTGCCTCCGGTAACCGAAGTCGGCCCAAAGAGAAGCTGTTCCAGGGTAGTCCTGGCCCCCACCTTCACCCTGGTACCCCTGGGCAGTGCAGGATGAGGATGTGACATGCCCCAGTTGTATCCTTTCCCTGGAGCTTCCTTAGCCTGAGCCAGGATAGAACCCAACATCACAGCATCAGCTCCAGAAGCAAACGCCTTACACAGATCGCTCCCCGTTCGAATGCCACCGTCGGTAATAACCGACACGTATTTTCCCGTTTCTTTGAAATGAGTTTCACGTGCAGCGGCACAGTCCATGGTTGCCGTGACCTGTGGCACGCCAACCCCCAGTACCTCCCTGGTAGTACAAGCAGCCCCGGGCCCAATGCCTACCAACAGTCCATCAATGCCAGTCCTCATCAGTTCTAACGCTGCGCCGTAGGTAACGCAGTTGCCCACCACCACCGGCATTTTCAACTGGCCGCATAGCTCGGAGAAGATAAGCCCACGGTAGCTTTTGGAGATGTGGCGGGCAGTAGTAACTGTGGACTGGACTACAAGTATATCGGCACCAGCCTCTTTAGCCACAGGGGCAAGACGCTTGGTGGTTGCAGGAATGAGCGATACGGCACAGACAGCTCCTGCTTTCTTAACCTTCTGGATGCGGTCACCGATAAGATTTTCTTTAATCGGCTCGGCATAGACTTTTTGCAATAGCGCTGTGACCTCGCCATCCGATGCCTGGGCTATCTTGGCGATTATCTCTTCTGGCTTTTCATACCTGGCCTGGACGCCGTCCAGATTAAGCACAGCCAGTCCGCCGAGCTTATGCATGGTGCCAGCGAAGGTGGGGTCAACAATAGCATCCATAGCTGAAGCCAGGATAGGAATAGAAAATTTCAAATTACCGATAGTGAGTTCGGTGTTGGTCTGGTCGGGATTGACGGTGATGTCACCAGGGACAATAGCCACCTCTTCAAAACCGTAAGCTCGCTCCATTTCTTTGAACTTCGGGATGGCCATGCTTGTCCCCTTGAGGTTATTAGAGGAGACTATAGCAAAGGGCATCAGTTTTAGTCAAGCTGAATCTAGGCACACCACAGACGCCACGAATACTCACACGTGTCACTCGCTTTCTGGTGGCCGTCGCCGCGGATTACCTGTGGATAGATGACACCCAGAACGTCGGTAAGCTATAATTAGGCGATTTGGCCGTGCCAGCACTATATGTCGTGGCTACCCCAATCGGCAACCTGGAAGACATCTCACTGAGGGCTTTACGTTTGCTAAAAGAAGTGAAGTTGATTGCCGCCGAAGACACCCGCAGCACGCGTCACCTGCTCAAGCAATACAATATAAAGACCCCACTGACCAGCTACCATGAGCAAAACAAGCGAGCCAAGCTGGGATATCTCCTGGACTGCCTGGCTGAGAAGGACGTAGCGCTGGTATCCGAGGCAGGCATGCCAGGCTTGAGCGACCCAGGATACGAGTTGATTACTGCGGCTATCCAACAGGGCATGCCCGTAATACCCATCCCCGGGCCTTCGGCAGTTATTACGGCGCTGGCAGTCTCAGGACTGCCAACAAATCAATTTGTTTACCTCGGCTTCTTGCCCAGGCGAAAAGGAGAAAGGCGGCGTTTGTTACAATCTATGGTTGATAAGACATGGACCGTAGCGGCTTTCGAGGCTCCACATCGGCTTATCGAGTCGCTGGAAGATGCCCTGGAGATTCTGGGGGATAGAGAAACGGCGGTTTGCCGCGAGCTTACCAAGCTCTACGAGGAGGTTTTTCGGGGGAAGCTGAGCGAAGCCATAAGACACTTCTCACAGCCCAGGGGTGAGTTTACCTTAGTTATCGCCGGCTGCGCCCTGAAAGAGCCACAGGTCAGCAAACTGTTGGAAAAAGAGTTAGCTGCGCTTTTCAGGCAGGGACTGGGGGCCAAGGAAGCAGTAGCCATATTATCCCGCAAAACAGGCTTGCCCAGGAAAAAGCTGTATCAAGCCTGGCTAAGAATAGCAAAAGGAGAATGAAGTATGCGACGCGGTCTTACAGCTACAGGTCAACTAAGGTGCCATGCATGCAAACGCAATATTGAGCACGGCGAGCGCTACCTGCTACAAGGCGAGGATGGAAAAGAACAACGCTGGTGCCTTGATTGCTGCTTGAAAAAGGGAGAGGCCGCTGATGTAGCTGATATAAAAGAAAAGGGGGAGAGACACATCACATTTTTCCCGTCCAGCAAATTCGAAGACAAATAGCAGCCACCGAGATGTATCAATGACTGAAAACATTCTTGTCGCAGTAGCTTGGCCCTATGCCAACGGCCCGTTGCACATGGGACATATCGCAGGCGCCTACCTGCCTGCCGATATCTTCGCACGGTATCATCGCCTCAAGGGCAAGCATGTTCTGATGGTATCCGGCAGCGACCAGCACGGCACCCCTATCACCCTCCGAGCCGAGCAGGAAAACAAGACCCCCCAGGAGATAGTGTCCAGGTATCATAAGGAGTTCCTCGACTGCTGGCAGAAGCTGGGCATATCCTGGGACCTGTTCACCACCACTGGCACGGCCAACCACGCTGAAGTTGTCCATGACCTTTTCCTGCGCCTGTTAGACAAGGGATATATCTACAAGGACAGCATGCCACAAGCCTACTGTCCGCAGTGCAAACGCTTTCTACCCGACCGTTACATTGAGGGTACCTGCCCAAACTGCCAATATCCCCAGGCTAGGGGAGACCAATGCGATGAGTGCGGCAGGACATTGAATCCCAGTGACCTCCTCGACCTCCGCTGCCGTATCTGCTCGGCTGTGCCCAGGTTCGAAAACTCGGAACATCTCTTCCTGCGCCTCAGCGCCTTTGAGGACAAGCTCAAGGCGTGGGCAAAGAATCAAACGCACTGGCGGCAGAACGTGCTCAATTCTACACTGGCGTTTCTGGAAGGCGGGCTTAAAGACCGCGCCATCACCCGAGATATAGAGTGGGGCGTGTCCGTCCCTCAACCGGACTTCGAGAAAAAACGCATCTACGTCTGGTTCGAGGCAGTAATCGGCTATCTCTCAGCCAGCAAGGAATGGGCAAAGTCCAAAGGCGATGCCTCAGCCTGGGAGCTTTTCTGGGAAGGCAACGCCAGGAGCTATTATTTCATAGGCAAGGACAACATCCCCTTCCATACCATTATCTGGCCTGCAATGCTTATGGGATACGAAGGCCTCAATCTGCCCTACGATGTGCCAGCCAACGAGTTCCTGACCATCGAGGGCAAGAAGCTCTCTACCAGCCGCAACTGGGCGGTGTGGCTGCCCGACTACCTGGAGAGGTACGCGCCCGACCCACTGCGTTACCTGCTATCCATAGCCATGCCCGAGACATCTGATACCGATTTCTCCTGGCGCGAGTTCGTTCGGCGAAACAACGATGAGCTGGTGGCTACTTACGGCAACCTGGCACATAGGGTTTTGACCTTCACCCAGCGTAATTTTGGTGGAGCAGTTCCCACCCCAGATAAAATCGATGCCCAGGGTCAAGGGCTTCTGGAATTAGCGCAGACAACATTGAATGACGTGGACAAGCTCCTTTACGGATGCCACTTCAGAGAGAGCATCAGGTCGGCGATGTCCCTGGCGCAGGCAGCCAACCGATATCTCGATGACAAGGCGCCCTGGAAAACAATAAAACAGGATAGCCAGGCTGCTGCCACATCGGTCTATGTAGTGCTCTCTGTACTGTCTGCCTTGAAAACCATTTTCTACCCGTTTCTGCCATTTAGCTCCCAGAAACTTCACAGCTATCTGGGCTTCGAAGGCAAGGTAGAAGATGCCGGCTGGAGATTCAAGCAACCGGTTGCGGGGCAGAAATTGCCCAATCCAGAGCCTCTGTTCACCAAGTTAGAGGAAAGCATCATCGCTGAGGAAACCGCCCACCTGGGAAGCAGCTCGTAGCCTTGTCGGTAGGTAGCGCCAATGGGTTTGAATAAGATATATGCGCCGATTGCGGATGACCTCGAGGAAGTAGAACGCTGTCTGCAAGAAGCGGCTCAGGTTGACGACCCCCTGCTGGCGGAATTACTCAAATACGCAGTGGAAGGTAGCGGCAAGCGATTAAGGCCAGCTTTCACCCTGCTCTGCGGCAAGTTCTATCATTACAACCCTGCTCTGCTGGTCCCCATGGCGGCTGCGGTGGAACTGCTGCACACAGCCACACTGGTGCACGATGACATTGTGGACCACTCGCCAGTTCGCCGTGGTAAGCCAACAGTTAGCCACGCCTTTGGAGAAAACAGAGCGTTGCTCCTCGGCGATTACTTGTTTGCCAAGGCAGGCAGACTGTGTGCTGACACGGACAACTTGAAGGTTATCAAGCTCTTCGCCCAAACACTGATGACCATCTCAGGAGGAGAAGTCAGGCAAACTGCCTTCACCTTCGACCTCAAGACGGCGCGGGATTACTACTACTCCTGGATAAGCGCCAAGACAGCTTGTCTCTTCTGCCTCGCCTGTGAGTCAGGTGCAATCCTGGGACAATCGCCTGAAGAGGCCATCACCGCCATGCGTGATTACGGCCACAATCTCGGCATGGCTTTCCAGATAGCAGATGACGTGCTGGATTTTGTCGGAGAGCAAGGTGAAATAGGCAAGCCGGTCGGCTCTGATTTGACTGAAGGTGCAGTGACACTACCATCGATACTATATGCCGAGTCTCACCCTGACGATGATATCATCAAGACTGTGTTAGCCAGCAAGGATGCCAGGGACGTGGCCAGAGCCGTGGAGAAGATAAAGAACTCATCTTCAATTGGCAAATGCCTGGATATCGCTTCAGACTTCTGCTCGCGAGCCTGCCGGGCTATCGAAAAGCTGCCCGACAGCATCTTCCGCAGCTCCCTGGTGGATTTAGCCAACTACGTCATCACCCGCCGCAAATAACCCCCGACTCCACACTCGACACCTTTGGCTTTTAACTTCTGACTTGCATTTGAATAGAACTGACTAATTCCGTCTTTGCAGCAATTGTGAGTGTCCCATTTAAGCCGGAGGAAACTGGGGATTGTCATTTAATATTGATCTAATGCAACTACAAGAAAGACAGGACATGTATGAGTGGATTATTCAATGGCTAGCTCCAAAATATCGTATCAAGGACCCTAGTAAAGTTATTAAGCAGGACTAATAGCATATAGGAGTTGGCTATTGCGCTGGCTTTATAGGTTTTGCTGTCTTCACAGGTCAATGGCTTCACAGATATTATGGAGATAACGCCCTTAGACGGAGTTGCTATAATATAATAGGAGCCTAGCTCATAACAAAAGGTAGGACAAGCTAAGGGGTTGTGAAGTTCTTTGTATAAGGTAGCCAGAATAATGATGATGTTAACGCTATCCAGAAGGGCAACAAGGTGGGAAAGAGGATAGTCAGGCGCACCACAGGCAAAGCAACTGGCAGGACATTGCGGAAGCTAATTAAAGTAGAGTCTAGAAGCACTACATATCTGGCTGACAATCTCTTAGGCTTGGGGGATTCCCTGAACAGTTATTTCCAAATCTAGTAGACCTTGAGCAAATATGGGTAGCAGGCGGAAGAGAAGGCAGTCTGAACGCAGGCTTGCCAGGGCTAGAAGGCGTACTCCAATTACCATTTGGAGCGTCGTCATTATCGTCCTGGTGATTTTGGCGATTGGGTTGGCTCGAACTTGCAGATAATACAAAATAAGCAAACACGCAGCACCGCCGACCGTAGATTGTGGTAGCCTGTTTCCCCAGGTGCTGCCCGCTAAGGATGACCGCGATGCCTTGATGGTTGGTAAGCCGACAATGGTTGGCTCATGGGATAAACTTTTAGGGCTGTTAACGAGTTAATATAGATTAAGACGGAGCATCAATGCTCGAGACTGATTGACACAAACAGCCAAGGAGGTTTGATATGAAAAGAATCAACTGGCTTATCGTAATCGCACTATTATTGCCGCTTGCAAACGCTGTCGCTTGCCAATCCATTGGCAACCAGAAGATGGAAATTCGTCCGGCGCCGATACATGAAGTCAGGGTGGCTATTGCCGAATCGTACCCGCCCCAGGTAATGGTCTATATCCAGGGTGGGCTTACTGATGGCTGCACCACCTTTCACGAGCTAAAAACGGAGCGCACCGGCAACACAGTAAATATCATCGTAACCACGCAGCGCCCCAAGAATGCGGTGTGCACGCAGGTCTATGGCCAATTTGAGCAGAATGTGAACCTAGGCAGCGACTTCGTCTCGGGACAGACTTACACAATTAAAGTCAATGACAAGACCACCAGCTTCGGGATGCAGTAGTGCGCATGCAAGGCCGCTTTCCCGGCTCGTATCCAACACTCCCATTGTCATTCTCGAACGCCTTTTCTTGGCCCTTCTGAACGCCTTTTCTTGGTCATTCTTAAGTCCTTCGACAGAAGGATGAAGAACCCCTCCGCCCCTCTTGCAACTTGCATCTTGCATCTATTGACTTTCGACTGCCGACCATCGACTACCGACTAGCGACGAGTCCACCCGTTGCCTGTTTCATACGTGTCACCCGCCTTCGGGTGACCGTTTGTACTTGGGGAAGGGTCACCTGTGGACAGGTGACATCTAGAAACTTGCATCTTGCAACTTTGGTCGCCCACCAAGACACCATCCGGCCACAATTTAACGAAACGATGAACTGTTATCACCGCATACGCTGTAGCGACCTGTTGCAAGACTGAAATCCAGGCATTTTCTCAGAGAAAATTTCAAGAACGGTCGCCAATGTTCCACCAAAAGCTGATTACATACAAATCTGGATGTCAAAAGAACCGCTACAGTTAGACAAAGCCTTGGATATTCCACAAAGAGTCAGTTAGCTCTAATAACTCATGAGTCGATCTAAATGATTTGTGCTTCTGACCTTGAAGAAAAATTGTATGAGGGTTTAAATATTTACCCTGGAGCAGACAAGCCTAGAAGGTTAATTAGATTAAGCCGGTAATTAGCATATACTGAATCAATGGACGAATTGCAGATGGTTCATACTCGTAAAAATAGTGCTGGTTTTAGGAATACATACCCAAATGATAAAATGGCAGCTTCGCGCCCGGTGTTCAAATCACGGAATATTACTCCCGTGTGAAATTAATAGCCCTTTCAATTGTAATTGAAAAAGCGGTCTCCCTGGGTATGCTTTTATGCTGTCTTCAGCTTTCCTATCACTTCTTGACGCCAAGGATCTCGCGAGCCTCTGAGGGTGAAGCGACCTCCCGGCCCACATCACGCACAATACTTGCCAGCGCTTCCACAAGAGCTCCATTATCAGTGGCTTGTTCTCCGTTGGGGAGATAGAAGGTATCTTCCAGTCCTGTCCTGACATTACCACCCAGCTCAAGACACCGACGATGCACGTCCCAGATCTTTTCTCGGCCGGGCCCAGTAACGATAGTCTGCCATTGGGCATTATCCGGCAATTCCTTAATGAGTATCGGTATAAGGTCTGGGGAGGCCGGCATGCCGCTATCCACGCCCATTACAAAAGACAGATGGGCCTCGCCTTCGAACATGCCGTTGGCCTTATACATGGAAACGCTCCGCACAATGCCGGTATCGAAACACTCGAATTCGGGAATGATTTTCTTGGCTGTCATCACTTTAAGGAAACTGTGCACCTTTTCAACAGGATTATTGAAAAGCTGTGGTGGCCAGGCCCACTGCCCGTCCTTACGAATCTTGAGGTAGTTAAGCGAGCCGGCATTGCAGGCAGCCATTTCGGGGGAAAAGGCCTCCAGACATCCGACTGGCCCGGAAATGTCATCCCCCATCACACCGGTACTCATGCAAATAATCATATCAGGAACCTTTGCCCTGATGGCACTCAGGATATCACCGACCATTTTCAGGTCCCAGGTAGGAAGCCGTCCCATTCCTTCCCGCTGATCGCGAAAATGGCAATGTGCCACGGTTGCGCCAGCGTTAAAGGACTGCATGACGGCGTCGGCCATTTGGTCCGGAGTGACCGGCACGTTGAATATTGCCGGATCGGTTAGCACCCCTGTTACTGCAGCTGTAATAACCACTTTGTTCATGTTATCCTCCATTGAAACACATTCTTGTTCTTGGGCTCACACGACCATTCACTCACGCAGACAAAAGCATGTTCTGCTTTTCCCTCTTTGCATCTATTTACCTTTAAACTCTGGTTTCCGCTTCTCAATGAATGCGGTCATACCCTCACGGGCATCCTCCACGGTGGCTACCTTTTTCAATTCCCCAGAAAGAAAACCCATGGCTTATTCAAAAGGCATATCAGCCATCCTGTAAAAAGCTTCCTTGCCCAACTTCATGCCGCTTGGGCTCTTAGCGACCAGTTTTTCAAAACGGCATCGACGGTTTCGTCCAACTTATCCGCAGCAACTACCCTGGTGACCATCCCCATTTCCAATGCCTGCTGCGCCGTCAATTGGTCCACCAGCATCACCATTTTTCTAGCGGTTATGGCTTCCGGCCAAGTCCCAGACATTGTTTTCCGGAGACTACAAATCTTCCTCGTCATTTTCTTCCTGCGGAATGAAACGCTCGATGTAGCTGGTATCGAAATTTCCGTCTCGAAAGTCCTTGTCATCCATCACCTGGCAATACAGGGGGATGGTGGTCTTCAGAGGTTCAATTCGGTATTCGCCCAGTGCCCGCTTCATTATATTGATAGCCCCCTGACGCGTTAAATCATACGCAATCAGCTTGGCTACCAGGGAATCGTAGTAAATGGGCACCTCATAGCCCTGGTAGAGGTGCGTGTCCAACCTAACTCCGTAGCCACCAGGCGGTCGATAAGTCTCAATTTTTCCCGGACAGGGCAGAAAGTTGTTCTCAGGATCCTCCACGTTGATACGGCATTCGATCGCCCAACCGCGGCGGCTCAGGTCCTCAAAGCTGTAATTCAGTTTACCTCCGGCGGCCAGCCGGATCTGCTCTTTTACCAAATCCACCCCAGTAACCAGTTCGGTCACCGGGTGTTCCACCTGAATACGAGCATTTATCTCCATGAAGTAGTAATTCATATCGGAATCCAGCAAGAACTCAACGGTGCCAGCATTCTCATAACCTACCGCCCTAGCAGCCTTAATAGCAGCCATGCCCATAACGCTGCGCAATTCCGGAGTGAGGGCCGGCGACGGGGATTCCTCGATGAGTTTCTGAAAACGCCGCTGAATGGTGCACTCCCGCTCACCGAGGTGCACCACGTTCCCATATTTATCAGCCAGGATCTGAAATTCGATATGACGGGGGTTTGTGAGGAATTTCTCCACATAGACCTCGTCATTGCCAAATGCAGTTCGGCCTTCCATCTTGGCCATAGGAAACTCTTCCTCAAGGTCCGCCATATCATGGCAGACCTTGATTCCCCGGCCACCGCCACCCCCAGATGCCTTTATCATCACCGGATACCCGACCTTTTCCGCAAAAACCCTGGCATCTTCTATCGTGGGCACCCCACCGGGGCTACTGGGCGTAACGGGCACGCCTGCCTCCTGCATTATGGTTTTTGCAACGATCTTATCCCCGGCTAGAGCTAGGTTCTCCGGTTTGGGGCCAATGAAAACAATTCCGCTCCCAAGACAGGCCATGGCAAAGGCTTCTTTCTCTGCTAGGTATCCATACCCGGGATGAATGGCGTCCGCCCCCGTACCCTTGGCAGCCTGTATAATGCTCTCAATATTTAGATAGCTCTTAGCGCTGATTGCAGGGCCGATGCACACACACTCATCAGATTGCTTTACATGCATGGAGTCCTTATCAGCCTCGGAGTAGATAGCTACGCTTCTAATGCCCATTTCCTTGCAGGCGCGTATGATGCGGAGTGCGATTTCTCCCCTGTTCGCCACCAGTATCTTAGAGAATGTTCGACCCAATCCTTCTTTCCTATATAAATATTGATTATTCTGTCTCGATGACAAAAATGATGTCTCCGTCTTTCAAGGGAGTTTCATTTTCAACCAATATCTCAGCAACTTTACCATCTACAGGGCACTTGACTTTCTGGAACACTTTCATGGTTTCCAGCAGTCCCAGTACCTGGTTCTTCTTGACTTCCGTTCCCACTTCCACGTAGGTCGGTTCTTCAGGTGAAGGTTTACGATAAAAGACACCTGACATAACGGCTCTAACTTCGATTTTCTTACTCATAGCGTGTTATCTCCCAAGAAAGCAAAGCTGAATTCAGTGTTTCTCCCACTCCTGGTGACAAAGATTCTGCCGCCTGTCAGCAACTGAATCAACTGGGGGATGACCCATGCTGCTTTCCCCGAGGTGGCAGGGATTCCTGCTTGTTCTCCGTGATTTTTAAGGCCTCGATGATCTTCTTTCGCGTGTCTTTCGGCAGAACGATCTCATCCACAACTTGAGCTGACCATGAATCTGCTGCCGCAAAGGCGTCCACCTTTTCTCGTGACCATTTCCAGTAGGCATCATATGCATCCTGTTCAACAGCATCTCCAAGAACCTGTCGATAGTCTAGCACAGAAGCTTCGACGGCAAACTTGGCGATAGGCCAGGCATAAGTCAGATCCGCGCCCATGCCTTTGAGTCCGCTCATTATCAGGCTTCCAGCATCAGCATATGCCTGGCGCAGAACCACGCCGATCTTGGGCACCGTGGTGGTGGAATAGACATCCACGACTTTTCCCACATGCCGGATAAGCCCACGGACCTCTTCCGTTTCTCCAGGAACCAACGGCGGCGTGTCCACCAAGTTGACTAGTGGGATGTTATATGCGTCCAGGACCTGCAAGAACCGGTAGTATTTGTCGCAGGTATTCACATCGAGCGTGCTGCCGGGGTACAGGGGATTGTTGGCCACCAGTCCCACGCTGCGTCCGTCGAAGCGGCAGAAGCAGCAGATCAAGTTCTTGGCATATTCATCCTTGATCTCAAAATATTCCCCATCATCCACCAGGACCTTGATGACGTCGTGCATGTCGTAGGGCTCATCGAAATCGTCTGGGACAATCTGGGCCAGTTCACTTACCTCTCGGTTTGGTGTGTCTGTCCGCTCCCATCGTGGCGGCATTTGGCGGTAGTTCGAAGGTAGGTAACGAAGCATCTCGCGACATTTGAGAATGGTCGCTTTATCATCGTCACCAACCACATCGCATGTCCCTGTCAGCTGCATGTGGTAGTCTGCTCCACCTACGTTGCGGTCAAACACTTCAGACGTGGCTGCCTGTGTCTGGCGCGGTCCACCCAGCCACAGGTTAGCAGAAACACGGCTCATGAAGAGAAAGTCGCACAGCGTTGGCAGGTAGGCCCCTCCGGCAATGCACGGTCCCATCAAAACGGTAACCTGAGGCGTAACCCCGGAAAACCGGGATTGGAGCCGGAAATACCAGTCAATGCCAGCGAAGACGACATCACGATATCCCAGTCGGCCACCGGAGGAATCCATAAGGTGGACGACAGGTATGCCCCATTGTACGGATAGTTCCATCGCCCGGGCACATTTCATTAGACTCTGTGAGCCAGTTGACCCGCCGAGAACCGTGAAATCAGAAGCATGAATCATTACCACACGACCGTGAACCTCGGCCGTTCCAAGAACGACCCCATCGCGAGGCGCATCCGGCACGACGCCATCAATACGCACGGAGGTGGCATTTACACAACTGCCCAGCTCGCTGAACGTGCCGGGGTCAACGAGGACGTCAATGCGCTCCCAGGCGGTCAGCTTGCCTCGGTCATGCTGCCGCTCCATGTGCTTCTCACCTCCACCCAGCTTGTTTTTCTCCTGGATATTTAGATATTTCTGGATGGCCTGGCTCATTCCTTGGCTCATTTGTATTCCCTCTAGCGTTTTCTCAGGCTGGTTTGATGTATCGTCGCCTCTCGAGAGTCTCCTCCAACTTGTTTGCTGCAGCCCGCAACGCTCTGATAATGCGGGGACGCGTCTCCCTGGGATCAATGACCTCTTGAACGGTGTAATAACCTGTATAGTGCTTGCTCATATTCATAACGCTCCACTGCTCTTTCAGGATGCTCAGATAGGAGTCGTACACTTCCTGGTACTTGCCCTCTTCCTTGGCTTTGGCCAGTTCCTTGTGAAAGACGGCCAGCACGATGGACTCCGGCCCGGTAGGGGCGAACTCGACCGTAGGCCAGCCATAAATGTAGTCCGGCCCCATTTTGACACAGCCCATCGTGATGTTCGAACCCCCGTAGGAGCGCCGAAGTACGATGGTCACCTTGGGATTGGTAGTGTTGGCGTAGCCGTGCAGGTTTTTCGCCCCGTGGCGGATAACGCCCTTTCTCTCCCACACATCACCGGGCGGATAGGCCGTGGTATCCGACATGTTGACCATTGGGATATTGAAATTGTCCAGAAACATCATGAATCGGTCGTATTTATCCGAAGAATCGGGTTCCATGATACCGCTGAGTTCGTCCGGATTGCTGGCAACCATTCCCACCGGCATGCCGTCAAATCTGGCAAATCCCAGCACCAGGTTGGGGGCGAAATCTGCCTTGAACTCGAAAAACTCCCCATTGTCCACAATCAGGTCGATAATCTCATGAATATCGTAGGTGAACTTTGGATTGTCTGGCATGACATTGAGCAAGGCCTCTTCCCTCCGCTCAGGATCATCTGTCGCGGTTGTCCATGACGGATTCTCCCAGCAATTCTGAGGCATAAATCCCAGCAACTTTTTGGTCAATTCTATGGCTTCCTCGTCACTGTCAACCAGAAGATCCACCTGCCCGCTCTTTTGCATATGAAAATCAGCTTTGCCAGCATCCTCCGATTCAATCTCTCCACCCATCCACAAAAAGCCGGTGTTCCGGTTCATGACCAGAAAGTCGGATAGAACAGCAATCTGCGCCAGAGGACTGGTGCAGGGTCCCAGCACCAGAGCGATTTGCGGAATGATTCCAGAATAAAGGCAATAGTTACGGACTAGCCGAGACAAGCCAAAGAGGCCAGTGGAGCCTCTTGTAAAGCTGAGCCGCGAACCCACAGCATCGAATATCCCAATGATGGGAATAAGCTGCTTACCAGCCATTTCAATCAGTTCGGCAATCTTCCAGGCACCCTGCTCGCCAAGCGACCCAGACATGACCGTGAAGTCCGTGGCATACACCATGACCTGGCGGCTATTGATTTGTGCCGTACCCATGACTACGCCGTCAGAAGGACAGGGTTTGTCAAGTTCCCCTAGCGCAACATGGGGATCACGAACCAGAGAACCTAATTCCATGAACGAATTGGGGTCCACAAGGCAATCAATCCGCTCTCGGGCAGTAAGCTTGCCCAGGCTGTGCTGAAAGTCAATTCGGTCCTGTCCCCCACCCACAGCATTTTCCCTGTGGTTCACGGCCAGCTTTTTCAAAAAGCCATCCATCCATTGTCCCATCTTTCAATCCTTCTAATTAACTGACATTTCCCATTTCAATTCACAATGAGGCATGCTGACTCCCAGTACAATGGTTACTGATAATACGCACATGGCATCTGGATGTCAAATGAACTGTCTCTGAGTTCTGGCAACACTCAGAATCCTCAATCTATCAGCGCTGGTTAAGTTCTCCGCTGCTAATCCGATAACCAGAACTCATCAGACCTCTGCTCCTCGGGCGTGGGATCATATGGAAAGTGCCAAATTGATTATTTGCGACGCAGAATTAATTTATGGCAAATACCCAGCGAAGATGCACCAAATAGTAAAAGCGGGTTAACTGTGTTTAGATTGAACTTTCCGATGCAATGTGCAGTAGGAGTAGAGAAGCCAACGCCTCATTCATACGTGTCACCCGCCTTCGGGTGACCGTTTGTACTCGGGGAAGGGTCACCTGTGGACAGGTGACACCTAGAAAATGGCGATGTTTTATACTCACTTGATTGGCAAATAAGCCTGGAGAGCCCGCTAAAATGCCGGCTGGGCAGGGCCACCAACGCGCCTACACAATTCGATGGATTGGTCAATTCGCGGCACCATAGGATGAAAAGTTCATCCTAATACGACGATAGCAAGCTTTTTTGTTGCAACACTAGGGAGGAAATAGCACCTACATAATCAGGCGACCTAGTCACGGCTTTGCCGTTTTGGCATACTGCGCCCCTTCCACTTCGCTTTGCCCTGCATAGTCAGCACCATCGAGGCAATGGCGATGACCACCATGAAGATGGCGCTTAAGGGATAGAGAAGGACAAGGTAAAACGGAAACTGAAAGCGGTGGTAACTCATCCCGAAAAGCAGAAGCGAAAAGATTATACCCAGCCCTGCCATCGCCGTGACCTCAAAAGC
>Ga0194126_10001559_pt1 | contig 38337 bp, 28 predicted proteins | sample TA2KigC150mmetaG_FD_148641 | JGI IMG/M metagenome (GOLD analysis project Ga0194126, IMG submission 148641) | Freshwater microbial communities from Lake Tanganyika, Tanzania - TA2015035 Kigoma Deep Cast 150m | ecosystem: Environmental > Aquatic > Freshwater > Lake | place: Tanzania: Lake... | reverse complement strand
TTACACCCCATGTCAATGAATCATGAGGGAGAGTATTATTCCGATCATGGATCTCCGATATTTTCAAGCGAAGATCCCGGGAATTACCCCACAGACAACCTTACGCTTTGGGCGCTGCCAAGCAATGGTGGAACTTCTGCCAACAGCCGTGCTCCTGGAAATACTTATCGTTATCAACGCTGTGAATACCTTATTCTTCCTTCAGAAATGGCAGCATCCGGACTTCCTTCCGGATCGATCATCAATGGTATCGGATACTGGATTTCAACCGCCGGCGTAGGTTCGATCACCGGAACATTCAATGTTTATCTGATGAACACCACTGATGTCTCATATACGCTGGGAACAAGTTGGAATGTCACTGGTTTCACTCAGGTATTGAATAATACCAGTTGGACAGTTCCGATAGCTCTGGGCACGTATGATGTTCCTTTCACTGGTGGATCTTCATTTACCTATACCGGAGGCGGTGTTTATGTTGCCTGGGAATTTAGCTACCCGACAGGAACTCTCGGCACTACACACCCTGTCCATCAATGTAATAATTCCCTCCCAGGATTATTATATTCCGCAAGACACAGCAGCTCCATGCCAACTGCCTTGAGTGCATCAGCATTCAGACCTGCCACCAGGTTTACAACCAGTTCATATGATGACTTGATTGACTTGTCAAACATTTATACGACAGAGAAAACGCCAGTCCCTTACAACAACCCTTGTCCGATAGGAGTTAGGGTTGCCAATGTATCAACTGATCCTCAAACCTTTGATGTTACAGTCGAAGTTAGAGATCAGGCCACTTCAACCCTTAGATATACAGCTACACAAGCAGTAACGAGCCTTGCTGCAGGATCCAGCACAACTGTTTCGTTTACAGGATATGCTCCAACGATCCTGGAAAATGTGAATATTACTGCATTTACAAGTACGCTGGTAGGAGAAAACTGGACAGTGAATAATACCAAGACCATTCCTGCCACCGTGAATAACAACCTCTACTCCTATTATTATGGTTCTCCTGCACCTTCCACAGGTTATGGATTTACTTATAGCATCGGTGGTATTTTCACCAATAAATATCATATATATGGAAGTGGCAGCATCCCTTCGGCCAATTTATTTGTTTACAACTATGCAGCCAATGTGGGGAGGACTATTTATGCAGTGGTACTGAATTCAGCAGGCACGATTGTCGCTCAATCTGCAAACCTGGTGATCACCACTCCTGATATGGGAACCAACAAGAATTTCACGTTCCCAACCCCCCCTACCTTTACGGATGAAGACTTCTATGTCGGTTTAGCTCAATCCACTGCTGGTGCTACGGTTGCATGGTATCCCATGGGGAGTATAACAGAAGATCCACAGCGAGGCAGTACTTTTTACACTTTTTCCCTTACCGGCGGCACCCCAACCATGTCAACCAGTCCTTATAAATATATGATCGAAGCCCTGGTTGGACCTGTATCCATTGCCCACGATGTTGGGACGCTTTCTATTGATGATATTCCTTCATCTATAACATTACCGGCTACAATAACACCGAAAGCTACCGTTAAAAACTTCGGTGTTAATACCGAAACATTTGATGTGACCATGATTACAACCGGATATACTTCGACAAAAACGGTCACCAATCTTGCTTCATTAACAACCACTCAGGTGACCTTTGATCCCTGGACGCCTGCCGTTGGACAATACTCCATTCAGGTTTGTACGCAGTTAACCGGAGACCTTGAACCAACCAACGACTGCAAAACTCAAGTTGCCGGGGTGTATACCGGAAGCTGGAGCAGCGGGAATGCCATTCCAACCGGCACCTATCTGGGAACTGGTTCATCTTATGTGGAACAAACAGAAAGTACACCTGTCGGCCACATCTTTAGTGTTGGCGGCAACACCACATTAGGAACAGAAGTGTTTGAATACAATGTCAACACAAATACATGGTCGACAAAAACTCCATTGCCTGCAGGCAGGAGGGTGTTAGGCTCGGCCATTGTAGGTGATTATCTCTACGCCATTGGCGGTTCGGACATGGCATCAGTTTATCAATCGACGGTCTACAGGTACAGCATCTCGGGTAACAGCTGGACTACAGTGGCAAGTCTGCCCATTGCGATTGCCTGGGGAAAGGCCGTTGCTTATCAAAACAACTACATTTACTTTGTTGGCGGGCATGATGGTACGAATTATCTAGCAACAGTATACGTGTATGATATTGCTGCCAATACCTGGACCGCTGCTACATCCATGCCAGGTGCAAGGATCGGCGGGGCTTTGGGTATCTCCGGCAATCAATTGGTTTATGTTGCCGGCGCTGATCCCTCATTTATTGTAAATACCGTCTATGTTGGAACCATTGACAGTGGTAACCCGTATCTTATTTCCTGGAGCACCAAGAGTCCATTCCCGGGTACTGCTCCCGGCGCCACCTATTCGCTGAACCATGATTTTGCTGCACTGGAAGCAGTGGGAGCTGAAATCCCCGGTATTGAACCAACGGATGCAACACCGTATCCCGGCGGTACCATGTACCGGTTTGATGGCGCTACCTGGGGTGCTGATGGGATCATTGTTGCCAATGGAAGCAATACAAGTGCCTGGAGTCCTGCAGTTCCAAATCCCTGCTATTCCTATGATGTACCTTCAGATACCTGGACCAAACAGGGTGATGTACCAACACCGGTACTTGGCGCTTCGTTGGGTTCTGTGAACCTCTCTTCCGGTAGCGATTATACCTGGAAACTGGTGGTTGCCTCAGGACTGGGTGTTTCAGCCACAACTACCGTCACCCAAATATGGGCTGATGAATTGGCACCCAGCATGAAAACATTGAACCTGACATTATTCCTGGAAGGACTTTGGAACGGCGTCGGAATGAATGAAGCCCAGAATGATATGGGTTCACAGTGGGGAGCGGGCGTTGCTGATCATGTGACAGTGGAACTGCATGACGGAACAACACCTTATGGTCTAGTCTGGAGTCAGGCAGATGTTCCCGTGTCTACCAGTGGCGCAGCTTCGATCTCAACCATTCCCGCCATTCATAGTAGCAGCTATTATCTTGTAATCAAGCACCGTAACAGTGTTGAAACCTGGAGCGGCGCACCTGTCTCTTTTGCAGGATCACCTATTACTTATAACTTCACAGATAATGCCAACAAAGCATTTGGCGATAACCAAGCGAACTTAGGCTCCGGTGCTTATGGCATTTATGGTGGAGACGTGAATCTGGATGGGATATTAGATTCCAATGACCTTGGAGATGTGGACAATGACGCCAATAACTTCGTGATGGGTTATGTAGCCACCGATGCCAATGGCGACGGGGTTGTTGACTCGAACGACATGGGGCTTGTGGACAACAATGCCAATGCGTTTATCATGGTGATTGTGCCGTGATAGCCATCGCCCAGCCTCTTCCCTACTGGATTCCCGCTTTCGCGGGAACCTAGGGGTTAGGGGTGGGGCTGATATTCCCGCTTTCGCGGGAATGGGGGCTGCTCAGTGTTGAGCAGCCTTTTTTCATTATTGCTTTTCGAGTAGATGTTATATCCTGTTTACAATATATTGGACAGTACTTCGGCTTCTTTGCTCCAAAAGAATGGTTCTGTTGTGAAGCACGTTTTCAATGGCCCCCGGGGAATAATGGCGTATGGTGATCAGTTCCAGGCCTTTGTTATACCTGACCTGAAAATCCTTTTGCTTCAATGACAGGATGAAATCGGGAAGTTTTCGCTCATCTTCATCCACACAGATGCTTACGGTGATGGCGGAATGTTGCATGAGATTCAGCCGGATGCGGTAATCGGCCATCAGTCCGAAGAGCAGGTGAAGACTTTTTTCAGTGATAAAGGAAAAGTCCCGGGGGGAGATGGACAGCAGTGCCTGGTTGAAACGGAAGATAAAGGAGGGCAAATCGGCTTCATAGGTGTCGATGTCATGGATCAGCGAGCCGGTTCCATTAGGTAACAGGAAAGACCTGATATAGAGCGGGATCCCTTTATTTTGCAAGGGCTGGATGGTTCTAGGGTGGATCACCTGGGCGCCGTAATAGGCCAGTTCAATGGCTTCGGCATAGGATATCTCATCGAGTTTACGGGCATCATCGAACAACCGTGGATCAGCATTCAGCAGTCCCGGGACATCTTTCCAAATGGTGACTTCTGAAGCATTGGTGGCATAGGCAAAGATCGCTGCCGAGAAGTCTGATCCTTCCCGTCCAAGCGTAGTGGTGTGGCCGTCATCCGTACCACCGATGAAACCCTGGGTGAGGAAGAGCTTCTTGTGTTGCAGGTTCCGGCTCCTGAAATCCTTCACCCGTTCCATGATCAGGTGGTTGGTCTGAACCCAGTTCACTCTCCCTTCCCGCCAGGTATGATCTGTCCGGATCAGCTTCCGGGCATCGAACCACTGACAGGGAAAGCCATCATCCAGAAAGAAGTAATACACGATTGTGGAAGAGATCAATTCTCCGAAACTGACGATCTGGTCATAATCGAAATCAGGATCTTCGCCGGGCTTCCCGGCCAGAAAGGTCTTCAGCTCATCAAAGAATTCTTCCACATCCACATACACCGCGTGATTCTTATCCGGGAACAGATCTTTCATGATCTCCTGATGATACTGATAGACGGCGTCGAGTGAATGCCATATTTCAGTATCCTTTTGTGCAACGAATGCCTGATGCACCTGTTCAAGGGCATTGGTCATCTTGCCCATGGCTGAAACAATGACAACAAGGTCTTCGTCTCTGTGGTTTTTCAGGATGGATGCCACATTCCTTACGCCCGCTGCGTGCTGGAGGGCAGCCCCGCCAAATTTATATATTCTGATATTCATATACTTAACCTAATCATTGAGTTTATTCTGACATTCTCGTTTTTTGAGTCTAACTGAGTAAATTAACCAACAACCCTGCACCCACAGCGATACTGAAGCTGAGCATAGTCCCAATCAGGACATATTCTGCTTTTATCGTATCGCCTTCCCTAAACCTGAGTATTGACTTGGCAGCAAGAAGAAATCCAATGATCTCATATTCGCCAATCAAAAATATTGTTAGTGTGAGTAGTCGTTCTATGACCCCAATAAGTTTTCCTGCATTTGGAAGATCAGAAACATCACCAACCAAATTATTGATTTTTATATTGTATGCAAACAACAACTCTTTGATTATCACATTGGCGGGGCTCATGCAAATAAAGTAACCTCCGATAATCAGAAGTGTTCTTGAGCTGACAGGCAATTGAAAAATTGGGGCAAGATTGAATAGATAGGAATATAACATCACCACAAGCGTGATGAAAGATAAATGACTTGCCTGATCAATAAAAAACAACCACTTTTTTAAGACAGAAATTCCGCTGATCTCTTTCTTTAGTATATCAAATAATAGATGGAATCCTGCGATTAGCGCAGAACCAATGAAAAAGAGAAACTGAAAGGATAATACCCATGATATGATAAAAACGATAAGAATATACCACCAGATCATTTTGCCAGAAATACCCAGATCACTTTTATCACGGGCCATCTCATTGCTCTGAAAGAAAAAGTCAGCCAACAAGTGCGCAATGAACTGTAGAATCAACAACTGGCTAATTTCCACAAACTCTTTGTTTAATCGTATTTTCAAGCCTCTTCACGGCAAGATCTATGGCATTCCATCCTGCGCTTGTTGAATGCTGGTTTACAGTTGATTGCTTGATTTTTAACTTTTCAGAGATTATTTTCTCATTATATCCCATGAGCTTAAAATAAAGCACTTCGCATTGCTTGGCCGTAGCCCTGCTAAGTTGAAAATCAATAAGAGCAAGGAATGGATCAATCTCTTCATTAAGTCTATCTTCGCTTGACTGGAAGAAGAGTGTTCTTTTAATACTTATCTTTTCCTTGTTGTGTGTTTTATGTTCATTGATTATTCTTCCAGATAAATATATTGCATCTCCATCAATAATCCCTCTTTCAGGTTCATAACGCTGAAGATCACCGAGTCCTATGGCAATACGTATTCCGTAGGTTTTAAATAGCTTCATGCGAATCATATCAATAGAAGAACCATGCTTTTGAACCGTGATCCGGGTTGATTTTATGCAGCATTTAATAATGAGTGCAATACGAATTGATTCAGCAGGATTTGGAATAACACATTCCAAGTAGTCTCCTTTGATGATTCGACCGTATACATTGTAATTATCAGTTATCATACCCAAAACATTAATCAGAGAACGATCGACCTTCTCTTTGTTTATATCATCCAGGCTTGTATAACCAATTATATCCGCAGAGATTACCGCTTTGACCATTACGCAATGTTTATTGCAAAATTAATACAATTATATGTTATTAAGCCTATAATTTACATTTATCGTTCAATATGGCTATATATGATTAATATAGATGGAATAACCGATATTTATTTGATAAACAATCACAAGAATTGTATTTTTGCAGTTGATAATATCTTGGTCATTGAATGCAGAACAACTCCTTGCGGTATTTCAGCAGGGAGGCGCAACCCGACGGATACAAGCTTTACTCGGAGACAAAAAGCCATGCCGGATCCACCTCCGCGGCCTTGTCGGCTCGGCAAGATCTTATTACCTGGCGGCAGTTTTCGGGGGAGAACTATTGTCCCACTTCACCATCCTTCCCGATAAAGAAAGCGCAGCCTATTTCCTGAATGACCTGGAGCGGATCTTTGACGATCAGGAACGCCCCCTGCGGGAAAAGAAAGTATTATTCTTCCCTTCCTCATACCGGCGAAAAGGGGAAATCAATAACAAAGACAGCCAGGCCATCTTGCAGCGAACCGAAGTGTTAAACCGGCTGAGCAGTGGCCATGATCCTTCCATTATTGTCACCTACCCCGAAGCCATCGGAGAGCTGGTGATCTCCCGGCAACACCTGGAAAAGAACCGTTTTAACCTAAAAAAAGGGGAGCGGGTCAGCCTTGACTTTCTCACCGAACTGCTCTCTGAATACCATTTCGAACGGGTTGATTTTGTGTATGAACCCGGGCAGTTTTCCATCCGAGGTGGGATCATTGATGTTTATTCCTTCCTTGGAGAACATCCCTACCGGATCGAGCTTTGGGGTGACAAGGTAGAATCGCTGCGAAGCTTTGATCCTTCCAACCAATTGAGTATCAAAACCTTTCCGCAAATCACCCTGATCCCGGAGTTACATGATCCGGGTGAAGGCTTTACCTCCATCTTCAGTTATCTGGATAAAGAAAAAGTGGTTTTCTGGATTGAGGATCCGCTTTTTATTTCAGACCGGATTGAAATGGAAAGACAAGCTTTTGCAATGCACCGGTCAGGACAAGGGGTTGAATACCTTATCACCGGCGCTGATTTCAGGCAGGCGCTCATCGGTTTTTCTACGATCGAAATGGGGCATCAGGCAACATTTCCGGATGCCACGGACATCACTGTGGAGTGTCGCCCGCAGCCATCTTTCAATAAAAACTTCGATCTTTTCTTTGAAAACCTGATCAACAACAACCATGAAGGGATCACCAACGTGCTGCTGGCCGATAATCCCAAACAGGTTGAGCGGATCCAGGCGATCATGGCAGATATCCAGGCCAGGCATAAGGTGCCGGAAGAGATCCTCCTTTCGGCCATCCACCGCTCTATCCATGAGGGTTTTATCGACCTTGACAACCGGATAGCCTGCTATACCGACCATCAGTTATTCAACCGTTATCACCGGTTTGTGCTCCGAGATGGATATGTTGCCAGGGAAGCCTTGACGCTAAAGGAGATCTTCAATCTTCAGCCCGGGGATTACATCACCCATATCGACCATGGCGTGGGCCGTTTTGGCGGGTTGGAGAAGATCATCAACAACAGGAAGGTGCAGGAGGCCATCCGCATCATCTATAAAAACAACGACATCTTGTATGTCAGCATCCACTCGCTGCACAGAATTTCAAAATATATTGGGAAAGATGGTAAGGAGCCAGAGCTTAACCGGTTGGGTTCGGAGGCGTGGAACAACCTGAAGAACAAGACCAAGCGGAAAGTCAAGGATATTGCGAAAGATCTGATCAAACTCTACGCGAAGCGAAAAGCCACCAAAGGATATGCCTGTGCGCCGGATACCTATCTGCAACATGAGTTGGAGGCATCTTTCATGTACGAAGATACCCCGGATCAGGTGAAAACGACGGCCGACGTTAAGAAAGACCTGGAAGCCGATTTTCCGATGGACCGTCTTCTGTGCGGAGATGTTGGATTTGGAAAGACCGAGATTGCCGTTCGGGCTGCGTTCAAGATGGTGGCAGAGAGCAAACAAGTTGCCTTGCTTGTTCCCACGACGATTTTGGCGCTTCAGCACTACAAAACATTTACCTCCCGGATGGAAGGTTTTCCCTGCAAGGTAGATTATATCAATCGTTTCCGGAGTACCAAAGAGCAGAAACAGGCGCTGGAAGACCTGAAGAATGGAAAAACAGATATTTTGATCGGGACGCACCGGCTGATCAGTGAGGATGTCAAGTTCCAGAACCTTGGATTGCTGATCATCGATGAGGAGCAGAAATTCGGGGTGGCGGCCAAAGAGAAGATCAAGAAGTTCAAAGTCAACGTGGATACCCTGGCACTCACTGCCACGCCAATTCCGCGTACCCTGCAGTTTTCGCTGATGGGCGCGCGGGATCTCTCGATTATCCACACGCCTCCGCCAAACCGGTACCCTGTGGAAACGGAGTTGCATACCTTGCGGGAGGAGCTGATCAGGGACGGGATCCTGTATGAGATTTCGCGTGGAGGACAAGTATTTTTTGTTCACAACCGGATACAGAACATCCATGACATGGCGGGGTTGATCCGGAAGATGGTTCCGGATGTATCGGTGGCGGTGGCTCATGGGCAGATGGAAGGCCGGCAACTGGAAAAAACGATGACCGAATTTATTGAAGGTGACTATGATGTGTTGGTTGCCACTACCATCATCGAGTCGGGGCTTGACATTCCCAATGTGAACACCATTTTTATCAATGATGCCCATCATTACGGGTTAAGCGATCTTCATCAGCTTCGCGGGAGGGTAGGCCGGTCGAATAAAAAAGCTTTTTGTTATCTGCTGGCCCCTCCCCTTTCGGTGCTTACCGATGATGCCAGGAAGCGTCTGAAAGCCATTGAAGAATTTTCCGATCTGGGAAGTGGATTCAACATCGCCATGCGCGACCTGGATATCCGCGGAGCAGGAAATATCCTGGGCGCTGAACAGAGCGGATTCATTTCTGAGATTGGGTTCGACATGTACCAGAAAATTTTGGATGAGGCCATTTCAGAGTTGAAAGCAGAAGATTTCAGGGAAGTATTTCACACAGAAAGGCCGACAGATCTGGTGAAGGATTGTGTTATTGAGACCGATCTGGAGGTGATGATCCCGGATGAATATGTTAACAATGCCGCTGAGCGACTGATCTTGTACAAAGAGCTGGATTCTGTGGATTCGGAGGAAGCGTTGCATGTTTTCACGGAGCGGCTCATTGACCGGTTCGGTCCAATTCCTCCTCCCACCCAGGCGTTGATAAACGTGCTGCGGTTACGCTGGATGGCGAAATCGCTGGGTTTTGAAAAGATCGTTCTGAAACGGGAGAAGATGGTGTGTCATTTCATCAGCCAGTCCGATTCGGCATATTTTAATTCAGATACCTTTAACCGCATTTTGGAGTATCTGAAGGAAAATTACCGCAACACGCGGATGAAGGAAGACGGGAATAAGCTGACCATGAGTTTTTATCCGGTTCCCGGTATCCTCGATGCGATGGAGATTTTCAGGAAGATAGGGGGATGACCTCACCCCCTAGCCCTATCCAGCAATGACCTCACCCCCTAACCCCCTCTAAACTCCAATGACCTCACCCCCTAACCCCCTCTCCTAAAAGGAGAGGGGGAAATGCCCTCCCCTAGGTTCCTGCGAAAGCAGGAATCCGAGAGGGGGAAATGGGAGGGGTCATTGAATATTAATTTCGTCGACGCAGTAACTGGTGGTGTTGTTGGTCTTGTCGCCGGCGTACTTGAAGGCGATGAAGAAGGTGCCGGTATAGCCTGAGGGTAAATAGGGCGCCAGGCTGATGTCGCCGGAGGGAACCCACTCGTAGTTGGGGTTGGCTGATCCGGCGAGAGTTGCCGGGATGGTGGTCCAGGTTGCACCGGAGATATTCGATCCGTTGAAATCGGTGGATATCAACACCGTTAATCCATCATGTTTATAGTAGGCCATGGCCGATTTGAAGTTCAGGATCATGCCGGCGGCGTACTGCACCTCAGGGGTAATGAGGTAGGTTACGTTGGTGTTATCCAATGAGTTGTACGCCGTGGCCTGGGTATATTTATCTGTGTTGTATGTCTTGCCCTGCCATTTCCGGCTTCCTTCCACAGCTGCATTGGTCCATCCTTCGATCTGGATGTCGGTATAGTTTACAGCCATGTCGAAGTTTTCATGGACGGAGGTCACAACGATTGGCCCTACACTCCCGCCTTTACGTACATTCACAGCGTCAATGCAGTAAGAGGTGCTATTGTTTTCATCTCCTTTGTACTTGAATCCGATATAGATATTTCCGGTATATCCGGTCGGGACATAGGTTGACAATGGGATCTCATCCGAGGGCACCCATTCATAGTTGGCATTTCCGGAACCTGCCAGGGTAGCAGGAATTTCAACCCAGGTGGCTGTTTCCGGATCTCCTGTCCAGCTGTGTAGCAGCCAGACAGATAAGCCATCATGTTTGTAATAAGCCATAGCTGACTGGAAGGAGAGCTTCAGTTGCGTGTTATAGGCAATGGGTGGGGTGATCAACCAGGGGATGTTGGACGCATCTGAGGTTTGATAGGATGTAGCCTGTGCATATTTATCCGTATTAAATATCTTTCCCTGCCAGTTCCGGGTTCCCGCTGCGGCCAGGTTGGTCCATCCGGTGAAAGTGATGTCTTCATTCGATACGACGTCGTCGAAGTTTTCGATCAGGCTGTCGATAGTGGAAGGACTACCTACCGGATATGAAAACTCGCCAACCGGAGGAGGTGGTGGTGGTGTGGAATCATTGAATCCTATTACATCTTCGATACTCCGAATGGTTAATTGAAATTCCGAATCGTAAATGGATAAAATACCAACGACGGTGCCCGTTCCACCAGGTATCAATTGGGAGGCAAAATCAGCATATTTACTGGTCCTCACAATCAAAGATTTTCCCTGAGCATCCTTAATATCATGCTCTGTTGCATCATAAAGCTGATTAGCAAATACTTCTCCCGAGTCAGGGAAATAAACATTCTCCAATTTTACGAGTGTACTGAGGTAATCAAAATTATTCCCGCCAATACTTATCAACCGGGGAGTTGGTGGAGTTCCCGGAAAACTGTCCTTATAAATATGATTACTGGTAAGAATTTCAGGAAGTCTTCCAATCTCTCCTCCATTATTGTATCCAAGCTGAATCAATTCATGGTAATCCCCAATGCATATTCCCTTACACTTAATAAACACCCTCTGTCCCACACGATAGACATTATGAATATCGTACATATCAAGCCCTATCTCTATCCCACCCGTTTCATCCTGGATAACCATCCTTTTGTAGAGATTTCCGGATTTATCATTAGCAACCACGATACCTTGGATTATTGTATCGCCATCAATGGTATCTAGTGTACCAGAGTAGGAAGATTTCAATTTTGCGATACTCCAGTTAGATTTAAAATCAACCGTTGGCATGATGAGCAGGGGTTCATTAAAATCTTCTTTCACGCAACCGCCAATAAATGCTGAAAAAGCGATCAGCAAAACACCGGACATTAATAAAATTGTTTTTTTCATGATCTTTTAAATTATTTTATTTGATTATATGCGAATACCAATATTCAGGAAATAGGTACGACCGAAGGCGTAATAATACTTTGGTGGAAACTTGTCGATATTCTTTCCGGCAAAATCGAACCGGAGTTGTTCATAGCCACCTGTAATGATCTCTTTATTGTTGAAGATATTGCTAACACTGAAATTGATGTTGATGAAGACCTTATTGATCTTGATCGATTTACCCACAGAGGCATCAACGGTGAAACCATCATTTAATTTCTGTTGGCGAGAGATCGCAGCGATTAAAGGTTGCTCTTCCGGGATAAGATTTTCGATTGCAGCAGAGCTTCTCCTTTCTGGATTAAAGTCAAGGTAGATCCTGTCAAAATAGTTAATATTCAGGTTGAAGTACCAGTATTTTGGTGCGGTATAATTTAACCCTACAGCTGTTGCAGTCTGGGGGGTTCCACTCACAAAGAAATTTTTGCAATAAATAATTTCGTTTGTATCAGGCTTGGAGCCATTATCAAAAGTAATGGTTGCATCAGGATGGTTGATATAACGATAATTACCATAAGCTAAAACACCATAAGCAGTTAGGGAGGGAATGAGCTTTCCCTCAATTCCCAGCTCCAATCCGCGATGACTTCTATTGATTCCTGTCATGACATGATTGACCAATGTTTGATATTCATCATGATAGAAGCTGTTTATCTCCACCTGATTATAGAAATAGGTTTGGAAAAGTGTCAGTCTGGTTTTCAGGTTTGGATGGTTATAGATATAGCTGATCTCGCCGCTCAGGATCTGTTCTGATTGGATATCAGGCACTACGTCATCACGGGTTTTAGGAGAGATATACGAATTCCGGATGAGCGGCGGGCGGGTGAGGTAACCGGCCATCACCTGGAGGAAGTGTCGCCTGGGGAACTTATAGGTAAGTCCGCCTTTTATACCAAAATCATTAAAAGACTGTGAAGCTGATTTCCCGAAGGAGTTGTCGGGATGACGTCCGTTTTTCATCTTCCCGTCACGCCAGAAAGTGGTATAGGTGAAATGGCCTGCGAAGAAGAAATCTGTCTTATTGTATGAGAACTTGGGCTGTGCCCAGAGTGTGCCGGAGTAAAGGTTGATGTCGAAATTGTACCCGAATTTATCGCCAACACCTACCTTGCGGTTTGGGTTATTCAAGTCGTTCTGCATGCTATTGGGATCATTTGGAAAATCTCTTTCTGCGTATTGATCGACATCCAGCCAGTACTGACCTCCGAGGAGATCGTCGATGACCTTGAAGTGTTTGCCCTGATACTTCCTGAATTCTATCCCGCCATCCAGGTTGATATGTTCATTGATTTCACGGTTTAAGGTGGAAGTGACAGCAAGCTGATTTTGGTCGATATGATATTCTTCGACGATATAGCTGGATCCTCTTCCCTCCATGTTATTCAAATAATTGATCTGATAGAGGTCATCCCATTTGATCTGGCTGCGGGCAGGGTCATTGATCCAGGCATTGGTAATATCATTGACGAGGGTGGGATCAGGATTCTCGTCCTGTTCAGCATAGCTGGGAAGATAGCGATAATAGTCGGGGCGGGGATCAGCGGAGTTATACCAGTTTAATGCGGATGTTCCGTTTTTCCCGATGGTATAGGATATGGCCGTATTCAATTCCGTTTCAGGGTTGATCGTCCAGTAGTGGTTAAGAATGAACATCGGCTCATGATAGCTTTTCACTTTGGCATTGCGCTTTGCTCCATTCTGGTAACCCCAGTTCGGGTTGTAATAATTTGTGCCGGTAAGGTTATAGGCTTCCTGTGTTGCCGCTGCCTGCATGCCCCGTTTGGTTGGTGCACCGTAGACGGTAAGCCCCAGGCTGTGTTGCTCGTTGATCTTTCTTTCGATGCCGATGAAATAGCCCCAGGCATCGTAGAAGGTACCTTCAACATATCCGCCATTACCATGTCTGCGCGAGCCGCTAAGGGTAAAAGCCCATTTGTCGTCTATCAATCCTGTAGAGTAGGTCAGCATTTCCCTGAACTGATAGGTCTTGTTGGAATGGCTAAAAGTGGCTTTCAGCTGTTTCCGTTGTTTGGATGCCCGTGTGATGATGTTGGTACTGCCGCCCAGGCTTCCGAAGGCAAATGAGGAAGGGGCTAAATTCTCAACGGATACCCTGTTCCGGGTCACATCATTCAAGCCGCCCCATTCAGACCATACAGCCCGGCCGGTTTCGGCATCATTCACCATGACCCCGTTCATATAAACCGACTCATAATCGCTGTCGTACCCGCGGGTACGGAAAAACATAGGACCAAAAGTATATGCGGCGGTCTTTGTGAAAATGTCATCCGAAGCATTCAGCAGTCCTGAAACGTTTTGGTTATTATCGCCGGCTTCTGAATCGAGCTCCGACAGGTTCACTTCGGTGATGCCTTCTGACTGGGTCTCGCCCGTGTAGGTACGCATGGTAATTCTTCCAAGGTCTACCGGGTCTTTCCCAATCTGCACCGAAACGCGGGTGGCATCGTATCCGTCCCGGGACAACTCAACGATCCATTTCCCTTCAGGAACACCGTCAAGGATGAAGATGCCTCCCTGATCCGTTACGGTTGAAAATTCATTCAGTGAAACAGTGACACCCGGTAACGGATAACGGGTTCCCTCATCGGTGATGATACCCGTGATACGGGTCTGCTGACCCATCGCGGTAATCGCACACATTATCAGCAAAGGGAGCATGCGTAGAATCTTTCTCATATTGGTATCTGATTTTATTATTCGCATTAAAAAAAGGGTGACAAAGTTATTACTTTTACTGATACAGCCTTATCGTTATCTTTGCAAAATATTCCAAAATCCGCAAAATGAAAAAAACATCACTGTTCATATTCCTGTTGCTCTCCTGGCTTTCGATGACAGCACAGGATCAGGAGAAAAAAGCTATTGTCGGCTGCATTGCGTTCTATAATCTTGAAAACATCTTCGATACCATTGATGATCCGCTGACCGATGATGAAGAGTTCCTTCCCACGGGCGCCAACCAATGGACGTCGGAACGGTACCGGAAAAAGCTGGACAATATGTCGGAAGTGATTGTTCAGGTTGGAGGGGAGATGGTAAAGGGAGGCCCTTCGATCATTGGCTTGTCGGAGGTGGAAAACCGGGGGGTATTGGAAGATCTCATCCGGACTACGGCGATGAAGCCGGCGGGGTACCAGATCGTTCACGCAGATTCGCCCGACCGGCGCGGGGTCGATGTGGCACTGCTTTATAAACCTTCGGTTTTTACCGTCACAAGCAGCATGTCTGCCCGGCTGTACATCCATGACCGGCCCGATTTTCTCACCCGCGACCAACTGGTGGTCACTGGCAATTTTAACGGAGAACCCCTCACCGTCATCGTCAACCACTGGCCCTCCCGTGGCAATGCCCCGGAATTCAGAATGGAAGCTGCCAGGCTGGCCCGATACCTGGTCGATTCGCTGCTCAAACTCGACCCCCAAAGCAAGATCATCGTGATGGGCGACCTGAATGATGACCCGGTTGACCCCAGCGTTTTCAAACAACTGAACGCAATAGGCAGGCAAAAAGACGTCGGACCATCTGATCTCTTCAACCCCATGTGGCAGATGTTCAAAGATGGTGTCGGATCCCTTGCCTACCGCGATTCCTGGAACCTGTTCGACCAGGTCATTGTTTCGCACGCCTTGCTTGGAAATGACCGTTCAACATACAAATTTTACAAAGCCAACGTTTTCAGTAAGAAATTTCTTTTGCAGAAAGAAGGACAGTACGCCGGATATCCATTCAGGACCTTTGCCGGTGGAGCTTATGCCGGGGGGTACAGTGATCATTTGCCGGTGTATATCTTCATCGTGAAAGAGGCTTTAAAAGACGTACAACCTCCGAAAAGCAGTGACCAACAAAGATAGATTAGTCAAGAACCTAATATCCTGCTCCGTGTCTGACAGCATCATCATCATACCCACATACAACGAAAAGGAGAATATCGAGAAGATGATCCGCAAGGTCTTCTCGCTCGAGAAACCTTTCGACATCCTGATCATCGAGGACAATTCCCCGGATGGAACGGCAGCCATTGTCCGATCCCTGATCTCGGCGTTCCCCGACCGCCTCTTCATGGAAGAGCGGAAAGGCAAACTGGGTCTGGGAACGGCTTACATCCACGGGTTCAAATGGGCATTGCAGCGAGATTACCAATATATCTTCGAGATGGATGCCGATTTTTCCCACAACCCTGATGACCTCATCCGGCTTTACTTTGCCTGCAAGGATGACGGCGCTGACCTGGCCATCGGCTCGAGGTATATCGGAGGGGTGAATGTGGTAAACTGGCCGATGGGAAGGGTGCTGATGTCATACTACGCCTCCGCATACGTCCGCCTGATAACGGGCATGAGTATCCGGGATACCACCGCCGGATTCAAATGTTACACCCGCAAGGTACTGCAAGCCATCAACCTTGATCAAATCCGTTTCATCGGGTATGCCTTCCAGATTGAGATGAAATTTACCGCATGGAAGCTGGGATTCCGCATCGTGGAAGTGCCGATCATCTTCACCGACCGGACAGAAGGCGTTTCCAAAATGAGCAAGGGGATCTTTAAAGAAGCCATCTTCGGGGTGATCAGCCTGAAAATCAAGAGTTGGTTGAAACCTTACCGCAAGGTTGCCTGATACCCATATGAAGTACTTCATCGCTTCCGCCCGCATCATCAATGAAGGTGAAGACTTCATGGGAGATGTCCTGATCCGGGATGGATTAATCGAAAAGATCATCCGGCACTCTTCCGGGTTGGCAAAAGACCGGCTTACCCCTGAAATCCCTACCGGTTACACACCCATTGATGCCACCGGAAAAGTACTGATGCCTGGGGTAATCGACGACCAGGTTCATTTCCGGGAGCCCGGGTTGACCCATAAAGGAAACTTCTTTTCGGAGAGCCGGGCTGCAGTGGCAGGAGGCATCACCTCCTTCATGGATATGCCGAACACAGTGCCACAGACCACCTCCAATACCTTGCTGGAAGAAAAAAACCGGCTCGCATCGGAGACTTCCTGGTGCAATTATGCTTTCTTTCTTGGCGCAACCAACGACAATCCGGCTGAGATAGAAAAAGTCGATCCATCAAGGGTTTGTGGTATCAAAGTATTTCTTGGCGCCTCGACCGGTAATATGTTGGTGGATGCCCCTGAAACACTCGAAAAAATATTCTCCGGGGCGCAAACCCTGGTTGCCATCCACAGTGAAGATGAGTCGATCATCCGAAACAACCTTCATCAATGGAAAGAGCGATTTGGAGAGGCCATCCCTCCGGAAGCACATCCGTTGATCCGGAGTGAAGAAGCCTGTTACGTTTCAACGGCCCGTGCCATAGACCTTGCCAACCGTTGCGGAACACGGTTGCATATCCTGCACCTCTCCACCGCCAGGGAACTCACCCTGTTGCAGCCCGGAAATGAGGTCCGTCAGAAAAAAATCACTGCCGAGGCATGTGTTCATCATCTCTGGTTTTGCGATGAAGATTACAAAACACTGGGGAACCGGATCAAGTGGAATCCGGCGATCAAGACATCTGCTGACCGGGATCAACTACGTAAAGCCTTGCATGATGGGCGAATCGACATTGTCGCTACCGACCATGCGCCGCATACGATGGAAGAGAAAGGCAGAGCATATCTCCATTGCCCGTCGGGAGGGCCATTGGTGCAGCATGCCTTGCCGTTAATGCTGGAACTTGCAGGGATGGGACATCTTACCTTAACCACTTTGGTAAACAAAATGTGCCATGCGCCTGCTGAGTTGTACCGCATCCGTCGCCGCGGGTTCATCCGGGAAGGATACCATGCCGACCTGGTATTGGTCGATCTTCAGTCCCCCTGGCGTGTGACACGGGAGAACATCTTATACCATTGCGGATGGAGCCCGTTCGAAGGACAAATATTTCATGCTGCTGTCACCCATACTTTTGTAAACGGACAGCTGGTCTATGATCAAGGTACATTCTCCGAACCGGGCCATGGACAACCATTATTGTTTGAATCCTGAAAACACACGCAAATGAACAAGACCCTGTTTGCCTTGCTGATCATCCCGTTTTTCTTTTCCTGCAATACTTCTGTTGAACGTGTTGTGAAAGAATCATACCCTGACGGATCACCCAAACTGATTCATTATGTGAAGGGAAAAAGCCAGGATTTGGTGCGGGAACTGGCTTATTATCGCCATGGCAAGATTGAATTTGAAGGGGAATACGAAGATGGCAAACGCCATGGGCACTGGGTTTATTTCTATCCCGACGGGAAGCGTTGGAGTGAAGGGTATTTCAAGCGTGGTGTGAGTGATGGTCCGCGTTCCACCTGGTACGAGAACGGCATCAAACGGTATGAAGGCTTTTACCGGAATGGCTTGATCGCCGGCAAATGGCGATATTATGACCAGAAAGGGGGGATGGTCAAGGAGGTCGACTATGGGAAAGGGGTAAGTTTTACCTCGGAGGAATAACCCTATCTATATCCCAGGATGATATAGACCGGCAGGTGAACCTGGGTATCAACACCATGCAGATTTTCTATCTCCGGCTTCAGCGATAACCATTCCGGTTTAAAGATAAAACCATCCGGTGTTTTCATCCGCAATCCCCTGGAGGTGGCCAGCCAGGTAGAAACAAGGATCTGGTCGGTCAGACGGGGAGGGACACCCAAATAGGTAACTTCATGTTTATCCAGGTTCTTATAAAAAAAGTTGTAGAATGTCTTGATATGCAAGGGAGGGGCAAACCTGTTCGACTGAAGCTGGGATGTAAGGGTTTTCCCATTGGGAGGTTCATTGAAATCACCCAACAGGAGGATGGCGGCATTCATTCTGGCCGCAAAAATGTTATCGGTGAGTGTTTTCAGCGTTTTGGCTTCCAGGTTCCTGGAGACCACCGAAGTATCCGCATCATAGCGTGTGTTCCACTGATTCACAAACACGTGGATCGTATCGCCGGTAGGTATATGAACCATTTCGGCATACAGTATTCCTTTGCCGGAGTAATCTGCCTGATCAGGAACATACAATTGCTGGCGGGTTGGCCGAAACTGCCCGGTAGAATATAACATGGCCGGATCAAGGCCTTTAGGATCTTTTCCTTCAGTGTGGATGTATTTGTAGGCTCCCCGTTTCAAGCCGGGGTATTTGATCAGCTGCTTCAGCACTTTTGCATTTTCTATTCCTGACAGGCCGATCAGCGGAGGTAGATTCAGGCTATCGATGGCCGTGAGGATCTTCCCGGTTTGAAAGACCTTTTTGAGGTATCTTTCCTTGGTCCAAACCGGGGGGAGGATATTGTCGTCGGCTGAAGTTTTGTCGTTGGAAGCATCGAATAAGTATCCGGTATTGTAAAAGACGACTTTTACTTCTTTCAGCGTCCTGGCATCCGTCTGCCGGGGTTGTGTAACCCCGGCAGCAGGCCAGATGAGATAAAATAATATCAGAAAAAGAATGCTGTTATGCATGGGACTGGCAAATCAGCTTATTCGAGAATAATAACCAGGTATTTCGAGCTGCTCCAAAAGTCCTTTGCATTGAGGATCACCACTTCATCCACTTTTTTCTTATCGCCCTTGATCTCATAAGATGCCGAAGGGTGCGAAGTGACGATCTTGATCTTCCTGGCGACTACAGGGATGCTCTTTACCTTGTAGATATTGATCTTGGTAAACAGATCGGTCTGGACGTCAGATTTCAGTGTTTGTTTCTTTCCAATCCCGATGAAGCCCCCTTTGTCGTCAATGATATTGGCTTTTTTCAAGTCTTTGCGGGTGCCCATGATGTAGTAGGCGGTGGCCAGTTCTTCGGCTTGTTTTCCGATCATGTCTTCCTGGTCTTTGATTTTGGAAGCTTGTTTACCAACTTTCCCGGAGAGGGTATCGATGGCGATGTTGCTTTGCTCCAGGGCGATGTTCAGCTTGGCGAGCTTGTCGTTCAACGCAGCTATTTCATTATTCTTCAGGATGATCTCTTCGTTGAGCCGGGCGATCATCTTTTCAAATTCGGCTCCCTTGGCGGTAAGGTTCTTGATCTTCTGCCTGAGGTCGGAAATGGCCTTTTTATTTTTCTGCATCAGGTCATTGATCTGTTGAATATCCTGGATGATCCGGTCCTTGGCAGACTCTTTCAATTCAACGCCTTTTTGGGTGCTCATGCTGATGAGGTTCTCCCGATACTTGATCGTGTCGAGATTATCCTGGATCTCGTTCAGGGAAGCAATGAAATCACTGAATGTGCTGTCTTTTTGATCTGAGATATTCATCAAGCTATCATTAACAGCTTGCAAACGTTCCATTTCTTTTTTGTTTCCGCATCCGAAAAGGAAGGGAATGATGAGGGCAAACAGGAATAACTTTTTCATAGGTTTGGATTTTAAAAAGATGTGCAAAAGTAATAATACTTCAGGACTTTTGTTTCCGCAATTCCGCCAATTTTTTGAACAGGTTTTGTTCTTCTTTCGACAGGTTTTGGGGGATGTCGACGGTTACCTGAATATAAAGGTCGCCATATTCGTCCTTTTTGCCATAAACCGGCATACCCATTTTCTTTAATCGCAGGGTTTTCCCATTGGCTGTACCGGCGGGAATATTCACCGAAACATCTCCTTTGAAAGTATGTATGTTAGCCTTTCCGCCCAGTATGGCAGTATAGAGACCCACATGAAAATCGGCCCAGAGGTCATCGGCTTTCCGGGTAAGCCCTGGCTGACAAGATACATGAAGCCGGATAAAGAGGTTACCGCTTTCTCCGCCGCGAGCCCCTTTCCCCCCTTTGCCTTTCACCCGAAGTACCTGCCCGTCGTGTGCTCCAGGCCGGATTTTCACCCGGATCTTCTCCCCGTCGAGGTTGACGATCAGATCGGTACCGAAATAGACCTCCTGCAGGGAGAGGGTGGCTTCGGTCTCATAATCCCTGCCGGGCGTTGCGCGCCGCTTAGTCTCCCGTGCCCCGGCCTGCCTGTAATTTCCCCCAAAGAAGAAATCGAAGAAATCTGAAAAACCGCTCTGGCCAAATACTTCTTCGAAATTTCCCTGCCGGTATTGCGATCCACCGGTGTTGGCCCATTGCGAAAAGTCATTGCCCTGCTGATATCCGCCTGATTGCTCGTACGCTTTCCAATTGGAGCCCAGCCTATCGTATTTTTTCCGCTTCTCGGGATCGCTCAAGACTTCATTTGCCTCTGAGATCTCTTTGAACTTCTCCTCCGCAGACTTGTCGCCCGGGTTTTTATCCGGATGATACTTCATGGCCAGCTTCCGGTATTTCTTCTTGATCTCATCCTGTGTAGCGCTTTTTTCAATGCCCAGTACCTGGTAATAATCCTTGTATTGCATACAGCCGGAAAATTTCCATGCAAAAATACCAGAAATCAGTGACTGCCCGTCATTCCAAAACAATAAAAAGCATAAAAAGCCTACCTTTGCAAAGCATTCATCATGACAGATCATCTCTTCCATAAACCCTCCGGCTGGAAAGACTTTTTCCAGCAAGGTCATTTCATCCTGCTGCTGGCCATTGCTTTTGTGATGCCCCTGTATTGGTATGCGGTGAACATGGCGCTGTTCCTCACGATGATCGTATGGATCGTGGAAGGTCAGTACGCAACCAAGTTCAGGCGGATCCTGTATGACACCAACCGGTGGTGGCTGCTTTCCTTTACACTGCTGGTCTTCCTTTATGTTGCCGGACTCATTCATACGTCGAACATGTCGTATGGTGGTTTCGACATCCAGACCAAATTGGGATTGTTCTTCATCCCCCTTTACATCGCTACAATGGATGACAAACTATTATCCGGCAAGAGACTGCGGATGATCCTGGCATCCTTTGTGGCCGGAATGCTGGTATCTTCACTTTTCTGCTGGATCCGTGCGATCATCAGGTACTCCGAGACCCATGTTGCAGATGTTTTCTACTACTCCGATTTCTCCTTTTTCCATCACTCCAGCTACTTCGCCATGTATGCGGTTTTCGCCATGGCTGTGGTGATCTGGTTCCTGTTTCAGCAAAAAGACCTTTCAAAAGGAAGAAGGATCCTGCTGATTATGCTGTTGACCTATTTTCAGTGTCTGGTCTTCTTCCTGAGCTCAAAAGCAGGGGTGATCTCAATGACCATTGTTTTATTCCTCACGGTGGCTTACCTGGTTTATCCGCTCCGAAAATACAAACCGGCGCTGGTCTTCGGATTCATCATTCCACTAACATATCTTTTCTACTTTTATGTCATTCCACGCACCTTTTCCCGCATTGATCAAACCAGGTCGGTATTGGAAAGCACCAAGCCCATCGACCAGTCTACCAGCGAAGGAACGGCCGTACGGATGATGATCTGGGATGCTACCATTGACCTTATCAAGGAACAACCATTAACAGGCACTGGCACCGGTGACATCAAGGACGAACTGATCAGGAAATACCAGGAAAAGAATATCCTGAATGCCCTTGAAACAAAGCTCAACGCTCACAACCAATACCTGCAAACCTTCGCTGCCATAGGCATCCTGGGATTTTTGATATTGGCCGGCATGCAACTCATCCCCCTGGCCATTTCACTTTCCAGTCGTGATTTCCTCTACCTCTCCTTCCTGGCCATCTTCATCATCAACAGCCTGGTGGAATCCACATTCGAAACCCAGGCCGGGGTGATCTTCTATGCCTTCTTTAATAGTCTCCTTTTTTGGATTCTCCTTCTGGAATTTCGATTAAAAGTCGGTCATGAAAATTCTTTTACTGACTGACATCAACTCCCCGCATTCCCGTAAATGGGCTGTTTCACTCTGCGAAGCAGGTTTTGAAATTGGCATTTTCAGTTTCAGCACACCGAATTCCAGGTGGTTTGAAAAACATCATATCCACGTATTCTTCCCGGTGCCTTTTCTTACCAAAGTAGCAAGACGTGGACATCTTCAGAAAATTGCCTATCTGTTATCTGTTCCTTCTCTCCTTCGGACTATTCATGCTTTCAAGCCTGATATCCTCCATGCCCACTATGTTTCGAGTTATGGAATCGTTGGTGCTTTGTCAGGGTTTCATCCATACTTTGTCTCTTTCTGGGGGAGTGATATAATGTTGTTCCCAAATGAATTCATTTTCGGGAAACAATTGATCAGGTTTGTCTTAAAAAGAGCTGACAGCATACTGTCAACAAGCTACGGAATGGTACCCCTGATCAACAAATATTCAGGAAAGAAGGTGATGGTTATTCCTTTTGGTATTGATTTAACAATATTCCGGCCCATCAACCCACCTATCCCATCTTTCCGAAGCGAGATTGTAATTGGAACTGTAAAATCACTTGAGGAAGTATACGGAATTGACAAATTGATCATGGCCTTTAAACTTGTTTCTGAAAAAGCACCTCATAAAAAGCTGAAACTCCTTATTATTGGGGGTGGTAGTAAGGAAGCAGAATACAAAGAGCTCGTAAGGAGCCTTGATGTCGAAAAGCAGACCAATTTTACAGGACCGGTAGACTTTGCCGATGTTCCATATTGGCATAACCAAATTGATATTTTTGTATCCCTTTCAAGGTCTGAGAGCTTTGGGGTTGCCGTTCTCGAAGCTTCTGCATCTGAACGACCTGTCGTTGTCTCCGATGCAATTGGCTTTAAGGAGATCGTTGAAAACGAAAAGACTGGGTTGATCATTCCTTCCGGAGACCCCACTCTGGCTTCCGAAGCCTTGTTCAGACTTATCAATCATCCGGATCTGTGCCGGTCTTTTGGAAAAAATGGAAGAAAATATGTTAAAAATGTTTATAATTGGAGCCATTCTTTATCACAAATATTGATGATATACACCTCTAATGACTTTAAGAAAAAAAACAGATAATGCATTTAAAGAAAACTGCGAACAATCAACCATGATTGAAAGCCCTTTTATCACGGTTATTATCCCATCTAGAAATGAAGAAAAGTTCCTTTCTCCATGTCTTGACTCTGTTTTAGCGAACGATTACCCGAAGGAAAAAATGGAGGTTTTCATTGTCGATGGGATGAGTTCGGATAAGTCAAGGCATATCGCCCGGCAATACCAGCAAGTGCACCACATTATCAGGTTACTGGATAATCCGGGGAGAATATACCCATCAGCATTAAACATTGGTATTCGTGAGTCAAAGGGGGCTTTTATCTTTATCCTTGGCGCACACGCCTCCTATAATAACACGTACTTCCATGACTGTATTGATTTTGCCTTGCGGTTTCAATCCGACAATACCGGGGGATGCCTGGTAACCAAGGGTCTGAATCAAAACCTGATAGGATTATCAATCATTCAGGTTCTGACCAACCGCTTTGGAGTTGGAAACAGCTCGTTCAGGACAGGCAGTGATAAGATAAAGGAGACTGATACTGTCTTCGGCGGATGTTACAAAAGGGATGTATTTGAAAGAATCGGATTTTTTAATGAAAAGCTTGTCAGCTCATCAGACATAGAATTCAATAAAAGGTTGAAGAGATCCGGAGGAAAGATCATTTTAATCCCGCAGATTGAAGTGACTTATTACACCAGAAACACATTCAAATCATTTTTCCGAAACAACCTTAGGAATGGATTTTGGGCGATTTTTCCGATCGCCTTTTCTTCTCATTTACCGGTATCCGCAAGACATCTCGTACCCCTGGTATTCCTTGCAACCTTGCTCGGTATCTTGATATTGTCACTGTTTTATTCCACGGCCTGGTATGTTTTGCTTACATTAGGATCCTTGTACCTATTGGTATCAATTGTTTTTTCCTTTCGATCGGCAAGACACCTGCCATTATTCCTCCTCACCATGCCACCGCTTTTTCTCCTCCTTCACCTGACCTATGGCGTCGGTTCACTGGCAGCGCTGTTTGTACTTTCATTTGCCAAGAAAAATGAAAAGATCATCTGATTTCCTTTTAAGCCTGACTGGGTTGATTGTTTTCGCTCCAGTGTTTCTCTTTGTAAGTCTGATCATTTGGCTAACCGACCGAGGACACATTTTCTACCTGGCTCCGCGAACCGGTCTTAATGGAAAGACCTTTCGGATGTATAAGTTCCGGACGATGGTCGTCGGAGCAGATAAGATCGGCGCCGCCTCTACGACCGTTGATGACAAACGGATCACCCCGGTGGGGCACTTTCTCCGGAAATATAAACTCGACGAACTGCCGCAGTTGATCAACGTGCTGATTGGGAACATGAGTCTTGTCGGTCCCCGGCCCGATGTGAAATTTTTTACCGATCTGTTCACGGAAGAAGAAAAAATGATCCTGACGGTCAAACCGGGGATTACCGACTGGGCTTCACTATGGAATATCGATGAAGGTGCCATCCTTCAAGGCTCGGACGACCCCGACCGGACGTACATGGAACAGATCTGGCCGGAGAAGAAAAGACTCCAGCTGAAATATGTCAGGGAAAGGAACTTCCTGACCGACCTGAAAATTCTCGCTTTGACAATAATTGGTACTTTTACCCGCAAAATCGGTAGCCCCGAACCCTGATGACAAGCTCGAAATATACAAAGTCATTTCTTGGAGATCTGTACCGGATGATGTGGTTGATCCGTGCCGCTGAAGAGGCATTGGTGGAGCCGGTCATCACCGGAGAGGTGCGCTGCCCGGTACATCTGTACATCGGGGAGGAGGCCATTGCCACCGGCCTGTGTGCCACCCTTCGCGAACCCGATTACATCTTCGGAAACCATCGTTCCCACGGACATTATCTTGCCAAGGGAGGCGACCTGAAAGCGATGATGGCTGAAATCCTGGGAAAAGAAACCGGATGCGCCCGCGGAAGAGGAGGCTCCATGCACCTGATCGCACCTGAAAAGGGTATCATGGGCATTGTCCCGATCGTGGCCGGCACCATCTCCCTGGCAACCGGTGCATCGCTGGCTGCTTCCATCCGCCAGGATGGCCGTGTGACCGTGAGTTTTTTCGGTGATGGGGCCACCGGCGAAGGCGTGCTCTATGAATCGATGAACTTCGCTTCGCTCCATCATCTCCCGATCATCTTTGCCTGTGAGAATAACCTCTATTCCACCCACCTCCCCATCCTGGAAGTGCGGAAGAAAAAAGACATATTTACCATCGCCGAACCCTTTGGTATCAAAACCTGGCAGGTGGATGGCAACGATGTTCTTCAGGTTCACGAACATGCCGTGAAAGCCACTGAACTATGCCGGAATGGCGAAGGTCCTGTTTTCATCGAATTCCTCACCTACAGGATGAAAGGTCACGTTGGACCTGATGACAACATCCAGGGAACCCATACCGATATCCGGCCGGCCACTGAAATTGAGGAGTGGAAGCAAAAAGATCCGATTCAAAGGTTTCACAACTATCTCCTGGAACATCAGGTTTTTTCGAAAGATGAACTTGATCAGGTCGTTCAGGATGTTAACCGGCGTGTAGACGAAGCTATGCAATACGCCAGGGAAAGCCAATTCCCGGCACAGGAAGAAGTCATGAACTATGTCACAAAGTAGCAGAAAACTTCGGTTCAGCCTAGCCATCAATGAAGCCCTGATTCAAATGATGGAACAGGATCCATCGGTGATCGTGATTGGTCAGGGGGTGAAAAGTCCATGGTATGTGGGCAACACCTGCCAGGGCTTGATAGAACGGTTCGGTGAGGCAAGGGTTATCGACACACCGGTGTCGGAAAATGCCGTGACCGGAGTGGCTGTTGGTGCGTCTCTTGCCGGCATGCGCGCAGTGGTGGTGCATCCCCGCGCCGATTTTGTTTTTTATGCTTTTGATCCCATCATCAACCAGGCGGCCAACTGGCATTACATGAGTGGTGGAAAAGCTTCGGCCCCTGTGGTTTTCTGGCTGATCGTCAACCGCGGCGGAAGCCAGGCGGCACAACACTCCCAGGCTTTGCATGCCCTCTTTGCCCATATCCCCGGTCTCTATGTCGTGGCTCCATCCACACCATCCGATGCCAAAGGGCTGATGATTGCTGCCATCCGAAATGACAACCCCGTGGTATTTATTGATGACCGCTGGCTCTATGGAATGGAAGAGGATGTACCGCAAGAGGTTTTTGAAGTTCCACTCGGCCGTGCGGTGGTGAGAAGACCCGGAAAAGATGTCACCCTGGTAAGTTTTTCCTGGATGGCCGAGGAATCGATGAAAGCTGTTCAGGAATTAGTTGAAACAGGCCTTGACGTGGAGTTTATCGACCTTCGCTCCGTCAAACCGCTCGATATGGACACCATCCTTGCTTCTGTTAAAAAAACAGGCAGGCTGGTCATTGCCGAAGGAGCATGGAAGTTCAACAGTGTCGCGGCGGAGATCACCACCCGGCTGGTGGAAGAAGGACTTTCGTTCCTGAAAAGCCCGGTACAGCGTGTTTGTCTTCCGGATGCCCCTGCGCCGGCCAGCCAAAGCCTCGAAGAGGCCTATTATCCGGGGAGCAAGGACATTGTCCGCGCCATTCAACAAGTTTGCAAAATAGCGACCAAACCATGATGAAAGTCCCTTTTGTAGCCCCATCCAGGGTATATCAGATGTATAAGGAAGAGCTGGATGCCGCCTATTTTGAGGTGATGAGCCGCGGTGATCTTATCGACCGGAGCCACCTGCGCACCTTCGAAGAAGAACTGGCTGCATTTACCGGCACCCGGTTTGCCGTTGGTGTGAACAGCGGATATGATGCCCTTCACCTCTCCCTCCGCGCCCATGGCATTGGTCCTGGGGATGAAGTGATCGTCCCGGCACATACCTTCGTGGCTACCTGCTCGGCTGTGGTCAACACCGGCGCAACACCTGTCCTGGTGGATGTGACCAAAGATTTCAATATCGATATCACCAAAGTTGAAGAGGTCATCACCCCGAAGACCCGCGCCATCATCCCTGTCCACCTCAGCGGCTGGATGGCCGACATGCCCGCGGTGATGGAGATCGCCGCGAAATACAACCTGGTAGTGGTTGAAGATGCCTGCCAGAGCCTCGGCTCCTCCATCAACGGAAAAGGCGCCGGCGCCTGGGGAAATACCGGGTGCTTCAGCTTCTACCCTTTTAAAATCCTTGGCGGGTACGGCGACGGCGGTGCCATCACAACCAATGATGAAGAGACAGCACAATTTGCCCGGCGCATGCGCTTCAACGGAGAAGACCGCCAATCCGGGGAATACCACGGACATGGCTTTACCTGCCTGCTTGATAACCTCCAGGCCGCATTCCTGCGGGTTAAATTGCGCCACCTGCCCGAAGCGATCATCCGGCGGAAATCAATCGCCAAACAATACTTTGAAGCGTTGCATGACTTACCGGACTTGCTCCTTCCCCATTACAACAGGCCCGGATTCGACCACGTCTATCAAAACTATACCGTGAGAGCCAGGCAGGGAAATGACTTTTCAGAATTCCTGAAAAAAAATGGGGTTGAAGTGCTCACACAGTTCCGGAAACCGTATTACAAACATGAAGGCCTCCAACTGATTGACCGGGGATTCCCTGAAACCGAAGCCCTCAGCCGCGAGGTCTGCTCCCTCCCCATGAATGTGGAGATCACCCCGGTAGAGATCGACTATGTGATCCGCGTGGTCAGGTCATTCTACCACAGATAAACCCCATGCAGAAAATATCTCTGTGACAAAGATCGAGCAAGGGACCTGGACAGCAAACTGGGAACGATTGGGTCGTTTTATTCAAATTGAATTGAAAAAACCATGAAGGAACTATCAAAGATCACGGAGACCTTCACCGAGTCGGTGATCCGGGAGATGACGAGGCAGAATGATGCCATAGGGGGCATCAACCTGTCGCAAGGCTTTCCCGATTTCGAGAGCCCACCGGCCATTCGCGAAGCGGCTATCCGGGCAATCACTGCACATCACAACCAATACCCGGTTACGTTCGGGGAGAAGAACCTCCGGGAAGCCATCAGCCGGAAAGCACTGGCATACAATAAGATCCACTACGATCCGACAGATGGGATCACCGTGACCTGCGGCGCCACCGAAGCCATGATCGCCACCCTCATGGCATTGATCAACCCCGGGGATGAAGTGATCATCTTCGAACCTTTTTACGAGAACTATAGCGCCGATGTGATCCTCTCCGGAGCCACGCCAAGGTACGTCAAACTAAATCCACCCGACTGGCATTACGACGATTCTGATCTTGAAAAGGCCTTTTCGGAAAAAACCAAGGCCATCATCATCAACACCCCCAACAACCCGACCGGGAAGGTCTATTCCAGGGAAGAACTTACACGGATCGCTGCTTTATGCCAAAAATGGGATGCCTACGCAGTGACAGATGAGATTTATGAGCATATTTTATATGATGTCCATGAACATATTTCTATGGCATCGCTTCCCGGGATGGAAGAGCGTACGGTGACCATCAACTCCATCTCCAAGACCTATGCGGTGACCGGCTGGCGGGTGGGATGGGCCATCGCCGCTCCCCTCATCACTCAGCGTATCCGGAAAGTACATGACTTCCTGACCGTCGGGGCTCCCAATCCCTTCCAGCAGGCCGCTGCCGAAGCGCTGGACTTTCCTCAGGAATATTACCTGGCCATGCAACAAAAGTATCTCCACGCTCGCAACCACCTTTTCGAGACCCTTCAGGAAGCCGGGTTCACGCCGTACCTGCCATCAGGCGCCTATTATATCCTGGCAGATGCGGGTAACCTGTTCGACAAACTGCAGGCAACCGATGACTACGACTTTTCCATCCGGCTACTCAAAACAACGAAAATCGCCACCGTCCCCGGCTCATCCTTTTTTCATGAAGACCAAAAAGCCACCCGGATGGTGCGGTTTGCGTTTTGTAAAAAGATGGAAACACTTGAGAAGGTCAGAAATGCATTTGTGTCCTTCGAGTAAAACATTGTGGACTCTGTGAAAAGAGGGAGGTCGATCGAATTTCAGATATCGTTGATCAATATTCGATTGTTCATTTCCTTATCCCAGCCAGGTTCCTCTCCTTCACCACCTCCTCCTGCACCCCTTTGGGTACCGGTGTGTACTTCAGGAATTCCATGGAATAGCTTGCCCTTCCGCTGGTGATGTTGCGCAAGTGTGTGGCATAGCCGAACATCTCCATCAGGGGTACCAGGGCGTTGATTTTTTGTGAGCCCTTGCGGTACCGGCGCATCGACTCCACCTTGCCACGCCGGCGGTTCAGGTTGCCTACCACATCGCCAATGTATTCATCCGGCGTGTTGATCTCCACCTTCATCAATGGCTCCAGCAGGATCGGCTGGGCTTTCATGAATCCATGCCGGAAACACATCGACGCACAGGTCTGGAAGGCCATGTCGGAGGAATCCACCGGATGGAAGGCGCCATCTACCAGGACGACCTTCACATCCACCACCGGGAAGCCGGCAAGAATGCCCTTGTCCATGGTTTTGCGGATCCCTTTTTCAACCGAAGGGATATACTCCATCGGGATCGCGCCGCCTTTAATTTTGTCGACGAATTCAAATCCATTGCCATCATTGGGTTCAATCCGGATGACCGTACGGGCAAATTGCCCTTTTCCGCCAGTCTGCTTGGCATGCTTATGATCTGATTCTACTTCCGTGGTGATCGTTTCCCGGAAGGCCACAGCCGGAGCGCCAACTTCTGCTTCAACCTTGAATTCATGCTTCAAGCGGTCGAGGATGATCTCCAGATGCAACTCCCCCATGCCACAGATGACTGTCTCTTCGGTTTCTTCATCATACCTCACATGGAATGAAGGATCTTCGTTGGCCAGCTTATGCAGCGCCTCTCCAAGCTTTGTCTGTTCCTGTCTTTTGGCAGGCGCAATTTTCATTTCGATGACTGTGGGCGGGATATGGATCGATTCGAGCAACATCCTGTGTTCATCACTGCACAGGGTATCTCCCGTCTTGGTCAGCTTCATACCGATGAGGGCAATGATATCGCCGGGGCCGGCTTCCGATACCTCTTCCCGCTCTTTGGCATGGATCCGCAGGATCCGGCCGATCCGTTCATGTTTGCCACGGGTGGCATTGAGTACCTGCATGCCACTCTTCAATGTGCCGGAGAAGATCCGGGTAAAGGTCTGTTGACCCACGAAAGGATCATGGATCAGCTTAAAGGCCAATGCAGAAAATGGTTCTGTCGGGGAAGGATGACAGGTATGTGATTTCTCCGGATCATCAATATCCAGTCCAACGACAGCGCCCACATCGATGGGAGAAGGCAGGTAGTCGATGACGGCATCAAGCAGCTGGTGTATGCCCTTATTTCGATAGGCAGCACCACAAAATACCGGGGTGATGAGCATCTTGAGTGTCGCTTCTCGGGCAACTTGTTTCAGGCGCTGCGCAGGCACTTGTTTTTCTTCGAAGAAAAGCTCCATGACGGCATCATCGAATTCAGCAAGTTTCTCCACCAGGTGAAGCCTGGCCTCCTTTACCTCATCTTTCATCGCTTCAGGTACAGCCGCTTCCTGCATCATTTCCCCGTTGAAGATCAAGGCTTTTTCTTCCAAAATGTCAACCATGCCCTGGAACTCTTCTTCCGCTCCGATGGGAAGCTGAAAAGCAAACGCATTGGCATCGAGGTATTTATTCATTTGAGCGATAACCTGCTGAAAGTCAGCACCCGGACGATCCATCTTATTGATAAAGGCAATACGCGGCACCCGGTAGCGGTCGGCTTGGTTCCAAACCGTCTCGCTTTGTGGTTCAACCCCGCCCACTCCGCAGAAAACGGCGATCATTCCATCGATCACCCGGAGAGACCGTTCCACCTCAACCGTAAAGTCAACGTGTCCCGGAGTATCAATCAGGTTGATCTGGTACCCGCTCCAGGTACACGAGATGGCCGCGGAGGCAATGGTGATGCCACGTTCCTGCTCCTGTTTCATAAAATCCATCGTCGCCTGGCCGTCGTGCACCTCCCCGATCCTGCGGGTGGTGCCGGTAAAAAACAAGATACGTTCGGTGACGGTGGTCTTGCCGGCATCAATGTGAGCGGCAATGCCGATATTTCGGAGTTTGTTGAGGGGCATGAGTGTTTTTGTTTGAGCCGGCAAAGGTACACAATTGCAAGGACCCCTCCCAAACCCTCCCCTGCAAGGGCAGGGCATTCCCCCCTCTCCTTTTAGGAGAGGGGGTTAGGGGGTGAGGTCATTGTCGCCCGGGGGTGAGGTCATAAATTCCCTATCTTTGCAGACCAAATACAGCCTCATATGCCCCACAAATCCGGCTTTGTCGCCATCATCGGTAACCCCAACGCAGGCAAATCAACACTCATGAATGCTCTGGTGGGAGAGAACCTGGCGATCATCACCCAGAAGGCGCAAACGACCCGCCACCGGATCATGGGCATCGTTAATGGAGACGATTTTCAGATCGTCTACTCCGACACCCCGGGCATCATCGGGAAAGCCCATTACAAGATGCACCAGTCGATGCAGGCCGCCGTGAAGGAGGCCCTTGAAGATTCCGATATCTTTCTCCTGGTGATAGATGTTGCTGAAAGCAATGAGAATCTTAACGTTCCCGAACAACTCATGCAGGGAACACCACTGATCATCGTTCTCAATAAGATTGACCTGCTGGATCAAAAAAAGGTGGAAGAACTCTGGCAAAGCTGGCAGACGACATACCCGCAGGCCGTCATCATCCCCGCATCAGCCCTGCACCGGTTCAACCTTGATACGGTGTTCCAGGCCATCCTTTCCGCCCTGCCGGAAGGCGAACCCTATTTCCCGAAAGATGAACTTACCGACCGATCCATCCGTTTCTTTATCTCCGAAATGATCAGGGAAAAGATCCTCATCTATTTCAAGGAAGAGATCCCCTATAGCACCGAAGTGGTTGTGGAATCTTTCAAGGAAGAGGAAACCATCACCCGCATCGAAGCGACGATCTACGTGGAGCGGGAATCGCAAAAAGCCATCCTCCTTGGTCACCAGGGAAAAGCCATTCGTCGCCTGGGTGCGGCCTCAAGGAAAGAGATCGAGAATTTCCTCCATAAGCATATCTTCCTTAACCTGAGCATCAAGGTTCTAAAGGACTGGAGAAATGATGAAAAGCTATTAATGCGGTTCGGGTATCCAAACATTGGCTCTGATCAGAGTCATCAGTGATCATTCAAAGAAAAAGCTTAGCTGTTCTTATCCTCTTCCACGTCTCCTAAAAGCCGGTATTTCTCTTGCCTCATCTTCCATCTTTCTCTGGCAAATTGCTGCATATCGGTGACAGTGTCCTTCTCATCAACGATTTCAAACCCAAGCAAGGACTCAATGATATCTTCCATGGTCACAATTCCATCCATACCCCCGTACTCGTCAATTACCAGCGCAATATGTTCTTTCTTTTCGAGCAATTGTTCCCAGACACTCAAAAGAGGCTGAAAGTTTGGGATGATAACAATTTCTCTTTTCAGGTCTTTTAACCTGAGGCCAACATGGTCTTCTGCAAGTTTTTCAAAAACAGCTTGCCTGAACACATACCCTGTGATATTTTCGTCGTGTTCTGAAAATACCGGGATCCTGGAAAACCGCAAAAACTCTTTCTTCTTCAGAAATTCGACCAGCTCCATTTCTTCATCAGCGACTGAAACCACCACGCGAGGGGTCATCACTTCAGATACTCTGATGCTTTTCAACCGGATCAGGTTTTGGATGATCTTGTTTTCCTTCTCACCAAATATCCCCTCCTCTGTCCCAATATGCGCTAACTCTGAAATCTCTTCCCTGCTTGTTGTTTGCTCAGATTCATTGCTTGAGATGAGCCTGGTAAGCCGGGAGGAGAATATCACCAAAGGATACGTCAGAAAGATCATGAACTGAATCACTGATCCGCTGAAAACTGAAATCTCTCGCCAAAATCTGGCGCCAATACTCTTGGGGATGATCTCCGTCAAAACAAGAATAAGTATCGTAAGAATAGCGGATATCCACCCAAAATAAGCCTCCCCGAAAATTATCGTGGCTTGCGAGCCAACCCCGGCAGCGCCAACCGTATGCGCCACAGTGTTCAGAGAAAGGATCGCAGAAAGAGGCCGGTCAATGTTTTGTTTGAGCCTGATCATCCGGATGGCGCCTTTATTCCCCGACTTTTCTTTGATCTTTAAAAATGTCATTGGCGTAGAAAGCAATACTGCCTCCATGATTGAACAAAGAAAAGAGACACACAAAGCCAGAAATAAGTATACAAGCAACAGTGTCATGGTCATATCGTTCTGAATCAAAATTACAGATATTTCAGATGATTGAACCGGAATAAAGACAATAATAGCCTGAAACTCCAATTATTCCGCTTGCAGCGATTACCTTTGCACCGGGAAACAACATCATCATGTCAAGAATATTAGCCATCGTAGGCCGCCCCAATGTTGGGAAGTCAACGCTTTTCAACCGCCTGGTCGGGATGCGCCAGGCCATCATCGACCCCACCAGCGGGGTGACACGCGACCGGAACTACGGTAAGTCGGAATGGAATGGCATCGGGTTTTCAGTGATCGACACCGGCGGCTATGTGCATGATTCCGATGATGTGTTCGAATCCGAGATCAAGAAACAGGTAAATTTAGCCATCGAAGAAGCCGATGTGCTCCTCTTTTTGGTGGATGTCAAAGTAGGGCTGACCCCGATGGACGAAGATGTTGCCCGCCTGCTCCGTGCTGCCAAAAAAAAGGTCTTCCTGGTTGCCAATAAAGTCGACACCTACCAACGGATGGATGAAACCGCCGAGTTTTACCGCCTCGGCCTTGGCGACATCCTTTGCATCTCGGCCATGAATGGTAGCGGGACCGGTGAATTGCTCGACCTTGTCGTTGCCGCTTTCCCGGAAACCGGCAAAAAAGAAACCGAAGAGGAAACCCACATCCCCCGGATCGCCATCGCCGGAAAGCCGAATGTGGGCAAATCATCCCTCATCAATGCCCTCCTCGGCGATGAACGGCACATCGTCACCCCTATTCCCGGAACCACCCGCGACTCCATCCATTCACGCTATAAAGCCTACCATTTCGATTTTATCCTCATCGACACCGCCGGCATCCGGAAAAAAGCCAAAGTCCATGAGAACATTGAATTTTATTCGGTGATGCGCTCTATCCGCTCCATTGAAGACTGCGACGTGTGCATCCTGATGACGGATGCCCTGGAAGGGTTCGGAGCACAGGATGTGAACATCGTCAGGATCATAGAAAAAAATCACAAAGGCATCGTTGTGGTCGTGAACAAGTGGGACCTCATCAGCAAGGAAACAAACACCCACCTCACTTTTGAACGCCAGATCAGGGATAAGATGGCCCCGTTCCAGGATGTTCCGGTAATATTTACTTCGGTACTGGAAAAACAACGGATCTTTAAAACCCTCGAAATGGTGAACAGGGTCTTCCAGAACAGGAGCCGTCGGATCCCTACTCGGGAACTGAACGACACCCTCCTCCCCCTGCTGGAAGCAACTCCGCCCCCTTCAGTGAAAGGGAAATTTGTGAAGATCAAGTTTCTGACCCAACTGCCAACCCCCTACCCGGCCTTTGCCCTCTTCTGCAACCACCCGCAATACATCAAAGAACCCTACAAGCGGTTTGTGGAAAATAAGCTCCGGGAACAATTCGACTTCACCGGCGCCCCCATGGAGGTGTTCTTCCGGAAAAAATAAGCTTTCACATGGAAAAGGTTGACAGGTGTTGGAATTTTTTATAAATTCTTGCATTTAATTTCAAATATTTTATTAAATTTGTGCAATTAATTTCATATATTTAATAAAATGATTGCAAGAGCCCTACAGTCTGTTATTGAAAAAATGATGTTTCAGGGAAAGGTGATCATCCTCTATGGCGTCAGGAGAACAGGGAAAACGACCCTTGTGAAGAAGCTGATCGAAAACAACCCGGAAGCCAAATATATCAATTGCGACATGCTGCAGAACCAGGATGCCCTGAATACCACGAACAGCGAGTTTCTCATTCAGTTCTTCGGAGCCCAAACCAATATCGTCGTGTTGGATGAAGCGCAACAGATCAATGATATCGGAATGGTTCTTAAAATCCTGGTGGATACCTTCCCGCACATCCAATTTATAGCAACAGGATCTTCCAGTTTCAAACTTGGTAAAAAAGTTTCAGAACCCCTTACAGGCCGGTCAAGAATGTTGCAGTTGTACCCCTTTTCTTATGAAGAGATTGCAGCGCACCATGACATTGTTTATGCCAATACCCAACTGGAGCGCCTGATGCGATTTGGATCATACCCCGAAATATTCGGGAAGCCGGATCAGTTCTGCATGGAAGAACTCACCAATATAGCCAGTAATTATCTATACAAGGATATACTCCAATTTGAATCATTGAGGAGACTTGATCTCCTGCGCGATATTCTGCGGGCAGTTGCTCTTCAGCTTGGGAATGAGGTTTCATTCAATGAGCTGGCAGGGCTGATGGGAGAGAATGTGCATACGATCAGGAAATACCTGGAATTACTGGAAAGGACGTTTGTAATTTTCCGACTGCCTTCGCTTTCAAGAAATCTCAGAAACGAGATCGGCAAGGGGCAAAAGATTTACTTTCATGATCTTGGGATCAGGAATGCTTTGATACAGAATTTCAATTCGCTTTCGATCCGGAATGATGCGGGTGCGCTTTGGGAAAACTATTTTATCGCAGAACGGATGAAATATCTACAAAACAAGCGACTGTTTGCCAACCAGTATTTCTGGCGCACCTACCAGCAAAAGGAGATCGATTATATTGAGGAATCCGGTGGTTCACTGACGGCATTTGAGTGCAAGCTTAAGGTCAAATCCAATTTCAAACCTCCGAAAGACTTCATGGATGCCTACCCTGGAAGCACATTTAACCTGATATCACCGGAAAATGCATGGGCGTATTTAATATCAAAAACCCGGTAAAAATGCTCGAAGTTAAGCTCAGAATTGACAAATGGCTCTGGGCCGTGAGGATATTCAAGACCCGCAGTCTGGCCGCCGAGGCTTGTCATACCGGTAAGGTCAGGATTGATGACATCGAGGTCAAAGCATCCCGGGCAGTGCATCCCGGAGAGGTGATCACTGTAAAAGCGGGGATCATCCAAAAGACCTACCGCGTGCTGGGCTTGTTGGAAAAACGGGTTTCAGCAAAACTTGCTGCAGGTTATGTTGAAGACCTTACTCCCCCGGAAGAATATAAGAAGCTGGAATTACAGCGTGACTCCGCCTTTATCCTCCGCGACCGTGGTGCCGGGCGGCCAACCAAGAAAGAACGGCGCATCATCGACAAACTCAAACATTCCTGATCAGTTGATCCTTACAATGAGCCCCTTCAGGTAATTCCCTTCCGGGTGGCTCAGTGCCACCGGGTGATCCGCCCCTTGTGAAAGGCGATACAACACCTGTCCCGATCGCCCGGCTTCCATCAGAGAGGAATACACCATCGACTCAAAGGGATCCCTTTCCACCGCCTGGGAACAGGAAAAAGTGACCAGTATCCCTTCCGGTGCAATGCTACGCATGGCCATGGCATTGAGGTATTCATATCCGATGAGTGCATTGTTTGATCGCCGGTATGTCTTGGCGAATGCAGGTGGATCAAGGATGATCATATCGTATTTACCAGGTTCAATCCTGGCGAGAAAGTCCTTGACCTCTGCCATGAAGGCCTCATGAGATCCGGGATAAGGCTCATTCAGGGCAACATTTTTCTCGGTGAGTCGGATCGCTGGTTTTGAGGCATCGACAGAATGAACCAGCCGGGCCCCGGCGGCAAGGGCATATACGGAGAATCCGCCACTGTAACAAAAGAGATTCAAGACATTCCGGCCCTGAGCCAGGGTGCATGCTAACCTGCGATTTTCCCGCTGGTCGGTATAAAAACCGGTTTTTTGTCCATGTTCCCAATCCACCAGGAAGCGGAGTCCATTTTCCATCACCTCCTGGCTACCCGGAGTTCCCATCAGGTAACCGTTTTTCGGACTCCCCTGTTCCAGGGTTTCGGCGCTCTTGTCAAACACCGCTTTCAGAGATTTCCCCATCACCTCCCGGAAAACATCGGCCAGTTCTTCCCTGATCCGGTACATACCCATCGAGTGGCATTGGATAACCAGTGTCCCTGCGTAAAAATCGGCAATGAGCCCGGGCAGGGAATCCCCCTCTGCGTTAACAAGCCTATAAACATTGGTGGTCGGATTGTTGATCAAGCCGAGTTGTTCTCTTAAACGGCAGGCCTGAGTCACCTGCTGCAACCAGAAATCACGGTTGATCTCCTGACGTTTAAAGGTGAATATCTTCACAGCGATCGAACTATCCTGATAATGCCCTGTCGCCAGGTAATCTCCGTTACTGGTGAAAACCTCTACCACATCACCTTCATTAAAAGTCCCGGTATATTGCAGGATGGCGCCTGAAAACACCCATGGATGCCCGCGCAACATGGCAGCCTCCCGCCCTTTTTTCAGAAAGATAAATGGATAAGACATCTTTTTTTTCTCAAAGGTACAATTTAACCCATTTTGATCTTTCTCCTATCTTTCTTCTATAAATCCTCGGTT
>Ga0194126_10001556_pt1 | contig 38357 bp, 32 predicted proteins | sample TA2KigC150mmetaG_FD_148641 | JGI IMG/M metagenome (GOLD analysis project Ga0194126, IMG submission 148641) | Freshwater microbial communities from Lake Tanganyika, Tanzania - TA2015035 Kigoma Deep Cast 150m | ecosystem: Environmental > Aquatic > Freshwater > Lake | place: Tanzania: Lake... | reverse complement strand
CTGCTGCGGAGCAAGGCCGGTAATGTCGGCTGCGGCGCGGTTAAAGCTGACGATGCGGCGCTGCAGGTCAAGCGTTATCAGGCCGCCGGTTATGCTCTGGATAATATGCTCATTGAGCGCCTCAAGATTGCTGATGTCAACCAGCTGCTGGGCGAGCTTCTGGCGCGAGCGGCGGTTTTGATCGGCAAGAAAGCTGGCAAGCAGGCCCACAAGGAAGAATGCGGATGTATTAACAATAATGGGAAAGTACAGCGGAACGCCGGAATAGTCGAATATGAGACGCTCGGCTGCTATCGGCGAGACCAGCATTCCCATGCGCTGCAGAATCACCAGGGCGCTGTAGAGCAGGCTTGCGCCGACCGCGGCCGCAAGCCCGCCGGTCCAGTACAGCAGTATGCTGGCGGCGATGATTTCGATGCTGAACATGAAAGCGAACATGCTGTCAATGCCGCCGGTGGCCAGCAGCAGCACGGCGATACACAGCAGATCAAGGGCAATCTGCAGATAGACGAAAGGTTTCAGATCCCTGAGCGCCGGCAGCAGCAGCACGTAGATCAGGCTCAGCAGGTAGATGCACACCGCCAGGCCGTAGATCCAGACAAGCTCAGGCCGCAGCAGCGAATCGCCGTGCCGGAACTGAGCGACGGCGACCGTGCCGAGAAAAAAAGAGGCGATCACAACGCGGCTGAGCATGAACCACTGCAGACGTCGGCGAAACCACGGCTGAGCCACGGCCCTGTTTTTTTCAGGGGCCCGGCCGGGATGCGGCAGCAGCGGGGCGGCAGGGTTATTTTGCAATGCCATGTTTTTGCAGGCGATAGCGCATGGAGCGAAACGTGATGCCCAGCAGCTGGGCGGCTTTTTTAATTGAACCGCCGCTCTGCCTGAGGGCTGCGTCGATATGACGGCGCTCGATTCTGTCCAGTATCTCATCAAGCATAAGGCCTCCGGGCGGAATGCCCTCCGGAGACTCGTCGGCGTCTGCGGCATCGGGCTGCTGTTCGACAAAAACGTCGGGCAGCATAATGCTTGTTTTTGCCAGGGCCACGCTTTTCTCAATCAGGTTTTCGAGTTCGCGCACATTGCCGGGAAACGGACAGTCGCACAGGCATTCCATGATGAACGGCGATACGGGGCCGACGTCCTTGCCCATCTCGCGCGCGAATTTGCGGGTGAAGAATTCGACCAGCACCGGGATGTCCTCCCTGCGCTCGCGCAGGGGCGGCAGATGTATGTTGATAACGTTCAGCCGGTAAAACAGATCTTCGCGAAAGCGGCCGGCCTGCACTTCGGCCGCAAGGTCCTTGTTGGTGGCGGCGATAAACCTGACGTCGGCCTTGTGTTCATCTGTTGCGCCGACCGGCGTAAAGGTGCGCTCCTGCACCACGCGCAGCAGCTTGACCTGCAGGGCCGGCGGCAGATCGCCGACCTCGTCCAGAAACAGGGTACCGCTGTCAGCCGCGTGCAAAAAGCCCTTTTTGTCCTGCTGGGCGCCGGTAAAGGCTCCTTTCTTATAGCCGAACAGCTCGCTTTCAAGCAGGTTCTCGGGAATACCGCCGCAGTTGATGACCACAAAGGCATTTTCGCTGCGATTGCTGTGATAGTGAATGGCGCGGGCAACCAGTTCCTTGCCGGTACCGGATTCGCCGGTGATCAGCACGTTGCTTTTGGCTGAAGCCGCGCGCGGAATCAGGTCGAAGATTTTGCGCATGGCCGCACTGGAGCCGATCATGCCGAACGGTGTGCCGGCGGCCTGGCCGGGTGCGGCCTCAACCAGGGCTATTTTGCGGCTCAGGGCTTCATCAATCCTGCGCCGGATGTCGTCGACATCAAATGGCTTGGTAATATAATCCCAGGCATCCTGACGCATTGAGTCGCGCGCTGATTCAAGCGAGGCAAAGGCGGTAATCATGATGAAAATCGTCTCGGGAGCAAACTCGCGTACGCGATGCAGAAGAGCGATACCGTCGAGCCTGGGCATTTTGATGTCGGCTATCACAATATCGTACTTCTGTGCCTGGCAGCACTCAAGGGCTGCCTGCCCGTCAGGGGCGCAGCTCACATCGAAGCCTTCGCGTTTGAGATAAATGGAGAGCATGTCGCGAATGCTGCGCTCATCATCCACAACGAGTATTGATGCCCTGGGTGCCATCGAGTGTCCCGGTTATGATAGTAATAGTAGTCCAACAACTACCATGTGTGCGCTAAAAGGTCAACCGGTGCTGACTGGAGAACCCGGCAGCTGAATTCAATTGGCAAACGTGCGCGCATGCCGTATAATCCGGCAAAAAGTCGCACTGTCACTGCCGATCGGGCCAGCCTATGACTATAAGACGGGAACTTGAAGAGCGCGAGCGCCGCATGCTGTCGCCCCGGGCGATGCTCAGCAGCGAGAGCCGGGGCCGGCTCGTGCGGGAAAAAGAGTGCGATTTGCGCATGGCATTTCAGCGCGACCGCGACCGCATCATTCACTCCAAGGCCTTCCGCCGGCTCAAGCATAAAACACAGGTCTTTTTAATCCCCGGCGGCGACCATTACCGCACGCGCATGACCCATACCCTTGAGGTTTCGCAGATCGCCCGCACGATTGCGCGCGCTCTGGCGCTGAACGAAGACCTGACCGAAGCAATTGCACTGGGCCACGATCTCGGGCATACGCCGTTCGGTCATGCCGGCGAGGAGGTGCTCAACACGATTGTGCCCGGAGGGTTTCGCCACCCGGAGCAGAGCCTGCGGGTGGTGGATGAGATCGAAAAGCTGAATCTGACCGTTGAGGTGCGCGACGGTATTCTCAAACACTCAAAGCGGGGCGGTCCGATTGTGCCAGATCAACCCTCTCAGATGGCGCTCACGCTTGAAGGTCAGATTGTGCGCGTGGCCGATTCAATCGCCTATCTTAACCACGATCTGGATGACGCGCTGCGCGCAAAGGTTATTTCGCGCAGTGAGCTGAAGGCCGAAGTGGGTGCGAGCCTGGAACTGCTGGGCGCTTCGCATTCCCAGCGCATAGGCCGCATGGTGTTCGATGTTGTGGATACGACACTTCAATCCGGCATGGACCATATCAGCGCCGGCCCGGCCATGCTGCAGGCCGCCATGCATCTGCGCGGGTTTCTGGACCGCGAGGTCTACAACGGCGCCGAAGTGCATGATGATTTTGTCAAGGCATCCAAAGTCATCCGCGAACTCTACGCCTATTATACCGCATCTCCTGAAGCCTTTGCCCGTGAGGCGGGCAAAAGTATCGGCGATGAAGAGCCCCACCGCCTGGTGTGCGATTTTATCTCCGGCATGACTGACCGTTACGCGTTCAAGGCCTACGAAAAAATTTTCCTGCCCCAGCCCTGGCTGATTGTGTAGTGATTTTTCCCGTTACGGGAGCATATTCCTTTTTACTGCAGGCCCTGCAAAGAGAAAACCCGTTCGTGGTGAGCATGTCGAACCATGAACGGGTCTGCCGTTCGATATGCGGTCCGTTCGTCCTTCGACAGGCTCAGGGCGAACGGCTGGTGTTCGTGAGGCTGTGTTCTTCAGGACAATGCCCGCTACGATTGCAAGCCGCCGCACCGGGATAGTTCATTGAGCGTTTTATAAAAAAAGATCCCGGCTGCGCGAACGCACCCGGGATCTTTGCTGTTAAACTGCAGATGTCAGCAGCCAGCTACTTCCTGACGGCTTTCTTTTTTGAAGCCGCTTTTTTCTTCGGCGCAGCCTTTTTCCTGGCAATCCCTTTTTTCTTCGGGGCGGCTTTTTTCCGGGGAGCCGCTTTTTTCTTGGCGGGCGCCTTCTTTTCAGCGGCAACGGCCCTCTTCAGATCGCCCTGCAGCCTGGTTGCGACAGCCTTGGCTGCCTTCAGTTCTTTCTCCAGACGTGCTGCTTTTTTCTTGTTGCTGCTGATTTTGTTTTTTACCTGTTTTGAAGTTGCCATACGTTACCCTCCCTGCGTGTGAAGTGATTTGTACTGCATCATCAAACAATAAAAAACCAGCGCTGCACATCTCTCCTGTATCGGGTTCAGTTAAAACAGATTGATACGCTAATTTTTATATATAATTATCGGCGTCCGATATCAAAGCTTAAGTTTTTTATAGACGCATATCAGTAGTGTCCAAAATAATTTAGAACAGGCCCTCTGGCCGGGGCCGCGTGCGCCTCATCCGGCACAGAAGAGCTGATGTCATGATCGGCCCGCGTGTCGTAAGCGCTGCGGGGTTGTTGCGTCACAATATTTGCCTTGACTATCAATAAACATGAACAGTATTATTGCTGCATGCCGCGTCTCATAGCCGTATTATTTGAACAAGAGCCTGATGCCGCCTATATTGCCGTGGAGCTTGATGCTCCCGATGAGCCGGAAGTGCTTTTCATGAAAGGCCCCGGTTTTGAAAAGCAGATGGGGCCGTTTCCGCTGCCCTATGCTGAAGCGACGTTCAGCAGGTGGCACTACCTTCGGGTCACAAATCCTCCGCACGTTGTTCTCAATGACGTCAGTGCTCTTCGTGCCGCGCTGCGCAGCCTGAAGCCCGACTACAACGGCGGGGCCGTATGCGTTTCCGTGCAGGAAGAACGGGTATGAGGCAGGCACCCTATTCATTATCCCCCACGGCACACCGCACGAAGATTGCGACGGCGCGCATCTGCAGCAGGTGCGGCGCGGTCTATGGCGGCGTTGTCAGGGAACAGATCACGAGGCTTTTCGATGAATCTATTTAGTGCGCTTTCCCGCTCGCGCGCCAAACAAAGCGAGCAGAAAAAAATGATTATCAATGTGGTGCATCAGGATGAAAGCCGGGTCGCCATTATTGAAAACGGGATGCTTCAGGATCTCTCCATAGAAACCACGTCCCGCGAAAAACTGCGCGGTAATATCTACAAGGGCAAAGTGCAGCGGGTTGAGCCGAGCCTGTACGCGGCCTTTGTCGAGTACGGCGGCAACCGCCCCGGCTTTCTGCCGCTCGATGACGTCATGCCCCAGTTCCGGCATGAGTCAGAGCGCGCAAGCAAAGGCAAGGTTCCTCCGGGAAAGGTTCTGCATAAGAATCAGGAGATTCTCGTGCAGGTCACCAAGGATGAGAAGGCCAATAAGGGCGCTGCGCTGACAACCTATATTTCACTGCCGGGCCGCTATCTTGTGCTGATGCCCGGCTACAACCGCACGGGCATCTCACGCAAAATCGAGGACACGGATGAGCGCAACAAGCTCAAAGATATCGGGCGTGAGCTGAATGTGCCCGAGGATATGGGCTTTATTATCAGGACGGCCGGACTCAACAAGGGCAAAAAAGAGCTGCAGGCCGATGCGAATTATCTGGTGCGGCTGTGGGGCGCCGTGCAGTCCCGGGCCGCTGAGCTGCCGCCGGCCAGTCTCGTGTATCAGGAAAGCAGCATGGTGATTCAGGCCATCCGCGATTATTACACCACCGATATATCGGAGGTGCTGATCGATAATGCCGATGTGTTCCGCAGGGTGCGCGAATTTTTCAAACAGGTCATTCCCAAGCATCAGAAAACCGTCCGGCTCTATGAGGGCCGCGAGCCCGTGTTTCAGAAATACGGGATCGAACCGCAGATTGAACCGCTCTATGAGCGTGTGGTGCCGCTTAACTCCGGCGGGCGGCTGTGCATCGATCCGACCGAGGCGCTGGTGTCCATTGATGTCAACAGCGGACGCTTCACCCGCGTCAAAGACCCGGAAGAATCAGCGCTGATCACCAACATGGAGGCGGCCGATGAAATCGCCCGCCAGCTGCGTTTGCGCGACCTGGGCGGACTGATCGTGATTGACTTCATCGACATGCGCCAGGCCAAAAACCGCCAGCAGGTTGAGCGCCAGCTCAGGGCCGCGTTTAAAAACGATAAGGCCAACATTGAAATCGCGGCGATTTCAAAGTTCGGCCTGCTGGAGATGAGCCGTGAGCATTTGCGCTCTCCCCTGTCCGACTCCAGCCATCGCGAATGCGCTCACTGCGGAGGGACAGGCCGGGTGCGCTCGTGCGAAAATATCACCAGAGCGGCAATGCGCGACATTTCCGCACGCGTCAGCGCAGGCGGGCTTGCAACGCTCAGCCTGCGCCTTGCCCCGGAAGCGGCCGAGTTCATGCTCAACAGCCTGCGCCGTGAAATCTGCGATATTGAAAAACGGTTCTCCGTGCGCATCAGCATTACCGGCGACAGCACGGTTTCAATGAATTCCTACATGATGGAACACACGGAAGCATTGCCCGCCGTGCCGCAGAATCCGGCCTGAGAGGCCTGCACACACCGTATCCGGTCCTGCCATGAGTGACCCCGCCGGTAGCGAAACAGTCCATATCACCTCGTGCCCGCATGACTGCGGCGGCCGCTGCGTGCTTAAAGTGCATGTGCGGGACGGCGTTGTCCGACGCATTGAAACCGACGACGGCGAGGAGCCGCAGCTGCGCGCCTGCGTACGCGGACGGGCGTATCGACAGCGGCTGTATGCGGAAGACCGCATACGTACGCCGCTGCGCCGCACGGGCAAACGCGGCCAGGGGGCCTTTGAGCCCGTGAGCTGGGAGGCCGCCCTTGATGCCGTTGCCGAGCGCATGCTCGATATCCGGCAGCGCTGCGGCAATGAAGCCATTATGTATATCGCCTACTCGGGCAACACGGGCACATTTCTGCACAGCCAGCTCGGCGTGTTCCGGCTGCTGACCCTGTTCGGCGGTTTCACCCCCTGCTGGGGCTCGGCCTCATTCTGGGGCAGTCTGTTTTCATCGGAGGCAACCTACGGCACGCTGGCAGCCGGCCACACGCCCGACGACATTCTCAACGCGAAACTGATTTTGATGTGGGGCTGGAATCCGGCTGAGACGGTTCAGAAGACGAATACGGCCTGGTATCTTGCGCGAGCGCGCGAAAAGGGCGCGAATATTGTCGCGATCGATCCGCGCTTTACCGATTCGGCCGCAGCCTTCGCCCGCGACTGGATACCGATCCGGCCCGGCACGGACACGGCCATGCTGATTGCCATGGCCCATGTCATGATTACCGAAAATCTTTACGACCGTGCGTTTGTAGAAACGTACACAAGCGGTTTCGAGCAGTTCAAAGACTATGTGCTTGGTACTTCGGACGGCACTTCGAAAACACCTGCATGGGCTGCCTCCATTACCGGGGTTGACGAAAAAAGGATCAGCGCGCTGGCGCGGCTCTATGCCGCCACTAAACCGGCCAAGCTGCTCACTCTGGGCGCACCGGGCCGCAGCGCATTCGGCGAACAGTTTCACCGGGCAGCTGCCACGCTGGCTGCCATGACCGGCAATATCGGTATTTACGGCGGCGAGCCGGCCGGTTTCGGACTGGCCCCGGTCGGGCTGAAGCCCGAAGCCGGAACAGGGCTGATCGCGCGGCGCATGCCGGGCAATCTGCCCGAGGGCGCGCGCCAGCGCAAAGCGATCCACATAACGAAACTGTGGGATGCGATCCTTACCGGCAAAGGGGGCGGCTACGGGGCTGATTATACAATGGCCTACATCACCAATGCCAACCCCGTCAACCAGTTCATGAACAGCAACCGGGCGGCCGAAGCCCTCTCAAGCCTCGAGTTCGTGGTGGTACACGAACAGGTGCTCACCGCCACGGCGCGCTATGCCGACATCGTGCTGCCGGTCAACACGCACCTTGAGCGCAATGACATTATCCGGCCCTGGCAGGGCGGCCACTACTGCGTTTATCTGAAAAAGGTGGTTGAGTCCCAGCACGAATCAAAGTCCGACCTTGACATCTGCCGCCTGCTCGCGCCCCGGCTCGGCATTGATGCCTACGGCGACATGAATGATGAAGACTGGCTGCGCGAGTTCTGGCAGGAAGCCCGCGGCATGACGCATGGCGAAGAGCTGCCTGACTATGATGCATTTAAGCAGATGGGCCTGCACCGCATGCCGCGTCAGGCACCCGCAATTGCATTTGAACACCTTGCTGCTGAGAAGCCTTTTAACACGCCTTCAGGTAAAATTGAAATTTATTCAAGCACGATCGCAGCGCGAAACGATGCGGAGCTTCCCCCGATTCCAACCTGGATTGAGCCGTGGGAAGGGCCGCAGGCAGCAGGCGCAGGGGAGTATCCCCTGCAGCTTATCAGCACGCACTCCAAGCGGCGCATTCACTCCAATATGCACACGGTCGGCTGGCTGCGCGATCTTGAGCCGCATACGGTCTGGATCAATCCTCTTGATGCTGCTGCGCGCGGTATCGTCAACGGCGCGCGCGTGCGGGTTTTCAATGACCGTGGGGCTGTTTTGATTGAAGCCCGGGTAACCGGCCGCATCATGCCCGGTGTGGTCAGCATGGGCCAGGGCGCGTGGTATCAGCCTGATGAAAACGGCGTTGACCGCGGCGGCTGCGTGAACGTGCTGCTCAAGGATACGCATTCTCCGGCCGGCGCATTTTGCAGCAACACCTGTCTGGTTGAGATAACAAAAGAGCCGTAACCGGGGACTATGTATGCAACGCGGATTTTATTTTGATCAGTCACGATGCACCGGCTGCTATGCCTGCGAAATAGCCTGCCGCGACTGGCATGACATTCAGGACACTTCCGTCAGGTGGCGCCGGGTAACGGCAACCGAGCAGGGCTCCTACCCTGATGTGCAGCTCTCTTATATATCGCTTTCCTGCCTTCACTGCGCTCATCCCGCTTGCCGTGCGGCCTGCCCGGCCGATGCCATTCACAAACGTGAATCAGACGGCAGCATGCTGGTTGATGCCGACACCTGTCTTGGGGCCGATGCCTGCGGGGCCTGCCGTGCGGCCTGTCCGTATAATGTGCCCCAGTTCGGCCCCGGCCCGGATGCGAAAATGCAGATGTGCACCATGTGCCATGATCGGCTCGAAGAAGGTAAGTCTCCGGTATGCGTTGCTGCCTGCCCCATGCGCGCACTTGACTGCGGCGCTATGGAGGAACTTCAAAAAAAATACGCAGAATGCGGCGCGGCCCGTGGATTTTCATACAGCCCGCAGACTTGCCCCTCGATCATTATAAAACCCCGCTATGAATGAAGGCTTCATGGAGTCGTGATAAGTCAGAAGCAGGCTGTTTTGTCATTTCGACCGAAGGGAGAAATCCTGCTATTTCAAAATGTTATACGACCTCTCACGGAGCCTGTCCTGAGTGCAGGCGAAGGGTTCGAGGTGACCTGTGGGGACCTTCTACGTGATCATTAGAGAACTTAGCTTTGTTCGTATGCCCTTTTTCAAAAGAAAGTAAACTCGTTCATGGTTAACTTTTCCAAAACCTTTTTTCCGTTCGTGGTGAGCTTGTCGAACCATGAACGGGTTTGCTGTGCGACACATGACCCGTTCTGCCTCGACAGGCTCAGGGCGAACGGACGGTTTTTTTCAGTCGATAGTATTTAGATAAAGGCTCTAAGGCTTCAATCCCATACGGAGGATACCGCATGAAAGCACTGTGCTACACCCGGCCGCTTGAAATAGGCGAGTTTGAATCAGCCCTTGAGATGCAGGATGTGAGTATTCCTGAGCCAACTGAGGGCCAGCTGCTCGTGCGCATGCGCGCTTCCAGCATCAACATTGATGATATTCATATTGCCGAAGGCACCTTTCTGGGCGGCATGCAGAAATCCCGGGCATCAAAGGAGCAGCCGAGCACGCCCGGCGTCGATGTCGCCGGAGTTGTTGAAAAACTCGGGGCCAATGTCAGCGGCTTTGCTGTCGGCGATGAGGTGCTGGGCATTCTGGGGCCCAAGCCCGGACGCGGGGCCTGGGCCGAGTACTGCTGTTTGTCAGCGGTGATGGCCTTAAAAAAGCCCGCTGCCTACAGCTTCGCGGAGGCCGCAGCCTGCGGGGTTGCCGGCAAGACAGCGGCCAACGCGGTTACTTCCGCGGCATTGCAGCCGGGGCAGACCGCGCTTGTTGTCGGCGCTTCCGGCGGCATCGGCTCATTCATCGTGCAGATTTTAAAGCATCAGGGCGTGCGCGTGATCGGGGTCTGCAGCGGCCGCAACGCGGCCCTGGTCGGTTCGCTCGGCGCGGAAACCATTGTTGATTACACTCGCGGGCCGTTCGGAGAGCAGCTGGGCAGCCTGAAGGTGGACGTTGTCATTGACTGTGTGGGCGGCCGCGATGTGGAGCAGCAGGGCCTGCGAGTGCTGAACAGGCAGGGTCGCTTCGTTACCCTGGTCGGCCCGCACAGCTTTATCGGTGAGACCCGCATCGGCACCTCCGGCATTATCGGCTATCTGGCCTATGTAAGCCGCAGGTCTATGCTGTCGCGCATTGCGGGTCCGCGCTATCTCATGGCCGGCATCGGCAGATCGCTTGAAAGCCTGCAGAAACTGGTGCTGGACAATGGCATCAAGCCGCCGATCGACCGGGAGGTGCCGCTTGAAACTGAAGCCGTGCGCGATGCCGTCGCCCACGTGCGCAGCCACCGCGCCAGCGGCAAGGTGGTGATTACCATCGCGCAGGGGTGAGCGTGTCAAGAGTTGAATACACAAACCGCGGATTGAACCAATCAGACGATAATCAGGGGATACGTATTCAGATTTCTCGTAACGCTATAGCGCTGGAATAGGAAATGATCGAACCGATAGGGGCGTTTTTCCAGATGGGCTCTTTATGGGCTGCATTGTAAGCTGTGCGTGAGGTCGGAAAGGCCCTGCAAATTTTTGTAATAAGCGCTTCTTCTTCGGTGGTGAGCGGTTCAGCCTTTTGAGTATCGGATTCTTGTATTGAAGTGAGCAAATCCCGGTAATTATTCAACTGAGGACCATATTTCAGGGCTGCATACGTTGCACCGGTCATACTCCTGCCCAAATCTCGATAGGCTACCATATCCGCATACCACAAATACTTTGTAGCAAAGAGCATCTTATCGTTCTTTTTTAACAGCCTAAACCCAAGGCAAGATTCAAACCTGGCTAATACAAGCTTTACACGATCGATAGAAAAAGCCCTGCAGCCACTAAGATCATTCTCATGATTTTGATCCGCCAATGCCTTTCGTAATAGCCTATCCATAGATTCGGTCTGAATATGGGCCCCTTCCCAGCGCTTTATGCTGGCAATGCCTGCACCGGTACGCTCTGCAAGTTCGTCCTGCGTAATACAGGCTTTCTTTCTTTGAATTCTTATATCCTCGCCCGTCAACAGGCCAACCTTTCTGCGATAGGCATCGGCAATGGCTTTTTGCAGCCCTGCCGTTTGCTCAACAGAGCCCGCCTCGAGTTTGCACACCGGGCATACATGCACTTCCGCCGCAACGCTAATATCTTCATTGCGGAACACTGTTTTTTTCTTTATTTTGTTCAGCGGCATTGTGCCGTGGCCGTTGGGGCAGTTCATGGCGGTTCTCCTTATTTCTTCCGGCTTTTGTGCAGCGAAACAATCCAGAGCGTAGTTCCCCTGATCGCAAACTTACAATATACCCTGGCAGCCAGTATTTCACTGTGCCATTCAAACGCGAAAAGATCAGAGCCTGTTATACAGTCCTCATATGACCGCTGCGGCGGCCTGCCTCCGGCATAATGATCAGGCAGTATCTCATTTAAAAGGCCGCTGACGGTTATAAAAATATCTTCGATATCATAGCCAAGCCCAATCGCATCGGCTGCAAAGCAAAGAGGTTCTACAATAGAAACCTGCTGTTTTTCTGAGAGTGCCCTGGCTTCGTTGAGCTTTTTGTTCAGCTCTTTGTGAGAAGGTCTGTTCATAGGTATAGTATCAATTGATACCTTTTGCAAGGTCTTTTTTTGCCCCGTTTTCTGCCGTCGAAGAACACCATGTGTTGCCCGTCGACTTTAGCCTCCGCTTTTGTTGAAACCAAAGCTTGTGTTATTTGTCGCTATTGAGCTGGAAAACTTCCCCGGTTAGTGACCGGACAGAAAGAATAAGGCATGTTTTGCCTGTCGGCAATTGCTGTATGATCCATTTGCGCCACCGTGACCTGGCCGTTCATCAGCATGGGCAGAAGCCGGCCAGCGGAGCTGTTGAAGTATTTTCGCCTGTCACCTTGCGGCGCTGTCAAACAAACAAAAAAACTAACCGATTGGTTTTTCTTATTTTTTTAAAGAAAACACTTTCGGAGAGGCGTTTCAATGAAGCAACAGTCAAGCAATGCATTTTTCGCCTGTCCCCTCTCCTTTCCTTGCAACCTGGATAGAGGATGATTGGTGGTCGGAATCGGCATGCCGGATAATGATAACGATCAGGTGCAAGGTTCGCGCAGGTGAGAGCTCGCCGTTTTTTTATAAGTGCCTTTTTCGGTACAGGGCAGTGGTGCGCTCGAAAAAAATGAAACTTCTATCTCTTTGACATTGCATAATTTTTTTTACTGCTTGACAGGAGCACTATAGGATGTTCCGAGCCGCTTTCTATGCCCCAAGCTGCCGCGCATACAGATATTTCTGAAACCCAGAGAATACTTGCCCAATCTCTTCCGGTCTGCCTAAATCAGCCACGGCATCGGCGATAGAGTCGTGATATTTCAGACGCAGCAGCGGGGTCAGTTTTTCCTGATCGAGCTCCTCAACACCCACGCTGATGTAATGCGCCAGCACAAAATCGAGAAAAGCCTGTTGTTTGTCATTAAAGGATGTCTTAATTGCTACTCTGGCGCGGTCAACCCGCTCTGCACGGGTCAGCGTCGGCAAAGCATAGGCCACATAGGCAAGCACATCGAACAGATCGCTCTTCTGCGCATCGATGATCCGCTGCATTTCCGCAAGCTGCTCGCGGCCAAAGCCTTTTTCAGCAAGCCCTTCCAAAAGCCGCCCGCGTGTGTCCGGCGCGCTCCAGATGGTTCTCAGATCTTCCTCGTTGTTAAAAAAATCAGGCAGCCTGCCGAAAAGCAGTTCCATAAACTGAGCAGCCGACATGGGCGTTCCGTCCGGGTGCCAGAAGCTGGTACACATTATGTGGGCAATGGTGCGCTCTTTGCCGTCGGCCAGCTTGACCTTTACCTTCTTTTTGCAGATACACGGCCGCTGTCCGCATTTCGGGCAGGGCTCCTTCGGGCACACGCAGGGCCGTTTTCCGCACACCGGGCACGGATGCGGTTGTGGCTTCTCGCATGCGCAGGGATATGTGCCGCAGGCGCTGCATGCTTCCGGCTCCAGCGGTTCGCCGTCCCACTCGGGATCGCTGAAATGCAGGTGCGCCTTTACGAAATCATAGATAGTAAAATAATCCTTGCCGTCGAACAGGCGCGTGCCGCGCCCGATGATCTGCTTGAACTCGATAATCGAATTAATCGGCCGCATCAAAACGATATTGCGGATGTTGCGGGCGTCCACGCCGGTTGAAAGCTTCTGCGATGTGGTCAGGATTGTTGGAATCGTCTTTTCGGTATCCTGAAAATCTCTCAGATGCTGCTCACCCAGAGCGCCGTCGTTGGCCGTAACCCGCTCACAGTAATGCGGGTCTTTGCTGGTCTTCATTTGATTAACAAGATCGCGCACGGCAAGCGCGTGGTTTTGCGTGGCACAGAACACCAGCGTTTTTTCACGCTGGTCTATGGCGGCCATAAAGATTTCAACCCGTTTCTTTTCGCGCGCCATGATCTCGATTTTTTTGTTGAAGTCATCTTCCTCGTAGCGCCTGCCCGCCTCGATCTCGCCTTCGATGACCGTATCATCTGGCGTGTACACATAATCATCCAGCGTCGTTGAGATCTGCCGTACCCTGAACGGCGTGAGAAAGCCGTCGTTGATGCCGTCCTTGAGCGAATAAATGTAGACCGGCTCGCCGAAATACCGGTAGGTGTCAGCATTTTCAGTGCGCTTCGGTGTGGCAGTCAGCCCAAGCTGCACTGCCGGGGCGAAATACTCCATGATGCCGCGCCAGTTGCTCTCGTCGTTCGCGCCGCCCCGGTGGCACTCGTCAATAACGATGAAGTCGAAAAAGTCAGGCGGATAGGCGCTGTACACTTCGCGCCTCTCCGCTGCCAGGGCGGGTTGCGCAGCATCCTCGCACGATGTCGGATAGGTTGCAGACTTTTGAACAACGGGGATGACCTTGCTGACCTGATTGACAGCAGGGACATTGGACAAATCAGAGGTCATGAAGGTCTGGAAGATGGTGAAAAACAGGCTGCCGTTTTTAGGAGCTTTACCCTTTTTGCGGATGTCATCCGGCGAGATCCGGACGAGTGCGTCTTCGGGGAAGGCCGAGAAAGCATTAAACGCCTGATTGGCAAGTATGTTGCGATCAGCCAGAAACAAAATGCGCGGCCGCCGTGTGGGTTCGCCGGTCAGGTTCCAGCGGCTGTGAAACAGTTTCCAGGCAACCTGAAAGGCGATGAATGTTTTGCCCGTGCCCGTGGCAAGGGTGAGCAGTATGCGCTTTTTGCCTGCGGCGATGGACTCCATTACCCGCTCAACCGCAATGTCCTGATAATAGCGGCCCGGATGCGAGCCGCCCTTGTCTTCAAAGGGCTCGGCGGCAAAACGATCGCGCCATGCGTTTGCCTCGGCGAAGGTCCGGTTCCAGAGTTCTTCAGGCGACGGGAAGGCGGCGATTTCGCCCTCGCTGCCAATGTGCATGTCGATTGCGTAGATGCCCTGCCCGTTGGCAGCATAGGCAAAGCGCACGGCAAGTTTTGCAGCATAGTCCTTGGCCTGCGCCAAGCCTTCGGTCAGGGGTTGATCCCAGGCCTTGGCTTCAATAACCGCAAGTTTTGTATTGCGGTATTCAAGCACATAATCGGCCTTCAGGGCGCGGCGGCGGCCCGAACCTTCAATGCGGCCGGGCGCGATACCGTATTCGCGCCGGATGCGGCTGCCATCAAGTGCGCCCCAGCCTGCTGCTTTAAGCGCGGGGTCGATGTGTTCGGCTCTGGTTTCAGCTTCGTTCATAGTAAAAAGCTTTTCAGTAAGGCCGGGTGCCCCGGCATTCGGGAAATCCGGTGCAGCCCCAGAAATCGCCCTTGGCCGATGTGCGCTTGCGCATGCTCTGGCCGCACTGCGGGCACTCAGGCGATGGTTCTTTATTGCGCTCGCGCGCTTCGATGCGTTTGGCGGTCAGCCGCTCGCTGAACCCGCCGGTTTCTTCAAACGCCTTGCCCTGGGCCTCGATCTGGCTTTTGAGCATGTTCAGCGCCCGGCTGATAATAACCAGCATGGCATTGGCCACCACAGCGTCATCATCGCTGTCGAGCCAGCGGGCGTATTTTTTGCGCTGCTGCAGCGCATGCTTTGCGGACTCATGCACCATGTCGTCCGTGAACGGTGCCGGGTCAAGAGAAACGGCGTTTATCTCGCGGGCTTCAGGCGCATGCGCTGACCAGGGCAGCGCGCCCTTGTCCAGAATCCAGACCTCAAAGTCGCCGCGCAGCTCGCTCAGGCTTGCGCGCGCCACATCGGTGAGTTTCATCTCAGTGTCTTTCGATGTTGCGGAGCGCTCCGAGCCTTCGATGATGTTCTGCCTGCCGCTGCGGGCGGCCTGAATCATCTGGTCATACTGGCGGCCCTTGGGGTCGTAGGATTTTTTTTCGCGCTCGCGCACGTCGTGCGTGAGAAATCGGCGGCAGAAGCGCAGGGTTTCGAGCTGAATGATCGTGGCCAGCGTAAATGAATGCAGCCTTCGAAACCCTCCGTGTTTGTCAAACAGTTCAGGCATTGCGATGCCCCCCCTATTGTAACAATGTGTGTGACCCTGTTGACCCGATTGACCTCATTGACGCTTCGCTGCAAGAGGCTTTCCGCACATTATCAACAATGTCAACTTTGTCAATAAGGTCAATTTATAACTCCCCCGCAAAGGCCCGGTGCAGCAGCGACTGCTTGAATTCCGACAGCGCCGCCTGCTTGCGCTGGTAGATGGCAGCCAAGCGCCGGGTCTCGGAGGACAGGGCGTCGAGCTGGGCGGCAATAGCTTTTTGTTTATCACAACAAGCTGGGACTATTACGGGCTGTTCATGAACAGCATTACGGTTAAGCGTAGGAACACCGGTTCCTGATGCAAAGCGTAACAGTTTAAAATAGTTGAGAAGCCAGTAGGTAAATCGAATGTCATTACCGAAAAATTCTTTTACGAATAATGTAGTGTTAAGCGGCCAATAGTCTTCTTTAATAAAAAAAACATTACCAATGCTGCCACTTCTTCCGGTGACAACGCCAGGCCCGCAAACCGGGGCTTTATTATGTGTGTCTATAATACCGCTGGAACTGACCAGCGGATACTTGCCTGCTATTCGTTCGCGTGTTGGAAGATCAAAGCCTCTTTGAAGAAGGCAAAATTCATCAAATCGTTTCTCCACCCACCCGGCGCCGCGGTGGGTGAACACTGCGTTGAGGTGGCTGGCGAAAAGGTCGCGGGCGTTTTGCAGGTTTTTGGCGGCATTGGCCTGGGCAGTGGCAATGCCCGCAAAAGCTTCGTCAAGTATCTTCACAATCCGCTGCTGTTCGGGCCGAGCCGGGTAAAGTATCACTAACTCCTTTAAAAGCTTATAGTGACGTGCGTATCCAAGTGTCTCAAGATTTGCATTCTGCAGCTGGTAGAAAAAGAACTTTGGAACCAGAAAATCTCGTGGCGGCAAAATCTTTACGCCGTCCGCGCCCAGCACGAAATCGAAATCGATGTATTTAAGCACCTTGGTGTGATCACCAAATATAACGATGGGTGTCTTAACCTTGAAAAGATCGGCTTCATTATCCCAATAACCATTAATGAAACTTTCCTCCTGAGATACCACAGGGTATGCGCCGTCATCCAAGAAGTCTTTGCGCTGAACCTTCTGGGTGTAGGTCACTTTTTCGAGGCAATCCTCAAACGGTTTTTTGAACCACCCTTTTTTCACAGCAGCCCTCGAATTTTTGCCAGCACCTGCGCGCTTTCTTTATCAAGCGCGGCTATTTCATTCATGATGTCGGCCGGGCTGCGGTGCACCACCGCTTCATTGCCGTTGGGGTTTTTTACCGACAAATCAAATGTCGCCGGGTCAATCGCGGCAGCATCCACGCTCCAGCTTTTGGCCGAGTCGGCAAACGTCAATTGCCGGTCAATGAAGTCAATCAGGTCATCATCATTCAGCGAATTGGTCTTGCCGAGATTGCGGCCGGGGTCGAGCTTGTAATACCAAATTTTTCTCGTTTTGCTGCCCTTTTCAAAAAACAGCACCACGGTTTTCACGCCCGCGCCCTGAAACGTGCCGCCGGGGCAGTCAAGCACGGTGTGCAGATTGCAGCTTTCAAGCAGCAGCTTGCGAAGCGACACCGAGGCATTATCGGTGTTTGACAAAAACGTGTTTTTAATAACCACGCCTGCGCGGCCTCCGGCGCGCAGCATTTTAACAAAATGCTGCAAAAACAAAAACGCGGTCTCGCCGGTGCGGATGGGGAAGTTCTGCTGAACCTCCTTGCGCTCCTTGCCGCCGAACGGCGGATTGGCCAGGATAATGTCGTAGCGGTCTTTCTCCTGAACATCGGCCAGGTTTTCGGTGAGCGTGTTGGTGTGCAGGATGTTCGGGGCCTCGATGCCGTGCAGGATCAGGTTCATGATGGCGATAACATAGGCCAGCGACTTCTTCTCTTTGCCGTAAAAAGTCTTTTCCTGAAGCGTCTTAACATCGCGGGTGGTGAGCCTGCCGCCGGACTTAAGATAGTCGTAGGCCTCGCACAAAAACCCGGCTGAGCCGCAGGCGCCGTCATAAATGGTCTCACCGATTTTCGGCGCAACCACTTTCACCATGGCGCGAATAAGCGGGCGCGGGGTGTAATACTCGCCGCCGTTGCGGCCCGCATTGCCCATGCGCTTGATCTTTTCCTCGTACAGCGCGGAGAGCTCGTGTTTTTCAGCCTGCGAGCGGAAGCGCAGCTCGTCAATGTGATCGATGATTTCACGCAGGTTGTAGCCGCTGTGGATCTTGTTTTTGATCTCCCCGAAAATCTGCCCTATTTTATATTCAATGGTGTCAGGCCCGGTGGCCCGCTGCGTGAACCCGTGCAGATAGGGGAACAGCTTGCCATTGACGAAATCGCGCAAATCATCACCGCTATCGGCCTTGTTATGGTCGAGCCTGCCGTCTTTGCCCTTTGGCGCAGCCCAGCTCGCCCAGCGATAGGGCTTCTCCAGAATGTAGGTATATTTCTTCCCGCTCAGGGCGGCTTCATCAGCGCGGTCCTGCTCAAGGCCGTCGAGATATTTCAGAAACAGCAGCCAGGAGGTCTGCTCGGTGTAGTCCAGCTCGGTCGTGCATCCGGCTTCTTTCCAGAGCACGTCATCAATATTCTTGAAGGCCTGTTCAAACATGATGCCGTTTCCCCATATTCCTCGCAATGTCTGATTTTGTTGCCGAGAGGTAGTTGCCCTGAACAATACCAGTTCAGAGCATGTGCGTCAATTTATCTGTCTTCTGGTGAGAACCTTTCCGGTTGCAGGAAAAATTCATCGTCATCGGGGTCGGTGCTGAAATCAAGCTGCTGCTGCCGGGCAGCCTCGATGTAGGAGCCCTGTGAGAGCCGGATCTCGCCCTGATACGTCACGATAATCGCGGATTCGCCCGCCACCGGGCACTGCTCTTCACAGAATCCGCAGCCGTTGCATTTGTGCTCAATCACTACCGGCCTCCGAAACCCGTCCTTCCATTGGAATATTATCGCGTTATAGGGGCACTGCTCATCGCAGATCAGGCACAATCGGTCCTGGGCCCAGACCAGGCAGCGGTCTTTGACAATATACGCGGTGCCGATTTTGGCATGCTTCTTTTCCTCAAGCGTCAGTTCGCGCAGGGCATCGGTGGGGCACACCGTGCCGCACAGAAAGCAGCTTTGATCGCAGCCGGCAAGGCGCGGCACAAGGCGCGGGGTCCACAGATTTTCCAGGCCCCGTTCAAAAAGAAGCGGCTGCAGCGTGTTGGTGGGGCACACGCGCATACATGCTCCGCAGCGCACGCAGCGCTGAAGAAATTCTTTTTCAGGCACTGCGCCCGGCGGCCGCAGAAGGCCTGCAGGCCGCAATGGCTCGCGGGGCGAAAGCCTTGCAAGACCCGCGGCTGTCAGACCGAGTCCGGCGGCAGCAATAAAAGAACGTTTTGACAGCAGAGCCTGCCGTGAAACAGGCACGCGGTTTTGCAGGCCGTAGCTGATCGCATCCTGCGGGCAGACCTTGGCGCAGGTGCCGCACAGGCTGCACTCGCTCGCGATAGTTTCCTGAGGCCTGTCTGCCGGTATGGCCTGCAGCGGGCAGGGCTCAACGCACGCGCCGCAGGACGTGCAGGCGCTTGAAACCTGCCGCTTTACAAGGCTCATGCGCGCGAATATGCCGAGCAGTGCGCCCAGCGGGCACAAAGAGCGGCACCAGAAGCGGTGCGCAAAGCGGTTGAGCACAAACAGGCACAGGATAATAAGAGCACTGAGCCACGCGCCGATAAAAACCGGCTGCGCCACATAGGCATAGGCCAGAGACAGCCAGCGAAAGTGTTCGGCTGCAGGCCGCAGCGCGTCCAGCCCGAGGTTGACACCCAGAATGCTCAGGGGGTAGAGCACAAAGGCCACGCTGCGATAGAGCAGCGCGAGCGGGTCAAACAGGCCCGTAAAATTAACACCGGCCGCTGCTGCTGCAAGCAGCGCGCACAAAATAAGATATTTGGGCACGCGGGTGTGGATACTTCCGGCCCGGGTTTGTCTGCGGCCGCACAGGTCAAACAATGTGCCCAGTGGGCAGGTGTATGCGCAAAAGATTCTCCCGGCAATCAGCGCGGTTGCAAGAATAACGATGGCGGGAAGCAGAAAAATGGTAAACGTGCGCGCGGCAAGCGAGCTCAGTCCGGCAATGAGCGGACTTGCCTGCAGGAACAGCTCCGGCGCAACCGGCAGATGCGGCCAGGCGCTTAAAGTAATCAGCGCTAAAAACAGTATAAGAAAAATAATCTGCAGGGTGCGTCTCATGCGGATGCCTGTATTTGAGACGTTTGAATGAGTTGAAACACAGATCGACTATAGAAAAATACCTGCCCGGAGTCAATATATCCCGGCGGCAATCTGCTGCATGCCCGGTGGCAGTCACGATGCTGGTGTGTTAAACCAATAGCGCCGCATTTATCACTTGGCTAAAGTAACGAAAAGTGTTACTTTTGACAAGTGATTGATGGGATATAGGTATATGAACGCACAAAAATTCATAGCCGGGTTAACCGCACGCGGGCGATACTGCTTCTCTACGGAAGAAGCAATCGACGGGTTTGGCGCATCAGCCGTGGCAACGCGTGCGGCGCTTCGGCGTTTGCGGCAAAAAGGCGAACTGGCCATGCCGTATAAAGGTTTCTACGTCATCGTACCTCCGGAATTTCGAAATATCGGCTGTTTGCCGGCGAGTCATTTTATCCCCGCGCTGATGAATCATCTGGGTGAAAAATATTATGCGGGTGTGCTCAGCGCCGCCGAATTCTCCGGTGCAGCCCATCAGCGGCCCCAGGTTTTTCAGGTTATTACCTCAAAAAACAAGCCCCGCATCATTTGCGGGAAGGTGCGTGTTGAATTTATCGCTCGAAAAAATATGGAAAAGATTCCCACGATGGATTTTAAAACGCCGCGAGGCTACCTGAAAATATCAGTGCCTGCGGCAACGGCTTTTGATCTTGTGGGATATTCCCGTCATGCGGCCGGGTTGGACAATGTGGCAACTGTTCTGTCGGAGCTGGCCGAACAGCTTGACGGTGTTGATTTAGGACGAATTGCAGAGCTTTCCCCAATCGCATGGGCTCAACGTCTTGGATATCTTCTTGACACCGTGGGCGCACAGGATAAAACGGAAGCACTGGCCGCCTATATTGCCCAAAAGAAACCCGTTGCTGCAGCGCTTGTCCCCTCTATGCCTCGCACGGGAAGCAGCCGTGTGGAACGCTGGCGGCTTCTGGTCAACGCAAAAGTTGAGGCGGATGTTTGATACCCGCAGATTTTATCTCTGAATGGCAGACGTTTGCTCCCTGGCGTGAGACGTATCAGGTGGAGCAGGATTTGATTATAAGCCGTGCTCTGGTGGCAATATTCAGCCACCCCGTCGTATCCGAAAACCTTGCTTTCCGCGGCGGGACGGCGCTGTATAAATTATACCTGCCGCCGGTGCGTTATTCCGAAGACATTGACCTGGTCCAGGTTCACCCCGGTCCGATCGGATTGTTGATGGATGCCCTGAAAGAGGTATTGGACCCGTGGCTGGGTAAGCCGAAGCGCAAGCAGTCCGAAGGGCGCATCACACTGATCTACCGGATGACTGCGGAGGGCGGGCTGCCGCTCAGGCTCAAGGTGGAAATTAATTCCCGTGAGCATTTTACGGTGCTGGGGCTGGAAAAGCGCCTGCTGGACATCCGGTCCCGCTGGTTTTCGGGAAGTGCTTCCGTTGTGACCTATCGGCTGGATGAATTGCTGGGCACCAAAATGCGGGCGCTGTATCAGCGCAAGAAAGGCCGTGATCTGTTTGACCTGTGGCAGGCGCTGACCACTTCCTCCGTCAATCTTCAATCCGTGGTGAATTGCTTCCTGCAGTACATGCAACAGGGGGGCCATAAGGTTTCCCGGGCGGAGTTTGAGCGCAACCTGAGCGAGAAGCTCAATGACGCCACTTTTACCAGAGATGTGCAGCCGTTATTGATTACGGACACTGCCTTCGATTTCCAGAATGCGGCCGAGCAGGTGATGAGCCAATTATTGCCCCTGATACCGGGCGAACCGTGGCAGGGAAATACAACAGTATAATGACAAAAGCAGTTTTTCGCCGCTTGGGCTCGCCTTCACCCGTTTCGGCAGCGAAACGATGGGGATTTGAAAACCTAAAATCTGCACTCCCGTCATTTTAAAGAAGTGCCAGTCCTCCGCAGTCGCTTGCTAAGGGGTGGACAGCGACTGAGAGGTCTTGGGTCGCTGCCAGCGCCGTATTGTGGGACGGGCTTCCGCAAGCCCGCAACACCAGCCATGCCGCGCGTGATGCGGCATCCGCCATGACTGTCATTCCGGCGCAGAGACCGTGTTGTAATTAAAAAAGGTGTCATCTCGACCCCTTCGGCTGCGCTCAGGGCAGGCTCCGGGAGAAATCTTCGCTTCAACAAAAATCAACTACTTAAGATTCCTCACCCTGCTCAAGCGGGATTCGGAATGACATATCCAGCTATTGCGACACAGTCTCGCAGGCCGGAATCCAGAATAATAAATCAAAATTTTAACAAGGAGAATTTAACAATGGAACAAGACAGACTCTTACGAATTAAGCAGATTATTCCCGCAATCCTGCCCATATCGCGTTCGGCCTTCTGGTTGGGTGTGAAAACCGGAAAGTATCCGGCGCCGGTGAAACTGGGTCCGCGCACGACGTGCTGGCGTGAAAGCGAGATTATGGCGATGGTCCAGAGGGGGGGGGATCTCCCAGGGTGAGTCGCTTGCCTATGTCCGTGATCAGCTGGGGCACTATTCAATACAGGTGACGGTTGATTTTTACGTTCACCTGCTGCCGGGCAGCAATTGTCAGGCTGCGGATAGTTTGGATGATGATGTGCAACAATCCGCCACCCAGGCTCAACCAGCAGGCTTTCAGGCAGAAAAAAAGCACTTAGCGATGTGCTAAGTGCCTGATATTTCTGGAGCCGGCGATGGGAGTTGAACCCGCGACCTACTGATTACGAATCAGTTGCTCTACCACTGAGCTACGCCGGCAGCGTATATGGGTGTTACAGGTAGGAAAAAAACGAGCGCCTGATAAAATCATAGTTGCGCTTGACGGCTTCTTCTCCCTCAACGACTTCATTATGACCGGGCAGCACGAGCACTGCCGGCAGTGCGGCAATGCGCTCGATACTCTTTTTAAGAAGCGCGCTGTTCCCGCCGGGGAAATCCGTGCGTCCGATACTGCTGCTGAAAACAACATCCCCGGTCACCATAACCTGTTTTTCAGGCCAGTAGATGCAGATCGAACCAGGTGAGTGGCCCGGCGCGTGGATGATGTTCAAGGTTAACCCGGCCGTATGCAGTTCGCCTTCGGCACAGAAGCTGGCGGCCTTGAAACCGGGCTGATCAAGCCCGAACATGCGGAAGAAGTCCCGGCCGATTTCATTTAAAAAAGCGTCCTCGTCCGCGTGCCAGGTGGCTGGTATCTTTTTGTTAGTAAAAAAGGCAACACCATCAGCGTGATCCGGATGGCAGTGGGTGCACATAACCAGTTTGATATCATCGGGATCAAGCCCGTCTTTTTTCATGGCCGCAATCGTGTCCGGAACATAGCGTTTCAGACCGGGGTCGATAAAAATCAGTCCGTCAGGGCCCTGCAGCACATAGGTGTTGCAGTTGTTTTCCATCATATTGGTCCAGGGATATGCGTAGACACCGTCCATTAATTTCATGAAAATTCTCCAAAGAGGTGTTACTTTCAATGCAGATAACTTTATCCGATTGCCTTAAAAAGTGCAACAGCAAAAAAGCCGAGAGGCCTTCATCTGCGGCACCACCGGCCTGCCGGCAATGTATTGTATTTGACACACAGCAGGAGTTACCCTATAAAAGGGCTTTGTATAGAGGCTGTAACCGCCTTCTGAAATTACACTTCCACCCAACAGGCAAGGATTAAATTATGGACTTTACCCTTAAAAAAACGAACGGCTATACCCCTCCCAAAGGGCCGCTGCTGCTCGTCATCGCCGACGGGGTCGGCCTGTACCGCGGAGAGGCTGACGGCTATCCCGGCAATGCCTTTGAACTGGCCAACCCCGCGCATCTGCTGCGCCTGATAAAACAGGAGCGCCTGTCAATGCGCATCAAGGCCCACGGCACTGCGGTGGGCATGTCCTCAGATGAGGACCAGGGCAACAGCGAAGTCGGCCACAATGCGATCGGCGCGGGCCGGGTGTTCGCCCAGGGCGCGCGCCTTGTTGAACAGGCCCTTGAGAGCGGCCGGTTGTTTGAAGACGCCGGCTGGAAGAAGGTCATCGACAATGCCCTGCGCAACACAACCCCGGTGCATTTCATCGGGCTGCTCTCGGACGGCAATGTGCACAGCAATATCGCCCATCTGTGCGCCCTGATCGGGGCCTGCGACAAGGCCGGTATCGAGCAGGTCTATGTGCACTGCCTGCTTGACGGCCGTGACGTGTCGCCCCTCTCCGCGCTGCGCTACGTGGGCGAGCTTGAAGATTTTCTGTGGACCTTGCGCGTGTCAGCACTCAAAAACAATCAACAGCGCCGCTATTATATCGCCTCGGGCGGCGGGCGCATGGTCACGACCATGGATCGCTACGAAGCGGACTGGTCTATTGTAGAGCGCGGCTATCATGCCCATGTGCTGGGCGACGGGCCCCGGTTTGCTGATGCGGTCAGCGCCATCAAGGCGCTGCGGCTTGAGAGCCGTGTGGATGACCAGTATCTGCCGCACTGGGTGGTGCATGATCCGCAGGATTCCAGCCGGCCCATCGGCCCGATCAGCGACGGACATAGTGTGGTGTTTTTCAATTTTCGTGGGGACCGCGCCATTGAAATCAGCCGGGCGTTTACCGAACCTGATTTTCAGGCATTCACACGCCGGGCGTTTCCGAAAACTGTCTACGCCGGCATGATGGAATATGACGGCGACCTGCACATTCCCCCGCTCTATCTGGTTGAGCCGCCCGCCATTGATTGCACAGTGTCCGAGTACCTGGCCCGCAACGGCGTTTCGCAATATGCCATCAGCGAAACCCAGAAATACGGACATGTCACCTATTTCTGGAACGGCAACAATTCCGGCAAATTCGATCCCGCGCTTGAGGAGTGGGTGGAAATACCCTCCGATAAAATCGCCTTTGACCAGGCACCGGAGATGAAGGCCCGCGAAATCGCCGACACCCTGGAGCAGGCCCTGCGCTCCGGCCGGTATCAGTTTCTGCGCGTTAATTTCGCCAACGGCGACATGGTGGGGCATACCGGGTCGCTGCCGGCTGCGATCCGGGCCGTGCAGGCGGTTGACGCCGCGGTTGCCAGGCTGGCGCAGGTGCTTGATGAACTGGGCGGCACTCTGATTTTGACGGCTGATCACGGTAATTGCGAACAGATGATAGCGGTTGAGAAAAACACCGGCAAACCGGTAGCAGGCCCCGGAGGCTCATTCAAGCCCCTGACCAGCCATACCCTGAATCCGGTGCCGTTCGTGGTGCATGGCGCGCACACCGGGTGCTTCGAGCTGAACCGGGACATCCCGGAGCCGGGTCTGGGCAATATCGCCGCAACCCTGCTGATGCTGCTGGGCTATGAGAAGCCGCAGGACTATCTTGATTCGCTGCTGATCAGACAGTAGCGTTGCGGCATGACCGGACCGGTTGCACGGGGCGAAGGCATTGGCACGCAGGCATGCTGTAATAGCGTGGGGGCTCTGCATGTTCAGGGCGGTTGCGGACATGTCTTTTGACTGCACCAACGACAGTACCGACCGGGTGGAGAATAGCATATGAGATGGTTGGGCATACTAGGTCTGACAGCATTCATGCTCTGCATCGGTCGTGTCCAGGCTCAAGACCTGCAGCCTGAACAGCCGGACGGATTAAGCGCCCCTGCGCATGCAGGCCTCCATGCCTGTACGGAGCAATCGCTGTGGTGCGTCATGTGCGCCGTGCCCGGCGGTATCGGCACGATAAAAAACGGCACAATCACCATGGTGAACGATTACATCGCGGCTATGCTCGGCTACGGCCGGCAGGAACTGCTGGGCCGCCCGGAGCAGATGCTGTACCCGGATGAGGGTGAATATAATCTGGTTCACGCTGAGATGCAGAAGCTCGCTTCCGGACTGCTGCCCCTGACGATTGACGCCCGCTGGAAGGCGAAAAACGGCGCCATTGTAGATGTTCATCTGATGTGCGCGCTGCTTGACGCCCGCAATCCGTCTGCCGGTATCGTCTTTACCGTACACGACATCACTGAACGCAAAAAAGCCGAATTCATGTCCAGGCGGAGAACAGGCCGCATCCATGTCGGGGCGGCTGCGGCCGTGGGCGTTCTGTTCGTCCTTATGCTCCTGCTTGTGCGCAAGCAAATAAGGCTGCGGCAATCCGAACAACAGCTCAGGATTGTTAGGGAGGCTGTTGAGAGTTCAACGGATGCCATCGGCATGTCAACGCCGCAGGGTCGGCACTACTACCAGAACAGGGCGTTCGATGAACTGTTCGGCGACATCGGCGAGTTTCCGCAAAAAACCCTGTACGTTGATCCGGCGGTCGGTGCCGAGGTCTTTTCGATAATCGTTGCGGGCGGGAGCTGGGCCGGTGAAGTCAAGATGTACGGCCGCGACCGCAGCGTGCTTGATATATTTTTGCGCGCCTACGCCAATACGGATAAACACGGCATTATCTTATCGCTGGTCGGTATACACACCGACATTACGGAGCGCAGAAAAACAGAGACAGCACTGCGCGAAAGCGAGCAAAAGGTCAGCAATATTTTGAATACGATTGATGATGTTGTCATGGCGTATTCACTCAGTCAGGGTCGGGTCGTCTACCTGAGCCCTTCCATTGAAAAAATATTCGGCTCAACCCAGGAAATGCACAGCAAAAACTGGCACCTGTGGGCGGAATCCGTGCATCCCGATGATATGCAGAACCTGTATGACTCCGTGGCCCGGCTGGACCGTCAGGGTTTTTCCGACGGAGAATTCAGGATTATACGTCCGGATGGAAGTATTATCTGGGTGCGTTCACGTTCAAAAATAATTTACGGCGAAACGGGCGAGCCCGAGCGGCTGGACCGGATTATTTCCGATATCTCGCAGCGCAAGCAGGCTGAACTTGCCCTGCAGGAAAGCGAGCAAAAGCTTGCAACGCTTTTTTCTTCCATGACCGAGATGGTCGTCATTAGTGATCTGGTTTTTGAGGATGGCAGGCCGGTCAATTATCGCATAAGCGACTGCAACAGGGCTTTTACCGAGATAACAGGAATAGTCCGGGCGGAGGCCCTGGGCCGGCTTGCCACCGACGTGTACAGCACCGCTGAGCCGCCATACCTTGAGGAGTTCAGCCGGGTCGCGCTCACCGGCGAACCGTTTCGTTTTGAAACCTATTTTGCTCCGATGGATAAACATTTTGCCGTTTCCGTCGTGTGCCCCGGCCTCAACCGGTTTGCCACCATCGCGACCGACATCACCACGCGGATGCAATCCGAGGAATCGCACGCGCGATTGCAGGCCCAGCTCAGCCAGGCCCAGAAAATTGAGTCCATCGGCCGTCTGGCCGGCGGCGTGGCCCATGATTTCAACAATATCCTGAGCGTGATTCTGGGTTATACGGACATGGCGCTTCAGCATGTCGGGCCGGAGCAGCCGCTGCGGGCCGATCTGCTTGAAATCCGGCAGGCGGTCGAGCGTTCATCAAATCTGACCCGGCAGCTGCTGGCGTTTGCCCGCAAGCAGACCATCGCTCCGAGGGTGCTGGATTTGAATGAGACCGTTGAAGAGATGCTCAAAATGCTGCGCCGGCTTATCGGCGAGGATATCGACCTGGCATGGCTGCCGGGCAAGGGCCTGCAGCCGGTGAAAATTGATCCCTCCCAGCTTGATCAGGTGCTCGCAAATCTGTGCGTCAATGCACGCGACGCGATTGCGGATGTGGGACGCGTTACGATTGCAACAGCCAATGTTACACTCGATGAAGCACACTGCGCCCGGCACCCGGATTGCACGCCAGGCGAGTATGTCATGCTGGCGGTGAGCGATACCGGTTGCGGCATGGACCGGGAAACGCTTGCCAATATTTTCGATCCCTTTTTTACCACTAAGGATATCGGCACAGGCACCGGGCTCGGGCTTTCAACCGTCTATGGTATCGTAAAGCAGAACAACGGATGCATTGAGGTTGCAAGCGAGCCTGGGCAGGGAACCCGTTTCATAATCTATCTGCCGCAGTATCTAGATGATACCGGAGAAATCGCGGGTTCCGATATGCCCTGCAGGCCGGTAGCGCAAGGAACGGAAACGGTGCTGCTTGCCGAAGATGAGCCGGCGAATCTGGAAATGTATGGCAAAATGCTGGCCCGGCTCGGCTACACGGTGCTGCCCGCCTCCGCCCCGGAAGAATGCCTGCGGCTTGCCCGGGAGCACAAAGGCCGCATTGATCTGCTTTTGACAGACGTTGTCATGCCCGGAATGAACGGCCCTGATCTGGCACAATGCCTGCTTGCAGACGCTCCCGGCCTGAAATGCCTGTTCATGTCCGGCTATACGGACAAGGCGTTCAGCCATCCGGGCGTGATAGAACCCGGCATGCAGTTCATTCAGAAACCGTTTTCCCTTGAGGAGCTTGCGGATAAAATCAGGAGCGTGCTGGATGGCTCTTCCGACAGGTAGAGCATTTTACAAAAAAACACTGTCTTCGAAAAAAAGCCCGTGCGCCCTGAGCCTGTCGAAGGGACCACATATCATGACAGAGCCGTTCATGGTTCGACAAGCTCACCACGAACGGGCAGACAGCTTCTTTTGAAAACAGGAACAATAGAAAACTGTATACACGGCGGCGGAAGTGCCGTTATGCGCTACGGCTGCCCGGACCCTGCCCGGCAGGGCGGCCGAGGGCCGCAAGGGTTGCAAGCACGCTGCGATGAGACTGCTCGGGTGTACTGCTGCTGCCGGCCTTATTGGGATAAATTTCATACAAACAGCGGTACTGAGGCGGTGTCAGGTTGGGCATGCACACATTGGCGCCGCGCGTAAGTCCGTGTGCGCGGCCGTGCAGGCTGTTGATGGTTGCAAGTGCCGTGGTGCTGGGAATATTGGCCTCGGGGCACACAAGGCGCGCGAGCGCCACGACAATGCAGGCCATCTGCTCGGTGGCAGGCACCTGATCTGCGTCTGCATCAGGTGCGCCTTCGCGGCACAGCGGGCTTGCCGGGTGCGCTATCCAGGGACCGATCCCGATCATGTCAAGATCAAGCTCCCGGAAAAGCGCAAGATCGCGGGCAATGCTTTCAAAGGTCTGGCCGGGAATGCCGACCATGATGCCGCTGCCGGTTTCATATCCCAGTGCCTTAATGGTGCGCAGCAGCGCAATGCGGTCGCAGGCATTGCGGTCTTTGGGCGGGGGATGAATGCGGCGGAACAGTTCGCGGTCTGATGTTTCAAAGCGCAGAAGATAGCGGTCCGCTCCGCTCGCGCGCCACAGCGCGAGCTCGTCGGGGGAGCGTTCGCCCAGGCTGAGCGTTACTGCAAGGCCGGTTGCGCCTTTGATATCGCCTACAAGGTCAGCTACCCATTGCGTTTCAAGGCCCGGGTCTTCACCGGCCTGCAGTACAATCGTGCCATAGCCGAACAAGACCGCCTGACGGGCGCAGGCCATGATTTCATCGCGCGACATGCGATAGCGCCCGAGCGCTGCATTGGCAGTGCTGATTCCGCAATACGTGCACGAGCGCTCGCAGTGATTTGAAATTTCAACCAGCCCGCGCAAATGAACACAGTCGCCGACCCGGTGCGTCCGTTCCCGGTCGGCCAGCTCCCAGAGACGCTCAAGCAGCTGCGGATCATCGCAGCGCAGCCAGGCGAGAATCTCTTCGTGTGCAAGCTCAGGAGCCACGGCACAGCTCCCTCACATCGGGAAACGGTTCCAAAGAGCGCTCAAGAACGCCAAGGCACTTGGCGATCGCCAGTCCGTAATTGGTCACCGGCACACCGGCCTGTCGGCACTTCTCAAGCCGCCGCAGCATGGCTTTGCGCGTATGCATGCATGCGCCGCAGTGGATCACCAGACGGTACTCACCAAGGTCATCGGGAAAATCATAGCCGGCAGCCGTGGTAAAGCTAAGCGTCGCGCCGCTGTAGCGCTCTAGCCAGCGCGGAATTTTCACCCGCCCGATATCGTCTTCAATCGGGTGATGCGTGCACGACTCGGCAATGAGCACCCGGTCGCCGTCCTGCAGTTTGTCGATGGCACGGGTGCCCTGCACCAGCGTTGCAAGATCAGCCTTATAGCGGGCGAACAGGATTGAAAAACCGGTCAGCATGCTGTGCGGAGGCGCCAGCGCGGCAACCTGTTCGAATGCCTGTGAATCGGTGATGATCAGCTCAGGCGGCTGTTTCAGAAGGTCAAGCGCCTGGGCGAGTTCATGCTCGCGCACGACAAGGGCGCAGCGGCCGTTATCCAGAAGGTCGCGGATGGTCTGCACCTGCGGCAGGATCAACCGTCCGCGCGGGGCCTCGCGGTCGATCGGCACCACCAGCACGGCCGTGTGCCCTGGTGCGATCAGGTCAGCGGCAATGCAGGCGGTTTCAAAACAGCCCTCGGGCGCGTGCTCAATCAGGGCGGCTCTCAGGGCATCGATGCCATGGGCCTCAAGCGCGCTGCTGAATACAAGCGGAATGCCGGCCGGCAGGCCCTCAAGGCGGACGGATTGGCCGTACAGGTCCTGCTTGTTGTGTACGGCAATCAGGGGCACGTCGCGGGCGCTGAGCTCAGCAGCGAGTTGCTGCTCAAAGCCGCCCCAGACGCCGTCACAGGTTATGATCACGCCAAGGTCCACCCGGTCAAGGCAGGAGCGCGTTTTGCGGTTGCGCAGCTCACCCAGTGCGCCGCTGTCGTCAATGCCGGCTGTGTCGATAAACACAACCGGGCCCAGCGGCAGCAGTTCCATGGGTTTTTCAACCGGGTCTGTGGTCGTGCCCGCATGAGGCGATACGATCGAGATATTCTGCCCGCACAGCGCGTTCAGGATGCTTGATTTGCCCACATTGCGGCGGCCGAAAATGCCGATATGCAAACGCATGCTTTTGGGTGTGGTAAGACTCATGGTTTCTGATGTTCCGTATCAGCAATATACATCTGTTTCACCTGCGGCCATGCGCTGAAGCAGATTTCGGGCAGTTGCAGCCACAGGGGCATCGAGGGTTTGCAGGTGGTCTTCTATCAGCGCGCCTCCGATCCGCCTGGTTTCATCAGAGGCGAACCGGTTGAGGTATTCCTGGAATGTTGCGAGTGCATTGGGATCACAGTGGGCTTTAATCGCCCCTGGCCGCGCAAGATCCATGAAGTCGGCGCCTGTGCGTCCCAGGCGGTAGCAGGCCGTGCAAAATGAGGGGATGTAGCCCAGTTGGGCAATGTCGGCGATAACCTCATCAAGGCTGCGGTGATCACCCAAACTGAACTGGCCGCTCGTTTCATCTTCAGTATGCCCGTAGCCTCCGGGCGTGGTGCGGCTTCCGGCTGAAATCTGGGATACGCCAAGGGCAAAAGCCGCGCGTCGTACCCCGGGTGTTTCACGTGTTGACAGGATTATTCCCGTGTAGGGCACGGCCAGGCGCAGGATTGCGATCAGTTTTAAAAAATCTTCGTCAGATACCGCAGCCGGGGGCCGCGCTGCAAGCGCGGAACCGGATGCAGGCTCAAGGCGCGGCACGCTGATGGTGTGCGGACCGGAGCCGAATGTTTTCTCCAGCTCGCGGCTATGCTGCAGCAGGGACAGCAGCTCAAAGCGCCAGTCATGCAGGCCGAACAGGGCGCCGATTCCCACGTCATTGATGCCCGCCTGCATGGCGCGGTGCATGGTCAGCAAGCGGCGCCCGTAGTCGGCTTTCGGGCCGCTCGGGTGCATGCGCACGTATGTTTGCGGATGGTAGGTCTCTTGAAACAGCTGGTAGGTGCCGATGCGGCTTGCGGCAAGCTGCCGGAACTCCTCCGTCTCAAGCGGGGCGATGTTGACGTTCACACGCCGGATTTCAAGGCCGGGCTCGCGGCAGGCATAGATGGTTGCAATGGAATCAAGCACATAGCGCAGAGAGCCCGGTCCTTCCTGTTCACCCGCGACCAGCAGCAGCCGTTTGTGGCCCTCGGCGGTCAGGCAGCGGACCTCATCTGCAATCTGCGCCTGAGACAGGCTCATGCGCTGCATGTCCGCATTGGCGCGGCGAAACCCGCAGTACAGGCATTCGTTTTGACAGCGGTTGGAAATATACAGCGGAGCAAAAAGCACCAGCCGTTTTCCGTAAATGGTTTCCTTGACCCCGCGTGCGGCTGAAAAGATTTCCTCCAGCAGCATTGCGTCGGTCACGCGGGTCAGCAGCGCGGCCTGCTCCGGCTCAAGACCCACGAGCGTGCGTGCCCGGGCAAGCACGTCGCGCACACGGCCGGGATCAGGGCAGGGCTGATTGAGGGCGGATTGAATCTGGTCAAGGTTAATAAACGACATGGCTGCTCTGGATGAACATATGCGGCGTTTTTGTAAACATATGCCGTGGATTACAGCGCGCAGTGTAAGGCAGGCAGTTCTTTAGTCTGTATCAATAATATGGGCGCTGAAAAACCTGTCAAGTGAATTTTGTGATAAAGGGTTTTTAGAGCATTTTTTCATAACGCCAAAGCCTGCAAAAAAACACCGTTCGTTCGCCCTGAGCCTGTCGAAGGGCTGAACGGACCATGTGGCCCGCAGCAGAGACCCGTTCATGGTTCGACAGGCTCACCACGAACGGGTTTGTGTCTAAAGGCTACAGGAAACAGAAAAAAGGCTCTCGAGGCAACACAGAGGCGCAATTTTTGACCTTGCTTTTAAACATGAAAAGAAACTAAGATTGATGAAGTCGTAAAAAGTCCAAAAATGCTCTTTTTCAGGACGCGCTCGTAAAAAGGCCGCAGGGAAGGCGCGCAAATCGGAAGGAATGAGGCGTACTTGCCGTACGCCGCAATGACTGAGGATGCAGCGCAACGCAGCATCCGGACTTTTTACGAGTGTGTCAAGATTTAACTGTAGATACAGCAAAAACATGCGCGGGGCAGGAATATGTTTTCCGGAGAAGGAGTGTATTCATGACGCAAGCACTAAGTGTTGAGCAGGTAACGCCGTTTCTGGCGCGGATGAAAAAGCGCGAGCTCAAAGTCGCCATACTGCATTCGGGCGGACCGGCGCCGGGCGCCAACCGCGTGATTGCCGGGGCATCCAAGCAGTTCATTGACCGTAAAATACCGGTCATCGGCTTTATAAACGGCTATGAATTCATACAGCAGCTGCCGCCCCAGGATTTGCGTCCGGGACGTCATTTTATCGAGATCGATGAAGAGACCATTTCAAGCGGGCTTGATTCAAACACGCTGATCATCCGAACCGCACGCGCCAATCCCGCAAAAGACATTGCCACTCCGGATGATCTGAATGACCCCCGGAAAACCGCGGCCATTAATCGGATTCTGGATATATTCGAATACATGCGTATCGGCGCCCTGATTTCGATCGGCGGCGATGATACCCTGAAGACAGCCAATTTTATCCATGCGATTGCGAGCCGCCGCTCACAGGACAATCCTGATGCGGGCTTTGACAGCGCGATCGTGCATGTGCCCAAAACCATCGACAATGACTATTACGGCATCCCCTGGACGTTCGGCTATTTTACCGCGGCCGAGGCTGCCGGGCGGATCGTGCGCGGGCTCTACGATGATGCCCGGGCGACCAACTGCTACCATGTGATCGAGCTGATGGGCCGCAAGGCCGGCTGGTACACGGCCGCAGCGAGCATTTACGCGCGCGGCACCCGTGCCGTTATTCCGGAAGAATATGAAAACCGGCCGTTCAGCCTGCCGGAACTGGCCGAAACCCTGCTGCAGATCGTGCTGCGGCGCGAGGAAAAGGGCAAATTTTACGGTGTGTTCTGCGTAGCAGAAGGGCTGGCCGACCTGCTGTCCGAGCAGGAAAAACAGAACATCGAGTGCGACCGTTTCGGCAACATGCGCCTGGCCGAGGCAAACATCGGTGCCCGGATTGCCCGGGAACTCGAAGCGCGCTACGCGCAGGCAACCGGTAAAAAGAAAAGCTTTAAGCCCCAGATCGTAGGCTATGAAACCCGGCAGCTCACGCCGTCTCTGTATGACGCGCTTTTAACCTCACAGCTCGGCGTTGGCGCCTATCGGCTGCTGGCGCATGGGCGCTTCGGCGAGATGGTCACCGTGTGCGACAACCTTGAAATCGACGGGATTCCGTTCGGCGAGCTGATTGATCCTGAAACTCTGAACGTGCGCAACCGCAATATCGACACCCGCGGCGATTTCTACAACCTGCTGCGTTCGCTCGAGCGAAATTATTAACAGGCTGTTAAAAAACGTCCATCCTGAGCGGGGCTATTGCGGAGGACGGGCCCAGGTGCGGCGCGGCGTGCCTGGAACATATTAATCCACCGGCTGAATGGCGCCATTGGGGCATGAGGGTATGCAGATGCCGTCGCCGTCGCACTTTGCAGGGTCAATGACCGCCCTGCCGTTTACCAGCGAAATGGCTTTCTGCGGGCAGGTTTTAATGCATTCAAGCGAACCCCGGCATTTTTTCTGATCAACAATTACTTTCATCGAATTCCCCTTCACTAAAAGATTGCAGCATAAATATTTCTCATCCTTCCAGCCCCAGGCAGCGATTTGAATGCTCACCGAATGCATCGAGGGTGTGACCAACTCCTTCAGGGCAGAGTTCCTGCCAGCAGGAGCAGCGGATGCATGCTTTGGTGTTGATTTCGACCGGACTGCGCAAGCGGATATTCGCAGGCCGCACGTCACCGGCTTTCAGCGATTGCAGAAAAAAGGTACATGCTTTAGCGGTAGTGTCCGGGATCGCGGCGCACCGGGTCCATCCTGTGCTCACGGTTCCTGCCGCGCCGGTATTCCCTGCCAGGCTCTTCCTGCAGGCAGCGCCCCACACCGCGAAACTGGGGATCAGGGCCCATCATAAACGAAATTTCATCAAAACGCCTGCATTGATTTTCGTCCAGAATAGAGCAGAGCGCGGTCCGGGTTTCAAGCAGTACTTTGCGAACCTCAGGGCGGTGCTTCAGGCGCAGTTGCCTGATCTGGTCCATGCCTGCACGCAGGACGGGTTCGAACTGTTCGCGCTGCTCCGGTGTAAGTTCAAGTTCACGCGCAAGCCGCTCGATGCGCCCGGCAGGTTCGCGGGCAAAGCGGCTGTCCTGTCGGGAAATCTGCCGGGCAAATCCATCTGTTTCATCCGGGCGAAACGTCTGAAACAGCGCAAGCGCACCGGCGCCGGACAGAAAGCCGACTATAAATACAAGTACCACCACCATACTTGCCTTGGCTGCGGATTTCATGGTGCTACCTTTCTATGGTTTCTCCGGTTAAGGCCGCCAGTATCAGATCAGTGCTGAGCGGATGGTCCTCAAGCAGAAGTTCTTCAGCCGGCGCAGCCAGCAAAGCATTATAGGCCGGTGCGGCAAACCAGGCGCTGCTGATGCTGATGATCAAGGCCATGGCGGCCATTGCAGGGGCAAGGCGCAAACCAGCGCGAACCAGAAGCTCTGCCATGGCCGGTGCCGGCTGCGGCGGGGGGCAATCCTGCAGCGCGCCCCGCAGCCTGGTCATGAAAAAGTCCGACGGTGCTGGCGCAGGGGCCCGGGAACCGGCGCGCAGTAATTTTGTTAAAGCTTGGCGGCGGGCTGCGGTGCGGCACCCTGCGCACTGGCCGAGATGGGCCTCTATGGCAGCGGCGCATTCACCGGGCATGGTTCCATCGTGAAAGGCTCTCAGGGCCTTTTGTACCTGGCGGCAGTGCAGTGTCATACTGGTTGCTCCTGCGAACGTGTGTGCGGTTCTTTGCCGAGCGCCATTGCTGCCAGCACGGTTTGGGCGTGCCTGCGGGCGCGGTGAGTGACAACCTTGATGTGCAACTGGGAAATATCCATCATGCGGGCGGTCTCCCTGACGCTCAGGCCTTCAACGTCCCGCAGGATCAGCACCATTTGCTCGCGTGCGGGAAGGGCTGCAAGCAGCCGGGCGGTTATGTCGCGTGCGATTAAAGCGGCTTCAGGGTCCTCTGAGCGTGCGCCTGCCTGCAGACAGTAGTGGTCTAGGCACTCCTGCTCCTGCCCGCTTAACGCCGGCAGGGCTGTTTCAGCGCGTTTTGAGCGCAGTGCTAGTTCCCGGTAGCAGCGGCGCACGGCAATGGTTCTCAGCCAGTGTATAAAGGGGCGTTCCTGCCCGTAGTTTCCCAGTGACTGGTATGCCTGCAGCAACGTATCCTGAACAATATCCTCAACGTGCTGGCGGTTGCTGAAAAACCGGTAAACAAGCTGAAAAACCCGCGTGACATGGCGTTCAACCAGCATGTCAAACGAGTGCTTATCGCCGTTGAGAACATTTTGTACAAGCGTACAATCATCGGGGACCATGATTTCATCTATACAATCGGCACACGTTAAATGCAAGTGAAGAGCACCGCACCGGGATTGGGCGCTGTTTCAACAACCGGCAGTGTTTATCTTCGGGAGCGCCCTTTCAACGGGTGCTCCCGAAGATATGCCGGCCTTACCACCATGGACATTCGGCTCGACTCGCGTCGGCGTTCCAGCCCTGCCCGCGGCCGCTCCGCCCTTTAAAAAAGGGCGGCGAATTTTTCCTTTCGAGCATGATGGCGCGCTGTTCAGGCGTTAAAAGCTGAACAGCGGATATCATCGATTCATGCCGTATTTCAAGAATCTCTGCATTGATGTTTTTTTTGCGGGCCAGCAGGGCTTCAAGCGCTGCGGCATCAATGGTCTGCGCAAAAAGGGCCTCGGGAATTTCAAGACGCTGCAGCTCTTCCCGCAAGGGAATAATTTTGTCACGGGTTTCCTGCTGCAGGGCTTCAATGGCTGCGCGTTGTTTTTCGGTGAGATCAAGGCCGCTGATACACCAGAAAATACCGGGCTCCCGGCAGCCCGGACCATAGCCGGGGCCCGCGCCCCGATATGCCAGTGCAGGTATCGGTGCGCATAGAAACAGCGCAGTGACGATGCCGGTCAGGGTCATATACAATTGTGTGCGTGTCATAGTGTAGTCCTCCTGTAAAAACGTTAGCAATCTGGTATGCAGTTCCTCCTTCGGTCGACCTCTATATTGAGAGTGCGTTGATCGGCGCGAAAGGTTACAATGTTTTTTCTGTACAGCATAGTGGGGAGATGGTATTTATTACAGGGCTGTGATGTGCTGAGACAATGCAGCGCGTCACGGGTGTTAAGCTCTCAGGTGTGTGTTAAATGACCGGGGTATCCTTGCGCAATGAACGATCAGCAGCTCCTCCAGGAGCTCGAAGCTCTGCTTGAGGCGCTCGGCATACGCGTACGCCATGAAACGCTTGAAGGCTTCGCGGGCGGAATGTGTACGGTTAACGGCCGCTGCTGTATGTTTCTTGATGCGACCGCGCAACCTTCAGATTCGGCCCGGCTGTGCGCCCGGGAGCTCAGGAAGAAAATCGATCTTGAGACACTGTACTTGAGGCCTGAAGTGCGGCGCTATCTTGAGGAAACAGAATCCGCAGGCGTTGCGGCGCAGTGAATGCGCTGGAGAGATCTCTCTGCCTGATTTCTAGCGGACGAAGGCGTTTTTCACAAGGCGGCAACAATGTTTGATCAGACATTCGGACCATCGGTTGATATCGACGTTACGTGCTTTAAGGGCGGCGCACAGGAGTGTGTGCGCCAGCCGGTTGCCACTGAAGTGCCCTGCACCCTTCAGGTAAACGGCGATGAGCTCGGAACGATGCTGTGCACGCCGGCGGATTTAAAAGAATTCGCAGTCGGGTATCTGTTTACCTCCGGACTGATTCAGGGCATCGATGAATTCCGTGATTTTTACTGCGACGAAAGAACCTGGCGTCTTGATATCACCACGACTCACCGCATTGATCCGGCCCTGCTCGGCAAGCGTATTTATACCAGCGGCTGCGGCAGGGGTGTCATGTATGACAATATGATCAACCTTGCGGCCCGGCATCCGCTTGAAAATTCATTCAGTATAGAGCCCGAGAGGCTGGTTGCGTGCATGCGCTGGCTGCTGGGCTGCTCGCAGCTGCATCGGGACACACACGGGGTGCACACGGTTGCCGTCAGCCTCAACGGCGATATTCCGGATGTGTATTTTGATGATATCGGCCGACATAACGCGGTTGACAAGGCTTTAGGGCATTGCTTACTGCAGGGTGTTGATCTTACCTGGGCGCTTCTCATGGGTACGGGGAGAATTTCTTCGGAGATTTTGCAGAAAGTCAAGCGTGCCGGTGTCCCGCTGCTGCTTTCCCGCGGTGCGCCCACGCATCAGACTGTTTTGCAGGCCCGTGATATGGGAATCACGGTTGTTGGATTTGCCCGGGGGGGCAATTTTACCGTGTACAGCCATCCCGAGCGTGTTAGCTTTGGCTCCGTATCGGTGTAACAATGCGTCCTTTGCAAAAGGCTGTATTCATGTTTGCGTTTTCAGGCTGACAGTATGCATGCGAAATGCTTGAAAAGTGTATAAATGTGCGCTGAAATAACGCCGGGTGCCTGGCATGGAGCGTAAATAATAAATAGACAACAATGATTTTTAATGTTAAAATTTAATATTCTGTTTGAATGCGAGGGTGTTTTCCCTTTTTTAAAACAATCGATTTTTAATGAAGCAGGGTCGGTTATGATAAATTCAGCACACAGATCTGTTCTCAGGT
>Ga0194126_10001547_pt1 | contig 38545 bp, 57 predicted proteins | sample TA2KigC150mmetaG_FD_148641 | JGI IMG/M metagenome (GOLD analysis project Ga0194126, IMG submission 148641) | Freshwater microbial communities from Lake Tanganyika, Tanzania - TA2015035 Kigoma Deep Cast 150m | ecosystem: Environmental > Aquatic > Freshwater > Lake | place: Tanzania: Lake... | reverse complement strand
AATACAAAATCCACATATGAAAGCGATTATCACCCGCTTTTTCATTACTTTCCTTAGTTATTCAGGTATATATGTTTTACTCTTAAGAATTATTAGAGTTAACAGAATTGTTTATTAAATTAAAAAACTGGCTAAATCTTTTACCTATTGTTTTAGCTTCCTCTAGAGTTATTGCCCAATTTTTTCCTGAGTCCCTCAATTGCTCCGGTTTAACAAATAACCATCCTTCCCTATTAAATCTCAGAGCAACAACAGGTTCAAGCCCAAAAATTTCAGAGAAGATTACAAATTGTTCTATTTGTTCTTTTGTTATGTATTTAACAGGAGCCTTGCTGCTTTTTGCTTCAATTGAATATTTTCCTACTCCAAATTTTCCCGCAATCAAATCCGCCGAGGTGTTTTCCATCATTCCCGAGCCAGCTACGCGCACAGCTCGAAATCCATTTGCAACAAATAAATCATACAATTCCCGCTCTGCCTTTGACCCCTTTGCTTTATTGCTCATAAATATAAATTGTAAGCTAGCTTTTTATACTTTTTTTATTCTAAGAATTATAGATAATTAAATATCTCTTCCGTAAAGTGTTTTTCTATGGTTCTTCTCTGCTCGCTTAACACCCTCTTTAATCATTTCTCGAACCCTCAAGTCTAGAGCTTCAGCAACATCTTCAGAAACATTTTGAATTTCCTTTGTGCCTGTTTCATCCACAATCTCTCGGATTTTGCTCTTAATCACAATGCAGTCCTTTGTCATGTTTTGTTTTAGTTATCTTGCTTTTTTGATTTAATTTTTCCAAATATCCAATAGATAACGCAAGATATCAAGTAAGAATAAATTAATTGAAGAATAATGGCCCAATAAAAAAATCCTGCATCAGTACCAAATAAGGAATAATGTAGTCGAGTTCCTAATGCAAAACCCAAACCAAAAGTATAAACAAGAATAGAGACAACATTTTCACAAAAAAAACTAGGGGACATTCCAAAACCGCAACCAAATGCAGCCATAAAAACAAAAAAACCAATAATCATCAATAATACCGCTATGCCAAATTTTATCCAATTCAATCTAAAAAATTCTTTCCAGCCCATTTTATTTTTTAGCTCCTTTTTTTAGAGTTTTAGTTTTTGATTTTACAGGTTTATCTTCCTTTTTATCTTTCTTAACTTGCTTTTCTTCTTTATTTTCATTAAGGGTTTCAGGTTTCATGAAAGGGAATAAAAGAATATCCCTAATGCTTTCTTGTCCTGTAAGCATTATTACCATTCTATCTATTCCAATTCCTAATCCGCCTGTCGGCGGCATTCCAACTTCAATGGCATTAACAAAGTCTGAGTCAAAAGGATTAGCTTCTTCATCCCCGCCAGCAAGAAGTTTTTGCTGGTTCTCAAGTAATTCTCTTTGTATTTTAGGGTCATTTAATTCAGAGTAAGCATTAGCCATTTCAGCACCTAAACAAAAAGGCTCGAATCTTTCTATTAATCTCGAGTCTTTTCTATGAGCTTTACATAAAGGAGTTAATTCTCTAGGATGATCAGTAACAAAAGTTGGTTGTATTAATTCTTTTTCACAATAATGTTCGAACAAAGCAGCAATTAACCAACCCCAACCCTCATGCTTATATTCAACATTATTTTTCTTTGCAAAGTCAAGCAATTGTTTTTCGCTCATCTTTAATACATCAATTCCAGCGAATTTTTTAATTGCTTCAGCCATAGTCATTCTAGCCCAAGGCTTCTTGAAATCAACTTCTTTGCCTTGGCATTGTATTTTTGTTGTTCCAAAAACTTTTTTGCAAACATAACCATAAATATCCTCTGTTAATTCCATCATATCATTATAATCTGCATAGGCTTGATAGATTTCCATCATGGTAAATTCGGGATTATGCCATCTATCTATACCTTCATTTCTAAAATTTCTAGCCATACTAAAAACTTTTTCAAAACCTCCAACTATAAGCCTCTTTAAATAAAGTTCAGGTGATATTGCTAAAAATAAATCAATATCTAGGGCATTTAAATGAGTTTTAAATGGCCTTGCTTCTGCTCCGCCATAAATAGTCTGAAGATAAGGAGTATCAACCTCATTAAATCCTCGCGATTTTAAAAATTCTCGAATAGCCTCAATTATTTTTTCTCTTTGCTCGAAAACTTTTTTAACTTCAGGGTTCATTATTAAATCAAGATACCTTTTTCTATATCTTTCTTCTTTGTCTTGGATTCCATGCCATTTTTCAGGCAGAGGAAGCAGTGATTTTGTTAATATCTCAAGTTTTTTTACAAGAATGCTAACTTCTCCGCGTTTAGTTTTAAAAACTATTCCTTCAAAACCAACAAAATCTCCTGAATCAACAAATTTCTTAAATAAATCAAAGGATTTTGTTTCTGTTTCTTTATTTTGCAAAACAACTTGTAATTTGCCTTCTGAATCTTGAATAGTAACAAAGATTAATTGTCCTAAATCTCGAATAGTCATCACTCTTCCAGCAACACTTGCTTTATCTTTTGTTCTTTCATCGGGAGTAAGTTTAGAATACTTTTCTTGTAAAGCTTTAGAGCTATGAGTTTTCTTAAAACTATAAGGATAAGGATTTATTCCTTGTGCCTTTAGTTCTGCAATTTTTCTCTGCCTTTCTTTTAATATTTCCTCTTCTCGTCCCATTCAAAAAAGAGGCTTACAGAGTTTAAAAAGCTTGGTTTTGGGTGTTTGGGAAGTTATACCTGCTAATTTTTATTGAGAATTAAACCGAAGAAGAACTTTTACGAAAAATTATTCAATTATTGGAAAAACTTCTCTTAAAATTTCCACTCTTTTTTGTAAGGGAATATCTGTTCCAGCAGTTAATTCTCTCGTTTCTGAAATTTCCCAATTTCTATATCTTGTATTTTGTGCTAAATGGGCTAGAAGTTTATCATTAGCTAATTCTGGGCTTGATGCGATAACTACTTTATGACCTCCGTAGTTTGTTCCTGAGTCTCTAACGCCTCGGACAGGGTCGGCTTCAACATATCTGCAAGCTCTTACAAGATATAAATTCTTATCCATATATTAGAACCAAAAATTAGATTTATAAGCTTTTAGATTCTCCAATATCTATTCGTAACTTGACCGCCCGCCCACAAACCTATTTTCTATAAATTATTATAGGTTAATTGTACTGGGAGTCCAAAGATAATTATTTCAGAACTCTTATCAAGGAGCACTACATCTAAAACCTGCCGCAAGACCTTCTTGAACCTCATCTAAATCTAATCTAACTAAATCTCGGGGAACACGCGAATCAAAAACCGCCGCTCCAATTCTATCTAAATCTGCAAAATATTTCTCTAAATTACTCGGGTTTGTTTTCGCAGGATCTTGTGGTTTTGCTTGTGAGTAAGTCATATTCTTCTTAGAGTTACAAACTATTTAAAGATTATTATTGAGAATTATTTGGAAGGGGCACTTTCACGATACTTTTGCATCCAATCTTTTCCTTCTTTCGCAGAAGTACCAACATGGAATAATAGTTCTGAATAAGGTCTAGCAATTTCTTGATAAGCTTTTTTCGCATCTTCAAATCTACCTTTAGCAAGACTGGCTGCAAATTCTCCAACGAAATTCCTTGTAGCAGTTAAATCTGTTGGTGTTTCAACATTAACTAAACCCCAACCAGAAACCCAACCACCATATTGATTTGTTCGAGGGTCTTGTCTTATCTCTACTCTTCCAACTAAAGGAATTTCGTAAGTTTCCACTACTCTATCTTGCAATTCTTTCGGTAATCTATCTCCTGCGACCATTGTTTCTATATCACCAGAACTCTTTCCCACTAGGTAATTTATTTATGAAACTAATCCTTTTAAAACTTTCTACGCGCCTCCCTCCCACCAAAAGATTTAAATACCTTGTTACGTATATTTATACGTATGGAAATAAGTAAGGAAGATTTGTTAAGAATAAATCAAGGATTTCAAGGTAGTTTAAGAAATGATAGTAGCTTGGATTTTGCTCTTGAAAAGCAGAAAGATAAAAAGCTCGGAGCTTATAAGAAATTAGCTTATTTGCTAAGAGCCATACTGGTCGACCACCCATTTTCAGATGGAAATAAAAGAACAGCAACATTTTTGTGTATGGCTTTTGCAGATGAAGAACAATTGCAAGTTGATAAAGAATTACTTGTTCATCAGATTATTTCAATAGCAAAGTATAATTTAACTGAAATAAGAGTAATTATTGATAGAATTAAAACAGCAATTAATAATAAATCTTAATAAGATGAACCAAAAAAAAATAAATAAAATATTGAAAGAAAATAGAGAAATATTTGAAATATTGGAAAATTATGACAAAACACGAGAATTTCCTTTTCAAAGAAAAAAGATTAACCTTACTCTGGCTTCAGCTACTATAAAAACGCTTAAGAAATTAAGAGAGCAAACCGGAAAACCAATTTCACGAATTATTGAAGAGAAGTTTATTATGAATTAGATCTAAAATTATATGTCTAGCACCTTGAAGTCGTCAAAACCAATATGGTTCATTTCTTGCAAATCAACGCTCTTAACATTACTATGCGGAGCTCCTTTTTTGCAAATTGGAATAATTTTATCCACATTTTCAGGCGAGCCTTCAATAACTACTTCAACTTCTCCTGAATCTAGATTGCGCACATGTCCTTTTAACTCTAGTTTTTTAGCTTCTTCTGCAATGAATTTTCTAAAAGTAACTCCTTGAACTAAACCTGATATTTTTAATCTTAAAGTCTTCATCTTAACCCAAGGATTTTAGCTCTTTTAAAGCTAACTACTGCTTTTTATTTAATAACACTTTCAGGTTTAGCTATTATCTCGGGATTTTGAAATTGATTTGTTGATTTTGCAGTTTCTATTAGTCTATTATCGCAAGTTAAACAAAAAACTTCTTGATTATTCTTGATTTTTTCAGCATCTTCGGGATTCTTCAGCATTTCTTTAAATAAAGGCGAACCATTTTTTAATTTTTCAATAAACTCTGATTTAACTTCATAACTTTCTATTACTTTAGTTATCATTTCAGCAGGAATAAGTAATTTTCTTAGCTCTTTTTCATTATTTTCAGCAATAAGTTTAGAAAGGTTTTCTACTGTAGTATATTCTTTATTCTTATCACTAAAAAGTCCTGCCTGAATTCTTTTTAATTCAGTCATATGGGCTCCAACTCCCAAAGACTCGCCAAGGTCATGCACTAATTTCCTAATATAAGTGCCTGCTTCTACATGACTCGTAAAGCTTGCTTCACCTTTTGCTTGATTAAACTCTAGAAGTTCAAATTTCTTTATTTCTCTTTCTCTAACAACTCGTTTAACTCTAGATTTTACAGGAGGCAATTGATTTATTTTTCCAACAAGTTTTTTCATAGCCTCTTCAAGCTCTTTTCTAGTTATTGATTTATGAATTTTCATTTTGCCTTCATAAATTTTATCGCGATGCATAAATAATTCCTGGATTTTTGTAGCATTCCCCAAGCAAACTGGAAGAACACCTGTAACCATAGGATCTAAAGTACCGAGATGTCCTGCTTTTTTTACACCAAGTTTTCTAAACATCCCAACAAGCTTGTTAACAACATCAAAACTAGTCCAATCACTAGGTTTGTTAATAATAACAAGAGAAAAGTTAACTAGTTCTTGAATAGACTTTTCTTCTTTAATTTTGCCCAAATCTAACATTTTATATCTTCCACTTGCCGTTTTCTTGAACAACCTTGCCATCAAGGATTATTTTTCCTTCATGCATATCTTTTACAATATCAAAGTGAACAGCAGAATCATTATCTCCATAGTTTTCTTCGTAAGATTTACCAATAGCCAAATGTATTGTGCCGTCTATTTTTTCATCAATCCAGGAATTGGTTGCTTTTTTTATTTTTGGATTTATGCCAACCCCAAATTCCCCTATGTATCTAGAGCCCTCATCAGTTTCGATAAGCGCCTTTAGAGCGTTTATACCTCTTTTTGCACCATATTCTACGATTTTACCCTTCTTGAATTTGAGATAAACCCCTGACATTTTTAGACCATCTCGAATAGCTGGATATTCAAATTTAATCCAACCATTTAAACTATTTTTTATTGGAGCCATGAATATTTCTCCGCCCGGAAGATTTTCTTTTCCAGCCTCCATTATACAATTTCTACCTTTAATAGAGAATTTTAAATCCACATTTTTGCCTATTAAACTAACTTCACTTGCTTTTTCAAAGGCTTCTTTTACTTTTGAGAATTTTTTTGCGATTTCTTCCCAATTTAATAAACAACCTTCATAAATGAAATCCTCAAACTCTTTCAGGCTCATCCCCGCTTCTTCTGCATGTTTTTTTGAAGGAACAAGGAGGGTGATTCTTTTGTAATTGTTTCTAGAATAAATAATATAATCAAAGTAGGGCTTCATAGTATGATTATACACACGCATTTTTTCTTTTGAAATATTTGAAAGTTCTGAAGACTCATTTTCAATATCAATAACTCCTACTGTTCTCTTGGCTGCTTCTAGTAAGTGGTGTGGAAAGAACTTTAGCTGTTTTTTATTTCCGTACCTTAAAATTATCTCTTTATGGTGTTTTGAATAAAGATGATAAATAGGTATACCTCGCTTGAGGAGTATTTGTTTGTAACATTCTTCGATGAAATCTTCTGCTTCTGTGGAAGAATCAATTAGGATTTTATCGCCTTTTTTTACACCCAGGCAATAGTTTACAACCATCTGCGCTAATTTTTTCATTCTTTCATCTACCATGTTCATAAAATCCGCTTTTAGTGATATAAATAATAAGAAATTTAGGTATAAAAAGCTAATTATCCTTCTTTACTTTTGTAAAGCTTTTCTTTGTATTTTTGGTGTTTCTTGGCTCGTTTTAGAAGTATGCTTGGCTTCTTTTGCTCTGCTTTTTTCCATTTTAAGCTCTGCTTCTTTGCTTGATTCTGTCTTTTCTTTGGTTTCTTCGCTATTAGCTTGAGCTTCTTCTTTCTTTTCTTGTTTTATCTCGGGAGCCTTTGTCTCGCTTTGTAATTTCAATAATTTTGCTTGAGCTTTAGCTTTTTTAGCTAATTCAAATTCAACATGTTTAGATAATTCCACAAGTTTAACAACAACTTCGCCATTATCATACTTGATTGCTTTAACCTTTATTTTATTAGCTGGTTTTTTTATTCCTCGGAATCTTAACTCATTGTTTAATAAAATATCCACTTTTATCTTTCTTGTATCTCTATCATATACTTTCATATGTCTTGCTAGAAATTCTTTTAATGTTTTTACTGCTTTATTTGCTCTTTTATATTTATGGGTTTTTAACCAGCCTACTCTAAGTGGAACAATATATTCTCTTTCAAGCACAATTTTATTTTCTTTTTCTGCCATTTTATTTATTGTTTATTGTTTTTTAATTACCGAATTGTCTCTTTCTATCTGTGAAAGGTTTTTGTCTTATTTTTGTTCTTCTCCAGTTTCTTTTTAATCTTGTCATGTAACTTGGATGTACTTTCTTACTTTTGCCATATTTCTTTACAACCACCCAAAAAGGAGCCCATTTTGTTCTTCTTCCATGTTTGGCAAGTTTTACTTTTCTTTGAAATTTAACTCTTGAACTTTTTACCATGTTATTTTATAATTATATTAATTATTTAATTCCCTCCAAAAATTCTGTTCCTTTCTTAGTTAATTTTCTTCCAAATCTTCTTCCTTGTGTAACTTTTTCTAAGAATCCTGCTTTCTCGGATTGTTGTAACATAACTCTGATTATTTTACCAGATGCTTTCTTGAATGCTTCTGGTTTTGAACCACGATTTTTCTTTGAACCATATTTTACTCTAAGTCTTTGAACTCCAACTACTTTATTCAAGTATATCTGTCTTAATATAGAAGCTACCCTTCTATACCACCAACCCTCTGTATCTTCTGGAGGTCTTATTTTGGAAACACTTGTTTTAACGTAAACTGCCCATTCTGGCATTTTAAATTCTTCAAGTTTTTTTAATGCTTCAGCTAATTTTAAATTATATTTGTCTGCTGGAATTTCGTATACGTTTGACATGTTTTTATTTCTGTTTTATATTTCTATTTTATATTGAGCCGCATCTTACGATGCTAGATTAGTTCTTGGAACCATCAAGCTTAATTTTATCTTGTGAACAGGGTTTATAAATCTAATGCTACTCTAGATTTTACTACGATGGAACCCAAAGAAGGTTATGTTAGATATAGAAAAAAAGGCGAGGATAATTGGAATGGTTTAATGCAGGAGTCTCTTCTTACTCCTAGAGCAATTCAAGTAATGCGTTTTCAAGGATACGAGTTTGAAAAAGATTATAGTCATATCCCTCCTTTAGAAATACCTCGCGCCCCAAAAGGATTAAAACTGGAGAAATTAAGTACGGAAAACATGCAAGAAGATACAACTTATGTTGTTTGTCCAGATAGGCGGTGTGGTTTATTTTGGGAGCCTGATTTAGGAGGGGCGTGCGAGCATTATTGCCCTCACCAAGCAAAAAGAAAATTGGTTTTGGTTTGTCATGATTGTGAAAGCCTTTTGGTTTTGCATGAAGGACATTCAAGTATGCAGAGAATAGATCATGACTGTTCTAAGGGAGGTTGTAAATTCAGACTTCGTGGCTCTAATCCTCTTCAGATAACTTATAAAATGCCTAAAGGAAGAAAAAAGCAGATTTAGTTTATTTTTGAAACTTAAACTCCCCAAGTGGGCTCGCGAGCTCTGTTGATTTGGGCTATTTTTTGGAGAATATCAATTTCAGACTTACTTAAAACATCTTTATTTTTCTTGAATTCGCGGAATTGCCCTGCACTTATATATGAGTAAAGGAATTCTTTTTCTGCTAGTTGTCTTTCAAAATTAACCCCTGGCAGACTTATAGCAACTTCCATTCCTTCATTTGCTTCTTGAACACTATCTTTCTCTACTTGAATATTCTTTACACTTGAAATTTCTTCTCCATTTTCGTCTATTAAGGTTGTTCCTGGTTTTAATTTCCCACCTTCAACTTTAATGCCAAAAACAGCAGGATTACTATTTCTAAAAACATATTGTGGTAAGATTTTTATTTTACACAAGGTCGCTAGGCTCATCATTTTTTCCTTTTCTATTTCTCTTCTTCTATTTTCTCGGTATTCCTCAACTTGCTCAATTAATTTGTAAACAACATCTGCCTCGATTATTTTTATTTTACTCAAGTCTAATTCTTTTATTTCTTCCTCTCTTGAAACATTAAACCCAAGAATTATTCCATTTAGCTTCTCAAATTCAAGATTAGTGTTGGCATCTATAACATCTCGCTTGTCAATATTTCCAATTCCAGCTTTAGAGACTTGTATGCCTTTTTCTTTTAATAGCACAAGTAAAGCTTCTAAACTTCCAAGAGACTCAGCTTTAATGATTATTCCTTGTTCATCGGTTTTTATTTGTTCTGTAACTTGTTTTTTAAATTCAGCAATTATGTCTGGGGTATTATTTTTAAATATTTGAAAAGGCATTCCTGGAAGAATATCTTTTTGTTCAACTAATTGCAATCTCAAGCCTGTTGCTGCTGTTACTTCTTGTTTGGTTTTAAATTTGCTTGAAAGAGGTTGTATCTCTTCAAGTACCCGAATTCTTCCTATAATCGGCTCGCCAAAGCTCGCGATAGCAATTTCGTCATTTGCTTTTAGCAAACCATCATATAAAATTGATTCAAGATAAATAATGCTCTTATCTTTTTTGATTTCAAGAATAACTCCTTTTGCATCCTCTCCTAATTCAAGTCTTTGCTTTAAGAATTTTTGACTTAATCCACATAAAGTCATTATTAATTCCTGAATTCCTTCTCCTGTTTTAGCAGAGCAAGGAACCAGAGCTAGGTGTTTAGTAAAATCACTTATTTCATAAAAGGGCAAGGCATTAAAACCATGCGAATGTAGCGAGCCCTCAAGTGTTAAAAGTTTTTCATAAAAGTCATTGTAGGTATTTGTTGATTGTTTCTTTATGCTTTCTTGAATAGAGTCAGCTTGTTTTCTCCAACCCGAAATATTGTCGACTTTATTTAGAGCAACGATAAAGGGAGTTTTATTTAACTTTAATATATTAAGAACTTCTGCTGTCTGGGGTTTGATGCCTTCATTAATATCAATTACAACAATAGCCAAGTCTGCAAGTGCTCCTCCTCGTTTTCTTAAATTACTAAAGGCAGCATGTCCGGGAGTATCTATAAATAAAAATCCTGGAATTTCAAGCTTAAGTCCTGACTTCCCAATTAGAGGACATCTTTTAAGAAGTTTATCGCTGGGGAAAAGAGTAAAACTAATTTTTTGAGTTATTCCTCCTGCTTCTCCTTCTTGAACACTTGTGCCCCTAATTTGATCAAGTATTGAAGTTTTTCCATGATCAACATGGCCACATACGGTTACGATGGGCTGACGGATATTGTAATTGGTTGCCATATATTCTCAAGTACAATATTGTTTTTAAAGCTTAACTTGTTTCTAAAATTATGATTGGAACAAAAGAGCTATTGCGTTTAGTAAAAACCAAAAATTTGGTAGAAAATTTGTCAGATAGAGAACTAACTAATCCAGAAGGCGCTGGTTTTGATTTGAGGGTTGGTGAGGCCTTTCTTATCGAGCAGAGCGATTCTTTTTTAGGAATAGAAGACAGAAATACTCCGGGAGTAGTTTCTTTTGCAAAATATGGAAAAGAAAAAGGCATAATCTTGAAACCCGGTAATTTCATATTAGTAAAAACTATAGAAAAGGTAAATATGCCTAATGACCTCGCAGGAATATTTAGACCAAGATCTACCTTACAAAGATCTGGAATAGCCCTGTTTACTGCTGCTTGTTCTCCTGGTTATTCTGGCGAACTAACTTTTGGCATGGCTAATTTAGGAAAAAATAATTTTAAATTAGAGATGGGTGCTAGAATACTTCATATGATGTTCTTTAAAACCTCACAAAATCATTCTTCTTATAGGGGGCAGTGGCAAGGCGGCAGAGTCTCAACTCAAGGAAAGAGTGAAAAACAGGTCTAAGCTCTAAAATCAACTTTTAAAAAATCAGCCCACAATCTTAATTCTCGCTCTGCACTGGACTTAGAGTCTGAAGCGTGCGCAATACTTTTTATAACTCTAATCTCCCCAAATGTAAAAACTACTTGGCCAATTTTATCCGCATAGTCTCCTCTTATTGTTCCCTTATCGGCCCGCAAAGGGTTAGTGTGTCCTAATAATCTTCTTAGGGGTAAGATAATTCCGGATTCGTCTCTAGCCTCATAAACCGCTGTATGAATCGCTTGTTTTTCAAAGAGTCCAACCATAAAAGGAAAAAAAGGCTTATTCCTATGTTCTTCATAGTGTAGTTCAATTATTTGTCTTGGAAGATTATCGATTCGAGATTCGTATACTCTTCTGCCAATTTCGTCTACTCTTCCCAATATCTCTCTATAAAATTGTAGGGCTTCTGGTTTAACAAAAAAGAAAGTCCTTTCTGGTTTAACTTCTGGTTCAGCCATATAATTCTTGGTTTGAAATAGATTTATAAGGATTATTCTCTCAGACTATCTATTATGAAAACAAAAAATCTCCAGGATTTAGAACAAAGGTACGAGCTCGAGCTACCTCGAGTTGTTAGCGAAATAAAGAAAGCCAAAGCTAAAAAAATCTTGCTACAATTCCCAGATGGAATCAAGCCTTATGCTACTCAAATTCAAGAGAAAATTAAAAATGAGTTGAGTAAAAAAGAGCTTGGCAAGAATTCTCCAGAAATCTTAATCTACCTAGATACTTGTTTTGGTGCCTGCGACTTACCTTTAGAAACCTCGAGTTTAGGCGTAGATTTAATTATTCAATTCGGGCATTCGAATTGGGATTACTCCAAAAGAAAAGATATTAAGATTTTGTAAAGTTGTATTCTGCAAATTATCCAATAAAGAACATAAATCATTAAAAACGCTTTTTGGCTTGCCTTTTTATAAGAAATAAGAAAAATGGGGTTATTTGGCCTATTTGAAAAAGATGTAGTTTATTTTCCTGGAACCTATAGCTTAGCTTATCTTAAACCGGTTGTGAATAATTATAAAAAAATCCTTAAAGAACTGGGAATAAAATTCTCTTTAATTGAAGACATTGAGTCGGGGGGATTTTTGATCGAAGGAGGTTATGACAAACAAGCAAGAAAAATAGCAAAATCTAATTTCGAATACTTTAATTCGCAAGGTGTAAAAAAGATAATTGTTTCGGACCCTTTTTGTTTTAAAACATTTAAGCTAGAATATCCAGAAATGCTTCCTAATTGGGATATTGAAGTGGAGTTCATTACAGATACTATTTTAAAAGCCCTGGAGCAGAGTAAAAAAGAACCTTCTAGTTTTTTTAATGAACCAATCTTTTATTATGATTCCTGTTACCTTTCAAGATATCTAAATTTTACTGATTCTCCAAGAAAGCTACTCGAGAAAATAGGAGTAAGAATCTTAGACAACCTTGGCAATCCCGAAGATATCTTATGTTGTGGTTCTTGTGGTAATTTACCAATATATGATAATAACTTGGCAAATAAAATAGCTTTATTGTTTATCAGTCCAATAAAAGAAAAACAAGTAAAAAAATTTCTTACTTCAGATGCTAGGGCATACAGGCATTTAGTTTTAAATAAATTAAACTCAAATGATTCTGAAAAATGGCCAGAGATTATTGAATTTTCAGAAGTTTTATGCGATTCTCTAGGAATCAAAAAAGAAGCGCCTATTGATTTAGAGGAATTAGAAAAAGAGATATTAAATAATAATCAATACTAGCAAAAACAAAAAAACAAAAAATGATAAAACAAACTAAGAATAAGATAATCTACGAAGAGAATATCAATGGAATAAAATCCAAACCTCTTGCTTATGCTATTCCTGAATCTATTGAGGAAGCACAAGCAATTATCAAAGCCAATCAGAAGATAACTCTAAGGGGTTCTGGAATAAGTTTTACAGGAGGGGTTGTTGCAAAAAACTCTCTTATTATAGACACTTCTAAGCTCGATAAAATAATTGATATAAATTCGGGTAAGAAAACAGTTTTAGTAGAAGCAGGAGTTCTTGTTTCGGATTTAAATAAAAAGCTTGAGCCACATCAATTAGAATTTCCAATTGAGCCCCTATTTCCAGGATTAGAAACTCTGGGGGGCATGCTAGCTAAAAATTCATGTGGAAGTCGAGAAATAAAATATAACAAAATGATGAATTGGGTTGATTCGCTTGAGATAATTAATTCGCATGGAGAACTAGTCAAAGTATTAAAATCCGAGATTAGCGATTTTGTGGGTATGGAAGGGACAACAGGTTTAATTGTTAGAGCTAGTCTAAGACTAACTAATAAAAAAATAAGAACAATTTCAATTTTAAAATCAGGAGATTTAGCCGAGATTTTTAAAGCAAATACAAAACTCAGACTCAACCAATATATTTGTTCTATAGATTTTATAGACAAGGATATTTCTTTTCTTTTAGGCATGGAAAAAAAATATCATCTTTTTATCGAATATGAAAATGACGAAGGTGTTTTTAAAAATAAAGATTATCTTAAGTTTTTAAGATTGAAAAGCCAGGCTTATAAAAAAATAGCAGGGGAAGGTTATTATTTAATGGAGTCTGTAAAAGTATTTCAAGACAGCCTAGAAGATTTTGTAATCTATATGGAAGAAAATAATATCCCTTTTTTCTCTCATCTTTCTTCTGGAGTTTTTTATCTATGTTTTAGAAAAGAGCAGATAGAAAAAAGACTTGAAGCCCTAAGGTTTGTAAAAAAATTAAATGGTAGGGTTGCTTACAATTCGGGTTTTGGAGTAATTAATAAGGAATTTATAGAAAAAGGAGATTTAGAAATAATAAAACGCGTCAAGAAACGTCAAGACCCTAATTTTAAGTTTAATGAAGGTATTTTAGTAGATGATATTACTTCTGATAAAACCCCTAAGCCCAAGCAACTAGCAATTATTGAAGAAACAAACTTTGATGAATCTAAACAGGAAAAAAATAACGATGAAAACTCAGAACAAGAAAAATATGCCGAAAATGAAGTCGAAAATAATAATGAACCTATAATAGAAACAGTAAATGTTTTAACGCAAAAACCAAAAACCGAATTAAGCGATGAGGAAAAGGAAAAGGTAAAAAAATTAGCTTCTGGTTTTTTCGGAGGAAGAAAAGAGGAGGAATAAAATGACCAACATAGAAGAAAAAAACACAAAAGAAGAAATACTTGAAATATTCGATAAATGTAATCGCTGTGGTTTATGCAAAGAGTTATGTCCTGTATTCAAGGTTTTAAAAGAAGAGCAATATTCCCCGCGAGCCCATGCAATACTCTTATCAAATAAGGTTTTTGAAGAGTTGGTGTTTAAATGCAGTTTATGTAAGGCCTGCGAGAAGAAATGTCCTTTTAATCTTAAGATATGTAATGCTATTCAGAAAGCCAGGCAAGTTCTTAATTTAAGAGGTAAGGAAAATCCTAATATGAAAGAGATGTTGCGCAAACTCGAGAATAAAGAAAATCCTTGGTTGTAATTGGCAGTTAGACTTGTTTTATTAGTGTAAATTAAATTTTGTTTGTAGGTTTATTTAATCAGGACAATGCAAGCCTGCTTTAAATTAAATCATAGTTATTGTTATTAATAAAAATACACCAATAGAATAATTAAATATTTAAGAATCTTAATAATCTTCTACACTAGAATCTTTTGCTTTGGCTTTTTTTTCAACAGGTGCTTTTGCTTCACTTGCTTCATTAGATTGGGTTGGCTTCAAATCCTCAAGCGGAATAGAATTAATAGCTTCTCTAAATTCAAGGAATTTTTCAGCAGGTATTCTTGTTCCTGCTTTTGTAAATCCTTTGTAGCCTGTTCTAGGATCATTAGTGAACTCGCGAATAGTCAATCCAACTTTGCCCCCGAAATCATCTACTCTAATAACTACTTCTGTATTATCGTTCTTTTTTATTCTTGCAAAATCTTTTTCCATGTTATAATTATGTTAGTACTCCGGGGTTTTTAAGTATATCTAATAGTTGGGCCATCGTTTGTTCAAAACTAGTGCCTCTTGTTGGAGGTAATTGCAAGGTTCTGTGAGCTAATGCATTAGATAGCCCTATGATTTTGCAAAACTCCGTCATACTCTACGTAAACTACTCTTCCAATTTGATAATCTTTAGGTGTATTCATAATATTTCTTTAAATAATGGTTTTATAAACCTTAGTCTTTCAGAATTATAATCTCAAACTTCCCTGTTGCCAATCCTTGATTATCATCACGCTAGTTCTATTCTCATCAGCAACCCCGCCCTGTTTTAAATGATTTTTAGCAAGAGATAACTGCTCAAGTATAGCATAAGAATTTTCTTCTGTAGTTTGAATTTTATCTTGAACCCTATAAAATTCAATCAAACTTTTTAGTTTATTAGCCTTCATGAACAATTCAATTATTTTGCAAGCCAAGGTAGTAGGGTCTTTTATTTTTTCAGGATTTCGGGCAGCAATCATTCCAAGTTTAGCTTCTTCTTCATAGCTTAAAGGAATAACTCCTGGTGTATCAATTAACTTTATTTCATCATTAGCTTTAACCCAATGTATTCCATGTGTTGTTCCTGCTTTTTTTGAAACTTTAACTTTTTTCTTAAAACTCAGCGAGTTTATCAAACTGGATTTACCAACATTAGGATATCCAAGTATTCCAACAACAATATCTCCTTTAGCTTCTCTGTAGGGTTTTTTTATTATTGGTTGATTAAAATATTCTGCTCTTTTGCCGTTTTTAGCAAAAACCTGTCGAATTTTAGCTAGTAGAGTTTTAATTGTTCTTGTTTGTCTATTAGAAACATAAACTACCTCGCCTTCTTCCATTAGTTTAGCTGTTGAAAATTCTAAATCTCTTCTAGATATTAAGTCTGCTTTATTCATTACAAAAATTCTTGGCCTATTAAACCTAGCAATGATTTCTTCAACTTGTTTATTCCTAGATAATTCAGGAAATCGAGCATCCAGCACTTCCAGTATAATATCTGATTCGCGAACAATTTGCTCAATTAAATCCCAATAGCGTTCCATATAAGAAAGAGGAAATCAGGGTTTATAGGATTAACTAATGCTTTAATAAAACTCAAGTAATTTATTCAGCAAGTTGTTGAGTTTTTGTTTTAATAGATTCTGTTAGTTCCGGCATTTTATTTTTCTCCGAGAACTTCAATATTTAGTTGCACAATTGTTCCTGGTTTGAGCTCGTGTTCAAGAATTCTAGGAACAACTATAATTGCCTGTGAGCCATGCTTGGCAATTTTCTTTGTTATTGCAAATTTCTTTAGTTGATTAGTGTTTGCAGGAGTCATTTTTATGCAAGTTTTTTAACCCTCCAGCCCCAAGATTCTAGGGGATTATATTGAAAAATTCCTTCTGTATCTAATAAGTTATAAGTAGGAGCATAAAGTGCATTTTTTAATTTTCGTGCGATTGGGTGTGTTAAATAATAATGGGCTCCAGGAATATGAGCTGCTCCAAATGTAACCATCACGTATTTTCCTTGCGCAACCTCGTCCTTATTTAAAAGTCCAGGTAACTGAAGTAATCTTTCAGCAATTTGAACATTTCTTTGGTCAACAATATGATTATAGCCAAATCTCTCGAATTCAATCTGCGAAAGTTCTTGTTTTGGACTTATTAAATTCGCGATTCCACTTCTTAAGAAACCACCGGCCCCAGTAGAACCAAAGGCAAGCGCACCCCAACCTAAGGATTTTAATCCGTGAATTAAGGCTTCTCTTCTAGTAATTTTATCTTCTCTAAGTTTAACAGCATTTTCTCTAAAGTTCATAGCTCCCGCAACCCAGGTAAATAAATCTATAAGATGAAGACTTGTTTTAACAGCATCCAATGTAATAAGGGGTTTTCCGTATTTTCTTGCTAAATGATAAATAGTTTGAAAGTAAGAGTTTTTCATTTCTTCTGGATTTTCAACAATATTCCCATCTTTCCAAGCCACGGGTTTTGCGGATTCAACAACAACATGGCTACTCTCTCTTACTAATCTTTCAAGTTCATTAAAATGTCTTCTGGCGAATTGAGGAGCATGAACTACACCAATTAATCTTAATTTTAAATCTTCAATATCTACTGTTCTTTCTACGATATTTCTTGAAGGAACATTTTCTTGAGATGTTATGACTTGACCCTCATCTACTTCTTTATAGAGAGACAGATCGTCTATGCTTTCTTTCATTCCATAAATTAGAAGTGCTCCTGAACCTTTTGTTGCAACATGGCTAACTGCTTTTCTAAAAAAGGCTCGTCTTGAAATATTTTCTATCATTTTTTATCTTCAATTGTTTTAATCAAATCCTTAAGAGCATCACAAGCACATCTTCCTGATATTCTACAAGGTGCATCAGCAGGACAATGACAATCCTTTTTTGGTGCAGGTTTGGGATATCTATCTTGATTAGAATCAGCGCCAGGATTTTCTGCCTGAGATACTTTAATTGCAATCTTATAATTTTCGTCTTTCATCTTGAGGTGTTTTGAATTATGATTTTTAATCATAATTTATACATAAAAAATACATTTTGGGTTTTTAAACCTTTCGGTTTTGTTATTATTCTAAAGTGACAACTATATAGAAAACTTTAAATACCTCTTAAATTAATCTTTTCTATGATAGATAGTCTTTATGATATGAAACCTTTGGGAGAATGGTTAGATTATGCTCGAGGATGCATATGGAGAAATGACGCTGCTTTTGTTGCATTAAATCTAGTTCCAAGCACCCTTGGACATTGTTTAGTTGCTCCAAGAAGAGTTGTTGGTAGTTTATCTGAATTAACTGCGGGAGAATTAAGGGGATTTATAGAAGCAAAAGAACAAGGATTAAAAGCATTAAAAGGTGTTATTTCAACAGATTCAAATTCTATTTTAAGAGTCTATGACCTTTGGGATATGGATGCAGAATTAGAAAAAAAAGTTCCAGGTTCTGTTAAAAGAAGGGCAGTAGTAATAAGGGATTTAGAACAAGGCCCATGTGAAGGCGCAAATTATTTTGAAAATCATGGCGAAACTGCAGGTCAAATGATAAGGCATTTTCATGGACAACTGGTTCCAAGATATGGAATAGGCAAGGGTATGGGCGCAGCTATTTTTAATTTAACACACCCCCAACTACAATAATCTTTCTTAATTCCAAAACCTTTATAAACTCACTTAATGGTGTTATAACATAGTCATAAGAAGCAGTTTAGGCAATGCATAGTTGAGTATAACGAGTTCTTATAGACGCCTAAATTAAATGCATACGGAGGATTAAAATGTACGGAAGTGGAAGTTCTTTTGGAGGATTTCGCGGCAATAGTGGCGGCGGAGGCTTCAGAAGAGGCGGTGGCGGATTTAGAAAACCTTTCAACAGAGGACCAAGAGAAATGACTAAAATCAAGTGTTCTCAATGCGGAAAGGAAGACGAAGTCCCATTCAAGCCAAGAGAAGGAACTAGCGTTCTTTGTAAAGAATGTTATTTCAAGTCAAAAGGCATAGAACCAAGAAAGCCTTTCAACAAAGAAGAACAAAAGCCTAAGAAAGAATCTCAAGAAGAATCTTTTGACGAAGCAGAAGCAAGCGAAGAATCTGAAGAAGAACAATTCTAAGATTTTAGCAGTTCATCAATTTATTTTATTTTTATTTTGCCTTTTATTTTTTAGGTATTTAATTTTAGAGATTTTTAATTTATAGAGAAGATTTAATTAGGAATTCAACAAAGCAAAAAGCGAGCTTAAAGATAAGAGTAGAAAATCCCTAATAACTAGTAATTCTCTTCTAAAACTTCATAATAAGCTTTAGGATGTGAACAAGCAGGGCACATATCAGGAGCATCCTTGCCTTCATGAACATAACCACAGTTTCTACATTTCCACTTAACAACTTTTTCTTTCTTGAAAACATGATTTTTCTTAACATTTTCTAGAAGCTTGCGATATCTTTTTTCGTGTTGCTCTTCAACTTCTGCTATCTCTTTAAAAGCCTTAGCAACAGCAACATATCCTTCTTCTCTAGCTTTTTTTTCAAATTCCTTATATAAAACGCTCCATTCCATTTTTTCTCCATCTGCTGCAGCAAGAAGATTTTCCTCTGTACTTGAGATTTTTCCAGCAGGATAGCTAGCTTCGATTGTTACTTCTCCGCCCTCAAGAAATTTAAAGAAAACTTTAGCATGTTCTTTTTCATTATCAGCTGTCTCAAGGAATATTGCTGATATTTGTTCAAATCCTGCTTTTTTAGCTACACTTGCAAAATAAGTATATCTATTTCTTGCTTGGCTCTCACCAGCAAATGCTTTAAGAAGATTTTTTTCTGTTTCACTTCCTTTTATGCTTTTCATATTTATTTACTATTTTTTAAGTTTAAAAGGTTTTTCTATTATCTAAAAGTACAATGGAAATACTTTAATATACTAAATATTCTTAAATTAAGTGGTAAAAAGATACATCTCATTTGATATTGAAGCTTCAGGTCCAACACCGGGAAAATATTCTATGTTATCCTTGGGAGCATGTGTGGTTGGAAGTACTTCAACTCAGTTTTATAGGGAAATTAAACCAATAAGTAGAAATCTAATTGTTCAATCTATGCGAGTAGGCGCAATAGGATTAAGATGCTTAAAGAATTTAAAAACGGATGAATTTAATCCAAGAAGTGAGCAGTTTAATCCCCATAAGGTTTTGGAAGTTCTTGATAAAAAAGGCGAAGCTCCTACAAAAGTAATGCAGGAATATGCAGAGTGGGTTGAAGAGGTAACAAGAGGATTCGAACCTATTGAAGCAGCAGCCCCTTTAAAATTCGACGGCATGTTTACTTCATGGTATTTTGACAATTTTTATCAAGGTCAAAATCCATTTGGGCATAGGGGCGAAGATATAAACTCAATGTATCGAGGAGTAATGAGGGATCCCAATGCTAAGATATCACAATTGAAAATTAGGGGAAAAAATTTACCTCATAATGCTCTTGAAGATGCAATTATTCAAGCAAAAGAATTTGAAAAGGTTTTAGAATTATTAAGGCAAAGGTAGTTCTCTTTCTTACCTACTCAACAAGCACAGCAACTGCAATAGTTGTTGTCCACAAACCATCTTTATTTCCTTCTGCTGATTGGACTAAATTAGAGGTTCTAAAGATTTGTCCGCTGGCCTTATAGGCTTGCTCGCGTTCTTCCCAAGCAGTATTAGAGTCAAATTCAATTCCTAAAGTTGTTGCAAGCATTGTTGCTGCTAAGTCTTCCGCATACTCTCCTGCTTTTTCTCCTTTTTCACCAAAAGAATGATGTTCTGATAAATATCCGTAGTTATTTGTATCTTTTGGAAGAGCAGCACCTATGGCACTCGAGATTAATCTATTTGGCTCGCAAGTTTCATTTCTCGCCATAACGCAAAAAACTATTTGTCCTGGTTTTAACAAACCAAGTCCTTCTTCTTTAGAAATTATTTTGCAATTTGGAGGCAAGATACTAGAAACATAAACTAAATTAAATTTTTCTATTCCTGCATTTCTTAAGGCAGTCTCAAAAGAAGCAAGTTTGTCTTTATGTACGCCCACTCCTTTAGTAAAAAATATTTTCGTTGGAATCATTTATTATCTCTTAACTAAATTAAAAAACACTTATTTAAAAAACTATGCCTCATTCTAAACGCCCACGCCAGGAGTCGAACCTGGGCACCCAGTGAAGGGTTCAGCTTTCCAGGCTGATGCAATACCGTTATGCGACGTGGGCTTTACTAATTAATTAGAAATCTTGGTTTTAAACCTTGCTATTGGGTTTTTATAAACCAATAAGGATGTTTCAATTCATATTTTTTATAACCTATTTATTTAAAAAAGCTAAAGCTTTTGTTAAACCATGAATGCAAGAGAGAAACTTTTCAGAGATTGGACAAAACTAGATTGGGACGAGTACTATATGGCTCAGACTTTTTTAATAGCCATGCGATCGCCTGATCCTGCTACTAAACAAGGTTGTTATGCTGTAGGCCCAAATCATGAGCCCCTTAGCATGGGTTATAATGCTCCGCCAAGAGGATGTTTAGATTCAGAAATTCCTTTAACAAGACCTGAAAAATATCCTTTCTTTTTACATGCAGAAGAAAACACAATTGGTAATTCAGCAAGAAGAGGAATTGCTTTGGAGGGCTCGACTTTTTATATAACCGGGCATCCTTGCGCAAGATGTTTCAGAAATATTCTACAAGTTGGAGCAAGAAGAGTTGTTTATGGACCTGTTACTTCAAATAAGCAATGCGTCTCCCCTGAAGACCTGAAAGCAATTGAATTAATGCTTAAAGGTAGAAAAGATTTTTCTTTAGAAGATTTTAAACGCGATGGGAAAAAAGCAGCAAGAATCATGCAAATGGCTATTGATTTATTTAATTTGGAGATGAGAGGGCAACCCCGAGGAGATTAAAACAAAACCCTTTTCTAAGAGCCCACATAAGGATGCTTGGAATTTAGCATTCTATGTCTTTCTAAATTTGTCTGCACCTTAGAGAAAGCCTCTTCCAAGACTTCTCTAACTAAATTGTCTTCTGGATTCCTAATTCCTAAGCTTTCAAGTTCTTCAATAGGCATTTGTCTAAGCAAAGCATATCTTATCTTTCTTATTCCTTCTTCTAATGTTTGGTACATATTTTATTTCCTCCTGCTTTCGCTATTTATTTGATTATTTGATTTGTTTCTTGATATTACGAATATTCCCTCTTGGAGATATTAAGAAAATATCTCCTGGTTGTGTTTTATCAAGTGTTTTTTTAACAATAATTTTTGCTATTCTTTTTGAACTTCCCAATTTGCAAAGCGGGATTGTTTTAATTCCAAGTTTATTAAAAGAAAGATTTACTGCTTTCAATCCGGGGGTATTCATTGAAGGCACACAAAAGCATAGCATATTAAATTCTTTAGATTTAATCCTGTTGAGCTCGATTATTTGATGTTTGGCTATTATGTATGGCTTAATTAAATTACAATCTCTTCTAAAAGACCATTTACTTCCAAAGATAATTACTTTACCATTTACCTGATTTACGTTCCCCCTTAGGGTGTTTAATGTTTGATTAATAAAACCAATATTACATTGAAATGCTTTAACCCAATCCTCTTTAGTTAACTGATTGGGTTTTTTGGCACCTGCAAAACCTATAACGCAGAAGATTAAATTAATTTTAGGCAGTTTAATTTTAATTTCTTCCAAAACTCTCTGAAAATCTGTCTTGTTAGAGATATCTATCTGAAAATCAGCATCCTCTGATCTACCTATTGTGAATATATTAAAGCTTTTCTTCTTAAGATTATTGCATATTTCTTTTCCAAAACCCCTTGTTCCACCTATTACTAGGGCTGTTTGCATTCAACATTATCAACTCTTTTAAAATTTAATTCATTATTGATTTGACTTGCAGAACGAACAAAGTTTTCTCTAACTTCTTCGGCAAAAGGATTCATGGTTTGCATGTTATTGAAAAGAGCAGGAGTATCATTTTTTATAATCTCTACAATGTTCATTAAATCATCAAAGGTTTTTGTACTTAATTCTATTCGCGTAATATTAGTTTTATTGCAAACCCTACCAATAAAATGCGTAAGTGCTTGGGAGAAAGCCATTTGTCTATCATGTTCTTGGGCTGTTGTTAAAATAACCTTTAATCCTAATTTTTCGCAAAAGTTTTTTGTTTTTTCTATAGTTTTAGGATTTGCTCTAACATTTACTAAGGCAATTTTCATTCCTTTTATTGAATTTGGTGCAGATTGTGGCCCGAATAAAGGATGTGTACCAATAATTTCTATATTTTTAGGAAGAATTTCTTGCATAGCTCGGCAAGAAAATATCTTAAGAGAACAAACGTCCAAGACAAGAGTTCCTTGAGAGATTTTATCTTTTATAGTTTCAAGTATACTAACAAGATTTTCCATTGGAACAGCCAAAATTATTATCTTACTTCTGCAGGCTTCTTCAAGACTAGTAAACTTGGCTCCAATTTTCTGCGCTTCAGGGGTTTTATCAATACTATCATTTACAAGAACTCTAGTTCCAGTAGAAACTAAATGTTTTGCAACAAGTTTTCCAAAATTTCCAAAACCAATTATGCTAATTTGGTTTTCCATGTTAGTTGCTCCTGAAGTTTTCTTGACTCAGATATAATTGTCTGAAAAATATTTATGCTCTGTTTTGGATTCTGGCTTAATTGAGCAATTTTCTCTAGAACTTTCTGCTCACGTAGGGGTTGGAAAATAGGTAAACCAAGATTTTGTTTTAAATCCAAGATATTCCTGACTATTTCAAATCTTTTATCTATTAGCTTTACTAGAGCTTTATCTATTTGGTTTATTTTCTGTCTTTCTATTTCAAGTGAGCTTATAGTTTTATTTTCCATATTCTGAAGCTTGTTCTCTACAAGCGAGGAGCCAGAAAATATTCATTTTCTGGATAATCTCTTAAAAACAGGTACCTTTAAAGATATTACTGAAGAATATTCAATAATTAAGCGAAAAGCTTATAAATAGTTGAATATTATACAATTTATGACTAAAAACGACACGATTGTTAAAACCGAGATTCTTGATGAAAAATCGGAAAAAATAAAGAAGGCAAAGCAGCTTTATTTTATTCTTAATGAACTGACTTTTGGTAAATCAAAAACCAATAAAGCTATAGGATTAAACTAGAATCAATCAAATTTCATGAAAGATATAAAACCAAAACTAATAGAATTATTTAAGGAAGGTAATTGCACCCCCCAGATTTCAGTTATAGCTAAAAAACTCAAAGAACCAAGTACAACTATTCATTATAATATTAAAAAACTCGAACAAGAGGGTGCAATAAAAAGTTATAAGGCTGTTTTTGATTATAAAAAAATTGAAGAGGGCCACTGCACTTTTGTTTTTATTAATTTGGCTCGAGAAAGTTACGCTGATCCTGAAAAAGTAGGTGCAGAACTAGCCCGAGACTCTAGAGTTGAAAGCGTTGATATTTGTACAGGAGAATATGAACTAATTGTTAAACTAAGAACAAAAGACATAGACGAGTATTATGCAACCATTAAAGAATGGGTTAAAAAATTTCAATTCATAAAAACAGTTAGCATGAATTCTTTAAAACAAATAAAAACAGAGTTTGTTAAACTGGATTAGCTATTTTTTATTTTTTTGTATTTGTTGGGAGAACATAAAAAACTTCATTATTGAACTCTAGTTTTCTAAATTCAAGTCCAAGTCTTTTTAACATTCTTTCAAACCAACCTCGATTGCTATAAGTCATGCTTCTGCCACCAAGAGTTTTGGTTGCAAAGCTAACCACCAGATTTTTGGTTTTTTCCCGAGCTTTTTTTATTATTTCTTCTCCAAGTTTATGATTATTAATTCCTTCTTCAATTGTATCAATAAACTTAAACATAAAACCCAGGTCAGCTTCTGGGAGATTTTGATAGTTTTTTATATCTTTTAAATTAATAACAAAAGCTCTTCCTTCTATTCCTCTAATTTTAAAAAAATTATTAATTAGACTTGCGTCTTTTTCATTTATATCGTAGCAATAATAAACAAGGGGTTTTTCTATAAAAACCGAGGAGATTGGGTTTAATCCGCAACCAAAATCTATTATAGCTCTTGGTTTACCCGTAATCTGAAATATTTTTTCATACAAATCCTCATAGAACTCGAGTCTTTCTTTGGTAGAGCGATTACTAGCAAGTATTTTTTTAATTAAATCTAGGTTTTTAGGATCTTTTTTTAATTCTTCTAAGTAATCAGTTTTTTTACTATCTTTAATAAGAGAAAAGGTTGCATGTTTTTTGTGAAGCTTGGATTTTATCTGTTTTAAGATATTTTTTTCTTTTAATTCCTTCCAATTCACATTCTTCTTAATAAACTCTGCAATTTCTAATTCAATTACTTCTTTCGAGATATTTTTGTACTTCTTGCTTTTCTTTATATTCTCAAGAATATGCTGGTGATTCATACTAAAGCCAGCAATATGGTAGTTTTAAGTTTATCGATTGATATAGAATTAAACACACCACCCTAATTATACAAATATTTAAATATTGTCTAAAAGGTATGGACTTATGGGAGAAGAGGAACAAAACGAAACTTATTTAACTAAAAGGCCAACTGTGGAAGCAGCAGAAGCTATTTTATTCAAACCATTTAAATGTCTTGACCATGGTTTTGTTAGACTTATGGATTATATGGGAAATGATGCGGCAATAGTTCAAGCAGCAAGAGTAAGTTATGGGAAGGGAACCAAGTCAGTTAGTGATGATAGGGGCTTAATTCGTTATTTACTTAGACATGAACATAATACTCCTCTTGAAATGGTAGAACTGAAGTTTCATGCTAAGATGCCAATTTTTGTTGCAAGACAATGGGTTAGGCATAGAACCGCAAGCATCAATGAAATTTCAGGCAGATATTCTATTTTAGATAAAGAATTTTATGTTCCTGAACCTCAAGTTATAGCAGCCCAATCAACCAGTAATAAACAAGGAAGAGGAGAAGTAGTTACTCCGGAAGAAGCTGAGAGAGTTAGGAGTCTTATAACTCGCGAATCAGATAGGGCTTATGAAACCTATCAAGATTTGCTAAATGAAAGAGGTGCAGAAGGAATGCCAAAATTGGCTAGAGAATTAGCAAGAATGAATTTAACTTTAAATTCTTACACACAATGGTATTGGAAAACAGATTTGCATAATTTAATGCATTTTTTAAAATTAAGAACTGATAAACATGCACAATATGAAATAAGAGTTTTTGCAGATGTTATGGCTGAAATGACTAAAGCCGTTGCACCTATGGCTTATGAGGCCTTTGAAGATTTTGTTGTTATAGGTAATACCCTTAAACTTTCAAGATTAGAGAAAAAGGCACTTGGATTAATACTTGGAGGAAAATCCGCTGAAGAAGCGGCCCTTGCGATTTTCCCAGCTAAAAAAGAACCTCTTTCCGGAGAAGGCAAGGAATTTTTAGCGAAGATGAAGGGGCTAGTTTAGTCTTTTATTCTTTTTTACTTTTTAATAGCAGTTACAATAAATCCTTAATTTTACCAAAAACTTCTTCTGCAATATCCTCGCGAGTTCTAAATCCTTGGGTAATTGCTTTTAGTTGTACTTTCATTTTATTTGCTCAATTGTTCTTGATGGAATTTATCGAAAGCAGGAACAATTTGATTTTCAAAAATATCTATCGGTGAAGGGGTTCCATCAATTATAACTATCCTTCTTCCAGGTAAATCCTTTAATGCAAGATAATTAGCTCGGAGTTTTTCAATGAATTCTTTACTTTTCTCAAATTTTTGTTCTTCTTGTCTTTTTGCATCTTTTTTCATTCTTTGAATTGCTACTTCAACAGGAACATCAACTATAAAGGTTAAATCTGGCATCAAAATTCCCTGATGCATTGCAATAAGTTCTTGCACCGGTATTCCTTGAGCTTGTTGATAAGCAAGAGTGGATAAATCAAATCTGTCTGATATTACATGATGTCCTCTTTCTAGTTTTGGAGCAATTAATTCAGTAACATGTTCTTTTCTATCATTTACGAAAAGTTCGGCAAGTTTTCTGGCTTGACTATAGGGGTCAGAATCTTGTTTAAGTATTGCTCGAATATCTGCGTTTCTCCAAGGTTCTCTAGTCATAACCATATGGGTATACTTGTTTAAATCAAACATATATTTTCCAAGAAGCCAGATTTGTGTACTTTTACCACAACCATCAATACCTTCAAAACTAATAAAATATCCTCTTTTAATCACCATCAGAAATCAACCATTTTCAGTCTTTATAAATTATTCTGTAGAAAAAAATATATGTTTTTGTTTAAGATGCTATTTAAACTATAAAAATGGAAATTGTTATTATGCCAATCGGATTTGATTTAGACGAAGTATTAGCACCACTATTAGAGCATCACTGCCGATTTCTTAGTGAAAAGTACAATAAAAAAATTGACCTTCAAACATTTTATTCTTATAATTTCTGGGAACATTATGGAGTATCCAAAGACCAAGCAATAGCGGACTTTTTTGAATTTTATGGATCTCCCTTCTTTCAGGATATTAGGCCCTTTCAAGGAGCTAAACAAGAATTAGAACAACTTGCCGAAATAGACGCAATGCACATTATTACTGCTAGACCAAATGTTTTGAGACAATCAACTAGAGTTTTTGTAAAAACTTATTTTGACGGTTTATTTCAAAAAATTGATTTTGGAAATCTTTTTGGAAAGTCTGGAAAAAGCATAGGTAAAAGAGAATTATGTTTCAAAAATGGTATTTGGGTTTTGGTTGAAGATGATCCAAAACATATTGTTCCTGTTTCTAATGATATTCCTGTTGTTGTTCCAGATAGGCCTTGGAATAAGAATATTCAAGGAAGAAATATTATCAGAGCTTATAGTTGGAAAGATATAGGAAATATAATTAGGGAATTAGCAACTAATCCTTCATCTCTATCTTAACATTAACGCTTCTTGGAATTGGAAGCTTCATTATAGAATGTAAAACACTTTCATTTGCAGGTAAATCAATTACTCGCTTGTGAATTCTCATCTCAAAATTATCAAAAGTAGCTGTTCCGTTTCCGCAAGGTGATTTGCGTGTAGTTATTTTAAATCTTCGAGTAGGTAATGGAATTGGCCCAGAAATGTTTACGCCTGATTTCTTGGCTAATTCTTTTATTGTTCCACAGATATTATTCAATTCGTTAATATCCAAACTTCCTAATTTGATTCTTACTTTTGACATATCTACTCTAAAAAAAATGTGTTTAAAAACCTTTTGTAAGCCCAATTAATTGCAATAGTTTCAATAATTTCCTAATACGCAATAGTTTTTGTAAGATGATGCTTTCCAGGAAGAGCTCGGCCTTCAGACCATAACTTATAATCCAAATGAAGTACATTAATATCCGGCAATCCAGTTTTAGATCTGATTGCATTAATTGTTTCAAGTAACCATTGAAAAGCATGAATTGTATTAGCTCTTATTTCTAATTCGTCTTGGCTTTTAGCAGGAATAAGTGCTTGAGCATCTACTTTAGCAGCCAAGGTAGGAGAGTATTGTAATATTCCTAATGCTCTAAGTGCCTTTGGTAATTGATAATCTGCAAAAGCAGTAAGTTCTTTTATTTCTGCTTCTGGGAAAGAACCAGTGTGATCTGCTAGATATCTACCGTGAAGCTCGCCAGGAAATAACTGGGCTCGCTTATTAAAACAAACTTTTCTTCCCCCAACAACGCACGAATCATCAAAAGAAGGAAAATCTGCAACAAGTCTTTCAACTAGTCCCTTACCACAATTAAATAATTTCCAATCACTTTCGTTAGCTAAATTGATAAATTGCCCTCCATATCTTTCAGATAAAACTCTTCCAACTTCGTTCCATATCCTTGCTCGCTCCTCAACCATTGGTATTTCAGTATCTTTACAAAAAACACTTCTAACTTGATCAAGGGTACAATCTTTTAAGAAACGAGGATCAAATATTGGAACACCACTTTCGGTTGCTTGCATTAATGCAGCATACATACCATAAGCACCCTTCCACTCTTTATCTTTGAATCGTGTCATGTATTTCTCGCCTGTTTTAAAATCAGTAAAAGCAAAATTAATAGTATTGGCTAACATAAAAAATGAAAATAATTCTTCAGGGGTTCCATTTGGAAAAACAGGCCCTCGCCAGTCAGGAATAGTAAATGTTAGAGGGGCATAATCTCTTGCAATCTGTATTACTTTTTCTTGGCTTATTCTAACATTCTCAGAATCTTCTACAATGCCTCTTGTTGAATCTAACACCGGATTTTTTGTCATATTATTTTATTTTTTTAGGGTTTATAACTATTATTATATAAAAAAGTATAATAATAGAGTATTATTAATTAATTCATGAAAAACAAAAGGCTAATTATTTTTTTATTAATTATAACCTTGTTATCCCTTCTATCAGTGTATTACCCCCAACTAACAGGGCAAGCAACAAACAACCAAAATCAAGTTAAAGATTATCTCAAGGAAGAAGCCATTCTTACTCGAGTTATTGATGGCGACACAATTAAAGTTATTTTTCCGAGTGAAGGTCAAGAAGAATCAATAAGACTTTTGGGAATAAACACTCCTGAAAAGAAAATGCCGCATGCAAACGCTTCAAGTAGTTTTTTAAAAGAGTTTGAGAACAATACAATTTATCTCCTTAGAGATAAAGAAAATACTGACAAGTATAATCGCAAGCTCAGATATTTGTTTTACGAGGATAGATTTGTTAATTTAGAAATACTTGAAAAAGGATTTGCTAATGCTTATTATTACTCTGATTTAATTTATGAAAAAGAATTATTGCGAGCAGAAACCCAAGCTCGCGAGCTTGGGCTAGGAATTTGGGAAAAATCGCAAGAAGTTTGTGCTAATTGTATTACTTTAGTTAATTTAAACGCCACTTCTGAAACCTTTCTTCTAGAGAACTCGTGTGACTTTAATTGTAAGCTTGAAGGATGGTTTGTTAAAGATGCAGGAAGGAATATTCTTTATTTAAAAGAAATTAAAGCCAATCAAAAAGAAGTTTTTAACTCTAGCAAGGATGTCTGGAATAACTATGGGGATGCTTTTTTCTTATTTGATAAACAGGGTAAATTAGTATTGTATCATAAATACTAAATAAATCTTTAAATACTTGCAAAACTCAAGTTATTTATGCAAAATCCAAGAAATAGTGTTATTCGAGCAGCAACTTTTGCACTTGGGCTTGCAGGTGTTGTTGTCTGTGGTGGTTGTAAGACTAATTCACAAATTTATTTTCTTGATAGGGGATATATTGCAGAACAGGCAGCTAGAGCGGCTTATTTAGAACAAACAAGAACAGAAGAGCCAGAACCAATACCTCAACTTGTCATAAAATTTTAATTACTAGTATTAAATCTTAGTTATTCTATTAAATACACAAATGCTTAATCAAGATTATTATAATACTCGTCTAACTTATTCTGAAATTTATTGCTAGGTTCTATAATTGAATCATACCAGTAATATCCTGCTGAAACCAAACCAACAAAAAAAGTTATGAAAGCAAGGAGAATATCAATTGGCCAGCCCAATACAATTACTGGAAAGGCAATTCCCTGTAAGGCTGTTGTTAATTTTCCAGCTAATCTTGCATGCGGGAAGCCTCTGGAATTTTTCTTAAAAAAACTTATTATTAAAGCAGGTATAGAAACAACCTCTCTTGATAAAAGAAGAATAAATAATAGTATTTTTTCTTGAGTTAGGGTTTGATTGACTATCATGTAAATAAATAACGCAATAATTATACTTATCATTAATAGTCTGTCTGCAAACATATCAAACTTTCTACCAAATCTTGTTTCTTGTTTATATCTTCTGGCAGTAAAACCATCTGCCCAATCAGTTAGAGCAGCAATAGCAAAAACAATTGCCAGAGTTATTAAACTAGCTCCAATAAATGCAATGTAAATTAATACAAAACTTAAGATAACTCGTATAAGTGTTAGTGGGTTTGGAATATTAATTAATTTACTTAAAGGTTCAATAGGCTTTTCTCTTACTCTTTTTCCCATCTCATTATAAAGAAAGCTACTCTTAAAAGCTTTTCTTTTGATAGGCTAGTAATCCGTATACTCTTTTTCAATATAATACTTTATTGGTAAAAGCATACCAATAATAAACATAACCCATCCAACAGAAGCAGCAACAATAGTAAAAATGTTTTTATCGAATATTTCAATAGTAAGGAGACTTGGCCAGAATAAAACCCCAAGAATAAACAAAACAAACCACGCGTTTTTGTCTTTTTTTCTTAGAATATAGAGCGAGAGGTAAGTAATAAGAATACCTATTGCAATAATGAAGATTCCTTTAAGTAAGAATAATCTAACAAACAAACCACTTATCTCGGGATTGTACTTAGCAAAAACCTGCCAAATAGCATCTATCTGTCTGAAATTCATTTTAACGATTAATTTGAATAAAGCCAGATAAAGAACTCCTAAGACAATGGCATAAACTCCATTAAGATAGGTTATTCTTGAACCTCGCTTTATATTTTGAACAGTTCTTATTGTTAACATTTTATCTAATTATTAAAGATACCTTGGGTTTTAAAATATTTATATGCTCGATAGAATAATAATTGTAAGGTTATTTCTTAACTACAAGATATATTTTATCGTTTTTTCTGACTCCAGGAATTTTAATTCCTATTTCATCGCCCTTACTAGCTTGAGAAACAGGCTTGTGGTGAATTTCTATTCTCTCTATATTATGTTTCAAAAATCCTGTTTTATTTCCAAGGACATATAATTCATCGCCAACCGCAAGTTTTCCAGAACTAATATTGATTATGGCGACTTGCTTTTCTGTAAGATATTTGTTTATTTTACCAATAAACTCTTTTCTTTGACTGGCTGAACTATGTTCGGATTTAGAAAAATCATCATTAGTTGGCGTTCCTAGAAAAAATCCACTGGAAAATCCCTTGTTATAAACTTTTTCAAGTTCTTTTAAGCTTTCTTCAATTTCTTGTTTGCTAAGTTTTTTATCAAGAGCTTTTTTATAAACTCGGGTTGTGGTAGAAACATATTCTGGTTCTCTATTTCGGCCTTCAATTTTAAGCGCCCTTATGCCGGCTTTCTTGATTTTTTCAATAAAAGGTAAAGTGCATAAGTCTTTCGGAGACATAACCATATTATTCTCAAGCTTTAACTCGTTTCCATCTTCATCTTTTACATAATAGGTGCGGCGACAAGGTTGCAAGCACTCTCCTCTATTAGCTGACTTGCCAAAAAGAAATTGGCTTGTGTAACATCGCCCACTAACACTTACGCACATTGCTCCATGTCCAAAAACCTCTATATCTATTATTTTGGATATTTTTTTTACTTGTTCAAGATTAAGCTCGCGAGCAAGCACAACTCTTTGTGCTCCAAGTTTTTTATAAAATTTAGCAGACTCAGGATTTGCAATGCTTGCCTGCGTTGAGATGTGAAACTCTATTTTATATTTTTTACATAACTGAATTATAGCAGGGTCCCAACAGATTATTGCATCTATTTTTCCTTTTATTTTTTTTATTATATTTTCTATCTTACTAAGCTCTTCAGGATAAATAATAGTGTTTAAAGTAAGATATCTTTTAACACCCCGTGGCTTACATATTCTTTCAATCTCTTCTAAATCTCGGATTGTAAAGTTTTTAGCAGTAGCCCGCATACTAAACTCTTTCAAGCCAAAGTAAACTGCGTCTGCTCCTGCATTTACAGCAGCAATCAAGCTTGGAAAGCTTCCTGCTGGTGCTAATAATTCTATAGAATTTTTTCTAAGTTTTTCTGTTTTATTTTCTCTTGTTTTCTTTTCTTTTGTTTGCATATAAATAGTAAATTTTTTATACTTAAAAACCTGTGTTTTTTCATGAAAAAACACCTCTCTGCCCTAGTAGTACTTGTTCTGGCTTTAGGTCTTATTAATTGTACTACCCATCCAAAAATACAACTAAGACGCTCAAAATTAGAATATTCTTTACAAAATCGTTCGAATGAAGATGTTTTTAATTTTGAAAATTCTTTTGAATTGGCTAGATCTTTATATTTCTGGAATCAAGGCAAAATTACAGAAGGATATTGGAACGGATTAACTAGAAAGACTTATGATTTAAAAAATATGCAGGAACTCGAAGAAATTGCTCTCCAGCCAAGCGAGTCTGTAGATAACTTTATTCAGGCAATAAAATCAAGATACCCTACTTTCGATAATTTACATCCGGTAAAAAAAGCACAACTTATTTACGATACTTTAAGAAAATCTATAAAACCAAAGATCAGTCCCTTTGATAAAATAAGATTGAGTGGGAAATATTTGGCTGACCCTGAATCGAATGTCCAACTCGCTGCGATAAGAACTTCAAATGAGCAACCTTATCAAAACCCTGAAGAAACTTTTAGATATGGTGGAATTTGTATTAATATGGCGGGTTTATTGCATGCGCTTTATACTCGGGCTGGAATTAAATGTACCTTATTATATCAAGACCACTCTCAAGGAAATGACCATATGCTCTTAGCTTTTGAAGCTTTTCCAAATAAATTTTTACCAATAGACCCCACAAAATCAAGTTTGGGATTTGTTAGAAATATAGGGGAGTCTCAGAGAATTTTAAAGAGTTCGGAAGTTATAGATTTTAGATTTCTAAATTCTAATCTAAGAAAAGAATCACTTAATCTTGCCGATTATCTTTAGTCTTTTTCTTCTAATTCTTCTTGCTCTATCGCTTCTTGCTCTTGAATGTCTTCTTGCCATTTTTATTTTTATCTTTGTTTTTTTTGTTTAATTTTATTCAGTAACGCTTATTGCATTTACTGGACAGGCTTCTGCAGCTTCTTTTTCACAAGTTATTTTTGCAACACTTGCTTTGATTTCTTTAGCTTTTCCGTTTATCATCTTAAAACTTGCAGGACAGATACTTGCACAGCTTCCACAACCAATGCAAGTTTCTTGATTAACTTTTATTTTAGCCATATTATTTTTACGAAGTAAAAATTTTAGATTATTTAATTTATTACTTCTTTATAATTTATAACAGAATTTTTGATTTATAAACCTATCTTATCTCGCAACTATATCCCTGTGATTTCATTGCATCTCGAACTTTAGTCAATATTAAATCCGGAGTTTCCCACATTTCTCTAGGAAGATTATCTTTACTCAAGCTCGGGCCAATCATTTCTTCTTTGGTTCTAGCAACAAATTTTTGCAAATAATGTCTATGATTATTAGTTCCGGTTGTATTTGAAACCCATTTTACCATTTCAATGGCCTCTTGTTCACTCATCCAACCAAAGTCACCTTGAAAATCAATTGGCCATAAGGTTGTTCTAAACTCATGTTTTAGGGGGGTAATAACTCGCATACTCCTTTCTATTTGAGTAATATCTACAGGAATACCTGTAACAAAGGGATAAAGTTCTCTTGAGCCCTTAATATCCATCGCTATATAATCCACAAGTCTTTCTTGAGTAAGTTTTTCAAGCATATCAGGATTATTCCCATTTGTGTCTAGTTTTATTTCAAGTCCTGTTTGTTTTTTTAATCTTGCTAGAAAATCCGGCAAGTCTTTATGTATGGTTGGCTCGCCACCACAAAGAACTACTCCTTTAACCCAGCGTTTATCATAATCTCTAATATAATCTAAAACTTGTTGCTCTGATATGCCTTGGCTACCTGTAAGTTTTTTAGCATGACAAGCAGGACATTTAAAATCACAGCCCATAGTGTATAAGATTAAGCAAGGCTTATTATCAAAATTAATTAAAGAAAAACTTGGAAGTGTTAGAAATTGCATTTTTATTGTGAGGTTTTTACTTTGGTTATCTACCTAGATTTATTTTATCTAACTTTACATTTCTAAACTTGCGCAGGTATTAAATATTTATCTGTAATTTTTTTTACTCTTGGAGTAGTTATACCATCCTTAGTAGCTCTTCCACCCTGATAATGTGTGTCAAGCCTTCCAATTTCTCTACCATTCGCATCAAAAAGAATTACTGCAGGTATTCTTGCAGGATTAACTCCCGCTAATAACATTTTTGTCATGCCTGCTTCTGTATCGCCCTTGTACGTATCTATTACTAGTTTTTGTCCTGTTGCCTCTCTTACTCGGTTAGCTTCTCGCATTAAAACCTGTCCTGCAGCACTACATAAAGAACAATCGGTTTTTCCAATAATCATTGCGCTTGGACTCCCGGCTCTGCCTGTTATCTCTGGAACTCTAAATCCTGTTTCGCTAGCTGGCGCACTAGGATTCATTAAAGAATAATCTCCTTTTCTTCTATCATCTCTTTCCCCGATTTTTGAATCATTCCAATTTCTAAATTCGCTAAAATATCCGACTATTCTTGACATCGAGGTGAGGGTTTCAGGATCTTGATTTTTGCAACCAGGGCAAGTATCATGCGAACCTCGGTGGGTTGTTCTACACTTTCTACATATTGTAAATTCAGGGCTTATTGTTACTTGTGCGGATTGGGTATTTCTATAAACATTTTCAACTAAATTCAATATTGCTCCTGCCGAGGGTTTTTCTTCACCAACAAAAGCATGAATTATTGCTCCTGATTCAATCGCAGGGTGAAATAAGCTTTGAGTTCTTATTCTTGTAACTAAGTCAACAGGAGCATCGGCTCGTAAGTGAATACTATTAGTATAGTAAGGTCTATTTCCTTCAATATCGCCTTTAACAACTTCTCGAGATTCAGGATAATTTTCTAAATCAATTTTAGCAAATCTTCTTGTTGCAGATTCAGCAGGACTTTCTTCTAAACTGAATTTTAATCCGTGCTCTTTGCTATAACCCTTTGCTCTAACATTCATGTGACTGATAACCCCCAGCCCATATTTCTCGAATTCTTCTTGAGTAAGTTCATGTAATTCTTTACCTGTCAGAAACTGTATGGCGTCATTCAACCCAATTATTCCCATAATGTAAGTAGCTTTATCCAAATCAATATAGGGTTTTCCATCGACTCGAGTTGGTTTTGAAACAGAGTAGTGTATTTGTCCTGGTCCTGTTGTTTTAGAAATAAAATCTTTTTTTTGTAAATGAGCTTTTAGTGCTAAGTCCATTGTAGCATCTACTTCTTCCATAAAACCTTCAAGAGTTTTCTTGCCTTTTTTTGCTGCTCTATAAGCTGCTTGAGGTAAGTTAATCGTAACATTTTGGAAACCGCAGAATCTTACTGACTCTGGATGGGAAAGTACATAAGGGTCATCTAGGGTTGTTCTTAATCTACAACAAGCCGCGAGTGTTACAGCATCTCTATCAAAAATAAAGTACGGGCTTCCATTATGGCTTGCAGTTTCACAAGCCTCTTCTAATACTTGGCGTTGCATAGGGTCTTGGAAAGTACTTTCATCGACATGGAAATCGCATTTTGGAAAAGTAAATAGAGAACCATCTGCATCTCCTGCTTTCCAAGCTCTTAAAAGATTTAGAGCGAATCTACTTACTATTCCATTTTTATGATAATGTTCATAAGTAATCATTCTTTCGCCTTGTTGCAAGAATTCTTCTCTTTTTATTGAAGGAACTTCTTTGCCACTTGCAGGATCTTTCCATCTCTCCATTTTTTCACGAGCAACAACTCGGCCACTCGAGTCTAAATATTCTGAAAGTCTAAATCCGTTAGGAGTTTCTTCGCCTGTTCTTCTTTCTTCCAAGGTTAGTATTTCTCCATTTCTTTCAAGCATGTATTTTCCTTTTGGACCAACAGCTAAAGTATTTCTTAAAAATTCAGGAACACCTGCATGAATATTAAAGTCTAAGAAAAGGGTTTGTCCTCCTCTTGAGAAAGCATTCTGAGAACCATTAAAAATAACTTCTTGAGCTGTTTGATACATAAAAGCATCTATCTCTTCTTCTTTTAATACACTAATCGGATTTTTCTCAAGCTCTTGAAGTCTTAATTCTTCGTCCCTAATAATAGAATCTAATGCCCTAACATCACTATGAGTTCTCATAGAATCTGCTGCTCTTTTTTGTCTTTCAACTGCTTCTCGTATAATTCTTATTCTTTTTTTACCTTCTTCTTTTAAATCAGCTTCAATTAAAGGAGCATAAAAAATATTCATGTATCCTATTCCTAATGCACCAGAATAATAGGTTTGCATACTTGCCAAGAAAGTATTTAGGTGTCCTGTTAATGTGCTTGTGTGTCCTGCGGGTTTAGAAGTTGTTTGCAAATTCTCCATTCTCATTCCATCTTTTTTAATATACTCAAGTGAATGTCCTGAACAATAAACCCTATCTACAAGTCCTAAGTCATGCAAATGAATTGCCCCAGAATTATGTGCTGCAGCTAAGTCAGGAGAAAAAACTTCTGTGAGAGCATATTGTTTACTAATCATTTCCCAAGCATTAAACTCTAATGCTCCAGGATTATTTGCTCTAATATTACTATTTTCTACGGCTTTAGCAAAAAACATTCTTTCTAAGTCTGATTTGGGTACGCTTAAATCAGTATATTTTCCTGCTGCAACTCCAAAACCTAATTCGAGCATTTCATGTCTTGCTAACTCGCGAATTAATCGTGTTGTAACTGCTTGCGAGCCAAGATGCACAAGTCTATTCTCGAGTCCTTTAGCTACGGCTTTAGCATCATCATACCCCAACCCTGCATGAGTAACTAAATCTTCAATAATTCTTTCTCTATGGAAAGGGTGATTTGCTTCTTCTGTAAAAGAACTAACCATTAAAAGAGCATCTGTAACATTTCCGCGATCTTTTGAACCTCTAACTCGGATTTGTCTTCTTTGTTCTGAATAACTTTGATACGAGCTAGCTACTCCTTCAAATCCTAAATTTCTTGCTGCAACAGGAACAAGGGCATTAATTTCGTCAACAGTAGGAATTTCTCGTAATCTCCCTTGCTTTAGTAACTTAAGGGTTTCATCAGTAATTTTTTGTGCATTAGCAGGATCAACTTCTTGTCTTCTACAAGCATAAGAAACTGCAGTAACTATTTTTTCTCTATTAAAAGGAGCAAGTTTTCCATCTCTTTTTCTAATTACATTAATCCCTGCCATTTTATAATTCTTTTAACTCCTTTTTAAAATCTCCAATATCCTTGAAATCTCGGTATACAGAAGCAAATCTTATGTAAGCAACTTTATCGACTTTTTTTAAGGCTTTCATAACTAACTCGCCGATTGTTTCAGCTTTTATCTCTTTTTTATTAGAACTCGAGATTTTATTTTCTATATCATACACAACGCGGTCAATTTGCTCCAAGCTTATTGGCCTCTTTTCACAAGCTCTAAGAATACCTTTCTTTATTTTTTCTATATCAAAAGTTTGTCTTGTGCCATCTTTTTTTATAACTCGCAAATCTGCAATCTCAAGTCTTTCATAGGTTGTAAAACGTTTTTTGCATTTCAAACATTCGCGCCTTCTCTTAGTTTCACCAGAATTATCTCTTTTGTTAGTTACTTTCGTTTCTTTATGATTACAGAATGGACAATACATTTTACCCCTTTATTTTTCAGCTTTTTTATTACTTTTCCTTTATTTTATAGGTATACAACCGGTTGTATATCAATTTGTATTTATTATACCACAAATTGCAGTACCTAGCAAGATTACCATTTTGCTACTTTATAAATCTTTTGCAAATTTTTTTACTTTTTTTTAATTACAACAAAATTTAAAAATTTTTAATCGAAAAATTTTACTTGCATAAGTTTAAAAACAAAAAAATATTATAATAAATATAAAGAGAAGGCAAATGGATTTAAGCACAATGAATTCGGTTACAGAATCTTACAATAATTATTTAGCAGCGTAGCCTCGAGTTTGGGAACTTCAGTAGAAACAATAACCATTTTAATGATGTTTGTTAGTTTTTGGGCTCTTGCTTGGAAAGGAGTAGCATTATGGAAAGCAGCAAAACAAAAAAGCTTAGTCTGGTTTATTATATTATTAATAATAAAT
>Ga0194126_10001543_pt1 | contig 38579 bp, 34 predicted proteins | sample TA2KigC150mmetaG_FD_148641 | JGI IMG/M metagenome (GOLD analysis project Ga0194126, IMG submission 148641) | Freshwater microbial communities from Lake Tanganyika, Tanzania - TA2015035 Kigoma Deep Cast 150m | ecosystem: Environmental > Aquatic > Freshwater > Lake | place: Tanzania: Lake... | reverse complement strand
TCATGTCCTCGTCCATGTGAATGCCGTCGATCTGGATCACCAGCAAATCGAGCCCGGAAAGGTCGCTCGCCATCCATTCCTTCAGCCGCGCCGCCGACAACGCGACAAAATGTCGGCGGAACGCGCGCTGAAGGCATTCCCTTCTGAAGTCAGTATCAGCGTGCATAGCACTCTATCGGCTACTGGGAAGAGGGCTGTCAGAATCCGCTGCGATTTCGGAATCCGCAACGATAGGTGACGTCGCGCCGCGAGATAACCCCTCAGTCACCCGCACGCCCTCATCTTGCCGGAAGGTTTGTCCAGAGCGGTCGCGTTGCGTAGCTCGTCGAGATAGTCGCTCCACCATTGATGCATCGCGACGCGTTCTTCCCAATAGCGACTTCTATTGTAGATGCCACGGATGCCATTGGCGTCCGCATGGGCAAGGGAGCGTTCGATTGCGTCGGGGCTCCATTTGCCGCTCTCGTTGAGCAAGGTCGATGCGGTTGTACGAAGGCCGTGTGGAGTTATCTCACCCGGACCGTAGCCCATTCGCCGGAACGCCTGATTGATGGTGTTTTCGCTCTGCGGTCGTTGGGACGCATGGAATGCGGGAAAAACATATCCCTGCGGCCCCGTGAGCGGAAGCAAGTCCGCCAGATAGGCGAGCACTTGCCGGGACAGCGGAATTTCGTGAGGGCGACGCATTTTCATGCGCGCGGCCGGAATTTTCCAGACCGCGCTATCCAGATCAAACTCTGACCAATCCGCCATACGCAGCTCGCCCGGCCGCGCCATGACGTGGGGCGCAATCTGCATAGCAAGGCGCGTAACGGCATGACCTGAGAGGCGTCGATCGCGCTGAGCAATTCCCCAATCTTTTGTGGTTGCAGGATCGTGGCATGGTGCGTGACCTTCGCCACCACGAGGGCGCCGCGCAAGATAGAGGTCGGATCGGTTTCACCTCTCCCGGTCGCCACTGCGTAGCGAAATACTCGGCTAGCAAATGATCGACACCGGCGCGCCGTTTCATGCTTGCCGTGCGCCTCGATGCGTTTGAGCGCGGATAGCACATCCAGCGGCTTGAGATCGGCAATTGGCCGGGCGGCGATCGGCTCCAACTGTTCAAGTAGCCAGTTAGCTTTGGTCGTAGTCGCATCCGCCCGACCTTCGGCGACCATCTTGTCGATGTATTCCTTCGCGACATCTTCAAAGCTGTTCGCAGCTTTGAAGGCAGCGGCGAGCTTTTCGTTCTTGCGTTCGGCCAGCGGGTCGCCGCCCGCCTCAATTACCCTTCTTGCGTCATCGCGCCGTCGCCGGGCATCGGCGAGCCCGGTTTCAGGGTAACGCCCGAGGGCTAGGCGCTTCTGCTTTCCAAGGTGGCGATACTTGTAACGCCATAGTTTCGATCCGCTGGGATGGACTTCGAGTATAGAGGCCCCGGTCATCCGTGCATTGGTAGATTTTATCCGCTGGGCGGAGTTTTCGAATCTGCAATTCCTTGAGAGCCACGGTCGAAACTCCTCGACTGGCCCGGAATTATCTGTTGGCGATCCGGCATCAAGGCGATGGTGCCATCAAAATTTGCGAAGGGGCCATCATGGCCCCGTTCGTGGCGCCACATGGCCCCAGATTGCATGAAATCGCATGATACGCTCCGGGAACAGCGAGCCTAAAAATCGCATATTTTCAGTATTTTGTCGATCTGTATGGGACGTTGTGAGAAGAACGAATGGTGCCCAGGAGAGGACTCGAACCTCCACGGCTTTCACCACTGGTACCTGAAACCAGCGCGTCTACCAATTCCGCCACCTGGGCATCAAGCGCGTCTCATAGGGGCAGCGGACGGCGCCTGTCAATGCGCGCGATCGTCAAAACCAGCGTCGTCGAACCTCCCTATCCTCCCGCATTTCCTTTGGCGCCGAATTTCGCTAGAGCGTTTGCGACCTATGCGCGCCGGCGGCGGCCGGCGCGGCGCAAGCGGAGCGAATCGCGATGATCGGCGACAACAACCAGAGCATTGGCGCGGGACGGGTGGTGACGGTGTTCGGCGGCTCGGGCTTCGTCGGACGCCATGTCGTGCGCGCGCTGGCGCGTGATGGCTGGCGCGTGCGCGTCGCCTGCCGACGGCCGGACCTCGCCTTCTATCTCCAGCCGCTCGGCCGCGTCGGCCAGGTGATGGCGGTGCAGGCCAATGTGCGCCATCCCGAATCGATCGCGGCGGCGCTGCGCGGCGCTTCGGCGGCGGTCAATCTGGTCGGCATACTTGCCGAAACCGGCGCGCAGAAATTCGCGAGCGTGCAGGCCGGCGGGGCGCGCGCGATCGCCGAAGCCGCGAAGTCGGCCGGCGTCGACAATGTCGTGCATATTTCCGCGATCGGCGCCGATCCGCAGTCGCTCTCGGCCTATGGCCGCAGCAAGGCTGAGGGCGAAGCCGCCATGCTCGCGGCAATCCCTTCGGCCGTCATTTTGCGGCCATCGGTGATTTTCGGACCGGAGGACGACTTCTTCAACCGCTTCGCGACGATGGCGCGTTATTTTCCCGCCGTGCCGATCGTCGGCGCCGATACGAAATTCCAGCCGGTCTATGTCGGCGACGTCGCCGAAGCGGTCGCGGCCGCGCTCGCCGGCCGCGCCAGGCCGGGCGCGGTTTATGAGCTTGGCGGCCCCGAGGTCAAAAGCTTCGCGGACATCATCGACTATGTGCTCAAGGTCACGCAGCGCGAACGCGCCGTCCTGAAACTCTCCTTCGGCGTCGGCAAGCTCATGGCCGCGCTGACGCAAACGCTGACGAAGCTGTCCTTCGGCCTCTTTCCGAAACTCCTGCGCATGACGCGCGATCAGGTCGAACTGCTGAAGCACGACAACGTCGTCAGCGACGCCGCGAAGGCGGAAGGTCGCACGCTCGAAGGACTCGGAATCGCTTATCCGCAATCGATCGAAGCGATCGTGCCGACCTATCTCTATCGCTTTCGCAAATTCGGGCAGTATCAGACGCAGCGTATGGACGAAGGACTTTCCTGAGCGCGCCGACGCCTTCAACCGAACCAAGAGCGAATCAAAAAACCCCCGGCTCGCGCCGGGGGTTTTTCACTAATCTGAAACCGGCCCGCCAAGGGCCGGTTTCGTTTGACTGGGTCTATCGTCAGAACAGCGGCGAAAGGAGGCTGCCGCCGAAGCGATAGGTCAGACCCGCGGAGATGACCACCGGATTGATCGGCAGCGACACCTTGACCGGGATGAAGATCGCTCCCGCCGCCGGCGCCTGGGGGGCGAAAGAGATGACGGTAGAATGCACCATCGGATGCAGCCCGACATATTTGAAGTCGACGTTCACGCCCCAGTGATCGTTGAGCATGTAATCGAAGCCGGCCTGTCCAACCACGCCCCAGGACGGGGCGACCGTGGCATATTGGAACGTGCTGAGCACGGCCGGAATGCCGAGTGTGGACAGGAAGGAGCCAGGCGCCATCGGGATGCCCCACACGTCGTTGTTGACGCGGGTGTTCCAGAAGGTGGTGAAGTTCACGCCGACGCCGAGATAGGGCTGGAACGCGCCGAAATTGGTGACGTGATATTGCAGCATGACGGACGGCGGGAACAGCCAGGCGCGGGCAAAGTCGCTGGCGATCGTGCCGGTGCCCTGGATGTGATGCGGCGCGACGCAGCAAATCGCTTCGATCGCCCAGTTCTTGGTGAGGAAGTAGGCCGCGTCAAGCATCGGGATGATCGACGTCGACGTGTTCGTGCTCGCGCCGGCGATCACGCCATTCGCGCCGGTCAGGCCCGAGCGCACGCCAATGGATCCCAAGCCGGCCGCAAGAGTTCCGGCGCCGGAGTCGAATACCGTGCCATGGCCGTCCAGCGGAATGACGCCGGCGACCTTCAGGCGGACCTGGAACGGCTGATAGCTGTCGACGAAAGCCGGCGGCGGGCCCTTGACCGACGGCAGGGCGCCGCCCGCGGTCGACGGCGCGACGGCCGCGAAGGGGTCGAAGTGCCAGTTCACGCCGGCGCGAACCGTATGAAAGCGGGTCGGCGAGTTCTGCGTCGCTGAGAACAGCGGCGTTGCAGCGCCGAGGGCTCCCTGGAGGATCACCGGGGCGCCGCCATTGAGCGGCACGGAATTGGCGTTGGTCGAGCCGAGATCGACATAAAGATATTCGGCCTTGAGCGACCACGCCGGGAACATCGAGGGCGACCATTCGACGCCGCCGCCCGCCGCCCAGCCGACCTTGGTGTTGTCATAATAGCCGTGGCCGAGCGAGTTTACGCCGAGAGCGAGGAAATTATCCGCGAAGCCGGCATTGTGGACGACCTGGCCATAAGCGAAGCCGCCCGTGCCGTAGACCATCAGATTGGGCATGGACGGCAGCGTCAAGCCCACCCGGCCGCGCACCGTGCCGAACCAATCGACCTTCTTCGTCGAATTTATGCTCTGTATGTGCGGTCCGGCGGCGTCGACGAGGCCGACCGCGGCGTTGCCGTGAGACCCGATATCGGCGGCCTGGATGTCCGCCTCGGCGCCGAGGACGAGCCACGGGTTGAACTGATAATTATAGCCGAGCTGTCCGCCGCCCACGACGCCTTGCAGATTCTGTCCGGTGGTCCACGCCGAGCCCAAGGGCGCAACCGTTACGGGCGCCGCGCCGGCGATCGGAACGCCGGTTAGATAGGCGAGTCCGCCGGTTTCGGAAGAGCTGGCCCCGAAGGCGTAGCCGATGTTGACGCCGCCATAGAGACCCGTCCAGGTGAACGTCGGCGGCGGCGGAGGCGGCGGAGCCTTGTAGTGCGGGAGATCGGCGGCGTTGGCCGCGGCGCTGGCGCTCGCGACCATCAGCGCGGCGATCGCGCAGCGATTAAAATTTTTCATGGGAACCCCCGGATTGAATTCTGCGGTCGACGGTCGACGACAAAGGCGCCGAAGTCCCTGTCACGTTGCTATAAAATTTTGGTAATGCAACTGCGGCTGGCGCAAAATTAGGCTGTGGCATGCTCATTCTTGGCGGCTGTGGCTCTGGGGCAACAATCCCTGCAATTCATGTGAGATAGCCGGCGCCGTTATGCTGCAGGCGCTGCCATGGCGGCAGCCAGAACCTTGACTTTAGGCAATCGCGCGGCTTGCCGCGTCAAACGCTGCGCAGTAATCCTTCCGCAGGCCGCACCGCGGCATAGACTGTCGAACCGCGCGGCGATTTTCACCCAATTGCGAGGATAAGTGAGCGCGACCGAACCCGCCGTCACGCCGGAGCTGGCCGCCGACCACGGCCTCAAGCCTGACGAGTATGAGCGCGTCCTCAAACTCATCGGCCGCACGCCGAGCTTCACCGAGCTCGGCATTTTCTCGGCCATGTGGAACGAGCATTGCTCCTACAAATCGTCGCGCATCCATCTGCGCAAGCTGCCGACCAGGGCGCCCTGGGTGATTCGCGGTCCCGGCGAAAACGCTGGCGTGATCGACATCGGCGACGGCGACGCCTGCGTCTTCAAGATGGAGAGCCACAACCACCCCTCCTTCATCGAACCCTATCAGGGCGCGGCGACGGGGGTCGGCGGCATCCTGCGCGACGTGTTCACCATGGGGGCGCGGCCGATCGCCTGCCTCAACCTGCTGAGATTCGGCCGTCCGACGCATCCCAGAACGCGGCGGCTGGTCGCCGGAGTCGTCGCCGGCGTCGGCGGCTATGGCAATAGTTTCGGCGTGCCGACGGTCGGCGGTTCGACCGAGTTCGACGCCTCCTATGACGGCAACATCCTCGTCAACGCCATGGCGGTCGGTCTGGCGCGCGCCGATGGGATTTTCTACTCGGCGGCCGCCGGGGTGGGAAATCCGATCGTTTACCTTGGCTCGAAGACCGGGCGCGACGGCATTCACGGCGCCACCATGGCGTCGGCGTCCTTCGAGGAAGACGCCGAGGAAAAACGTCCGACCGTGCAGGTCGGCGATCCTTTTTCGGAAAAATTGCTGCTCGAGGCCTGTCTGGAGCTGATGGCGTCCGGCGCGGTCATCGCCATTCAGGACATGGGCGCCGCCGGCCTCACCTCCTCCGCGGTCGAAATGGGCGCCAAGGGCAATCTCGGCGTCGAGCTCGATCTCGACGCCGTGCCCTGCCGCGAAGCGGGCATGAGCGCCTATGAAATGATGCTCTCCGAAAGCCAGGAGCGCATGCTCATGGTCTTAAAGCCCGAACTCGAAGGGCAGGCCGAGGCGATTTTCAAGAAATGGGGGCTCGATTTCGCGATTATCGGCAAGACCACCGACACGCTGCGCTTCGTCGTCAAGCACAAGGGCGAGGTGAAGGCCGACTTGCCGATCAAGCAATTGGGCGACGAAGCGCCGGTCTATGACCGGCCCTTCACGACGACGCCGAAACCGCCGGCGCTCGATCCAGAGTCGATCAAAGCGCCGCTGTCCGATCGCGAAGCGCTGCTCAGACTCCTCGCGACGCCAAATCTTTGCTCCAAGCGCTGGGTTTGGGAGCAATACGACCACCTCATTCTCGGCAACAGCGTGCGCCCGCCGGGCGGCGACGCCGCCGTGATCAGGGTCAAGGATGGGCCGAAAGGACTGGCGCTGACCACCGACGTGACCGCGCGCTATTGCGCCGCCGACCCATATGAAGGCGGCAAGCAGGCGGTCGCGGAAAGCTGGCGCAACATCACCGTGCGCGGCGCGACGCCGCTGGCGCTCACCGACAATCTCAATTTCGGCAATCCGGAAAGGCCCGAATATATGGGCCAGTTCGTCGGCTGCCTGCAGGGGATCGGCGAAGCGGCTCAGGCGCTCGATTTCCCGATCGTTTCCGGAAATGTCTCGCTCTACAATGAGACGCAGGGCGCCGGCATTCTGCCGACCCCGGCGATCGGCGGCGTCGGACTCATCGCCGACGTCGCCAAGGCGGCGCGGACCGGCTTCGCGCGCGCGGGCGATACGATCTTGCTGATCGGAGAGACTTCGGGCTGGCTCGGCCAGTCAGCCTATGCGCATGACCTCTGCGGCCGGTCAGACGGCGGGCCGCCGCCGGTCGATCTCGCCGCCGAGCGCCTGAACGGCGACTTCACTCGCCAACTCATTCTGTCCGGGCGCGCCACCGCGGCGCATGATCTTTCCGACGGCGGCCTCGCCGTCGCGCTTGCCGAAATGGCGCTCGCCGGCGGCATGGGGGCCGAAATCACCGACCTCCCCGAGGCCCCCCGACACGCAACGCTGTTCGGCGAAGATCAGGCTCGGTACCTGATCACGACGAATGATCCGTCGTCGGTCATCGCTTTAGCCATGGACGCGCGCGCCCCCATACTGCCCATCGGGCGCGTGGGCGGCGACGCCTTGATCCTTCCCGGCGAAGCGCCGATATTGCTGACCGAACTGCAAGAGGCGCACGAAGCCCCGCTGCCGGCCTTCATGGCCGGCGACGACACCGCGCTGTCAGGCGCTTTCCCAACAAAGGCGTCATAAAATGCCCATGCCCGCCGCCGAAATCGAGCGTCTCATCAAATCCGCCATCCCCGATGCGCAGGTGGAGCTGACCGCGCTCGTCAATGATGACGATCATTGGGCGGCGACGGTCGTCTCGGAGAGCTTCCGGGGCCTCCCCCGCGTCAAGCAGCATCAGCTGGTCAACGCCGCCTTCGGCGGCCGCCTCGGCGGCGAACTGCATGCGTTGCAGCTGACGACGCGGACGCCATGAATTTCTCCACCGGCGCCTTGAACGCCGCAACATAGGCAATCGATATGTCAGACGACGCCAACGCCCGCATCAAAAGCGAAATCGAATCAAATGACGTCGTGCTCTTCATGAAGGGCACGCCGCAGGCGCCGCAGTGCGGCTTCTCCATGCAGGTGGTTCAGATCCTCAACCACCTCGGCGTGCCCTACAAAGCGATCAACGTGCTCGCTGACGGCGCGATACGCGACGGCATCAAGACCTATTCGAACTGGCCGACGATCCCGCAGCTCTACGTGAAGAACGAATTCATCGGCGGCTGCGACATAACCAAGGAAATGTTTCAGAGCGGCGAGCTCGTCGCTTTGTTCGACAAGGAAGGCGTGCCGCACGCCGCAGCGGGCAAGGCATAGCCTTAACGCCGATCTTCAAGGCTTTGGCGCGCGTCGCTCCTGGAGCGGCGCGCATTTGTTTTTTCGATAGACCTTCATTTTTTCATGATTGCTGCATCGCACGCCACGCGCGGAAGGGCGAAATATCTTGCACTTTTTTATGACATAGAAATGACGGACTCTCTTCTCCACAGGGGCGCCACGAGCATCCCGCCCGTGCGCGCATAGTTGGGATGGAGAAAACGATGTCCTTCAAACTCGTCTTTGCCGCTGCGGCGGTCGGGGTCGCGCTTTCGGCCGGATCGGCCTTCGCCTATGAGCGGCACTATAATTTTCACGAGGATTGGGAGCGCGCGGTGCGGGAACACGGGCGCGACGAAGCGCTGAGCGCGACGCCGCGCGACGTCATGCGTCACTATCCGCGTCAGCTGACCAACGAGTCTCCGCACGATCCAAGCGGCAGGATTATTCTCGAAGGCGCGCAGTAATCGCAACTGTCATGAAAAAGCCCCGGCGGGCCGGCGACGGTCCACCGGGGCTTCGCTTTTTGCTGCGCGTGGCGCCAGGAACTGCATGGCGCGGCGGATTACGAAAAATAAATTTTCTCCGCGGCGCAACATAGGGGCGCGGACCGGGAATCTCTTGACGGCGTCGAGCGTTAGCCTAACCGGAGAAACCCATAGATTAAACCTATAGGTTGCACCGCCTGGCCGGTTTGATTTCATTGCGCGCCTGCGGCACTGTCGCTCATGGCCAATCTGCGCCTGCAACATTGCTTGTCCGGAGCCCGCGCCCTGCCCGAGGGCAGCCAAGAGTCGTGAGCTTCTTTCCCATCGCCGTCACGCAGGGCGACCCCTCAGGCATCGGACCGGAGCTTGCGCTCAAAGCCTACGCCCAGCGTCGCTCGCATGATCTGCCGCCCTTCTTCCTGCTCAGCGATTCGACCTTTATCGCCCGCGTCGCGGCCAATCTCGCGCTTGAAATAGAGATCGAAAACACGGATGCGGCGCATGCATCCGACGTGTTCTCGCGGGCGCTGCCCGTCGTCGATATCAACTGCAAAGTCGCCGGCGTCCCCGGTAGTCCCGATCCTGCGGACGCGCGAGCAACGATGAACTCCATCGAGCGGGCGGTCGAATGCGTCGCCAAGGGCGAAGCGCGCGCCGTCGTCACCAGTCCGATCGCGAAATCGATACTTTATAAGGCCGGCTTCAAACATCCCGGGCACACTGAATTTCTGGGCGAACTCGCGCATCGCCATTATGGCGGCGACCATCGCGCGGTGATGATGCTGTGGTCGCAGGAACTGGCGACAGTTCCGCTGACGATTCACATTGCGCTGAGCGACGCGCCCAAGCGCCTGACCCGCGAGTTGATCGTCGAGACGGGCGAGATCGTCGCGCGCGACCTTCAGACGCGCTTTCACATTCAACAGCCCCGTCTCGCCTTCGCCGGACTCAATCCTCATGCCGGCGAGGACGGCGCTCTGGGCCATGAGGAAATCGAAATCATCGCGCCGGCGATCGCCGAATTGCGCGCGCGCGGAATCGACGCCGCCGGACCCTTTCCGGCCGATACGATGTTTCACGCCGCCGCCCGCGCGAAATATGACGTGGCCCTGTGTCCGACCCATGATCAGGCGCTGATCCCGATCAAGACGCTCGCCTTCGAGCGCGGCGTCAATGTCACGCTGGGCCTTCCCTTCGTGCGCGCGTCGCCCGATCATGGAACGGCCTTCGACATCGCCGGCAAAGGAATCGCCGATCCGACGAGCCTGATCGAAGCGATCAAACTTGCAAGGCGCATCAGTTAAGTGGCCGACCCGCTGCCGCCTCTGCGCGACGTCGTCGCGCGCCATGGACTCGACGCGAAGAAAGCGCTCGGCCAGAATTTTCTGTTCGATCTCAATCTCACCGCGCGCATAGCCCGCGCCGCTGGACCCTTTGACAATATAACCGTCGTCGAAATCGGTCCCGGACCCGGCGGCCTGACGCGGGCGTTGCTCGCGCAGGGCGCCAGCGTCATCGCGATCGAACGCGATTCGCGTTGCCTGCCGGCGCTTGAGGAAATCTCCGCGCATTATCCGGGGAGGTTGACGATCGTCGAAGGCGACGCGCTGGAGATGGATCTCGCCACGCTCGTGCGAGCTCACGCGCCTGTCATTCCCGACGCCCGCGCAGCGGGCGATCGGGAATCCAGTGAAAAGCCCGATAGCGCCATTGTTCTGGATTCCCGATCAGGCCTTCGGCCTGTCGGGAATGACGATTGCGCCCGCATCTGCGCCAATCTTCCCTACAATGTCGCGACGGCCTTGCTGACGAGATGGATCGAGGCGGAGCCCTGGCCCTCGGTCTTCGATCGCTATGTTCTGATGTTTCAAAAAGAGGTCGCGCTGCGCATCGTCGCGACGCCGAAGGAGCGCGCCGATTACGGCCGGCTCGCGGTGCTGTGCGGTTGGCGGACCAAGGCGCGCATTCTCTTCGACGTGTCGCCGGCGGCATTCACGCCGCCGCCGAAAGTCACCTCGTCCGTCGTCGAACTTGTTCCAAATCCGTCGCCGCTCGACTGCGATCCGCGCGCGCTCTCGCGCGTGACGCAGGCCGCCTTCGGCCAGCGCCGAAAGATGTTGCGGCAAAGTTTAAAGTCGCTCGGCGTCGACGCCCCGGCGCTGCTTGCAGCGGCAGGAATAGAAGAAACCAAACGCGCGGAGGAAATCGACGTTGCAGGCTTCGTCGCACTGGCCAATGCGCTGACGCGTGCGTGACGATCGCTATTCGCTCAGCAATTTTGCGACGAATTGCTCAATCTCCCTGTCGCGCCTTGGCCGTCTCTGCCGCTCGGCGCGCAGGATCGCGATCAGATCGTCGAAGGCGCGCTGCAGATCGTCGTTGACGATCACATAGTCGTAGTCTTTCCAGCGCGCGATTTCCTTTCGCGCATTTTCAAGACGCCGCGCCATCGCGTCGCGCGTATCTTCCGCGCGCCGCTCCAGTCGCGCGCGCAATTCGTCCATCGACGGCGGCAGGATAAAGACGGTGACGGCGTCGGCGCCCATTTTCTCGCGCACCTGGCGCGTGCCCTGATAGTCAATGTCGAAGAGACAGTCGCGGCCCTGCGCCAATATTTCTTCCACCGGCGCGCGCGGCGTGCCGTAGAAATTGTCGTGAACTTCGGCCCATTCCAGCAATTCGCCGGCGTCGCGCATGGCGACGAAGCGCTTTTGCGAAATGAAACTGTAATGGATGCCGTCGACTTCGCTCGAACGCCGCGCGCGCGTCGTCACTGAAATCGACAGCGTCAGATCGAGGTCGCGATCCTGCAGGAGCATCCGCGTCAGAGTCGTCTTGCCGGCGCCGGAGGGCGAGGAAAGAATCAGGACGATGCCGCGGCGGCTGGATTGGATCGGAGGCATGATTTTGAGCGCGCGTCGTGAGTGGTGAGTAGTGAGTAGTGAGTGGCGGTCCCCCTGTCTACTCACTATTCGCTACTCACTACTCACTCGATATTTTGAACCTGCTCGCGCAACTGCTCGACCTCGATTTTGAGTTCGAGGCCGATCGCGGTCAGTCCGGAGTCGTTCGATTTGGCGCAGAGCGTATTCGTCTCCCGGCCGAGCTCCTGCGCCAGAAAGTCGAGACGACGGCCGACCGGCCCGCCTGAGACCAGTAGTTTGGAAGCGCTCTCGACATGCGCTTTGAGCCGGTCAAGCTCCTCGCGAATGTCGGCGCGAACCGCGAGCAGCGCCGCCTCCTGATGCAGCCGCGCCGGATCGAAGGCGTCCGCATTCTCAAGGAGTCGCGCGAGTTGCTGTTTCAGCCCCGCGCGAATCGCCTCGGGCTGGCGCGCCGGCGCGGCGTCGGCCTGCGCCGCAAGCGCCGCTATGCGCTCGAGCCGCAGCCGAAGCACTCCCGCCAGAGCTTCGCCTTCCGCCTTGCGCGAAGCGATCAGCGCGTCGAGGGCTTGGTCGAGTGAACCAAGGATTTGCAGCTCCAGCCCGGCGCGCTCGGCTTCCGAGAGCTCCGGCTCGACGATGTCGACGACGCCGCGCACCGCCAGCAGACCGTCGAGCGTCGCGGGCCCGACATTGGCGGGGGGCGGCCGCTCGGCGAGCGCGGCGAGAAGCGCGTCGAGGGCGGGGCGGTTGAGACGGGCGATCTGGCTTTCGTCCTCGCGCCTTGCGGCGAGATTGGCGATGACCGATCCGCGCGCGAGCCGCGCGGCGATTTTTTCTCGCGCCTTGATTTCCACCGAGTCGAAATCTGGCGGCGCGCGCAGGCGCAGATCGAGCCCCTTCGCATTGACGCTCTTGAGTTCCCAGGCATAGCGGAAGGAGGCGACGGCGCCCTGGACGCGGGCGAATCCCGTCATGCTGTGAAGGCTCATCTGCGTCGGCGACTCCGGGAGGGCGGGCTGGCGTGCGGCTTCGCCGGCTTGCGGCTCACGACCGCCGCCGCCTTACCGCAATTCGGCGGTTGAAGGGACCGTCTTTGATGAGGTGAGATCCCAGCTCTTGTCGCGCAGCGGGTCGAGCGGAGTGCCTTCTGAGGCGTCGAAAGCCCTCGGACGAAAGGGCCGACCGCCAGTCGGGGCTAATGCTGTGGCTTCCGGCGGCGGCGCGGCGTCCTGGGCGGCGTTGCGCGACAGCGCCTCGGGCAATTGGTCGGAGCCTGCCGCAAGGCCCAGCCGCGCGGCGCGTGCGCGCTGCTCGGCGCGCTGCGCGGGCGACACAGGATAGCTCGCGATGTCGGAACGATCGTCGGGCTGGGCGTCCGGACCTTGGCGCGCAACGGTCGTCATATCCGGATTGAGCCGCTCCTCCCCGTCCTCCGCGTCGGACGGGGGCGGGCGCCGCGCCAGCAGCGAGGCGTCGAATAAGGCCTTCGTGGGTGGCTGAGCGGAGTCCTCGGTAAAAAAGGGTCGCGCCTTACGCAGACGCGCGAATTCGGCCGCATAGGCCTGGGTGCGGTCGCCATGGCCGCCGAGGACGAAATCGGCGTCCGCAAAGGCGAATTTGCCGAGGCGATGGGTGGCGCCGTCGTCCGCGGCCATGGCCACGCCCGGCGGATAGTCTTCGTGACGCTCGAAGAGCGTGACCAGACGGCCGATTGGGGCCTCGGTGCGCTTGTCGGGTTTGGGCGCCGCCGGCGCAGGCACTCCGGGCGCGGCGCGGTCGAGCGTATCCTCGTTCTTTTCCTTCTCCAGGCGGCGCCAGTTCTGGACGTTGCGCGAATGCTGGTCGAGCGATTCGGAGAAGACATGGCCGCCCGCGCCGTCAGCGACGAAATAAAGATCGCGCGTCGGCGTCGGATGCGCCGCCGCTTCGAGGGCGGCCCGGCCGGGATTGGCGATCGGCCCCGGCGGCAGACCGTCGATGGCGTAAGTGTTGTAGGGCGTCCATTTCTCGATTTCGGCGCGCATGATCGGCCGGCCGAGCGTCGCCTTGCCGCCGACCAACCCGTAGATGATCGTCGGATCCGACTGAAGGCGCATGCCCTTGCGCAGCCGATTGACGAAGACGGCGGCGACCCGGGGGCGCTCCTCGATCTTGCCGGTCTCTTTTTCGACGATCGACGCCAGCGTCACCAATTCATAGGGCGTGCGCAGCGGCAGGTCGGGCGCGCGCTTCGCCCAGATCGCTTCGAGCGTCTTGCGCTGATCTTCCTGCATCTTCGCGATGAGGCGCGCCCGAGGAAAGCCACGCGGGAATTTATAGGTTTCAGGAAGCAAAGCGCCTTCCTTCGGAAGGTCGGCGACATCGCCCGCCAGCAGATCGGCCTCCTTCAGCTTCTGCACGATCTGTTCCGAGGTGAGCCCTTCCGGGATCGTGACGCTGTGCATGATCTGGCGGCCGCAGGCGATCTGATCGATCACGTCGAACAGGCTGACGTTTTTCTTGAATCCATATTCGCCAGGCTTCAGCTTGCCGAGCTTGCCTTCGAGAAGGAGGCCAAGCTGCATGAGCGCCGGATTGGCGATGACGCCTTCCCGTTCGAGCTGCGAGACGATTTCGACCAGGTCGCTGCGCGGCGGAATGTAGACGACCTTGTCGGCGGCGAGAGGGCCCGGCGCTTTCAGTTTGTGCGTGGCGGCGACAAGGCCGAAGGCGCCGGCGACCAAGGCGACGAGCACGAAGCTCAAGAAGCCGCTCGCCATCGACAGCGTGCCCTCGCGACGCTTCTTACGTTTTTTTGGCGGCGGGGCTGGCGCCGCTTGCGGCTGCAACACCTGCCTGGCGCCCTGCAGCGTGGCGCGCCGCCGGTACATGTCCGAGCTCGGCTGAGCGGCGTCCGGCTGCGCGGCGGAACGCGGGCCGGGCGCGCCGACCAACGGCGCCTCGGCCCTGGGCGGCGCCGGCGGCGGCGCGGTGGCGCTCGCAGGAACCGTCGATGACGGGGCCGGAGCAGGCGTCGCGATTTCAGCGGCGGGCGCGACTGGGGCCTTCGGCGGCGCGGCGGGAGGCGTCTCGACCTTGGCCGAAATCGTCGAAGCGACAGGCGGCGGGGGCGCGGCGGGGGCGACAGAAGCGACAGGCCCTTCGGCCCTTGGTGGCGCCGGCCGTGGCGCGACCGCGCTCGCAACAGCCGCCGATGACGGGGCCGAAGCAGACGGCGCGATTTCAGCGGTGGGCGCGATTGGAGCTTTCGGCGGCGCGGCGTCAGGCGTCTCGACCTTGGCCGAAATCGGCGGAACGACCGGCGGCGGGGGCGCGGCGGCAGATTCGACAGGTGGCGACGAAACAGTTTTGGCGATGTCGGCGGGAGGCGGGACCGGCGCCATTGGCGCTTCGCCGAGAGGCGCCTCGAGCGTCGAGATGATTGGCGCCGGGGGCGCCGGCACGGGCGGGGGCGCGAGCACCGCGGCCGGTGGCGTCGGAGCTGGAGGCGCTTCACCCTGAGGCTTGTGAGACTCCTGCGCGGTCGCGCACGAAGCAGGCTCTGGAATGACCGCTTCAGCGGCCGCCGCGGCGGGTTCCGCCCCTGGCGCCGCCGACGGTTCGACCGGCTGCGACGCGGCAACGTCTGTCGGCTTTTCGGGCGCGCCTTTTTCGTCCGCTTCGCTCATCGCAACACGCCCATCAAAAAGCCGAAGAATTCACGCGGCCTATTTGCCCTGAACTTACACTATGCCTCATTGTGGCGAATTCAGGAACGCGCCGCTCGGTCGGCGCGCCGCGGGGCATGACGCAGACTTAAATTCGCGCGGGGTTTTGGACGCGCTCAGGAGGCGCGGCGAAACAGGAGCGAAGCGTTCGTGCCGCCAAAGCCGAAGGAATTCGACAACGCGATATTGATTTCCTTCTCGCGCGCCTTGTGGGGCACGAGGTCGATCGCCGTTTCGACCGAAGGATTGTCGAGATTGCGCGTCGGCGGCGCGACATTGTTTTGCATCGCCAAGATCGAATAGATCGCCTCGACCGCCCCGGCGGCGCCGAGCAGATGGCCGATCGCCGATTTCGTCGACGACATGGCGAGCCTGGGTTCGACATTGCCGAGGAGGCGCTCGACCGCCTTGAGCTCGATCTCGTCGCCGAGCGGCGTCGACGTGCCATGGGCGTTGATATAGTCGATGTCCTCGACCGAAACGCCCGAACGCTTCAAAGCCGCTTTCATGCAGCGATAGGCGCCGTCGCCGTCGGGCGTCGGCGCGGTAATGTGAAAGGCGTCGCCCGACATGCCGTAGCCGATGAGTTCGGCGTAGATTTTCGCGCCTCGCGCCTTGGCGTGCTCATATTCCTCAAGCACGACGCAGCCGGCGCCTTCGCCGAGAACGAAGCCGTCGCGATCCTTGTCATAGGGCCGCGAGGCGGCTTCGGGTCGATCGTTGAATCCGGTCGACAGCGCGCGGCAGGCGGCGAAACCGGCGACGCCAATGCGATTGACCGGCGATTCGGCGCCGCCGGCGACCATCACGTCGGCGTCGCCCATGGCGATGATGCGCCCCGCGTCGCCGATGGCGTGCGTGCCGGTAGCGCAGGCCGTCACCACCGCACTATTGGGCCCCTTGAGGCCATGCATGATCGACACATAGCCGCCGGCCAGATTGATGATTCGGCCCGATACGAAAAAGGGTGAAACGCGACGCGGTCCCTTCTCCCTCAGGGTGACGGAAGTTTCGTAAATGCCGCCGAGGCCGCCGATGCCGGAACCGATCAATACGCCGGTCGATTCCTGCTTCTCCGGCGTGTCGGCCGCCCATCCGGCGTCGTTTAGGGCCTGAGTCGCGGCGCAGGCCCCATAGATGATGAAATCATCGACCTTGCGCTGCTCTTTGGGATCGAACCAGTCGTCGGGATTGAACGCGCCGTCCTTGCCGTCGCCCCTCGGCACGACCGCCGCGATCTGACAGGCGAGGTCGGAGGCCTCGAACGTGTCGATGCGTTTGAAGCCGCATTCTCCGGCGGCGAGACGGCGCCAGTTGGTCTCCACGCCGCAGCCCAAAGGAGATACGACGCCAAGACCGGTGACGACCACCCTGCGCATGGCTCTACTCTCGAACTCTTAATGTTGCCGAAAACGCCAACGGCAGCGCACCCTCGGGAAAGGAGTCGCCGCCTGCTTGGACCTCGTTCGCTTCGTCAGGCGGCTTTCGCCTTTTCCAGGAATTTCACCGCATCGCCCACGGTGAGAATCGTCTCGGCGGCGTCGTCCGGAATCTCGACGCCGAACTCTTCCTCGAAAGCCATGACGAGTTCGACGGTATCGAGCGAATCTGCTCCCAGATCGTCAATGAAATTCGCCTTGTCGACGACCTTGTCGGCTTCGACGCCGAGATGCTCGACAACAATCTTTTTCACGCGCTCGGCGACATCGCTCATCTTCTTAGATCCCTGTCTGCGTTTGGCGCCTACTCGCGCCGTGTGGCGACTTGGAGCAGCCGGCTGGCGCGCTCCGTGATCGCCATTCATCTCTTTAACCTGTAATCGCTCGCCGACCGCCCTGATAGGCGCAAGACGCGTTACGGCTTGCGCCCCGGGGTTAAAATCGCGGCGACGCCGCCCCTCAGCGGCGAGGTCTGGTAGCATACTTCCCGGAGCATGGCGAGAGGCGCGCCGCGGCGCAAATTGGCGCCCCTTGTCGTCGCGTTTAGCTGAACTTGAAGTCCAGCGAAAGCGCCAATGCATCCGCCAGAAGGCGAGCCCGGGCCCCCGTCCCGGAAGGCGCTGAGAAGCCGCGGCCGTCAGGCGCGCCTTGATCGTCGGCGATTTCGACGCCCTTATAGATCCCCGCGTCATCGATCGCCAAAACGATCGCTGCGCGGGCGGGCCTGGACGCCGTCCTGCGCGAACACAGATCGAGACGCCTCGGCCCAAAGCGTCAGATCATCGCCATGCCGCCATTTACATGCAGGGTCTGACCGGTGACGTAGGCCGCCTCGACGCTCGCGAGATAGACGCAGGCGGCGGCGACGTCTGCGCCGGTTCCGAGCCTGCCCGTCGGGACCATGCGCAGGATCGACTCCTTTTGCGCGTCGGTCAGCGCGTCGGTCATCGGGCTCTCGATGAAGCCCGGCGCGACGCAATTGACCGTCACGCCGCGCGACGCGACTTCCGCCGCGAGCGACTTCGACATGCCGATCATGCCGGCCTTGGCCGCAGCGTAATTGCCCTGTCCCGGATTGCCGGTCACGCCGACGACCGAGGTGATCTGAATGATGCGGCCGAAGCGCTTCTTCATCATGCCGCGCAGCGCCGCGCGCGAGAGTCGGAAGGCCGAGGTCAGATTGACGTTGAGAACGGCGTCCCAATCCTCGTCCTTAAGGCGCATGAACAGCATGTCGCGGGTGATGCCGGCGTTGTTGACGAGAATGTCGAGACCGCCCATCGCCGCCTCCGCCGCCGGCACGAGCTTCTCGGTCTCGTCCTTTTGCGAAAGATTGCAGGGCAAAACATGGGTGCGGCCGTTCAATTCGCCGGCAAGCGCCTCGAGCGCGTCTTTCCTGGTGCCGGAAAGCGCCACGGTCGCGCCGGCCGAATGAAGCGCGCGCGCGATCGCCGCGCCGATTCCGCCGCTCGCGCCCGTGACCAGCGCGGTCTTGCCGTTCAATTCGAACATTTTCCCTTCTCCTCCCGCTCGATGATGCGAGCCTTATAGCGCAGTTCGTGCGAGCGGCCTTTTTTCAGCCGCGGTTCAACGTCAGATGGCGGAGCGTGGGAACGGCGGCGAAAGGGCGTCGAAAGAGGGATATTGGGCGCAAGCTCGACTTCGTTTTCGCAAACGACGGATTCGAGACTGAATTGCCCCGGTTCCGCATCTGAAAACGCCCAAAAATCCGATGTGGCCTAACTGCAACAGTGGAAATCTTTTGGCTCTTTCAGGCCCGATTTTACCTTCTGTTTGTTGTTTCCCGCGAGATTTTTGACCACACTCCGCCGTGCTTGGAGGTCAGCGTCCTTGAACGTCCGAAAGAGTCACAGGACTGACGCGCACCTATTAATTTAAGTTGGCTCGAACTGAAGGATAGAGAGATGAAGACAGCGATCTCGGCTCTTGCTCTGGCGACGGCGCTTTTCGCCGGCGCTGCGAGCGCCGCCGACCTCCCCTCCCACAAGGCGCCTCCGCCCTATATCCCCCCGCCGCCGATCATGACCTGGACCGGGTTCTACGCCGGTCTTAACCTCGGCGGCGGCTTCTATGCCTCCAACTCGTCCAACCAGGGCTTGTGGGGCCACAACGGCGGCAGCAACAGCGGCGGCGTCGTCGGTGGCGGCCAAATCGGCTACAACTTCCAGGTCACGCCGATGTTCGTTGTCGGCGCCGAGACCGACTTCCAGGGCTCGAGCCTTGGTTCGGGCGGCGGCAACAACAATGGCTGGCTGTTCGGCTTCGGCGGCGGCGCCACTTCGGCGCGCCTGAACTGGTTCGGCACGGTTCGCGGCCGCGTCGGCATCACCCTGCTGAGCCCGCAACTGCTGGTCTACGGCACGGGCGGCTTCGCCTATGGCGAAGTGCAGCGCAACGGCTGGCTGAACCAGAACTCTGCGGTGCAGACGGGCTGGACCGCCGGCGGCGGTGCCGAGTGGATGTTCTTCCCGAACTGGTCCGCCAAGGCCGAATATCTGTATACGCAGATCAGCGGCACCGGGAACAACAACAACTGGGCGTGGGCGTTCAACCCCGGCTGGGGCCTGAACAGCACCAACAACCGCACGCGCTTCCACACGATCCGCGCGGGCATCAACTACCACTTCCACTTCGGCTCTCCGGCGCCGGTGTTGGCCAAGTATTGATCCGACAAATCGGCTTCACCGCCGAGGGAATGGGCCCGGTCCTCGCGACCGGGCCTTTTCTTTTGTCTGGCGTTCCGCAGCGCTAAGCGAAGGCGCGATAGGCGTCGACATCGGCGGGCGCGCCGACCGACAGGCCGGCCGCCTGCGGCGCGATGCGCTTCAGCAGTCCCGCCAGCACCTTGCCCGATCCGCATTCGACGAATTTCGTCACGCCGTTATCGGCCATATAGGCGACGCATTCGCGCCAGCGCACCGCGCCGGTGACCTGCTCGACGAGCAGGCGGCGAATCGCCTCCGGGTCCTGGGTCGGCTGCGCCGTCACATTGGCGACGAGCGGAACGCAAGGCGCGCTGATCGCCGCGTCCGCGAGCGCCGCGCGCATGGCGTCGGCGGCCGGCTGCATCAGCGCGCAATGGAAAGGCGCGGACACCGGCAGCAGCACCGCCCGCTTGATGCCCTTCTCCTTGGCGATGTCGATCGCCTTTTCGATCGCCCCCTTGGCGCCTGACAGCACGACCTGTCCGCCGCCATTGTCATTGGCGACCTGACAGACGCCCATCGCCGCCGCCTCTTCCGCAATGGCGCGCGCCTGATCGAGATCGGCGCCAAGCAGCGCCGCCATGGCGCCCTCGCCCACCGGGACCGCCTTCTGCATGGCGTCGCCACGAACGCGCAGGAGCCGCGCCGTATCCGAAATCGTCAGCGCGCCGGCGGCCGCGAGAGCGGAATATTCGCCGAGCGAATGGCCGGCGACGAAGGAAGCGTCGCGCGCGAGATCGAGGCCGCATTCGGCCTCCAGCGCGCGAAGCGCCGCGAGCGAGACCGCCATCAGCGCCGGCTGGGCGTTGGCGGTCAGCGTCAGCTCGGCTTCCGGGCCTTCGAACATGAGTTTGGAGAGCGGCTGCGACAGCGCGTCGTCGATCTCGGCGAAAACCGCGCGGGACGGCTGAAAGGCGTCGAAAAGCGCCTTGCCCATGCCGACCGCCTGAGAGCCCTGACCCGGAAAAATGAACGCCTTCGCCATCGCTTAACCGCCCCACGTTTTCTCGATGTTTCGCGCCGCGAGTGGCATTGGGGCGCCGCCCGTGTCAAGTTTCGCGCCTGCGGGCAAAAGTCGCTGGAGAGGAGCATGAGCAAAAAGAAAGGCGGCTGCGCGCGGGAGCATCTATTCGACCGCCGCGACGCTTTGTCTCTTTTGACGCGCATCGGCGGGCTGGCGCTCAGCGCGGGGCCGGCGCGCGCCAAAGCCAAACGCTTGCCGGTTCGCCCCGAGGACGAGGGCTTCATGCGACTCGCGATCGCCGAGGCCGCCAAGGGCGATTTTCCCTTCGGCGCGGCGATCGTGCGCGAGGGCAAGGTCGTTTCGACCGGGCGCAATCTCGGCGTCGCCAACAATGATCCGACGGCGCATGGCGAGATGGTCGCGATCCGCCGCTTCGTCGCCGACAATCCGGCGAAGGACCTCAAAGGCGCGACGCTTTATACGTCGGGCGAGCCCTGCCCGATGTGTATGGGCGCGATCATCTGGTGCGGGATAGGGCGGGTGGTTTATGCCGCTTCGATCGAGCAATTGGCGAAGCGGCTGGGGCAGATCATGATCACGAGCCGCGCCGTGGCCGAAGCCGCGCCGTTTTTGACCGTCGAGATCACCGGCGGCGTGCTCTCAGCCGAAGCGCTGGCGCTGTTCGATAAGAAGTGAGCGCCGTTAAGCCGAAGCGGATCAACCTTTGCTATATTTCTCGAACAGGCGATCGGCGTTGGACCAGTTGGTCGTCGCCATGACCGCCTTCACATAATCGCCGGCCTTGGCCCCGTAATCCATCTGATAGGCGTGCTCGAACATATCGAGGACGAGCAAAGGATCGCCGCCGGCGATGGTCTGCGTGTGATCGCCGGCCCATGAGTTAACCAGCCGCTTGCCGTGCTTGTCATAGGCGAGAATGACCCAGCCCGAGCCTCCGCCAAGCGCCTTGCCGACCGCCGCGAATTCGGACCGCCAACGATCGAAGGAGCCGAAGTCGCGTTCGATCGCTTCGTTCAACGAGGGGCCCGGCTTGCTCATCTCGCCGAGCCCGGCAAAATAGACCTCATGCAGGATCATGGAGTTGGTCGCGATCAATTCTTCGCGCTTCAGCCCGTTGATCTGGAATCCCGGCGCTTTGTCGAAATCGAGATCGGCGAGTTGTTCCGCGATCGCGTTCAATCGTTTGACTGCGCCGATGTAATTGTTCTCGTAATGCGAAAGGAGAATTTTTTCTGAAAAGCCCTTTATGCTTTTCGGGTCGAAAGGCAGCGGCTTTGGCGAATGAATGATTGTCTTCTTGACCGCGCCGCTCCTTTCCTCCGCTTGCGCGGAGCCTGCAGCAAGCGCCATGCCCGCCGTCGCCGCGGCGCCAATGAAGTTTCTACGATCGAATTCAGGCGTCATGCCGGGCCTCCTCTTGGTCTTCGACATTTTCATGCGTCCTTCGTTGGAAGGGCTCGCATTCTCTTAAGTCGCGGGCGAAACTCTCGCGGCGCTTCTCACAATGCGACGCCGTCGCCGGCGTTGCGCCGATAAGGAACAGAAGAACCCCCGCCGCCGTGCAAACCGCGAGCGTGCGCGGGATGCCGAGGTCGAAGCGAAACAGCGCCAGCGCCGCGCCGGTCGCAAGAAACAGCGCGTGGGCGTCAACGCTCGGAAGCGCGGGGACTTCGAACGAGAGGCCAAAACCGTGGATCGGTATGGTCTCGCGAAACAGGACGTGGACGGCGAACCAGATCGCCAGATTGAGGATGACGCCGACAACCGCCGCCGTGATGGCCGCAAGCGCTCCGGCGAGGGCCCAATCGCCGCGCAGTCTTTCGACGAACGGCGCGCCGAGGAAAATCCACAGGAAGCAGGGCGCGAAGGTTACCCACGTCGTCAGCAGGCCGCCGAGCGCGCCTGCGAGCAGCGGCGGGAGAACGCCCGGGTCCCGATAGGCTGCAAGAAAGCCGACGAATTGCAGCACGATCACCAAAGGGCCGGGCGTCGTTTCGGCCATGCCGAGTCCATCGAGCATTTCGCCGGATCGCAGCCAATGAAAATTCTCGACCGCCTGTTGCGCGACATAGGCCAGCACGGCGTATGCGCCGCCAAAAGTCACCATCGCCATCTTGCTGAAGAACACCGCGATTTGGCTATAGACGTTGGTGGGGCCGAGCGTCAGCAAAAGCGCGGCGACGGGAAGCAGCCACAGCAACAGCCAAATGGCGGCGACTTTCAGCGTTTGTGTGGCGGAAGCGCTTGCATGGCCGGGGAGCGCATCGCCGAGCAGGCTGTCGCGTTCGGCGCCCTTGGTCGTCCCGTGGCCGCCCCCGGCGAATTGTTGCAGGCGCGCCTTGCCGCCGACATAGCCAATCAGTCCCGCAGCCAAGACGATGATAGGAAAGGACACGTCGAAAAAGAATATGGCGGCAAAGGCGGCGGCGGCGAGCGCCTGCAACAGGCGATTCTTGAGCGCACGCTTTCCGACCCGGATCACCGCCTGAACGACGATCGCCAGAACGGCGGCCTTCAGCCCAAAAAACGCCGCCGCGACGAAGCCGACCTTGCCGAACAGCGCATAGACGATGCTAAGCGCCAAAATCGCCGCGGCGCCGGGGAGGACGAACAGTCCTCCCGCCATTACGCCGCCGAACGTCCCGTGCATCAGCCAGCCGACATAGGTGGCGAGTTGCTGCGCCTCCGGGCCGGGCAGGAGCATGCAGTAGTTGAGCGCGTGCAGGAACCGGCTTTCCGAAAGCCAGCGCTTGTCCTCGACCAGAACCTTGTGCATCAGCGCGATTTGGCCGGCGGGACCGCCAAAGCTCAGCAGGGCGATGCGCGCCCAGACGTTCGTCGCCTCGCGTAATGAGACGCCGTGATCCGCCGCCGGAATTGTCGTCGGCGCGTTCATGACGCTTTTGCCGATTTGGTCGCCGGCCAGTTGTGCGCTTCGTCTGTCGCACAATGCGGGACGCCAATCAGGCGGGCGCGCTTATCAGGAGAAATCGAGTGGATCGACGACATGATGCGCCCTTGGTGAAAAACCGGACGCGATTCTTGGGCATGTCGCCTCGTGGGGAGATCGCTTCCCCATGGGGATCGTTACATCAAAACTGCCTGCGGCTGTCAACTGCGCTTTGCCGCCCGCTCCTTCACCAATTCCTCAATAACCCCCGGATCGGCGAGGGTCGAGGTGTCGCCGAGCGCGCCGAACTCCCCCTCGGCGATCTTGCGCAAAATGCGCCGCATGATCTTGCCCGAGCGCGTCTTGGGCAGGCCCGGCGCGAATTGCACGATGTCGGGCGTCGCGATCGGCCCGATCTCATGGCGCACCCAATGCACGAGCTCCTTGCGCAAATGTTCGCTCGGCGTCACGCCCTGATTGAGCGTGACAAAGGCGCAGATGCCCTGCCCCTTGATGTCGTGCGGATAGCCGACGACGGCGGCTTCCGACACTTTCTCATGGGCGACGAGCGCGCTTTCGACTTCCGCCGTGCCGAGGCGATGGCCGGAGACATTGATCACGTCGTCGACGCGGCCGGTGATCCAGTAGTAGCCATCTGAATCGCGCCTGGCGCCGTCGCCGGTGAAATATTTACCCGGAAAGGCCGAGAAATACGTCTGCGCGAAACGTTCGTGATCGCCATGGACGGTGCGCATCTGCCCCGGCCAGGAATCGGCGATGACGAGCAGACCTTCGCACTGGCCTTCGAGAACATTGCCGAGCGGATCGACGATTTCGGGCGCGACGCCGAAGAAGGGCCGCGTCGCCGAGCCGGGCTTCAGATCGATCGCGCCGGGCAAAGGCGAGATCAGCACGCCGCCGGTTTCGGTCTGCCACCATGTGTCGACGATCGGGCAGCGGCCTTCGCCGACGATTCGATGATACCATTCCCAGGCTTCCGGATTGATCGGTTCGCCAACCGAGCCGAGCAGGCGCAGCGATTTGCGGCTGGTCTTCTTCACCGGCGCCTCGCCCGCCGCCATCAGCGCGCGAATCGCGGTCGGCGCCGTGTAGAAAATATCGACCTTATGCTTGTCGACGATCTCCCAGAAGCGCGACAGGCTCGGATAATTCGGCACGCCTTCGAACATCAGCGTCGTCGCGCCATTGGCGAGCGGGCCGTAGACGATATAGCTGTGCCCCGTCACCCAGCCGACATCGGCCGTGCACCAATAGACGTCGCCCTCGCGATAGTCGAAGACGAGTTCATGCGTGAGCGACGAGTAGACCAGATAGCCGCCGGTCGTATGCAGCGCGCCCTTCGGCTTGCCGGTCGAGCCCGACGTGTAAAGAATGAACAGCGGGTCTTCCGCGTCCATCTCCGCATAGGGACAATCGGCGTGAACGCGGGCCGCTTCTTCCTCATAACGGAAATCGCGGCCGGGCTGCATGTCGATGTCGGCGCCGGTGCGCGTCACGACGATCACCGTCTCTGCCGAAACCTTGTCGAGCGCCGCGTCGACATTGGCTTTCAGCGGAATCTTCTTGCCGCCGCGCAGACCTTCGTCGGCGGTAATGATGACATTGGAATCCGCATCTGCGATGCGTCCGGCGAGCGAATCGGGCGAGAATCCGCCGAACACCACCGAATGAATCGCGCCGATGCGCGCGCAGGCGAGCATGGCGAAGGCGGCCTCGGGAATCATCGGCAGATAGATGGTGACGCGGTCGCCTTTTTTGACGCCATGCTTCTTGAGCACATTGGCGAAGCGGCAGACTTCCTCATGTAGTTCGGCGTAAGTGATGTGGCGCGAGACGGAAGGGTCGTCGCCTTCCCAGATGATCGCGACCTTGTTGGCGCGCGCCGGCAGATGCCGGTCAATGCAATTCATCGCGACATTGGTCGTGCCGTCCTCGAACCAGCGGATCGAGACATTATGCGTGTCGAAGCTGGTGCGCTTCACTCTTGTAAAGGGCGTGATCCAGTCGATGCGCTGCGCCTGCTCGGCCCAGAAGCCGTCGGGGTCTTTGATCGAGCGCTCGTAGAGCCGGCGGTAGCTCTCCTCGTCGATGCGCGCCGTTTTCTTCCAGTCGTCCGAAACGGGATAGAGTTTTTGGGACATTCTCTTTTTCTGACGCCTTCGAGTTCGTCATGGCCGGGCTTGTCCCGGCCATCCACGCCGAGATGCTGCACAATCCCCGGTCAGCGACGCGTATTACCGCGTTTCAAGCATAGCCGATACTTCGGCGAGGGCGCCTGCGGCAAGCGCGGGAATAACGCGCACGGGATTGAAGTGCGGGCTCACCCCTTGCCGGAACGGGCGAGCTCGACATTGTGCTGCATGCGCTGAACCATGAGCCGCATCAGGTAAAAGCCGAATTGCGGAGTCTGCGCCGCAAGCTGGAGCAAATCATCGTAACGCACGCAGAGCAGTTCGACGTCGGTCGCGGCGACGGCGGTGGCGGTGCGGCGATTTTCATTGGTGAACATGCCCATCTCGCCAAACAGCGCGCCGGGCTTCAGCGTCACATCCGGCTCGCGCAGATGGATGTCGCCGCGCACCAAGAGATAGGCTTCCTCCGACAAATCGCCCCTGCGATGCAGGACGAAGCCCTCGGTAAGCTTTAGCGGCTTCATATACGGGCGCAGCCATTCGAAATCGAAATCCTCGGAGGCGGCGGCGCGAATATCCTGGACGAGGCGCCGCATCTGTCGAAGCCGCACGACATTGACCGGCACGAGAAAGGCGTTGAGCGCGAAGAGCGGGTAGAGCCCCTTGAGAAAGAAGTAGCCGGCGAACAGCGCATTGGCGAGGATCGCCGCGATGCGCAAGGGGATCATGGTGTTCGACACATAGACGAACACGCTCGCCGCGGCGGCGAGATAGCCGACCGCTTCGACGGGCCAATTGTAATTTGGCGGGATCAGATGCTGCAGGATCATCGCAAGAGCAACATGGCGCGAATTTTCGACATGGTAGCAGAAGGCCATGCGTCCGCGCGAGGGCGGCGCCGCCACCGCGAGCGGTCGGGCTGGCCCGGAGCGAACGGCGCTTTGCGGCCGACCGGCCGATTTGCTACATGGGCGCGGGGCAGTGTCGTCCCAGGCCAGAGGACAATGGAAAAATTCGTCAAGCTTGTCGGCGTCGCCGCGCCGCTGCCGATCATGAACGTCGATACGGACATGATCATCCCCAAGCAATATCTCAAAACCATTCAGCGGACCGGCCTCGGCAGGGGCCTGTTTTCGGAAATGCGCTATCGCGAAGACGGCTCCGAAAACCCCGATTTCGTGCTGAACCGGCCGGCTTACCGCAAGGCCGTCATTCTCGTCGCCGGCGACAATTTCGGCTGCGGCTCGTCGCGCGAGCACGCCCCTTGGGCGCTGCTCGATTATGGCGTCCGCTGCGTCATCTCGACGAGCTTCGCCGACATTTTCTACAACAATTGCTTCAAGAACGGCATTTTGCCGATCACGGTCGGCCAGTCGGACCTCGACAAGCTCATGGACGACGCCAGCCGCGGCGCCAACGCCACCTTGACCATCGACCTTGAAGCGCAGGAGATTCGCGGGCCCGACGGCGGCGTGATCGCATTCGAGATCGATCCGTTTCGCAAGCATTGTCTGCTGAACGGACTCGACGACATTGGTCTGACGCTCCAAAAGGCCGACAAGATTGGCGATTATGAAAAGCAGGCCGCAGCAAAACGCCCTTGGGCTTGATGGCGACTCGCGGCGAGGCGAGGCGCATCACATATCTACAAAGCGGCGCTCGTCGGAGAGAGCGCGGTTGAAGCTTCCAAACCCTGGATGCCCGAAGCGACGGACAAGGCGCGCTTGAGCTATATTTCCGCCCTTTCGATGCGTTTTCGCACCGCCGGCCGATCGCTGGCGCGGCTCGCCGAAGGCGTCCGCCGGTCACGGAAACCGGACGAAATCGCCGAAAGCCAATGGCTCGAGGCTGGCGCCCAAAATTCGGGCGCCGATTCCGAAGAGGCCGCGCGCGACAAGGACTTCTGGGGAGCCGCGCCGGCGCTCCAACGGGGCGAGCCGGCGGGCTTCGAGCCGCATTCCGCCTATCGAGAGCCCGCCGGATTCGACGGCCAGGGCCTGCTGTCGATTCATAATCTGGCGAAATCATACAAATCGCGCCGGGTCGTGGAGGATGTGAGCCTGCATGTCGCGCGCGGCGAGGCGGTCGGCCTGCTGGGCCCGAACGGGGCCGGCAAGACCACCGTCTTCTATATGATCACCGGGCTGGTGAAGCCCGACAAGGGCGTGATTTCGCTCGACGGCTATGACGTGACGCCGCTGCCCATGTATCGCCGCGCGCGGCTTGGAATCGGCTATCTGCCGCAGGAGGCGTCAGTATTCCGGGGCCTGTCGGTCGAGGACAATATCCGCGCCGTGCTTGAGATCACTCAGCCGGACGCCAGGAAGCGGGAAGAGGAGGTCGAGGCGCTGTTGGAAGAATTCCGCCTCACCCGGATGCGCCATACGCCGGCCGTGGCGCTGTCGGGCGGCGAACGGCGGCGATGCGAGATCGCCCGTGCGCTCGCCGGCCACCCGTCCTTCATGCTGCTCGACGAGCCTTTCGCCGGCATCGATCCGATCGCCGTCGGCGGCATTCAGGACCTCGTGCGGCATCTAAAGGCGCGCGGCATCGGCGTGCTCATCACCGATCACAGCGTCCGCGAGACGCTCGGCCTCACCGACCGCGCCTATATTATTTACAATGGTCATGTCCTGACCGAAGGCGCGCCCGAGGAAATCGTCGCCAATCCGGACGTTCGGCGCATTTATCTTGGCGAAGATTTCCGCATGTAGCGACCTTATCACGCTGTTTTTTCAGGTCGCTCCGCCCGCCGGGGGCAATCCGAAGCGCTGACCAACGCTTGGGCATATTGCTCGGCGGAACGCTGCTTTTTTGGCCCTGTGCAGGCTCGGCCGAAGTGATATAAGCAAAAATCGGGCCGCTGAGAGGCGGTTGGAAGCGTTCGCGTGGATCGGGCGAAATGGCGATTTCCACCAAATTGATGATGCGTCAGGGCCAGGCCCTGGTGATGACCCCGCAACTGCTGCAGGCGATCAAGCTGCTGCAGTTCTCCAATATCGAGCTCTCCGCCTTTTTGCATGACGAACTCGAGCGCAATCCGCTGCTCGAGGCGCAGGAAGGCGACGGCGGCGTTGACGCGCCCGAATCGCCGCCGGGCGACGATTCTGGCGCCGCGGACGCCTTTGAGGGGCCACAGGAGGGCGACTGGGCGGGCCAGGAGCTTGCCGTCGACTCAGCGACGCTCTCAGCCGATCTCGGCGCCGACATGAGCAACGCCTTCGAAGCCGAGGGTCCGGCGGTCGGCGCGCAAGCGCGCGACGAAGCCCCTGACGGCGCAGGTCTTTCCGCCACGTCCTGGACAGGCGCCGCGGGCGGCGGATCGGCCGACGGCGAGGCGCCCAATCTCGAAGCCTATATCGCCGACCGGCAGAATCTCCACGAGCATCTCGCCGAGCAGCTGGCGCTCGCCTGCCCCGATCCGCGGCATCGATTCATCGGCCAGGCGGTCATCGACGGGATCGACGAAAGCGGCTATCTGCGCGAGGATTTAGGCGAGATCGCCGCCCGGCTCGAGGCCGACATGGCGGAGGCCGAACGCGTGCTGGCGATCATCCAGACCTTCGACCCTTCCGGGGTCGGCGCGCGCGATCTGGCGGAGTGTCTCGCGATCCAGCTCAAGGAGCGCGATCGCTATGATCCGGCGATGCAGGCCTTCGTCGCCAACCTGCCGCTCGTCGCCCGCCGCGATTTCGCGCAGCTCGCCAAGCTTTGTAGCGTCGACCATGAAGACATCGTGGACATGGCGGCGGAGCTGCGCCGGCTGGAGCCCAAGCCGGGCCGCGCCTTCGGCGGCGCGCCGATCCAGCCGCTGGTCGCCGACGTCATCGTGCGGGCGGCGGCCGACGGCGGCTGGCATGTCGAACTCAACGCCGACGCGCTGCCGCGGGTGCTGGTCAACCACAATTATGCGGCGCAGGTCAGCGCCGCCGCCACGAGCGCCACGAGCGCCACGGACAAAAGCTTCATTTCGAATTGCCTGCAGAACGCCAACTGGCTGACCAAGAGCCTCGAACAACGGGCCCGCACCATTTTGCGCGTCGCCTCCGAAATCGTGCGCCTGCAGGACGCCTTCCTGACGCATGGCGTCGAACATCTTCGTCCGCTGAATTTGCGGACCGTCGCCGATGCCATCGGCATGCATGAATCGACGGTGTCGCGGGTCACGTCGAACAAATATATGATGACCCCGCGCGGCGTGTTCGAACTGAAATATTTCTTCTCCGCCTCGATCGCGACGACGAGCGGCGGCGCAGCGCATTCCGCCGAGGCGGTGCGCTTTCGCATCAAGCAGATGATCGAGCGCGAGACGCCGGACGACATTCTGTCGGACGACGCCATCGTCGAGCGGTTGAAGGCGAACGACATCGACATCGCAAGGCGCACGGTTGCAAAATACCGCGACAGCCTGCGGATTCCGTCCTCGGTCGATCGCCGCCGCGCCAAGCTTGCTCAGACGCGTATCACAGCCCATTAATGTGCGATCGGCCGCACGGCCGGCGAGCCGCGACTGACAGCCGCGGCCGGACAGAAGACTCCATTGACTTCGCACGCCGGGGCTTCTAACGCTGCGCGCAATTTCCGCTCTTTGGCCAGACTGTCGGCGATCCGCCGACGCCTTCGGCGGAAGTTTCAGGGCGGATGGCGCATAAGCGGTTAGTCCGGCGGCGGCGCGGCAGGCGCGCGGCCGTTTTTTCCGCGACCGAAACGGCGCTCGCAAGGAAAGTTCGGATTGGAATATGTCTCTTAGGGTCTCCGGTAAGAACATCAGCATCGGCGAAGCCCTTCGCGTCCATGTGACGCAGAGGCTGGAGACGGCGGCGGCCAAATATTTCGACGGCCGCGTCGCCGGTCACGTCACCATCTCGCCCGAGGGCTCTGGCTATCGGGCCGACTGCAGCCTGCATCTCGCCTCGGGAATCGTGCTGCAGGCCGACGGCCGCGCGCAGGAGCCTTACGCCTGTTTCGATCAGGCGGCGGAGCGCATCGAGAAGCGCCTGCGCCGCTATAAGAGCCGGCTCAAAAGCCATCACGAACATGGCCATGGCGCGAGCGAGGGCGCTCAGGCGGAGGTCGTCGCCCATCATGTGATCGAGGCGCCCGACCAGGAGATTGACCCGCCGGCTGAATTCAGCCCGGCGATCATCGTCGAATCAACCACCCATTTGCGCCGGCTGTCGGTTTCGGCGGCGGTGCTCGACCTTGATCTCACCGGCGCGCCAGTCGTGGTGTTTCGGCACGCCAACACCGGCCGCGTGAATGTGGTCTATCGGCGCGGCGACGAGACGATCGGCTGGATCGACACGCCCGCATCCGAGGGGGATGGGCGCTGACGGTCCGACTGACGGAAAAAACGTCGCAGGGGGGCCATAATAAGGGCCTTCTCGGCATGTATCTTGCCATTTTGCCATGTCGCTTCGGATTTTGGCGAAAATAGCGAGACGTTGAAATTTCAAGGATGGTCAGAGCCCTTAGCGGCCCTAGACCTCCGATAAGAAGCAGGATGAGCGTCGCATGCGGCCAACGGACTTGGTTTCGCCGGATTCGGTGTGCGCCTCGCTGAAGGCGACGACGAAAAAGCATCTTCTCCAGGAGCTCAGCGACAAGGCCGCGAAAATTTGCGGGCTGCCGGCGCGCGAGATTTTCGATGCGCTGCTGCACCGCGAGCGACTGGGCTCGACGGGGATCGGCGACGGCATCGCCATTCCGCACGGCAAGCTATCAAAATTAAAGGGAATTTGCGGGGTGTTCGGCCGGCTTGACCGGCCTGTCGACTTCAGCTCGCTCGACGGCGCGCCGGTCGATCTGGTCTTTATGATACTCACGCCGGAGAGTTCGGGGGCCGACCATCTGAAGGCGCTCGCCTGCGCCGCCAGGATGTTGCGGGACCCGGGTCTCGTGGCGACAATGCGCGGCACGCGCGACAACGACGCGCTTTATTCGCTCATCGCGCAGCGCTCAAAACCCTTCGCCGCCTGAGGCTCGCGCCGCTCTTAGAGCGGCGCGCTACGTTTTTGGGCGCCGCCTCCGTGCGAGGCGTGTCCGCCCTTGCGGCCGGCCTCGGAAGCCAGCGCATGGTCGCGCGAGAAGCTCCGCTTCGCCGGATTGACGCTCTGACCGCCCTTGCGCCCTGCGCGGGCGGCAAGATCGGGGTTCTGCGAAAAACTACGTTTTTCGTCAGGAACGCTCTGTCCGCCTTTGCGCGCGATCGCGCGCTGCTTTTCGGGATCCATAGACGCGAAGCCGCGACTGGATTTCTTCATCTCCTCCATGGGCCGCCTCACTATTCCCCCAGCGCCTACGCCTATAACTCGCCGCGGCGGCCATTGTTTCTAGGCCGCGACGATTTATCTCGGCGCCGAATGGATGTTTGCGGAAGGGACGCGACCTCGAAAAGGAGAAAAACTTCAATCAGATCAGTCGCTCACATGCCAACCCAGGGCGCGGTCCGCTCACGTCGGCCGGCGCGCCGATCGAAAAACAGCGCCTGGCTGATGACCGCCTTGAGACTCTCGACGTTGAAGGGCTTGGCGATCAGAAAGGCCGGTTCTGGCGGTTCGCCAGTTAAAAATCGCTCGGGATAGGCGGTGACGAAAATCACCGGCGTCGACAGCGAACCGAGAATTTCATTGACGGCGTCGAGCCCCGAACTGCCGTCCGCGAGCTGAATATCCGCGAGAATCAGCCCCGGACTGTTCTCTTTTATGGCCGCGACCGCCTCGGCGTGGGTGCGCGGCATGCCGACGACGCGATGGCCGAGCTCCTCGACGATGCTCCTCAGATCATGCGCGATCAGCGGCTCATCCTCGATGATCAGCACATCGGTGGCGATCTGGTCAGCGATTTCGCCATTTGCGGCCTCGATCAGGTCGCCAGCCTCGCGTTCCGAAATTTGCAGGGTCTGCCCAATCTGGTCGAGATCGAATCCTTCGAGCGCCTGCAGCAAAAAGGCGATTCGCGGCTTCAGCGAAATCGCCTCGAGGTTGCGGCGGCCGTTTTCCTCGAGCGCGCCCGAACGGTCGATGTGGGCGTTGATCGGCGACGCCGCCCAGACGTTTAGGAACAAACGATAAACAGCGACGCGTGAATCTTCTGAATTAGAGATTCGGCCGGGTTCCGCCACGACGGTTTCGAGAGTGGCTAAAACATAGGCGTCGCCCCCCTCGCGGTCGCCGACCAATGCACGCGCAAAGCGTCTCAAATAGGGTATGTGCGCGGAAATTTCCTTTGATGCCGACATGCCTTACAACTCCAGCAGCAACAAGACTCCCGAAGGAGACGGGTGCGAGCTAAGCCGATTCAGAACTTGGACAATGGGTCAAAACTGCTTGGCATTTTAGGGAACCAATCCTTCAGCGGCGCGTTTTGCCTATCGTCCTTGCGGCGCACTATAACGCGGCGGCTCCAGAAATCATGCATATTAAAATAGAGGGCTCCATGGGGAACAAGAATCCGGAGAATATAGTTGCGCGCACGAAAGCAGAGGATGATGCTTTCGCTGGCGACGGGCGGTATTCTCCGAGACCGGGCCCTCGCAGGCTGGAGACGTTTGCAGGATGGGTAATGACGCGTGACGAATTCGGCGATCGACGCCGAGGGAATGCGGAGGCGCGATGCGGCGCCAAGCCGGTACAACGGAGGCGATCCGTGGAATACCAGGACTCCATCGGGAAGGAGCTTCGCAACCTTTACGACGATGTCGTGGCTCAACCGGTTCCCGATCGGTTTCTGAAACTTTTGAACCAACTCGAAACGAATGTGCTATCTTCGGCGACGTCAAACGCGCCGAGGAAGAGTGAGTGACGGCGAGCGAAGAAGCGCATTCGGCAGGACAGGGATTAAAGGCTGAGTTGATCTCGGCCATCCCGAGCTTGCGCGCATTCGCCGTGTCGATTTGCGGAAACTCCGATCGCGCCGACGATCTCGTTCAGGAAACGCTGGTCAAAGCCTGGGGAAATCTCGCGACCTTCTCGGAAGGCACCAATCTTACCGCCTGGCTGTTCACCATCCTGCGCAACATCTATTACAGCGAATATCGCAAGCGCCGACGCGAAGCGCCGGATCCCGACGGCGTCATCGCGGCGCGCCTGGTCGCGCCGGAGTCGCAGCACGCGCATATGGACTTTCTCGACTTTCGCGACGCGATGCAGAAGCTGCCGCTCGATCAGCGCGAAGCGCTGATCCTCGTCGCCGCCTCCGGCCTGTCCTATGAGGAAGCCGCGGAAATCTGCGGCTGCGCGCCGGGCACGATGAAAAGCCGGGTGAACCGCGCCCGCAATCGACTCTCCGAACTCATGTCGTCGCCGCCGTCCGCCGAGCGGCGCGAATGGATCGCCGCCGAGCAGCTCTCGGAAGTTTCGCGCGATTGAACGCACATCGGAAATGCCGCATAGGGAAGCGCATGTAACGCGCCTGTCCATGCGAGCGAGCCGATGACCGAAGATACGAGAATTGAACGCGACTCCTTTGGCGACATCGCCGTGCCGGCCTGGGCCTATTGGGGCGCGCAGACCGAACGTTCGCGGGAAAATTTTCCGATCGGCGGCGATCTCATGCCGATCGAAATCGTGCATGCGCTGGCGCGCATCAAGCTCGCCGCCGCCAGGGTCAACGCCAGAAAGGGCTTGCTGGACCCTAATATCGCCGCCGCGATCGAAGCCGCCGCGCGCGAAGTGATCGACGGCAAGCTCGACGAACATTTTCCGCTCGTCGTCTGGCAGACCGGCTCCGGCACCCAGACGAACATGAACGTCAACGAGGTCATCGCCAATCGCGCCAATGAAATGCTCGGCGCGCCGCGCGGCTCGAAATCGCCGGTTCATCCCAACGATCACGTCAATCTCGGTCAGTCGTCGAACGACAGTTTTCCCACCGCGATGCACATCGCCGGCGCAACGACGATTTCAGGTCGGTTGCTGCCCGCCGTCGAGCGGCTGCACATCGCGCTCAACGCCAAGGCGGTGGAATTCGCCGATATCATCAAGATCGGCCGCACCCATCTGCAGGATGCGACGCCAGTGACGCTCGGCCAGGAATTTTCCGGCTATGCGGCGCAGGCCGAGAACGCGAAACGGCGCATCCGAACGACGCTCGCCGATCTTCTCGAGCTTGCGCAGGGCGGCACGGCGGTGGGCACCGGCGTCAACAGCTTCAAGGGTTTTGGCGAAGAAGTCGCCGCCGACGTCGCCGAACAGACCGGGCTGCCTTTCGTTTCCGCGCCTAACAAATTCGAGGCGCTCGCGACCCATGACGCGATCGTCTTCGCCCATGGCGCGCTCAACGCGCTGGCGTCGGGTCTTTATAAGATCGCCTGCGACATTCGCCTGCTCGGCTCCGGCCCACGGGCGGGTTTCGGGGAATTGAAGCTTCCCGAAAACGAGCCGGGCTCGTCGATCATGCCCGGCAAGGTCAATCCGACTCAGGTCGAATCGCTGACCATGGTGTGCACCCGCGTCTTCGGCAATAATGCGACGATCACCTTCGCCGCTTCGCAGGGCCATCTCGAACTCAACGTGCTGAAGCCCGTCGTCGGCTTCGCGCTGCTCGAATCGACCATCCTGCTCGCCGACGGCATCGACAGTTTCGTCGCCCGCTGCGTCGACGGGATCGAAGCTGACGAAGCCAACATCAAGCGCTTCCTAGACCGTTCGCTGATGCTCGTCACCGCGCTCGCGCCGAAAATCGGCTATGACGCGGCCTCCAAGATCGCGCGCGCCGCTCATCACAATGGCACGAGCTTGAAGGAGGAGGCGCTGGCGTCGGGCAAGGTGACGGAAACCGAATTCGACGAAATCGTGCGGCCGGAAAAAATGCTCGCGCCGAGCGCGTGAGCATCTGCGCGCCGCGTCTTCCCATCGCCATGCATCCGCACTAGTTTCGGCTCTTCACTGAGGAGCTCCATGCATGGCCACGATCGACGCCGTTCTCACGACGATAGACGCCAATCTCGACGCTTCGCGCGAACGCCTGTTCGATCTTCTGCGCATCCCTTCCGTTTCGACCGATCCGGCTTACACGGCGCAATGTCTGCGCGCGGCGAACTGGCTCAAGGATCAGCTCAACGGCCTTGGTTACGAAGCGCAAGTGCGCGAGACGCCGGGCCATCCTATCGTCGTCGGCCACGCCAAGGCGAAGCGCAAGGACGCGCCGCATGTGCTGTTCTACGGCCATTATGACGTGCAGCCGCCGGACCCGCTGGACCTATGGGAGACCGAGCCTTTCGCGCCGCGACTTGCCGAGGGCAAGGACGGCCAGGAAGGCAAAGACATTGTCGCGCGCGGCGCCTCCGACGACAAAGGCCAGCTGATGACCTTTCTCGAAGCATGCCGCGCCTTCGAGGCGAATGGCGGACTGCCCTGCAACGTCACCTTTCTGTTCGAGGGCGAAGAGGAGACCGGTTCGCCTTCGCTCCCCGGCTTCCTCTCCGCGAACAGGGACGAACTCTCGGCCGCCGATCTCGCGCTCGTCTGCGACACCAGCATGTGGAACGCGTCGACGCCGGCGATCACGGTGATGCTGCGCGGACTGGCGCTGGAAGAGGTGATCATCAAAGGGCCGAGCCGCGATCTCCATTCCGGCATGTTCGGCGGGCCGGTGCTGAACCCGATTCATGTGCTGGCGAAAATCATCGCCGATCTGCACGATGCGGAAGGCAAGGTGACGCTGCCGGGCTTTTACGCCGGCGTGCCGGAAATTCCCGAAGACATCGCGGAGCAATGGCGCGCCATCGACTTTGACGAGGCTCAGTGGCTTTCCGACATCGGCCTGACGCGCGTCGGCGGCGAAGCGGGGCGCGGAATCATGGAGCAAATCTGGGCGCGCCCGACCTGCGACGTGAATGGAATCATCGGCGGCTATACCGGAGCCGGTTCGAAGACCGTGTTGCCGGCGCAGGCGTCGGCGAAATTTTCGTTTCGCCTCGTCGGCAAGCAGGACGCCAAAGCAATTCTCGAAAGCTTCCGCGGCTTCGTGCGCGAGCGCCTGCCGACCGACGCAAGCGCCGAATTCCTGTCGCATGGCGCGTCGAACGCGTTGCAGCTTCCCTTCGGCTCGGAGGCGCTCAACCGCGCGCGCCGCGCGCTCGCCGAAGAATGGGGCAAGGAAGCGGTGCTCGCCGGCTGCGGCGGCTCGATCCCGATCGTCGGCAGTTTCAAGCGCGATCTCAATATGGATTCGCTGATGATCGGCTTCGCCCATGACGACGACCGCATTCATTCGCCGAATGAGAAATATTCCTACACGTCGTTCCACAAGGGAACGCGCTCCTGGGCGCGCGTGCTTGCGGCGCTCGCGGCGGCGTGAAGCGATCAGCTACGGCGACGCTCTTGACTCGCGACGCGATCGGCCTTCTATTTTGCGGCAGACGGTTCCTAACGGGATCAAAATGGGAATGCGGTGAGCGCGCTACTTTGCGCGCAATTCCGCGGCTGCCCCCGCAACTGTAAGCGGCGAGCCGAAGACCACTAAGCCACTGGGGCCATAAGGCTCTGGGAAGGCGGTCCAAGGCGACAACCCGCGAGCCAGGAGACCTGCCGTCGCTTCGTGGTCACGCGCGAAAGCGTCGGGCGGGGTGCACCGATGCGGCCGATGCCCTTCGCCTTCTCGGCGTGCGGGCAAAGACCTTCGCAGTGACGGCCCACGTCTGCTGCGAGTCGATACACATGAAATCCCAATTCCTGAAAGGCGGCGTTTGCGTCGCCGTGCGGCGCAATTCGCCCATCCTGGTCCTTTCCACGGCCCTTTCGTCCTCCGCTTTCGCCCAAAACGCGCTTCCGGTGATTGAAATCGGCAGGCCGACGCCAAGCGTCATCCATGGCGGTTCGGAAGGCCCCGTCGCGGCGGCCGTCGGCAACAACGGAACCGAAATCGGAGCCGGAAACAACGGCCAGCTTTGCGCCGAAGACGTCTGCAACGATCCGACCTCATATGCCGCGCCGATCGAATCGCTGGGAACCAAAGTCAACGCGCCGGTCATGGATACGCCGGTCACGACGCGGACCGTCACGCGTCAGATGCTCGAAGACCAGCAGGCCATCACGATCGACCAGGCGCTGACGAATGTCAGCGGCGTCGCCTTCTCGGGCGGCGGCGACGCGGCTCTGGGCAATTCCTTCCGACAGATCATTCTTCGGGGATTTCCAACCCAGAATTATTTTCGCGACGGTTTCAGGGTCGACAGCTTCGGCCTCAACTTCACCGGCGCCAGCAATCTCGAAATGGCCAATGTCGAGAGCGTCGAAGTTCTGAAAGGCCCCGCTGCCATTCTTTACGGCGCGGTGGAGCCCGGCGGCATCGTCAACATCAACACGAAGCAGCCGCTGGAGAAGCGCGCGTTTTCGCTGCAGCAGCAGATCGGCAGTTACGCCTCCTATCGCACGACGCTCGACGCCACGGGGCCCGTGACGCAGAACAAGGACCTGCTCTATCGCTTCATCATGTCCTATGAGAACGACGGGTCGTTCCGCGCATTCGGCTACAATCGAAATTTGATGATCAACCCGGTCGTGAAATGGCATATCGACGCCAACACCTGGGTTAGAGCGTCCACGCAGTTCCAGCAGAACAGTCTCAATCAGGACTGGTATTTCGTGCCTTATTTCGGGATGTTCAACCCCCTCTGGCTTGGACGCAGTTTCAACTGGGGACCGAATTCACCCTATAATCAGCAGCAAAATTTCACCGAGTTCACGTGGCATCACGACTTCGACAAGGACTGGTCGATTCAGCAAACCGCCTTCATGCAATTGTTGCGCAGCAATTGGCAAAACGCCGGCGGATTCGGCTTTATCAGCGACTGCATAACGCCCGGAAGCACGTCCTGCTTCTCCTTCCCGTCGCCCAACAATGTCACGCTGAACTGGGGCGCGTTTCCGTCGGACAACAGGCAGGCGGAATATGCGACGACGGTCAATCTCGTCGGGCATTTCAACACCAGCGAGCAGCTCCGTCACACGCTGCTCGCCGGCGCGGACTATTACCGCTACAATTTCAGAGGCCAGAACTTGAATGCGGCGAACTACAGTTCGACGCTCCTTCTCGGCGCGCCTCAGCCGCCGACGCCCATCTCCGGTCTTTATAACTTCGCCGCGACCGAGCAATACGCCGACAATCTGGGCATATATCTGCAGGACCAGATCAAGCTGCCTTACGGCGTCACCGTGCTCGGCGGCGCGCGCTATCAATATATCGACAGCCGAACAGGCGCCACGGACAATTCGAAGTTCTGCGGCCCGTTCTCCGAGAATGCGTTC
>Ga0194126_10001542_pt1 | contig 38584 bp, 37 predicted proteins | sample TA2KigC150mmetaG_FD_148641 | JGI IMG/M metagenome (GOLD analysis project Ga0194126, IMG submission 148641) | Freshwater microbial communities from Lake Tanganyika, Tanzania - TA2015035 Kigoma Deep Cast 150m | ecosystem: Environmental > Aquatic > Freshwater > Lake | place: Tanzania: Lake... | reverse complement strand
TTGGCTCAAACGTTCTGTAGCCACCGCCATTCACGCTTTGCCTGCGTTTCGAGCTACTTTATCGAATCTCCGTCTCAAACCGGTTAGCATTCAGCAACCTTCTGTTGCCATTGTGTAAGGTAATCAGTTCTCATGGTTTACTCCTTAAAGTTCCGGTCAAAAAAGACATTGTGAACCGTCTCACCGTCTTCAAGCAGGATAATCCGTAAAAGATGAATGCGCGGTCAGGACGTTGGCGAGTGTAGAGAAAATATTGTGTTGTTTTCATATCAAATCAAACTCAATTATGGCAGACCTCCGAGTTCTCAAAGAACTCGGAGGTCTGGTAAGGTCAGGCTACGCTGTCTCTGCCAAGCCCATAGCTTGAAGCATTTCTTCGTTGCTTGTGAATTTGAATTCCTCAAGTCCGCTTTTCTTTGCCTCTTCCACTTCGATTGCTTCAAGCCGTTTGATGTCATCTTTCGTGATGATCGGTTTGTTGAGTTCCTTCATCTTTGCAGCAAGCGCTTCTGAATTTACATTGGCAGGTGGTTTGGTCTGCAAATATTGCCAGACGGCTTTTGCTGCGCTGATTCCATCTTTTCGAGCATACCCGACCAAGCCCTCGCTGGCTTTGCGGGACCAGCCGCCGACGAACACACCTTCCACGGCAGATTCGAAAGACAGGCCATCTATGGGGAAGCGCGGATTTTTATTTTTGACAAACTCATTCCATTCAGCAGGCAGGCCGAAGGATTCATCCACTTTATCGCCAATGGCGAAGATGACCGTGTCCACATCCAATCTGCGTTTTACACCCGTGCCTTTGGCGCTGGTCTTGCCATCTTTTTCGATCAGGATATTGTCCTCCACTTCCAATTGGGTCAGCACGCCGTTCTCACCGTACATGGCGGTGGGGGAGGCGAGGAAATCAAAATGAAATTTTACATTCGATGTCTTTGGGTCTGCTTTCGCGAGAGAATCGAATATTTTATGGCGGCCAATTTCCAGGTCCTGGTGGATCGCATCCAGGGCCGGGCGGACGCGTTCCATTTCCCTTTCAAATTCCCCAAGGTCGAGATAGCCAATTAGGTGTTTCATCTCATCTTTGCTGAAATTTACTTCGGCGGGGCCGCGTCTCACAACAGCGGTTACTTCCTCCGCCTTTTGCACATCGATGAGATGACGGGCAATATCCACCATCACATTCCCCGCGCCAATGATGGCGCAGCGTTTTCCAAAGCGGAATTTTTTCTGGCTGAATGGAGGCAGTTTATTATAAAAATAAACCACATCTTTGGCGTGATATACGCCTTCCAGTTCCTCGCCCGGCAAGCCGAGAGATTTCGTTCCCTGCGCGCCAGCCGTAACCAGCACAGCATCGAAACCGAGCCCGGGAATTTCATCCAGCGTCAGGTCGCCGTTTGTGCCAACATATATATTTCCAAAATAATCAATGTTTGCAAGGTCAAGTGTTTGGCGGAACTGTTTGCGCAGCCCCTCTTTCATTGTATGTTTTTCAGGATAGATGCCGTATTCTGCAAGTCCACCGGGCTTAATATCCCGATTAAAAATCGCCACGCGCACACCCTGGGTTGCAAGTTCGCGTGCCCCAAACAGACCTGCCGGCCCTGCGCCGATGACGGCCACGTAATATTGATATTCCATGATTCAAAATCCTCCTCGATTTGTGTCAAAAGCAGTCTCATTATATTTGAAAATACTATCTATCACAAGCCAATATTTTCAAGGCAAGTGCATCCTATTTTCTATGTATGTTAATATTTATGCTAAGATTAGGCATCGTTTCACATTGGGAGACACTTTGACCGGCGAACCCAAAGGCGATCCGGCCGAAAAAATAACAAAATTTTTGGAGATGAATGGCAAATCCTATCACACAAGCCACCCTGAAAAACGGCATGCAGGTCATGCTCAAAGAGATTCATACTGCGCCCATCATTTCCTCGTGGCTCTGGTATCGTGTTGGTTCACGCGATGAATCGACCGGCAAAACAGGCCTCTCACACTGGACCGAACACATGCAGTTCAAAGGGACGAAAAAATTTCCAGCGAACATGCTGGATAAAGCCATTTCACGCGAAGGTGGGCGCTGGAACGCGTCCACCTCCCATGATTCAACCCGTTATTATGAAACCATGCCCGCCGATAAAATTGACCTTGCCCTGCGCCTCGAAGCAGACCGCATGCGGAACAGCATCTTTAATGAAAAAGAAGTTGCCTCCGAACGCTCGGTCATCATCTCTGAGCGGGAGGGGAGTGAGAACGAGCCGATATTCAGGCTGGGGGAGGCGGTTCAACAGTACGCCTTTCGTGTGCATTCATATCACCATGAGATCATCGGTGACATGGCCGACTTGCGAACCATCACCCGTGATGACCTGTACACACATTATCGCAGGTATTATGTCCCCAATAACGCGGTGCTCGCCATTGCCGGTGATTTTGAAACGGGATCCATGTTGAAGCGCGTTAAGGAATTATTCGAGCGTATTCCCAAAGGAGCAGCCCCGCCTCGGCTTGCGCGCCCGGAGCCGGAACAAAAAGGGGAATTGCGGTTTTCCCTGGAAGGCCCGGGTGAAACCTGCTTTGTCCAACTGGCTTATCATTTCCCAAATGCAACAGACCCGGACTACCTCCCTCTGCAGGTTTTGGATAGTCTGCTTAATGGCGCAAGCGGATTATCCAATAAAACGTCGCGCCTTTACCGCGCCCTGATAGATAAAGGTTATGCTGTGGATGCCTCCGGCTGGTCTGATGCCTCGATAGACCCCGGCCTTTACCGCATCACGATCACCACTCATCCCAAACGCAAACCTGAAGAAGCCATCGCGGTATTGGACGCGGAAATCAAAAAGCTGCAGGATGAGCTGGTTAACAATGATGAAATCAAGCGCGCCGTCAAACAGGCGCGCGCCGTCTTCGCTTATGGAAGCGAGGATATCACCCACCAGGCATTTTGGATGGGTTACACAGCCATGTTTTCAACCTATGATTGGTTTACTACTTATTTGAATAAGCTCGCCAGGGTCACTCCGCAGGATGTACAGCGCGTGGCGCGCAAATATTTTCAACCCAAAAACCGGGTTATTGGCATATATATCCCGAAGGGCAAGGGTGGCTAAATGACAAAACCTTTTACAAAGCCATCCTTGCCGGGTCCAGGTGATATTTATCAGGCTGTTCTTTCGAATGGCCTCTGTGTTCTTGTGCGTTCCAATTTCAACAGTCCATCCATCAGCATGGGCGGTTATCTTCCTGCCGGGGCGATCTTCGAAAGCGATAAGAAATTGGGGCTTGCGGATTTTGTCGCATCCTCATTGATGCGCGGTACGCAAATGCGAAGTTTCGACTCGATCTACAATGAGCTTGAATCGGCCGGCGCCAGCCTGGGTTTTGATTCAGGAGTGCACAACACAAGTTTTGGCGGACGCTCGCTCGTTGAAGACCTTCCGCTTTTGCTCAAATTACTTTCCGAATCATTGCAAACGCCAACTTTTCCAAAAGGCGAGATCGAAAGATTACGCGCCCAATTACTCACCGGTCTTGCGATCCGTGCGCAGGATACCGCCGAGCTGGCGGATATGGCTTTTGATCAAATGTTATTTGACGGGCATCCATACGCCAGACCGAGTGACGGGTTTCCGCAAACGATCCAGTCCATTACGCGCAAGGATATGCAGGAATTTCATCGCCTCCATTTTGGACCGAGGGGCATGGTCATTGCCATTGTAGGAGCGGTCCACCCCCGGAAAATTGTCGAAGAGGTGGAACGAGTCCTGGGTGGCTGGCAGGTTCCAGGTCAGCAGGAAGCGTACGCTCTTCCTCCGCACAGGCCGATTAAGAAAACGATCAAGCGTCATCATACGCTTGCAGGCAAGTCCCAATCTGACCTTGTGATCGGCATGGTGGGACCGCGGCGCAAAGATCCTGAATATATGTCCGCCTCGATCGGAAATTCGGTGTTGGGGCAGTTTGGTATGATGGGGCGCATTGGCGATGTGGTGCGTGAAAAATCAGGGCTGGCTTATTATGCTTATTCCTCGTTGAATTCCGGGACGGGCCCCGGCACCTGGGAAGTAAATGCGGGGGTAAACCCGGCGAACTTAAAGAAGGCGATTGATTTGATCGAGCGAGAGCTGCGCCGCTTTGTAAAACATGGCGTCACGAAGCAGGAACTGGCCGACAGCCAGGCGAATTACATTGGACGCCTGCCGCTATCCTTGGAATCAAACAGCGGCGTTGTGAGCGCCATCTTAAACATTTATCGCTACGACCTCGGATTGGATTACTATTTGAAATACGCGGACCTGGTACGCGCTGTAAAGCGCGCGGATGTATTGGAAACTGCGCGCAAATACATTGACCCGCAGCGGCTTGTGATATCAACGGCGGGACCCTAAGTGCGTGATCGGTAATTGGTAATTTTTGATAATGATTCTGCGAACAGGCGTTGACTTAATTGAGATTGACCGAATCCGTGAAGCGTTCGAGCGTCATGGGGAGCGTTTTGTTGCGCGTGTTTTTACAGAAGCGGAACAGCGTGATTGCGGCGGACGAGTTTCCTCGCTTGCGGCAAGGTTTGCGGCCAAGGAAGCGGCCGCGAAAGCATTGGGCTGTGGCATCGGGATTGTCAGTTGGCTGGAAATTGAAATCAGATCAGGCGAAAATCAAGCGCCATATTTGACCTTGTATGGGGAGGGGGAAAGGCTTGCGAATCAATTGGGGTTGTCGAACTGGTCGGTTAGTTTGAGTCATACGGATGGCCAGGCGCTGGCTTTTGTGGTGGCGACGGGCGAATAAATTGCCATCCATATTTAAAAATGGGAAGCGAGGCGTCTATGAAAAAACCTTTTCCTTCTTCAATTATTTTCTCCATTTTAGTGATCACCGCCTGCTCTGCGCAGCAATCATCCGAGGTGACTGTCACACGCTCCGCACAAGTGACCGTCACTTCCTCACCTCCTACGGCGACCCCCATCCCCACGCCGACCCTGCACCCGCAGTTCGTTGAGCTGCAATCCCAAATCGCCGCAGGCGGGGAGACTTACACCCTAAACGCCGATGGTCAAATCGAAAGGCAGACCCCCGAGGGAATGACTATCATTCCTGACATCCAAGCCTTGCCTGACGGCACAATGACCTTTACCCACAATGGGCAGGAGTTTACTGTAAACCCAGAAACGCTTGAAATAAACGGTCAAACCATAACATTCAAGGATACAGAAGATAAGATTTGGGTTTTTGACGGTAAAACACTAACTCGAGAGAAGATCATTACAGAACTCCCTATTGAAAAAGACCCATATAAATTTAGAAATTGTGTAATCGAACTAAATGCAGACGGTGATGCGCAGCCAGTAATTGAGTATGTAAAGAGCCTTAAAAAATATCATGGAGCGGATAGATATTATGACCCGTCAAAACTGATGTTCAACAAATTAATAAATTATGGAACTGAAATTTTTTATGACATAGCCGCCCCAAATTACGACGACCCCGCCTCAAGACCATTTGAAAGAGGAGTGTACTGCTCAATTAAATTTACAACCCCTGAAGGCAAGGTTATTGATTACTTTACTTCATTTGTGCAATATTACCAACCAGGGTTAACGCCTGATAAATATCCATGGTTGGTTTTTGTGGCTCGTTTAGCGCTAGGGGCAGATGATTTTAATGTGAATGCGTATACACAAGATATGTATTTTCCTGTTATTGTTGATAGTGCAGTAAGTCAATCAGGATTTGATGGCAATGACCCACTTACCGAAGCCTTGACATTTTCAAAATTTAACGACATGGATTACAGGTTCAAAGCTGCAACTGAGGGCGACATGACAAGGCTTGACGGGGAATTGGGTATCATATTGGAAACAAAAATCAGAAGAACCGACGCAGATACGTACAAATAACGGGCAATTGACTTTACCGCCTTACTTTGATGTAATTAAAATGTGAGACTTTTACTAAAGATACTGCTATCAATTATCCTTATTTTATTTTTACTGTTTGGCTTCATTCTTTATTTTACAAATTTTAGGCAATATCTATATATCAAAAAATCAATCAATACTTTACAAGCAAATAAAAAGTCCTTGGCACTGGCTGAGTTTTATTCACAAGGGAAAACCCAAAATTTTCATTCAGGAACTTTTGCGTCAACTAATAAATTAGGTGGTAGCGGAATTTTTTTATGGACCGATAATGTTATTAAATATTATAAAACAGATAGTAACACCGTTTTCTCTTTTTATAATGTCTGCAAAATATATAAAGAGGCGAAAGATAATAGTGGGACATTTTCGGTAAATGAGACCAGCCGCACAGTTACAAGCGATATTGCATCTTGGTCGAAAATGGTTACAGCTGGAGATTTTACCCAAGTAATTTTTGCCAAAGATGACGAAAAGGCAGCGCGAGAAGTGATAGCATATGACGTTCCTTTGTTTATTGATTTTAATATTAAAGAATTATGTCCAAATTAATATACAAAATATTTATTTTAGTGGCTGTATGTTTAACTTTGGTTTTTGTTTCAGCCAGTATTGTAAAAGCTCAACAATGTCAATGTGCTGATTGGCAATGTGATTTTTATACGGATCAATTTGGGAACACTTCACAGACTTGCTATTGTACAAATCCAGCAGGAGGTAATGGGGGTTGGTGTGGTCTTGGCTGTGCAGCTGGATATTATGTTTGTAATAACGGTTGCTGTCCTGTTGGCAGTGGGGGTGGGGGAGGGGTGAGACGGGGAGAGTGTAATGGCAGGGCAGTTGATTGTGCACCCGGATATATAAGAACTGACACAGTCCTAAATGTAGAATGTAAAAGTGATTATGGAGGAGTGGGAGCATGGTGTGGTCAGCCGGGTACAGCCCAAGCAGTAACCGGATGTTGCAGTACGATGATACCGGATAGAGAATATGGTGGTGAGATTTGCAGGTATGGTGATGATCGGATTACTACTTATGCCTGCGCGCCGACCTGTGATGCCAATGCCTGGGGGGCTTGGAGCGCTTGCAGTGCAAGTTGCGGAGGAGGGATACAAACAAGGACAAATGCTTGTGGAAATGTACAAGGTCAAGTTTGTAACACCCAATCCTGTCAAGGTCCATGGTGGCAGGTAAAAGACGGGGATATTACAACAAATGGAGATATTATATCCAGAATGCCGTCAACTGATTATCTGGATACTGTTGGAAGCGGAGGATTTCCCGGAGTGCCTGTCTATGGAGGCTCAATAGGTATAGCTCCCGGAACCATATCGCAAAAACTTTGGAATGCAAATACTACAACAACCCTAAGTAGGATATTTAATTATGATTATTTTGAAAATTTAATACCTGAAGATATTGTTTTTAACGATATAAATAAATTAGCAAACGGGTCAGGCGTAACCGCTGATGCCAATGGATATGAATGGTATAAAATAACAGGCAACTTGAATACTGTGGGAAACATTAATTTCGGATCAAGAAAAGTAATATTGTTTATTACGGGAAACTTAAATATCGCAGGAAATATAAACTTAACAGATGGAGTTGGTTTTTTTGCAAGCTTTGTAAGCGGAAATATAAACGTAGCGGGAACGGCTGGAGTAGCGGAGGAGTCGCGGTCTCACTGAACGGAGGCGCGGGGAACGCGATCGGCAGATCTGGGATTGGACGTATCAGGTCAATTGTCTGAATAAGTAGATTTTACAACGGCGACTTCGCAGCCATGCCAGCATTGCGCGGATATTTCGGCGGCGTGGCAGCGACTTTATCCACCAGTACAAGGTAGCGGTCATCGGCAACGCCGGGCAAGTTGACGGGGATCAATTGTTTCAATTTTCCACCTAATAATTTCATCGCTTTCTCAGCGGACTGTGCTTCGGCGGGTCCGCTTTCGCCTTTTGGAGCAAGCATGGTTCCGCCAATTTTCACAAGCGGCAGAAGGTATTCACTGAGGATATTCAGATTTGCAACGGCGCGCGCCACGGCATAATCATAGGTTTCACGATGGGCAGGGTTTTGTCCCACTCCCTCAACGCGGGTGTGGATGACCTCCACGTCTTCCAGTCCCAGCTTGCTGACAATGTGCTGGCAGAACATGGCTTTCTTGCCGACCGATTCCACCAGGGTAACGTGCATGTTGGGGTAAATTATTTTCAGGGGCAGGCCCGGGAAACCGGCGCCAGTCCCAACGTCCACGAGGCGAAGCGGGGGATTGGCTTTCCATGCCAGCACGCAGGAATATGAATCCAGAAAATGTTTGGTGCGGATCGATTCCACATCCCGAATGGCGGTCAGGTTGAATTTTTGATTCCAATCAAGTAATTCGCGCTCGTAGGTGATGAGGGCCATCACCTGCCGCGCCGTGAGATGGACATTGAAGAGCATGCGTGCGTCATTGATTAATGAATCCATGCAGGGGGATTATAAAGCAAATGCGTCCCATGTCATTGCGAGGAGCGCCCTTGATCTTTGCGACGAAGCAATCTCTGACACGGTGATGAAGATTGCTTCGCCGCCAAAGTACAAGAACGGCGGCTCGCAATGACATAATACAAAGAGGACGGCGTCACCACCGTCCTCGCTTTTTACCAATTACCAATTACTTCTTCGCTTCTTCCTCAACCTTCGCCTCCACCTTCTTCTTGCCGCCGTGCATTTTTCGGAGGAGTGCGCGTATGCCAATGAAGGCGAGATACAACGGGATGCCGATAATGATCCAAACTGGCAGGATATAGATCACAAAGCGGATAACGAACTCAGTGAAGCCTTTAAGGAAGTCAATCAGATCCTGTACTGCTTCGAGCGCTATCCCTTTGGGCTCCCATTTACCAATCACAAGAGGCTGAATGGTCTCTTCAGCGATAAGCCGTACACTGATGGCAGAGAGCGAAGCGGCTTCATCGTAATACTTGATCTGGCCTTTTACCAGCTCGATCTGTTCGCGATAGTAAACCAATTGATTGAAAACATTGATTACATCCTCGGTTTTAGTGGCTTGTTTCAGGATCTCATCCAACTGCGCTTCAGCGGCTTCCAGATTCTTCAAACGTGATTTTAGGTCCACGTATTCAGAGGTGACATCCTGTCCGGATATTGATTCACTCTGGACTTCGACCACGTCTTTTTTGATCTGATCCATGGCTTCTTCCAATTTTTCGGAAGGCACGCGGATCAGGACCTGCGCTTCGGGAACTTCAACATAGTCGCTTGTGTAACTCTGATACAAATTGGATGAGACGACAAATCCACCCATTTGTTCGGACATGATCTGGATGTTCTTCATGCGTCTTTCCACATCTGAGACCACAATGGCAAGGTCGGCATTTTTGATGACGATGCGTTCGATCGCTGCGGCAGGCAGGCCGGAACCGCTGTTCGTCGTGGCCCTATCGGCGGCCATCCCCGCTTCCGGCGCCATGGCGGGTTGTTCCATCATCGCAGGCACTTCGGACGCCTCATAAGCGGGTGTCTGTGAACGCGCCCCCCAGCCGCAGGCGGCAAGGATCAATGAGGCAATAATGATGAAGCTAAATGGCAGTATCTTTTTCATGATTTCTTCTCCTTTTTACCTTTGGTGATTTCTCTACCCAAAAGACGAACATCACAGGGAAATAGTTCCATATTCATCCTTCATCCTTTCCTGCTACCATCCCTCAGCGATGCGGACAGCGTGCTTTTCGGGCAAACCTGCGGCTCGAATACGTTGCTGTACTTCGGTGATGTTATAGCTCACACGCCGCGGAGTCCATGTGCGGGCTGTGGTGTCGTAGATGGCATAGGCGGCGCGCGGGTCACGGTCACGCGGCTGACCGATGGAGCCTGGGTTCAGGATCAGCTTTCGGTGCAGTTTGATCGGCACATCTGGCTTGACCTTTTCAAGACTCACGCGGTCTTGTTCCTCATCCAAGGCAAACATGCACTGGATGTGCGAATGACCGACGAAACACCAAGAGGTATCAAAATGCTCGAAGTTGAGACGCGCCGTAAGCGAATTCAAAATATATTCCCATAACGGATTGCGCGGACTTCCATGCACCAGGGTCGCTTCGCCAAGCACGGCTGTTTTGGATGGAAGGGTGCGCATATATTCCTTGTTGCTGGCGGATAAAACTTTTTCGTGAATTTCCAGAGAACGCCTGGCTCCGCCATTAAATGTTTCAAGCGGCATCTGTCCGATGACTGCCACATCATGATTGCCAAGCAGACAGGTGAGATTATTGATCTCACGCATTTTTTCAACCACGGCATTGGGGTCGGGTCCATACCCAACCAGGTCGCCCAAACACCAGGTTTCATCCACTTCACCTGCATCCTTTAATGCGGCTTCAAGCGCGGCGTAATTCGCGTGAATATCCGAGATGACCAGAACGCGCATAATTACTCCAACAACTTCGCTGTGTGTTCGATGATTCTTTCAGCTGCTTCCGCCTTGCTCATCAACGGCAAAATTTCCTTCGTTCCATTTGCGAATAACAAGGTAATGCGATTTGTTTCAACGGCAAACCCTGAGTCATTCGCTGTGATGTCGTTGGCGGCAATCATGTCCAGACCTTTGGATTGTAATTTTTCGGAGGCATTTTTGAGTAAATCTTGACTCTCTGCGGCAAAACCGATTACGACTTGAAAACGCTTCCTTCCCACGGGTGGGCCTGAGCCTGCTCCGAGCGGAGACGAGGAGACGGTTTTAAGAATATCAGGCGCCGCTTCGAGTTCGATCTGCGGAATGCCATCCCGCTTTTTCATTTTTTCCCTCGACACCTGCTTCGGGCGGAAGTCCGCTGCTGCGGCCGCCATGATGAGCGCGTCAGCAGATTCGTTCATCAAGGCCTCCAGCATTTCCTGCACGCTTTTCACACTGATAACGCGCGCGCCCACAGGCGGAGTCAATGCTGTCGGTGTGGTGATCAGGCAGACCTCCGCGCCTGAATCGAGAGCGGCTTGAGCGAGCGCATAACCCTGCCGGCCAGTTGAATGATTTGTAATGATGCGCACAGGGTCAAGCGCTTCCTGAGTCCCGCCGGCTGTGACAATAATTTTTCTGCCGGCCAGTTTTCCATGTTTGCCAAGCGCAATGCGGATATGCCCCAGGACTTCCATGGGTTCAAGCATGCGTCCTTTGCCGGAAAGACCGGAAGCGAGGTGTCCCTCCGCGGGACCAGCAACCAGCACTCCCCGCGATTTGAGCGTTGCGAGATTCTTCTGCGTGGCGGGGTGATCGAACATTCCGCCATCCATTGCGGGCGCGATCAAAATCGGACAAGTCGCCGCTAATGCAGTGACGGTTAGTAGATTATCTGCAATGCCATGCGCTAGTTTTGCCATTGTATCTGCGGTGCAGGGCGCGATCACAAGCAAATCGGCGGTTTTGCCGAAGCTGACATGTAATATATGCGCTTCATTTCCCCACAGGTCATTATCTGTAAACGCGCGGCGGCCAGTGACGGATTGATAGGAAAGCCCTGTGACGAATTTTAGTCCCGCGCCTGTCAAAATCACATCCACCTGTGCGCCAGCCTGGGCTAATTTGGAGGCCAGGTCTACAGCTTTGTAGGCCGCAATAGACCCTGTCACGCCAAGTAAAATGTGCTTTTCTGATAGGATGGACATATAATGATTATACTTCCAACTGCATTATTATGAAGCAAGGCGGACGCTTATCTACTTGTTTCCCCGCCTCCCTGCGACTATAATTCCATTAATGAAACACGTACTCATTCTCTTTCTTCTTTCTTCTTTTGTCATCACTTCATGCGGCTCATCCAGTAATTCATCCGCTTCGGTTTCCCCCTCAAAGTATATCGAAAACAAAGGCTCTGACACCATCGTCAACCTGGCCCTGGCCTGGGCGGAGAAATATCAAAGCGGACATCCGGGTTTTCGTATATCAGTAACGGGCGGAGGATCAGGCACAGGAATGGCCGCGCTGATCAATAACACCGTGGATATTGTAAATGCCTCACGCAGGATCAAGCAGGAGGAGATCGATGAAGCGAAGAAAAATGGGGTCGAACCTGTCGAGTTCATTGTTGCCCGCGATGCGATCGCGGTGATCGTCAATCCTAAAAATCCTGTCAATGAATTAACGCTTCAACAGTTATCAGATATTTACAGCGGCAAGTATACGAACTGGCTGGAGGTGGGTGGAGAAGACCGCCCGATCGTGCGCTTATCGCGCGAAACAAATTCAGGCACCCATGTTTATTTTTTGGAAACCGTTTTAAGATTGGGGAATAAAGAGGATAAAACCTTATTTTCAACCGACACATTGTTGCTTCCCTCATCCGAAGGCATTATTTCAGAAGTCCGTCAAAACCCAAATGCGCTTGGTTATGACGGACTGGGTTATGTGCCGGACGATTTGAAAACGATCGCAATTGCAAAAGAGGAAGGCGGCGCGTTTGTGCTCCCGTCCATTTCAACCGTGAACGATAAAACCTATCCCATCGCCCGCGACCTGTACATGTACACCAATGGCGAGCCAACGGGCGTCGTCAGGGAATATCTTGATTGGATCCTCTCCGCCGAAGCGCAGCAGATCGTGGCTGAGTTGGGCTTTGTGCCTGTGAAGTAAGGGCACAGCGCCGCTGTGCCCTTACAGGAGACTTATGGAAAAATCTTTATCATGGCGTGAATTCATTATCACCAGATTGATTCAATCTTCTGGTTACTCTGCCGTCATTTTTGTATTACTTATCTTTTTCTTCCTTCTGCGCGAAGGCTTGCCCACCCTCAGCGAGGTAGACGCATCATCACTACTCAGTGTCCGTTGGTATCCCATCGAGGATTATTTTGGGATTTTGCCGCTCATCAGCGGCTCGCTCATGGTCACCCTCGGCGCGGCGCTGATCGCAGTCCCGTTCGGGATCGGCACAGCCGTTTACATTTCCGAGATCGCACCGCGTTGGATGCGTGAAATCTTAAAGCCGCTGGTGGAATTGCTTGGCGGACTTCCCTCCGTTGTGTTGGGATTTCTTGGCATCCTCGTCGTCTCACCATTTTTGCGCATCTTTCTGGACCTGCCAACCGGTCTGACAGCCTTTACGGGATCCCTGCTTCTGGGAGGGATCGCAGTTCCAACGATCGTGTCGGTGGCAGAAGATGCACTGGATTCAGTCCCTCGCGCATATCGCGAAGGCGCGTGGGCTTTGGGCGCAACGCGTTGGCAGACCATCTGGCGCGTGACTCTTCCCGCCGCACGTTCTGGGGTGTTGACAGCCGTCATGCTCGGCGTTGGGCGCGCCATCGGCGAAACTATGACTGTGATGATGGTCACTGGCAACGCGCCTGTGCTTGCGCTTAAACTTGGCAGTCTCTTCTCCCCCGTCCGTACCATGACCGCCACAATCGCCGCAGAGATGGGCGAAGTTGCAAATGGAAGCACACATTACCATGTCCTATTCCTGATCGGCATCGTCCTCTTTGTAATTTCATTGATCGTGAATATCATCGCCTCTTCTGTTGTTTTCCGCGCAAGGAAGAGAGCGGAACGAATTCTTTCCTAAAATAATCTGTTGGTCGAGTAGCCCCGCATGGTTTTTGCGGGGCGTATCAAGACCAACAAATTACATGCAAATAGAAAACAACTTGAAACGCGGTGGTCTCGATATGCCCTCAAAGAGCATTCGGGCTACTCGACCACCAGATGACTTATAAAAACCATGAAATACTTCTTCGCTCAAAACCGTCACACCATCCAACGACTTGGCTTCGCCGCGATCACATTAATAGCGGTTGTTACTGTCCTTCCCATCATCGGAACGGTGGTCTTCATTCTCATTAAGGGCAGCTCCGCCATCTCGTGGAATTTTCTTTCAGGTTTTCCGCATGACGGAATGCGCGCAGGCGGCATCCTGCCAGCCGTCATTGGCACGTTGTATCTCACAATTGGCACAGCCATCTTCTCCGTCCCTTTGGGAATTGCCGCCGCCATTTATCTGGCTGAATACGCCAAAGACAACCAGTGGACTCGTCTCATTCGTCTAGCGATCATTAACCTTGCCGGTATTCCTTCTGTGGTCTATGGCTTATTCGGCTTGGGCTTGTTTGTCTTGTTCCTGCAATTTGGCACATCCATTCTTGCCGCGTCTCTCACGCTTTCGATCATGACCCTGCCTGTCATCATCAGCACAGCGGAAGAAGCGCTGCGTTCCGTACCGCAAGCCTTCCGCACTGTGAGTATTTCCCTCGGTGCCACCCGCTGGCAGACCATCCGCCGTATTGTATTGAAGGAGGCGCTTCCTGGAATTTTAACGGGCGTGATCCTCGGTTTGGAACGCGCGGCCGGCGAGACCGCTCCCATTTTGTTCACAGGCGCGGCGTTCTTCCTGCCACGATTGCCCAACTCTCCCTTTGATGCAACCATGGCATTGCCCTATCACCTCTTTGTCATTTCCACGCAGGTGCCTGAGATGCCGATCCAAATCCAATACGGCACGGCGCTTGTATTGCTTGTCTTTGTATTAACCATGAATGTTATAGCTACCGTGATTCGTTCGCGGGCGAGAGCGAGAAGACAATGGTGATGTTGTATACCTCTGGTGGTCGAGTAGGCGGCGGTGCTTTTCCGCCGCCGTATCGAGACCACCTATTTCAAGAATAATTTCTCTAACATGGTGGTCTCGATACGAGCGAGAAGTACACTCGCTCTACTCGACCACCGAGTACCTATAAAATGAACAAAATAACCATTGAATCCCTCTCCCTCCAATACTCCGACGGCACCGAATCATTACGTGACGTCAGCATGGGAATCCATCAGAACGCTGTGACAGTTTTATTTGGTCCAGCGGGAGGCGGTAAATCCACCCTGCTGCGCTGTCTCAATCGTTTGAATGACCTGACGGAGGTGAAAGCCAGTTCAGGTCAGATCCTGATTGACGGAGAAAATATCCTCGACCCAAAAGTGGACGTGATCGCGTTGCGCCGTAAAGTAGGCATGGTCTTTGCGCGCCCGGTCCCATTGCCGATGAGCATTCGCGAAAATATTATTTACGGTTTGGAACTCGCAGGTGAGAAACGCAAATCAAAATTAGATGAAGCCGTTGAACGAAGTTTAAAACTCTCGGCAGTTTGGGATGAAGTAAAGGATAGGTTGAATGACCCCGCGATTGCACTTTCAGGCGGACAACAACAGCGTCTATGCCTTGCACGTGTGATCGCTTTACAGCCAGAAATAATTTTGCTGGATGAACCCACCTCCGGCCTGGACCCGATCTCAACCGGCAAAGTGGAAGCCGCCCTGCTTGAGTTGAAAAAAGAATATACCATTATCCTTGTGCCGCATTCCATCCAACAAGCCGCACGCACAGCCGATTACGCCGCTTTCTTTTTAACAGGTGAACTCATTGAATATGGCGAAGGAAAATCTCTCTTCACCATACCGAAGCAAAAAAAGACCGAAGATTACATCATGGGCAGATTTGGATAAGAAAAAGGACTGCCGATTGTGGCAGTCCTTTTTTCTTTCATCTTTCCTCTTTCTTCATTTACTCTTACCTACCAAATTCTTTCCAAACCCCCGTTATATCAACCGATCGCCCTCTTCTAAAACTGAATCGACTCGATAGTGGCATCCGCGGCTTTGGCGGTTGTGACGGGCGGCTTGCGCCACGATCAACGCGGATTCAACCGCGTTTCGCAAGCCGATCAAACCGTCGCTTAATTTTGTGGTTCGATAAAATGTCTCGATTTCATTTTGCAAATGACGCAGTTCGCGGATGGCGCGCGAGAGTCTTTCTCCGCTGCGGACGAGTCCCACATAATGCCACATGATGTTTTGAATGGTCTGCATGTCGCCTTGAATCAGCGCGGGGTCCGAATCCGCATCGAGGTGGCTTTCATCCCAGGGCGGGATCATCTCACGGGTTGGGATGTGAAGCGGGGCCTTATCCAGTTTGGATTCGATGTCCCGCGCAGCGCGATGTCCCCAAACCAATCCTTCCAACAATGAAGTGGATGCAAGCCGGTTTGCGCCATGCAAACCTGTGCAACTGACCTCGCCCACCGCGTAAAGATTCTCGATGCTGGTTTTCCCAACTTCATCCACTTGGGCGCCGCCGCAGAAATAATGCGCGGCAGGCACAACAGGAATCGGGTCGCGTGAAATATCCACGCCGAATTTCAAACAGGTGGAATAAATATTCGGGAAGCGCGCGCGAATTTCATCCGCAGGTTTATGCGCCGCAATATCCAACAACACATGGGAGTATCCGTGCGTTTCCATGATGTGATGAATGGCGCGTGAGACCACATCGCGCGGCGCAAGGTCTTTCCATTCGGGGGAATACTCTTCCATGAAGGCGCGCCCATCCGGAGTAAGCAGGATGCCGCCCTCGCCGCGCACAGCCTCCGAGATGAGGAATCCCTCCGAGCCCGGCACTGCCAGCGCGGTTGGATGAAACTGCACATATTCCGCGTTGATGATGCGCGCTCCTGCGCGAGATGCCATTGCGAGACCGTCGCCCCGCGATCCTTGTGGATTAGTGGTGTTGCGATAAATTCTTCCCAACCCGCCGGTTGCTAGAATAGTGACAGCGGCTAAGGTTCGATGCACTGCGCGTCCTTTGCGATCAAATACATACGCGCCGTGACAGGTAATAGGTTTATAAGTATCAAGAGGATCGCGTGAATGGTGTGGATAGGTGATCAGGTCTACAGCAGTGGCCTCTGTGAACCATTGTATATTTGGTTTGGATTGTAAAGCATGGATCAATCCCCTGCTGATCGCCGCGCCAGTACCATCGCCAACGTGCAGAATACGCCTGCGTTGATGCGCGGCTTCGTTTCCATACGCTAATTTGCCATCCTGACTTCGATCAAAGTTTATGTTTGAAATATTAATCAGGATTTCATTAAGCAGCGCAGGTCCTTCTTCTGCGAGGATGCGCGCCGCTGCGGGCAGGGATGCGCCCGCGCCTGCTGTAAGAATATCTTCGACAAGCAGGTCTGCATTGTCGTCTGTGCCGCGATGAATGATGCCGCCCTGCGCCCAATTTGTGTTCGAGTCATTCGGGTCGGGTGCGCGTGTGATCAGCGCAATGCGTCGATTCGGATTCTCTGCAAGCCGCAGCGCAGCTGTCGCCCCAGCGATTCCACTTCCAATGATTAATACATCTGTCTGCAACATACGATTGCCTCAAGGGTAGGCATGTAAACAAGTAGACAAGTGTGCATGAACTACGCAACTATGTAACTACTCAACTATTATCCAATCTCGATCATTCTCTGTACCGCCCGCGCCGCGCGAACACGAATATCTTCGGGGACATCAATAATGTAACGATCCAATTTCAATGCGTTAAGCGTGTCCTCCATTGTAATGGTGTTCATATGCGGACAGCGTACCATGCACAGTCGCAGCATATCTTTTTCAGGGTTTGCCGCGGCGATATTATCCCCCATGGAACATTCGGTTAAGACCAGATATTGCGGCGCTTTAGAGTCTTGCACGAATTTGATCATTGCGCTGGTGCTGCCTGAAAAATCGGAGGCGGCGGTCACTTCGGGGCTGCATTCAGGATGCGCGAGAATGGCAACTTCCGGGAATTGCGCGCGCACGGTTTCAATATCATTTACTGTGAATTTCTCATGCACTTCACAGCGGCCCGTCCAGCCGATCATTTTTCCCTCACCTCCTGCCCCCTCTCCCTGAGGGAGAGGGGGTGGGGTGAGGGCGCGCGTCGGGAAGATAATATGCATGCCTGTTTCACGCGCGACATTGGCAGCCAGATATTCATCGGGTAAAAAGATGACTGTATCTGTGTTAAGTGATTCAACGACCGCCTTTGCATTTCCAGATGTACAGCAAATATCGCTTTCGGCTTTGACATCTGCGTAGGTGTTCACGTAAGTCACAACAGGCACACCGGGGAATTTTGCTTTGAGCGCGCGCACATCTGCGGCGGTGATACTTTCCGCCAGTGAACAGCCTGCGCGATTGGATGGCAATAAAACTTTTTTGGATGGATTCAATATCTTGGCGGTCTCGCCCATGAATTTCACACCGCAAAACACAATGATATCTTTATCGGTCTGCGCGGCTTTGCGGCTTAACTCCAGCGAGTCGCCGACAAAATCGGGGATGGAGTTGAACAACGCAGCCTCCATATAGTTATGCCCCAAGATCACTGCGTTGCGTTCCTTCTTCAATTTGTTGATCTCAACTGCGATCTCTGCCTTGTAATGCAATTCCACATCTGGAACAACATTCGCGAGTTTTTCCTTCATCCCAGCGTACATTTCATCAACATTGGTTACTTGTGAAAGCATGGTCTCTCCTCACGTCATTGCGAGGGCGCTCTTGTTCTTGCCCGAAGCAATCCCCAACTCGTGAGGAGATTACTTCGTCGGGAAGAGCACCCTCCTCGCAATGACATTCATTTTATCCATTGCAAACTAAAGTCAAACACCTTCGCTGAATGTGTGAGTGCGCCGACGGAAATATAATCCACGCCGGTCTCTGCAATTTGACGCACCGTTTCCATAGACACATTTCCTGACGCTTCAAGTTTTGCGCGTCCGTTCGTAAGGCGAACTGCTTTGTTCATCATCTCAATGGACATGTTGTCCAAAAGGATTCTTTCGACCCTCAGACTTAACGCGACTTTCACGTCCTCCAAGGTTCTTGTTTCAACCTCGATTTCCAGCCCGCTCTGAAAATCTCTCGCACGTCTGACGGCTTCTTCAATCCCGCCCGCGAAATCTATATGGTTGTCCTTGATGAGGATCATGTCAAAGAGTCCAATGCGATGATTTTCTCCCCCGCCGAGTTTGACTGCGAGTTTATCCAGTGTGCGCAAGCCTGGCGCGGTCTTGCGCGTATCGAGAATGACGGCTTTTGTTCCAGAGACCGCGTCCACGAATTGGCGGGTCAACGTGGCGATGCCCGACATGCGGCCGAGATAATTAAGCGCGGTACGCTCGCCTGTGAGTAGGGGGCGGGAATGTCCACGCAGATGAACCAACTCCGATCCAGCGGTGATGCGCTGCCCTTCATCCACAAATACTTTAAATTGAATTGAGTCATCCAGTAAATGAAATGCGGCGCGGGCTACATCCAAGCCTGCAATCACGCCGTTTTGCTTGGCGATGATCTTTCCGTTCATCATCGCATCTGCAGGGACGATGCTGTTGGTGGTTACGTCGCCTGTGCGAATATCTTCGTCAAGCGCGCGGCGGATGGATAAAAGAATTTCGTTTTGCATGGCAGCAAAGATTATATAACGAAAAACAGGCTCCGCCCGCAGGGTGCTTCGCAAAGTTGCGCTGAACCCGAAGCCTGTTTCTGATCGTCCCGCTATTTTTTCTTGTGCAGGCTGGCCTTGCCGCCCTTCACTACGCGACGATATGGAGACATGTTGATCACCAAGACCTGACACATGGATGGGTCAAGCAGTTTGTTCCATAAATTCGGGTAACTCAGCGCGAAGGAATCGGGGCGCATGGTGGAAGTTAACACAGTGGGCAAATGCGCGTTGTAGCGGTAATTCAACACACTATATAATTTGTCCTCTGCCCAAACTGAACTTGCACCGCTTTCCTTCAAGTCATCCAATATCAATAATGGTGTGGTGCGGATTTCATGAAAGCGCCTATCAAATGAGACATCCGAACTTGGGCGAAAGGTCTGGCGCAGGTAATCGAGCAGGGCAGTCACTTCAATAAGCAGGGCTTGTCCGCCAAGTGCAATGCGGTAATTCCCAATCGCCGAGGCGAGGTGGGTTTTTCCGTTAAAGGATTGACCCAAAAATACCAGCCAGCCATTCGGCTCTTCAGAGAAACCCGCCGCTGCGCTATAGGCTTCGTGCAAAGTCTTCACATCCTCTTTGGTTACTTTGATGCGGGTGATCTCTTTGTCTTTGTATTTATTTCCGAACTTATCGGATTTTTCCGTGGTCGTGGTGGTGACCGCTTCCAGTCCGATCTCATCCTCGCGCATTTGAAAAGTCTTGAAGGTCATCGCTTTCATTTCAGGCAGGGAAAGCATCGAAATACCCGGGTTGCTGGTTTCTTCAGGACGGCGGTAATCCGGCGCAGAGATCATGAGGTGATTTACAAAGCCTTCATCCTGCAAGCGCGAACGGATACGGCCTTCAATTTCATCCAGCATTAAATTGGTTGTAATCACCGAGGAAAGTTTATTGATATAACGGTAATTGATGATCTGGAATAATTTTTCCTGCGCCCAGGCGGTTGCATTCTGCGTACCGAAATCATCCAAGATCAACAAGTCTGCATTGCGGATCTCTTCGAAGCGTTGTTCAAATGTGGTTTCTGGGTCGGCATACGCAAAGCGCAGTGAATCGAGCAAATCCGGCACGGTGATGAACAAGGTTGGCGTGCCCTTATTTACAGCAAAATTTGCAATTGCCGCCGCCAGGTGGGTCTTGCCGCATCCATATCCGCCTTCCAGCAAAAGCCAGCCATTTGGATTACGCGCAAACTCTTCGCAAACTTCGAATGATTTGTGCAAATTCTCGCGGTCCTGCGCAGACATGAATTTTGCCCGGTCATTTCCAGAGGCATTGAAGTTTTCAAATGTTAAATGGCTCAAACGGTTCAAGTTGCTCATGGCAAATAAACGCGAGCGCGCGCCTTCCGCCACATCCTTTGCGCGGCACACGCACGATTCCAATTTGCCGAACTTCTCATGCCCAAGCGGCACATCGTAACGCACATAGCCAACCCCCCCGCAATGCGGGCAGTTCGGGTCGCCGAGGGTCTTCACGAGATTAATCCCGGTTGATGAATTCGGAGAACTCGCTGTCGGTGTATCGGTCTGCATCTTTGACAGGGTCTTGTTGATCTTTTCTTTCATCTTTCCCTTTTTCCTTCCAGCGCGCCAGGATCGCTTCCACATATTTCCAATGACGAATATTGCGGCTCACTGCAATCTCAAACGCCTCTTCAAACCACAGGCCCGGATAATTTTTTTCCGCTTCGCGCAGCATGTCTGATAATAAAGGCGTGAGCGCGCCAATGTTCTCTTCATACAACTTAAAGACATTTGATTTACGCGAAGCGAATGGCTCAGACATGCTCTTTGCAGTTTCGCGCCACTGCCCCTGGGAAAATGCTTCCGCTGCGAGACGTCCACGCGGGGAATTGAGAAAGTAAAAAACATCCGCTTCATGTGTGGACCCTTCGACAGAAGAACGCTCAGGGCGGCGCTTGAGCAGAGTCTGCCTCTCAAGGCATTTTTCCAGCCCGCGCTGAATCTCCTCAAGGCTCAACCCCAGCGACTCAGCCTCGAAATCTGATTCGCACAACGCGCGGAAGTGCCCCTCAATATGCTCGATCCGCCAGATGGCGTAGAGGGTCACCTTCAATTCTGCAATGTCGTCAATCTCGTTCATCAAACGAATGAACGAATCAGGAAACTGTGTAAATGTTTCAGAGGAGGTGAAGCCGTTGAAGGAGGTCATGGTTTGTTTTTTACGTATCACGCATTACGTAATCCGTGATGCGTAACTCGTAGCTCGCAACTCGTTACTGCTCTTACTCATTCGGTCGAAACACCTTCGTGGCTGCATTTTCAAATTTCGCCAATGCGCTGCGGAAGATCAACTCCACATCGCCCACGGGACCATTACGATGTTTCGAAATAAGGATCTGGGCGATATTTTGTTTGTCTGAATCCTTATCGTATTGGTCAGGACGATAGATGAACATGACGATGTCGGAGTCTTGCTCAAGACTCCCAGATTCTCTCAAATCCGAAAGCACAGGGCGTTTATCGGTACGCTGTTCCACAGCACGGCTTAACTGCGCGGCAGTCAGCACAGGCACATTCAACTCGCGCGCCAGCACTTTCAAACTGCGGGAAATATGTGAAACTTCCTGCACGCGGTTGTCGTTGCGGGAGTCACTCCCCATCAATTGCAGATAATCAACGAGGATCAGGTCGACGCCGAATTCCATGTGCAGGCGGCGGCATTTGGTGCGCAATTGCAAGGGTGTGATGGCGGGCGTGTCGTCGAGGAAAATATGCGTATCGGAAAATACTTCAATGGCATGCGTGAACAGCGGCCATTCGTTTGCCAACAATTTCCCTGACCGCAGGCGCTGAGAGTCGATCCCGGTTTCCATTGAGATCAAACGCTGGACCACCTGCTCATTGGACATTTCCATGGAAAAGATGGCCACATGCTTTTTATGGGTCAGCGCGGCATTCTTCGCTATGGATAACAGAAAACCCGTCTTACCCTGACCAGGCCGGCCTGCAATGATCAGCAGATCGGAGGGCTGCAAACCGCCCAACAATTTATCCAGGTCATAAAATCCAGTCGGCACGCCATGAAAATCATCGGGGCGTTTGGATAGATCGTCAATGCGGTCATAGTAACTGGAAAGGACAGTCCGAATCGGTTGCAGGTCATGTTTCAGCCGGTTTTCACTGACATTGAAGACAGCTTTTTCCGCTTCGTTCATTACATTTTCGATGGTATTGCCTTTATACGCCAAAGAAGCAATTTGATTCGCGGCAGTGATCATCTTGCGCCGAATCGAATTCTCCTCCACGATCCGTCCGTAGGCTTCCGCATTAAGCGAGGTAGGCACTTGATTGATCAGTGATGTAAGAAAGGCGGAGCCGCCAATTTCAGCCAGTTGGCCGGCCTTTTCCAATTCTTCGGATAAGGTCAGCAGGTCTACTGGTATGCGCTTTTCATGCAAATGCGCATACGCCTCCCAGATCCATTTGTTGCGATGGATGTAGAAATCCTCTGCCGCGAGGAATTGAGCCACATCGTAATAGGCTTCGGAGTTAATCAATACCGCCCCAACAACTGCTTCTTCGGCTTCCCGACTATGCGGGACTACCGTTGACATTGGGTTGGAGGCGGCGGAGGGATCATCCCCGTAGGGAACTTCAGAAGGGAAATAATCTGTCATTTGGGGGTATCAGCTTTAAGTTGTGTTTGAATCGGGTTTGTCTTTGTCGGGGTCGTCAATATCCAGCTTGTCAATAAAATCCTTGAACACGGATAATCTGTCACTGGCTTCATCCGATAACGGCGGGGAGGGTTCTCTTTTGGCAGGGGCGCTCGTTTCAGGCAGATCCTGATCCGGCGTCATGCCCGCCTCGTCCATCACATTCTTGTGGACAAGGATGGGCACATGCGCGCGTACTGCGATCGCAATTGCATCAGACGGGCGCGAATCAATATGCATCTCACGTCCATCGGTTTCTGCGACAATATTTCCGTAAAAAATATTACCCTGCACATTGACGATCTCCACACGGATAACGCGCGCATTGAATGCGCTAAAGATATTCTTGAGCAGGTCATGCGTAAGCGGGCGCACCATTTCAACTTCCTGCAAAGCGACGGTAATTGCCTCGGCTTCGTAGGGGCCAACCCAAATCGTAAGATAGCGCTCCGTGTTGATCTGCTTAAGCACTACAACACGCTGCGGCGCCATTAAGTGCACACGAATACTATCAATGATCACTTCTAACATATCTGGCATAAGAGGAGCTCCAATGCTTGTATTTTAGCATAAATAAATCTGTCATTGCGAGGCGATGCTCTCCCGAAGGGGCCCGAAGCAATCCCCATAATAATGTTGGAGATTGCTTCGCCATAGAACGGCTCGCAATGACGATCGTTTCCATTTGCCAGAAAAAAGAAACAAGGCTATAATCTGCTTCGCTCAATCGGGGCGTGGCGCAGTCCGGCTAGCGCGTGGTGCTGAGGCACCAAGGTCGGACGGTTATTGTCTCAAATCTTATATCGGGGCGTGGCGCAGTCCGGCTAGCGCGCTTGCATGGGGTGCAAGAGGTCGGAGGTTCGAATCCTCTCGCCCCGACAGTTCCATAAGAAAAACCGTCCTCTGAAAAGGACGGTTTTTTATTTTTAACATAATTCTACACCTTTTGAAAAACAACCTGAATTTTTTACGCGAATAAAGCTGATTTTCGCGTAATACGATTACTGGCGACTTTCGCATTGGCGGTTCATGCGATGGAGAAAAAACCATCAAATTTAAGGGATCGTTAACCTGTAACTTGCGAATCTATCTTCTCTCGGTTATCCTTGCGAACGGGAGTGGTTAGGTCCCGGTGGGCTTCCTGGTCTTCAACACCTGTGGCGGGTCGCGTTGCGAGCCGCGGTGGGTTCGACTCCCATCCACTCCCGCCTTTCAATTTACGGTGGACGATAGGCCGTTGACCGTTTTTATCGTCCACCGTACATTGTCCATAATCCCTTATGTAACATTCAAAGGTATCCCCAATGTCATTTCCAGAAACTGAAATATTAACCAGATTTGTCTCACGTATCTTTCGCATTGACGATGTCACCAGCGAAGACCCCCGCAAAGGTTTCTTCCTGCGCTTTCGCGGACAATTGTTCAGCGAAGATTCTGCTGAAGCATACGACCAATTGGCTGAATGGCTCAGTCCACATCATGCCATGCCGATCTTTCGCGTTGAGGATGGAGGACAAGTCATTTATCTCGCCCCGAAACAACCTGAACCCAAAAAGGAAAAAGTTTCCACGAACATCATCCTTTTCGTGTTAACAGTATTCAGTGTGATGCTCGCGGGCGCACAACCCGCCGGCCCCATCCCAAATGACCCCGCCGGACAAATGTTATTGCTTGCTAAAAGTATTTTGACAGGTTGGCCTTTCGCGTTAAGCCTGCTTGGGATTTTGGTGGCGCATGAACTGGGGCATTATTTCATGAGCCGCCATCACAAGACGCCTGCCTCTTTGCCATACTTTATTCCATTTCCGTTGAGTCCGCTTGGCACAATGGGCGCCGCGATCATCATGCGCAGCATCCCCAAGAACAAGCGTGTCCTTTTTGACATCGGCATTGCAGGTCCCATTGCGGGGCTGGTCGTCGCCATTCCTGTTTTGTTTTTTGGGCTATCCCTCTCAACATTGGGAAGCATTGACCCAAACCCAAACAGCTTCATCGAGGGCAATTCGCTTCTTTATCTTTTTGCTAAATATGTCACCTTCGGTCAATTACTGCCCGCGCCTGTTGAGCCGCAGGGGTTTTTGTATTGGCTGCAATATTTCTTCACCGGCCGCCCCATTCCATTTGGCGGCTTGGACGTGTTCATTCATCCCATCGCTTTCGCAGGCTGGGCGGGTATCCTTGTCACCGCCTTAAACCTGATCCCCGTCGGCACGCTGGATGGCGGGCATATCATTTATGCAGTGCTCGGCGAGAAAGCCCGAAAGGCATTTCCATTCATCATCGCTTTGCTGATCGTGCTTGGAATTTCCTGGAGCACCTGGTGGTTATGGGCAGGCTTGCTTTTCTGGCTGGGACGAGTCAACGCACAGCCATTGGATCAGATCACCACGCTCGACCCTGCCCGACGACTGATCGCTTATACGATGATCATTATCTTCGTTTTGGTATTCATGCCCGTCCCCTTTATGACACTTGCTCAATGAAAAAAACACTTCCACTATTCCTTATCATATCCTTCATCTTAACCGCTTGTAATGAAGCGAATGTCACAGCCATAGCCACAGCCGCAGCATCTGCCACACAAAGCGCCGGAAAAACTCCAACGGCAGAACCTGTCGTCGAAGCGGCCAGCATGTTTGAGGTTCCGGCAGAGGCGTTAAAAGGATTGGAGATCACAGTCTGGACTCCGTGGTATGGCATCGAATCGGATTTGTTCAATTCATTCGTCAATGATTTTAATATGGAAAATGAGTGGGGCATCCAAGTCCATTTGCAAGATAAAGTTAACTTTGCAAACCTTTATGAGAGTGTGACCGCATCCCTGCCAACGGAGGCAAGACCCGATCTGGTGATCGCATTGCCTGAGCACGCGCAGGGCTGGTATGCAGACGGTGTGGTGACAGACCTGACGGATTATGTTGACGATCCAAAATACGGAATCGACTCCGGCGACATTCCCTTTGTGTTTTGGAATCAAGACCTGGCAGGCGGGACGCGTGCGGCATTTCCCGCGCAGCGCAACGCGCAATTTTTACTTTGGAATGAAACCTGGGCTGGCAAACTTGGTTTCGACTCTGCGCCGCATCTGGTGGAAGATTTTCGCGAACAAACCTGCGGCGCGCAAAAATCCATGCTTTCCGACGAGTTCGCAGAAAATGATTCCCTCGGCGGCTGGCTAGTGAACACCGAAGCGATAACCGCCTACGCATGGCTGCTGGCGTTTGGCGGCGGCGTTTTGGAGGAAGGCAATTATCGCTTCCTCGCGCCAAAAAATATTGAGTCCTTTAAATATCTGCGTGAACTTTCTGAATCGGGCTGCGCATGGCAAAGCGCAAGCGCCGACCCGATCACAGCATTTGCAAACCGCGAGGCTTTGTTCATCACGGCCAACCTGCACGACCTGCCATTTGTTACCCGCGCATTTGCAGGCGCAAACAACACCGATACATGGCAGGTCATTCCCTTTCCCGGCCCCGCTGGGAATAATGGCGTGCTTACTGTATTTGGTTCTTCTTATGTAATTTTTGATTCAACCGAGCAGGAACAACTCGCGGCATGGTTATTCGTACGCTGGCTGCTGGATAATGAACAGGATGCGCGCTGGGTGGAGACAACTCACCTCTTCCCGCTTCGCACTTCGACTTTGGACCTGCTCGGCGACTATGAGAAGACTCATCCGCAATGGGCGCAAGCGGTGGACCTTTTGCCAGAAGGGATGATACAACCTCAACTGGCTTCCTGGCGTACAGTTAAAGTGATGCTCGGCGATGGATTTACGCACATGTACCGCGTCAACGTTTCCAGCGGACAGGTTGCAGCGATCCTTGCACAGATGGAATCCCTTGCGAGGGATTTGAGCAAATAATTTTCGTCATTGCGAGGAGCGAACACTAGTGAGCGACGAAGCAATCCCATGTAGAAGGAGATTGCTTCGTCGGGCTGGGTCTCGATACGTGGCGCCAACGAACGGCGCCACTACTCGACCACCAACCCTCCTACTAATGACACAGAGTGTCATTTCGCATAGAATAGCGGTTTTCGCCCGCTATGGATATACTCGCAATGACGCTGGAAAGAAGGAGAAATCTCATGGTGCAATCAGAATATAAAGCGCGTCAGGTGCGTGCCAAAACGCATGAAGTTTACGAGTATGATCACGATGATGAGAAGCCCGGCAAGCCGTTGCATCTCCTCGTCCCTGGCGGATTGATCGCACTGGCGACCCTGGCGCTGATTATTTTTATTGGTTATCAAACCTGGTTCGAGGAAAGCCTTGCGCAAGAGACGGGCTTAATTTTGATCCTGATCCTCTCTCCATTCTATGTTGGCGGCGTCTTCCTGTTCAGTTATGGCTATGAGTTATATAACATCCCGCGCGCGATCCGCCTGACCGCGATCATTGTGTTTGTAACACTTGCCTCTGTTGTGATTATTGCTGTTTTGTTCCTGCTTTTGGGAAATATGAAAGGCGGCTCAGGGTCTTCATCCAAAAGCAAAACATCGAGAAAATCATCATCACGATCATCAGGCTCTGCGAAACCTTCAATGCAAAACAGGAGTGGGTTGGGGTTCCCTATATTTATTGGCGGCGGAGGAACGCGTGTGGAAACCCGCGAAGTGACAAAGGAAGTGGTAAAGGAAGTCCCGAAAGAGCCGATGCCCATTACCTGTCCGTTTTGCTCACGGTCTTACATCCCTGTGGAATATAAATATATTTGTCCGAGTTGTGGTGCGGCAACGCCAAAGGAGTTGATCGAAGAGTCTCAGATGCCGAAGGAAGAGCTAAAGTAAGAAGAAAGACGAAAGAGGATAAGAGGCTTGCGGAAGATATTGTTTCTATGGATAGATTAGTGCGGATTTGATAAAGCCTCTTCGCGGTATAATCGGGAAAGATAAAAGCTATGGAAAATTCGGAATTTGAATGGGATGAAGAAAAAGCAAAGAGCAATTTAAAGAAACACGGCGTTAGTTTTGAAGAAGGCGCCACCATTTTTAATGATCCCATGATTGCCACAATTTTAGACCCCGACCATTCAGAAGACGAAGAACGATTTATTTCAATCGGGATGTCTGTGATAAGGCGTTTATTGAGTGTCATTCATACGTATCGAAAAGACAGACTTCGCCTAATTAGCGCAAGAAAAGCGACAAAAGCCGAGAAAAAGAATTATGAAAACCACTAAAAAAAAGAAGAGCGACGAAATGCGCCCTGAATATGATTTTAGCAAAGCCGAGCGAGGGAAGTTTTACCGCCCGCTGGATAAGGGATATACAGTCCGCGTGCATAAAAGCGACGGAACGGACGTCGTTAACCAATACACATTGATGGAAGGCACAGTATTGCTGGCTCCCGATGTGCTTGAATATTTTTCAGATTCGCAATCTGTCAACGAAGCCCTGCGATCTTTGATCCATTTGATGGAAAAAGTCCCCACGAGAAAATACAGCGCACAAAGGTCAGGGGCGCGTCAAGTAGCGGAGAGTAAATAAGAAGAAGGGAAAAATGGTCCCGGTCATCACCAGAGTCCATTTTTTAAAAGCACTTAGAGAATCATTCGGCTTTCCTCACCTGTGCCTGTGGAGCATAAATATATTTGTCCCAGCTGCGGCGCGGCAACGCCAAAGGATTTGATCGAAGAGTCGCAGTTGCCGAAGGAGTGACGATGGACGATGGATGGTGGACAGTGGTTAATGGTCTATCGTTCACTGTCTACCGTCCATCGTATAATTGAGCCATGAAAAATAGATCATGGCTCTTTCCTTTTCTACTGCTCATTGTAGTCGTATTGTATTCATCCTTCGCAAAAGTGCAATTGCCCGGTGATGGTTTTTCCACAATTGGCTCGGATACCGTCCGTGCGCAGGTTATGCAGATCATCGAAGAGGGTGAAATTGATATGGGCGGCCACAAGCAGACCTATCAGATCGCGCGCGTAAATATTCTCTCAGGCGAGTATGCGGGCATCCCCATGGAAATTGATTACGGCAGGCGTCAAATCCGCTCGGATGATTATTTGCTCAACGTCGGCGATAAGGTCATGGTCTCGATCAGCAAGACGCCGGAGAATGTGGTCAACGCATATTTTGTGGACTTTGTCCGCAGCACGCCGATTTTATGGCTGACTGGTATTTTTTCAGTTGCCATCATCCTTATCAGCCGCTGGAAAGGTTTCCGTGCCCTCCTGAGCATGGCATTCAGTTTGTACATCATTATTGGTTACATCATTCCGCATATTTTGGTTGGCGAAGATCCATTGCGTGTGAGCATTATCGGCTCGATCATTTTATTGGGTGTTACCCTCTATCTTACCTACGGCTGGAATCTCAAGACGCATGCCTCTGTATTGAGCATGATCCTCGTTTTGCTTCTCACGGGCACGCTTTCTGCTTTGTTCGTGGTGTTCACAAAGTTGAACGGCACAGGCGATGAAAATGTGATGTTCCTGATGCAATTGATGGAAACGCCCATCAACCTGCGCGGACTTTTGCTCGGCGGTATGATCATCGGTGCGCTGGGCGTGTTGGATGATCTGGTGACCACTCAATCCTCGGCCGTGTTCGAACTTCACCATGCGAATCCAAATTTCGGATTCCGCGCTCTCTATAACTCCGCTATGCGAATCGGACAGGATCATGTGGCGGCGACGGTCAATACACTGGTATTGGCGTACGCAGGCGCATCTCTCCCCATGCTTCTGATGTTTTCGCTGGCACGCGGCGACTATGGATATCTGGTCAACTTCTCTTTTATTGCCGAGGAAATCGTGCGGACACTGGTCGGCTCGCTTGGGTTGATCGCAGCTGTGCCACTCACAACCGCCATCGCCATTCTCTTCGCTCAAAGGGCTGAGTCGCTTGGGAAGTGGGAGCAGGTTCTCGGTCCCGAAGGAAGCGGGGAGGGACATGTCCATTAAAATTTGCGGATTACGCATCACGTATTACGTAATTCGTAATCCGTAAAATGCAACTTTTCGCCCAGCCCTGCGTAAGAAAGGTGAAAGTCCACAAGGAGCACGTGTGAACGAAGAACAAACCTGGGTCGCTCAGGCTCAACAAGGCAGTGATGAGGCGTTTACACATCTCGTCGAAACTTATCAAACCCCTGTTTTCAACTTGTGCTATCGCATGTTGGGCGAGCCTGACCTGGCTGAAGATGCCGCGCAGGAAACTTTTTTACGCGCGTTCCAGCACCTGCATCGTTACGACCAGAAACGACCGTTCGCAACATGGCTGCTTTCCATTGCTGCACACTATTGCATAGACAGATTGCGGCGGCGAAAGTTTTCCATGTTTTCGATGGATGCGGAGGATGAGGAGGGCAATACGTATGAATTGCCCGATCCCGATTCCCCCAACCCCGAGGCTGAATCTGTCAAAGGTCAGACTCGTGACCGAATCCATGCCATGCTAAAAGACCTCGATGACACCGACCGTGCAGCGATCATCATGCGTTATTGGTATGACTACTCTGAAATTGAAATTGCCGAATCTTTACGTTTGACAGTGAGTGCGGTAAAGAGCCGCCTGCACCGTGCCCGCAAGGAACTGGCAGGTTTATGGCAGGAGGAAGAGACTCGCGCCGAAACCGAAAGGAGACCCCATGAATCACCGGCCTTTTGAAGATTGGCTATTGAACGATAAAAACCTAACATCCACCGAGAAGCGTGACCTCGATCTGCACTTGCGGACATGCGCACATTGCACGTCCCTCTCTGCAACGGGTCTGGCTTTGCGTTCTGCAATTGTGGTCAAGCCTGCGCCCGGTTTTGTCATCAGATTCGGACATCGTCTTATTGCTCAAAAGATCGCAGACCGCCGCCGCAGGCTATGGGGCGTGATGGTGTTGATATTGGGCGGAGCCGGTTTGTTTGGCTGGTTCGCTGCGCCATATTTGTATGCAGTCATCACCTCTCCAGTGGAATGGATCACCGCGACAATCGGTTATTTTCTATTCGTCGTTACCTCCCTGCAAGCCTTTACGGAAGCGATGACCGTTTTGCTGCGTATTCTGCCAGACTTTATCCCGCCGTATATGTGGATGGTGCTTATATCCGCACTGGCTAGCCTTTGCCTTTTGTGGACAATTTCAATTTGGCGGTTTAGCCGCGCCTCGCAAGGAGTTTCAGCATGAAAACAAAAACGAAAATAACAACCTTTATTCTTTTACTGGCGCTTTTATTTCTGCCGACCAGCAACGCGTATGCACAAAGCCCCGATGGCGATGTGATTCGATTCGGCGAAAATTACACCGTGGAAAGTGGAGAGACGCTCAATGGCAGTCTTGTTGTGATCGGCGGCAATGCAAATGTTGAAGATGATGCTGCCGTAACAAAGGATGTTATTTTGATCGGAGGAAACCTCACAATTGATGGCAGCACGGATGGAACAGTTGTCATCATTGGGGGAAACCTGACGATCTCAGGGACATCAGGCGAGGATGTTGTTGTGATCGGTAGTCAATTATTGTTAACCAAATCGGCGGTTGTCAACGGTGATGTTGTAACAATAGGCGGCCAAGTCACAAAAGAGCCTGGGGCGATAGTCGCAGGCGATATCGTGAACACGGCCCCGCCAATTGATATACCAGATGTTCCGAATGTACCGGATGTACCAAATGTACCTGATATGCCTAATGTACCCAATCAGCCCGAGATCAATGTAAGATTTAATCCATTTTGGGAAGTGGTAAACGTAATCGGGCGCGCATTAGCAGTTGCGGCAATCGGCATGTTACTCACACTTTTCATGCAACCACAATTGGAGCGCGTAGGTGATGCGATCGCCCGCCAGCCTGTTCTGGCAGGAAGTTTTGGATTGCTTACACTTGTTATTGCACCGCTTGCCATACTCATCATGGCGATCACGCTGATCCTCATCCCTGTCGCGCTTATCGTTGCATTTATCATTCCATTGGCATGGCTATTTGGGATCATCGCGCTTGGACAGGAAGTGGGGGAACGTTTCACAAATGCCATTAACCAAACCTGGGCGCCCGTCCTCGCAACCGGATTTGGCACATTCCTGCTCTTACTTGCAGGTGGATTTGTTGGGTTGATCCCGTGCGTGGGCTGGTTATTGCCCTTCCTCGTGGGACTCATTGCAGTTGGCGGGGTGGCGATGACATGGTTTGGCACACGATCCACGCCCGGCGCGATGACCTCGCAAATTGAAGTTCCGCCCGCTTCGTAATATAGCATCCCGCAGGTTTTGAAAGACAGTCAACCTGGCTTAATTCATGCTGCGGGACGTTCCTGCACAACTTATTTCAAACACACCGATTTGACTGATCTCCCCTGCGGATGGACCCATTTCGTGATGCCCGCCTCGTCCACAAACCGTGAGCTGGTTCGGCTTACGGGAAGCTACAGCTCCTTTTCATAAACACGCTTCAAGGAAATTAAGTTTTCTTCAATAATTGCTTCACGCGGCTCAATGCTTCCTGTGGATCCTTGAATAAAACACCTTTCATGCCGATCTTCTCACAAGCCTCGATATTCGCCTGGATGTCATCAACAAACAACGCTGCCTCTGCCTTAACTTTGGCCTGCTCCAAAGCGATGTGATAGATTCCTACATCAGGTTTCATTACACCGACTTCAGCAGAAATGATGACGGTATCAAAGAGTTCAATGAACCTTTCCTTTTCAAGAAAGGCGCGCATTCCACTCCACGCATTGGAGATCAACCCCGTGTGAAATTTTCCGCGCAGGGAATGGATGAAGTTAACCAGATTACGGTCAATCACATCTCCGCCGAAGAATTCATTCTTGATCATTTGCAATTCGGAGGCGGGGCGTTTAAGCCGTTTCAATACCTCCGACCAATGCACCTCTTCTGTGATCTGACCCACAGAGGCCTGCCGCGCAGATTGGCTTGCAAAGATGAGCGTGTCTATCTCCTCGAAGTCCATGCCGAAACGCTCACCCAAATGCAGGCGGGGAACCTGGAATTCGGTGCGTTGAATGACGCCGCCAAAATCAAAAAAAACTGCGCGAATACTCATCGTCTTATCCCATAAAAATACAAAGCCTTAAAGAGGATGCTCTTTTCGGCTTTGTATAATATTCAGAAAAATTTATTACTTCTTTTTACCCTTAGGAGGAGCCTTTTTCGCTGTTGTTTTAACTGAGGTTGTTTTCTTGGTCGCAGGTTTCTTCCCTGCCGGAGACGATTTTACAGCAGGTTTTTTTTTGGCAGGAGCTTTGCCCGCTGCGGTTTTTCCGGATTTGGGGATAGGTTCTGTCTTAAGCGAAGTACTGGCCGGCAGTGGCGGTGCGACAGGTGGAGCGCCTTGCTTCTTGGCGGCTTCAGCCCAGTTTGGGTAGAATAATTCCATTCTCTGGCGTGAGATGGAATTTGCACGGCGACAGCGCGGGCAGTGCGCATCGTAGTGATTCTGGTTCTTTTCGTTCATATTGATGATGGCGCCGAGCATTTCGGAGCGGCTGATCGTGAACGGGGTCTGGCAATAGATACAACGCAGGTTCATAGTTGCTATCCTTTCAGGATGTTGCTGGATTGCCTTGATTCTACACTGATTTCACTCACCATGCGAATCGGCTTTTTAGGTGAGTGCGTTCAAATAAATAAAATCAATTGCTGCATATCTAATCTAATCTATTCCGCCAAAACCCTGTCTGGGCGGAAAGGTGGTTGTCGTCAACGAATGCCATTTGGCTGGTCGTATTCAGCTTACTATGGGGTACTGGTTAATATTCGACCCGCCAGCAAGCCTTCCAGGGTTTCCTGAACGAGGCGGAGTTTTCCAGCTGAGAGAAGGCTTGGATCCACATCCGCAATTCCGAGCGGGGATTGAACGTTAATTCCACCCTGCCCGGCGATCAGGTTGGGCCAGGTAGCCTGTATCGCCTTGACCGTATCCGGGCTAATGGTCATGACCCAGCCGCCGGGGCGAGGCTCTGGCATGGATGTGCCGAAAAGCAGTGCGCCGGTTGTGCCGACATAGGCGAGAAATTCTGGATTCGCGAGGGTTGGGTAAATGTAAAGGGTGTCCACATCATAGTCATTGATCAGCAGGTTGGCATAACCGCCGTACCTGCCCGGATTTTCATCTGCGGGAATTTCAAGATAAGTTGGGTAGGTGATCGGGGTAAAGAAAAATGTTCGGCATAAACCACAGTAATATCTCATTCCATTTTGAAAGGCGGCATAGGCGCGTTGTGCATTCGCATCGCCTTGGGGAATCAACATGCCGATATGATATTCCTCTGTGAGCATCGCTGCGGTATAGCCGATGAGGAAAGCAGGTAAATCCACTTGTGTATCCGGTGCAAGCACGCTGACATTCGCGCCCGCCGAAAGGTTCGGAATATTAACTGCGAGGAATTGAACCGCAGGCGCAGTGGGCGCCAGGGACGCAACGCCTGGGTCAGGCGGCAGAGCAATCACTACTTTTAAAGTTGGATCAGCGAGATCTTCCGGTGTCAGCAGGTTGCGTACCTGAAAACGATAATCGGATTGTTGCGCCAAGTCGTAGACTGTTTTTTGATACAAGTCAAATGAAATTTTGTCCATATCTTCCGGCAGGACGAGGATTGCCAACGGTGTGGATGGTGTTGGGATGATGGTGGCTGTTGGCGGCGGTGTATGAGTGGGCACAACGGTGGGAGCCGGGATTTCTGTGGAATCGCCTGCACAGGCGCTCAAAATGGCGCTGACCAGGATCGCGAGAAGAAAATTGTTAACACGCACGGGGTTACTCCAGATAAAAAGAATTTCAGAATTATACTGTCTGATTTCACCCGAGGAGATGGGCTTAACCTTATGGATGGTTTAACGATTCATTTGAACTGTTCATGCGTGCCGACGGAAGTGTAGCAATCAGCAAATTAAATAATCCTTGCCGCGCCGCCCACGCCCGCGACCAGCACGTCACTTACCCCTGGTAATTCCCGCAAACGCTGCTCCGCTTCTTTGGCCTGTTCTCCTAAACAAATGACATGCACATTCGCCCCGGCATCTACTGTATAAGCTACGGGTAACCCACTGGCGCGCCATTCGCGGACTGCGTGGAAAATGCCAACTGTCCCGGCTTGCCAATACATCAACGGCGGATTGGATGTCATCATAACTGCGTGCATCATATCCGAGTCATGTTCGATGATGTTTGCAAAGGCTTCAAAATCTTTTTTGAGAATGGCATTCCGGCACAACTCCAACCTGCGCGGAGTATCTGCCACGCGCGCATTCTGCAAGGGACTTGTCCCTGCGATGGCGTGACCTTCGGTGGAGCCGGTCTTTTTATGAGACGCGTTGACAATGGCAATGCAATCAACAAGATTCCAATGTTCGGGCGGCGCAATTGAAATCGCCGCCGAATCATCATCGCCTGTGCCCATCTTCCATTCGACAAATCCGCTGGGGATGGAGCGCGATGCCGAACCCGAGCCGCGCCTCGCCAGGCGCGATAACTGCGCTTCGGACAGAGTCAAGCCTGCGGCGTAGGAAGAAGCGAGCGCGAGTGCCGCGAATGCGGCCGCAGAGGAGGCAATCCCTGCGCCTGCGGGGAAGTTGTTCTCGCTCATCACTTCCGCATTCATCTCAATTCCCGCCATCACACGCACCAGGTCAAGAATGTATGAAATTCGCTCCAGTCCTTTGCCCATCACCGCATGTCCATTGATGATCAATTCGTCAAATGGCAAAGATGGCTGAAAACTGACCGTCGTGCGCGTGAATAATCCATCGAGATTCATCGAGATGGAACCATTCGAAGGCAGGCGCAAATTGTTATCGCGGTTCCCCCAATATTTAATGAATGCGATGTTTGGTAAGGCCTGGGCGGTGGCTGAAAGAGTTTTCATATCGTCTCAACGTGCATAATAGTGGACAATTGGGTAAATATGTCAACTATTTGGGCACTTTTTCTTTCTTTGGTGGTGAATTTGTTGCTAAAAACAGAGTTCTCTTGTGATTACATCGTGGCTGATAATGTTCTGGGGAACAAATCAAGTTTACCATGTCCATTGTAGCAATTCTCAATATGAAAAACCCGCATCCGTGCATCTCCAATTTTCTTGATTTTCGCAGACAAAGCCCCCAGAAGCGGAAATAAATCTGTGGAATAGAAAACCATATCGAGAATTGCCGCAGAATGGTTAGCCGCGTAATTATTATAATCTGCGTTATAATAATTACGTTTATACTACAAGGAGGCTGTTATGTTTGTTGATCGCCACAAAGAGTTGGCTTTTTTGAATAGCTTATTGACGCGCGAACGCCCAGGCCCGGCACAATTGGTTTTGCTTTATGGACGTCGCCGTGTTGGTAAAACAGAGTTGCTCTTGCACTGGGCGAAAAATAGCGGGATCGATTTTACCTATTGGGCTGCTGAACGGGAAAGTCCCAATATGCAGCGTAATAGCCTGTTTGCCCGCTTGCTAAATGTGCCGGAAGAAAGCGCTCCAGTACATCGCTCTTGGTCTGCCTTATGGCAAGCAGTTGCCAACCTACTCGGAGAGAAAAGACACATTCTGATTCTTGATGAGCTTCCATACGCAGCCGAGTCTGATTCAGCTATGCTTTCCGCTCTGCAACATGCCTGGGATCAATATTTCCAGCACTCCAACTTGATTATTGTCATCTGTGGCTCCCATGTTAGGATTATGGAAACCTTATTATCACGTCAATCTCCTTTGTTCGGCCGAATGACAGCGCAATGGCATCTTGAACCTTTGCCGTTTTCTAGTTTGCAGGAGTTTTTCCCAAACTGGGATGCCGCTGAACGTGTGGCAGCCTATGCGATTGTTGGCGGAATTCCAGCTTATTTGAAATGGTTTAACGCCAAGCAATCGCTGGTGGAAAATATTCGTAATGTAGTTTTAGCCCCGGGGGGCATGTTCCTAGCTGAGCCAGCGTTTCTTCTCTATGATGAAGTTCGTGAATTAAAAAATTATCTGGCTGTGCTCAAAGCCATTGGCGCAGGGAATCATACCCTGAATAAAATCGGGGAGCATGCCTTTTTGCCTGGCACAGCAGTCAATGCTTATTTATCCACCCTGCAAGAATTGCGTCTTGTGGAGAGACGTTTACCTGTGACTGTTCGTCCCGGTGAACGTGGCAAGTCCCGGTCCGGGCGTTATCATCTGAGCGATCCCTATTTCCGGTTTTATTTTCATTTTCTTGCTCCATTTCAAGATAACCCCCTGATGAACGCAGACCAAATTCTTGAGCGTATCCAACAAGATCTACGGGCCTTCACTGGCGCAACGGCTTTCGAGGAACTTTGCCGTCAATGGACTGTTGCGGAGGGGAAAGCGGGGAACTTGCCATTTGTCCCAAGCGCGGTAGGTAGTCACTGGAGTCGTCATGTTCAAGTCGATGTCGTTGCGCTTAATTGGAATAGTAAGGAAGTTCTGTTGGGGGAATGTAAATGGGGATTGGATAAGATCGGCCGCCAGGTAGCCCGCGATTTAACCGGCGAAAAGACACGCTTGGCGCTTCTCGACTTACCGGATATGGGAAAAGGCTGGCAAGTGTATCACGCACTTTTTGGTCGCCAAGGATTTACTGATGCTACTCAAAGTGAAATACGGGCTTCAGGCGGCCTATGTATCAATTTGAAAGAATTGGATAAGGTATTGAGCCAAGTAGATTGAATCGACTTATCATCCAACGTTTAAGAAAAAGCGGAAAGAGCTAATTGCATACCTTTTCTAGCGTTACTTGGCAACTCGATTTGATACCCAATTGTTTTGTAACCAGTGCGTCGCTTGGCGTACATTCTGGACAAAACGGGAACTTCAAAATCAACATAATCATAGATAACAACTTCTTTCTTGCCTTCACTCAAGCGGTGTAGACGCCCGGCATATTGTGTCAAAGTCCCTCGCCAAGAAATAGGCAAGGCTAAAAACAAAGAATCCAGGCGCTCGTCGTCAAAACCTTCACCCAAATAGCGTCCTGTCGCCAGTATCGCCCGCGATTTATCCGCTGGCAAGCTGGCAATTTGCTCTTTCAACGCCTGTCGTTGTTTCTTGCCCATGCCCCCTTTGAAAACAAAAACATGCTCAACGCGATCAATGAGCAATTTCTCCAGCGTTTCCAAATGCTCCCGACGTTCAGTCAATACTACAGGAAAACGATGTTCTTGAACCGCCTTCATTACGTCGGCTACAATCATCCTATTGCGATCATCATCTTTTTCCAGAGATGAGTACACATCCTGGATGGATTGAGATGCGATATTTTGAAGATAAGACGGCAATTGAAACTTTGTTGGGCGCACAATAACCTTGTGAATAAAGGGCCGTTTTTCAGCCTGATCACGATCATTCACCTTGTAACGTACTGGGCCACACTGCATGAAAATAATCGGATGGTGCCCGTCCTTGCGAGTCACGGTTGCCGATAAGCCAGTCACATATTTAGCCTTACTCTGCCGAACCACTTGCTCAAAGCTGACAGCAGAAATATGATGGCACTCGTCCACGATCAGGTGTCCATACTGTCCAACAATATCATTGACAACACCTTTCTGGCTCAAGCTCTGGAGCATAGCTATATCAATCTTTTCTCTACCGTACATGAGTTGGTACCTCTGGCAGGCTAAAAAGGAAGACGGGTTGAAAGTCTAGCGAATGCTTCAATGCGTACTTTAGCCAATCGAGTCCCAAACGGAAGAGACTTTTATCGCGCCG
>Ga0194126_10001541_pt1 | contig 38596 bp, 37 predicted proteins | sample TA2KigC150mmetaG_FD_148641 | JGI IMG/M metagenome (GOLD analysis project Ga0194126, IMG submission 148641) | Freshwater microbial communities from Lake Tanganyika, Tanzania - TA2015035 Kigoma Deep Cast 150m | ecosystem: Environmental > Aquatic > Freshwater > Lake | place: Tanzania: Lake... | reverse complement strand
CAGCCTGTATGAGAAAGTTATTGGTCATTCTCAATTCAATAATGAAAAATCGAATCCCGTGGCAAGCTGATTATTCAACTTGCCCAACACCACCAATCCCTTGACAAAAATCACAGTTGCTCAAGGGAGAGGGGACTTAAGAATCACCCAGCCCTTGAGGGGAGGGGATAAAGGGGAGGGTGTTTAAAGGTGTCCTTACTTATGAACTCATTAGTAATATGAAACTTTTACTTTTCTTCGCACATACATGGTAGTTTTTCTTCATCAGGGAGAAGCTTTATCATTCCCGCTTCACAATCACAGCGTCGAGATGGGTCACCACTAATTTCCCGTCTATAATCTCCAGCGCCGCCCTTTCATGGGTAGTCGTCCTCGTCTCCTTCCCGTCTATGACCATAACTTCAATAACATCGGTTTCTGTTATGGCGCTCTGTTTGTCGTCGCTTATCGTAATCTTATCGTTTTCCCGTTTGTATTCATGGAGGGTCAGTTTCGAAAATACCTTTTTCAGCTCCTCTTTATACTGATCCCTTGTCATCTGAACCTGCCGGGGGATGAAGGTCGGCTCTGTCGAGCCCATCATCGTAACATTGATGACGACAAAAGGCGCGAGATGATTGATTACACCATCCAGATCTTTAGCAAGCGTTGCCTTCTGGACTTCATTCATGATTGTCATAACATCATTTTCAGTTATGGCTGTATATTGTGGAGATGAGTTTTTGCATCCGCTGATAAGAAGGATTGCTGCCAGTATCAGAAGAAAAGACATTACCTGTACCACAGAATCTCTCATACAAATCCCTGTCTGCGAGAATGGTTTGTACTACTCACTACTCAGGCACTGTAACCGAAGGTGTCTGAGCCTTCCTGTATTCAGCCAGTCCTGAGAGCGTTATCTTCAGATCGCCTGTATCCTTGTTCATCTCTGTTACATAGGTAACAGGGATGAGTTCTTTTTGCCCGCCCTGTACAATCATGACGTTAGCCGCACAATTTCTTTTCCCTGCTGCTTCGTCAAGGCTGTGCTCCCTGATGTTTTCAAGGTCGATGACCATCCCTGCGCGGATCGTTTTCCATTCATCATCTGACAGTTCCATGCCCGGACCGCCCATGCCTGCTATTCCAGCAAGGTCTTTTTTAAAATCCTGGCTGACAGTATTGATAATAGCCGTCACAGTCTTTCCGTCATCACACCCCGGCACTGATTTCGAGCAGCCGGATAAGAGCACCGCAATGAAGATAAACGCCGTCAGAATGATTGCAAACTGATGCAGTCCTGATTTCTTAACCATACATCCCTCCTTTGAATAATCTGATTTAGTTTTAAAAACCTCTCTTAGAGAAATTATAGATAATACTTTCTAAAGCAGCAACTAATAATTCTGCCCTTCATCTCCAGATAATAATATTCTTGTTATGGCATTATTTTCTATATTGTATAACGAAAACGAAAAAGACTATAAACCATCTTTTTTGATCTATCCTGTTTTATCAATAATTATAAATCATGGCCTGTACGAAAAACGCCTGCTGAAGAGCGTTTTTCGTATATAATGAAATGATCTATCATGTTTCAATTGAGTTTGCATTTTTCGAATAGCAAAGAAGCCCTCCGGCAATACCTGGAGAAGGTGACGGGAAAATCCGTTTCCCTGACCTTAACGGACAATTCCACCAGTATGCTTTCATTAAGGACGAAAAATAATTCGGTTTTGGTCAGGATGCACTGGATGTTTCTCAATGCCGGTGATGAGGTCATCAGAGAGATAACCGATTTTATAAAAACAAGAAAAGGCCGTACGCCCCTCACCAGAAAATTTATCGGCGAAAACCAACCCTGTCTGAGGACAATAAAGCATATTTCCAGACAGCCGGACATTCCCGCACAGGGCAGATTTTATGACCTAAAAAAGATCTTTGATGACCTGAACAATGAGTATTTTGAAGGAAGAATCACATCTCCTATTAACTGGGGAAAACAGAATTCACGGAGGCTGGTAAGAAAACGCCTGTTAGGAAGTTACTGCGGACATACCAACACAATAAGGATAAACCCTGTCCTGGACAAAAAAAAGACCCCTCTTTATTTCATCAGATATGTTGTTTATCATGAGATGCTCCATAGTACTGTGAAGGCAGTAAGCAAAAACGGCAGGAGATTAGTGCATAATTCTGAGTTCCGGAAACGGGAGCGTCTATTCAAAGAGTATAAGAAAGCTATGTCATGGGAAAGAAATGATAGATAAGAGCTGCTTGTCCATCATGAATCAATCTGATTTCCACTGCCTGTAACGATCTATCTCTTCCCTGATTGAGTTAAGGACAAAGATAATGACCGCGGCATCATCAGCAAATCCAATAGCTCCCAGGAAATCCGGAATGGTATCAAGAGGAGATAGAAAATACAGGAGCGCTGCAAAAGCAAGCAGTATCGTTTTTTTTGAAACCCTGGTATATGAACCTGTACTCCAGTCTTTGATGAGACCGATAAGGCTCATGAGGTCATATTTAAAACCCTTAACAAAGGCTTTTTTATTCTTTGCATATTCTGTCACCGCAGAAATAAAACGCAGGCGCATGTCCGGATCTTTCAGGTAGGATGCGGCAATAGTTATAAAACGGGCGAAACCTTTCGGCCTTTTCATATGTATCCTCTCCTGTTATTAAACAATAAACAGTGAGAATTAAAAAGAGGCTTGATTCCTTTCTGACACAAGAAATGAGCTGAATAATTTCCTGTCTACGTTAAAACATAAATAAGTATTTTTGAGCAGCAACTGATTAACACATTCATCAAGGTCATGATTAAGAAGCTCGCATCAGACAAGATCATTCAGTAAAAAAACAGCAAGTCTGCTTCTCTTTCAGGAATTGGGTGTTTGTATAAGCACGCGCATGAGCGCCATTCTGTTCTCGGCGCCGATTTTCTTGTAAATATTGCTGAGATGGTCTTTAATAGTCTGCTCGGATATCTCAAGCTCCTCTGCAATTTCGATGTTTCTGAGACCATCAACTACTCGCCTGAGTATATCACTTTCCCGCCTTGTCAGCTTGAATTGCTTCCGGATTTCATTCATGTTTATCTTATTGGAAATAGTTTCTTCAACAATAACAAGATAGAGAACCGGATCAGGTTTTTCGTTTATATAGATTCTGAATATCCAGTTGCTTGGAGAACCATTAAACTTCCTGGAAAAACAAATCTCTCCGGGAAATAATTCTCTCAGTTGTCCTTTGTCAATAGCGTCATAGATTCTCTTGTTTATAGTTGTTATCTCGGCAGGAAGTTCAAAACGGCTGAGAAAGGTGTTTGCCTTTCTGTTACTGTAAAAAATACTTTTCCGGTTAAAGATAATTAATCCTATCGGACATTTGTCTAATATGAAATTCATATATTCATCTATCAATCTATCATTCTCCACTTACAAGAATATGGTTCTTCTTGATTCCGAACATATTTAAAGCCTTCCCAGATGTTTTTCCATCTCTCTGCGGGCATGATCTATATTCCGGAGTTTTTTCACCCTGCTCAGTCTGATATTCAAGCGTGACGCATATGTCTCAAGCAGTTTTACTGCCTCTTCTTTTCTTGCCAGGATTTCAAGGGGGATAACCGATGTTGTCTCGATGCAATTAAGGAATTTCTCAAGAAATTCTTTTTGGTACGATCTTGTTTCTGCAAGGTGCATATCGAGGATGAAATCGGCGTCATGGTCTATGATCATGATCGCATACGGGAAAAATGGTCTCTCACCCTGTAACACAGGAGTAGGGGCATAGAAGAAATCAATTTCCCATATTGCAGGGGTTGGCCTGGCAGTTTTTTTCAACCTCTGAATTCTTATTTCATCCACTGGTTCATGGAAACCTTGATCTTTCTTCTCAAGCGGGGACGGGTTCCTCCATTCGTCTTTCCAGAAAACCCTGCCATTCTTTTCTTCAGCCACCCTGATCAGATACTGATTTTTTTCCGGCGCACGGAATAACTTCGCATCTTCTTTGAAGCGAAGGCAGATATCGGTTCCCTGCTGCAGGGCATTCGTCATATATAGAACTTCATCCCTGTCCAAAAACCATGGGAAATAACCGGGTTCGTATCTCCTGAAGACAGGCCATGCATTTTTACCCCTGAATTTCAGACCCAGTTCATTGATAATCTCCCTGTCATCTTCCTGAACAAGTTTCCTGTTCTCAAACGAGAGCATCAGGCAGTTTTGTATGAAGAGACTGTCCGGATTACCCGGCGGAATCTGACCTCTCCGGATATTCAGATAGCCCTCCAGGCCTTCAGTCCCTAAATATACTGCTATTGCAAGCATCTCTCCCAGTTCACCCATAATACAGCAATAACCAACTTCACCGGTCTGCGGATTTTGAATACCGAAGATATCAGTCTCCTTCATCCATTCCCATGGCTCGATCTTCCTGAATGCTATCGCTGCATCATAGAGACCTTTCCAATCCTTGAGTGACGGTTCTGATCTTTTCATTCAAACTTCCTTTCAGGGACAAAAATTTCTCTTGTTTAGTTTAACACAGCTGCAGATTGCATCACATTCTACTCGATTATTTTCATAATTTGCAGCATAAAAATTAAACGGCTTACCTGCTCAGGTCGATAATCTCCATCCGGTAATTTGCGTCCGGGTGTTTTGAGGATGGTCCTTCTGTCATAACTACTATATCGCCTGTAATATCATTTCTTTTCAGCCACTCTTTTATATAAGGTTTCCAGTTCTCCGGGTGCTCTTTCTCGTACACGGGATAAACGCCGTATGAAAACTGTAGATTCTGGCATGTAGCCTCCTGGGAACTTACTGCAATTACCCAGACAGGCAGCCTGAAACGGCCGATGCTCCTTGCAGTGGCGCCACTGCGTGTGGGAACAAAAACCGCTGCAGGAGAAGCATATTCGAGAACCGACTCAACGCTCAGGTCAATGAGTCGGGCAGGTGGAACTTTATCCTTGATATCAATGCCATAGAACATCTCTCTGACCGGAATCTGATGACGTTCGGGTTCTACTGCAGCCGCAATCTTAACGAGCATTGTCACTGATTCAACCGGATAATTTCCCATCGCTGATTCGCCGGAAAGCATAACACAGTCAGTCCCATTGATGATGGCATTTGAAACGTCCGTTGCTTCCGCCCTTGTAGGACGTTTGTTAGTGGTCATCGACTCAAGCATCTGTGTTGCAGTGATAACCGGCTTTGCACGCATATTGGCGCGCCTCATCAGGTCTTTCTGAACCACGGCAATCCTCTCGATCGGAATCTCAACCCCAAGGTCACCCCTTGCGATCATTATCCCGTCAGCAGCCTCAATAATTTCATCAATATGGTCAAGGGCGCCTGAGCGCTCGATTTTTGCAATTATGAAAGGCTGATATCTAAGGTCCTGTGCTGCCTTTCTCACTTCATGAATGTCTGAGGCATTTTCGACAAAAGACTGGCTCACGGCATCGACTCCATTGTCCAGTGCGAACTTCAGACACTCATGGTCCCGCGCAGTGAAAGCGCTGATGCCGAGATCAATGCCGGGCAGATTCAGCCCCTTGCGTGAGCGGAGTTCACCGCCGACCCCGACTGCGCATATAACATCGTTGCCCTGGACATTCATGACCTTGAGCTGTATATACCCGTCGTTCAGATACAGGATATCACCTGCTTTCACAGCCTTTGGAAGTCCTTCGAATGAGACAGAGACACGCGTGTTGTCACCAATTACATCGTCAGTAGTAAGTGTGAATGTATCATCCTGTTTCAGCTCGACCGGTTCAACAGCAAGTTTTCCGATACGCATCTTCGGTCCGGACAGGTCCGCCATAATCGTGAGACGTCTGCCTGTCCTGACTGATGCAGCACGCAGGTTATCAATAACTTTTTTATGCGTGCTGAAATCTCCATGAGAAAAATTAAGCCGGGCGATATTCATTCCTGCCTCCATAAGCCGGCACATCACCTCCACAGATTCTGAGGCAGGACCAATAGTGCAGACGATCTTCGTCTTATTCTGCGGCAACGCCATGATTAACCTCCTCTATGTCTTCATGCTATGAATCTTTCAATCTCTTAAATGTATTGACCAGTCCGTTTGTCGACGAATCATGCGAAGACACGTTATTTTTATCAAAAAGCTCAGGAAGTATTTTCTTTGCAAGTTGCTTGCCGAGTTCAACCCCCCACTGGTCGAAACTGAATATATTCCAGATAACTCCCTGAACAAATATCTTGTGCTCATACATTGCTATAAGGCTTCCCAATGTCCTGGGTGTAAGCTTTCTGAAGAATATCGAATTGGTCGGTCTGTTACCCTTAAAGACTCTGAAAGGCGCCTGCAATTTTATCTTTTCATCGCTCATCCCTGATGCCCTGAGTTCCGCAATTACTTCATCGTATGTCTTGCCTTTCATGAGCGCTTCTGTCTGTGCAAAAAAATTGGACAGCAATATTGCATGGTGATCGCCGATGGGATTGTGGCTTAGAGCCGGCGCTATAAAGTCGCATGGAATCAGTTTTGTCCCCTGATGAATAAGCTGGTAAAAGGCATGCTGGCCGTTTGTACCCGGCTCGCCCCAGATGACAGGCCCTGTTTGGTAATTCATCTGTTGCCCTGTCCTGTCCACAGATTTTCCGTTGCTCTCCATGTTGCCCTGCTGGAAATACGCGGGGAACCTGTGCATATACTGGTCATAGGGGAGTATTGCCTCTGTTTCAGCTCCGAAGAAATTATTGTACCAGATGCTGATCAAAGCGAGGATAACCGGGATATTCTTTTCAAAAGGACTGCGCCTGAAATGCATGTCCATGGCATGAGCGCCATCGAGCAGTTCAACGAAGTTTTCAAAGCCTATGGAGCAGGCAATGGATAGACCGATCGCCGACCAGAGTGAATATCTGCCTCCAACCCAGTCCCGGAACCTGAACATGTTCGCAGGGTCTATCCCGAATCTCTCAACCTCCTGTATATTGGTAGAGATTGCTATAAAATGGTTTTTTATGAAGGATTCATCACGTGCAGCACGAAGAAACCATTCCCTTGCAGTACAGGCATTTTTCATGGTTTCCTGAGTAGTAAAGGTCTTGGAAGCGATCATGAAGAGAGAGGTCTCCGCTGACAGTTTCTTTAATGTCTCTGCAATGTGAGTTGCGTCAACATTAGAAACAAAATGGACACGGATGTGAGGTTTTCTGTATGGAAGCAATGCTTCGGTAACCATAAGAGGGCCGAGGTCAGAGCCGCCGATACCGATGTTCACAATGTCAGTAATAGGCTTCCCGGTATACCCTTTCCATTCGCCACTGATGACCTTGTCTGAGAAACCCTTCATTTGTTCAAGAACTGCATTTACTTCAGGCATTACATCAATGCCGTCAGCATATATGGGAGCGTTCGAACGGTTCCTGAGTGCAACATGAAGTACAGCGCGGCCTTCGGTCTCATTGATTTTTTCACCGCTGAACATCTCTTCAATCGCATTCTGGACTCTGCATTCCCGTGCAAGTTCAAGGAGGAGTTTCAGTGTTTTGCCTGAAAGGATATTTTTTGAAAAGTCTACTGTTATATCTTCAAACATCATGGAAAATTTCAAAAACCTCTGCGGATCCTTCCGGAACATTTCCCTCATGTGTCTGCTTTTCATTGTTTTAAAATGAGCTGTCAGTTTTTTCCATGCAGTTGTATCAATCGGATTTGTCTTATCCAGCATCGCATTGCCCTCCTTATAAAATACTTATGATTCTTCAGGATGCAATTATATCCTATTGCCCGCATATGTGCCTGAGGAATTAATATTTTCAGACCGCTGTCTCTTCGGTTTCAGCGCTTTCTTTCCTTGAAGACCATTCAGATATCAGGGAATATCCGATTGCAAGCAGTGTCGGCCCGAGAAAGACACCGATAAAACCAAAAGCTATAACTCCACCGAGCACGCCGAGAAGAATGAGTATGAACGGAAGGTTGCCTCCGCGGCTGATCAGATAAGGTTTGACAATATTATCCACTCCGCTTACAACAAACATGCCCCATACCGCCATGAAAATTCCCCAGACAACGGACTCCGTGTAAAAGAGCCATATCGTTGCCGGTATCCAGATGAGCGGGGGCCCCATAGGAATGAGAGAAAAAAAGAAGGTCAGCAAACCAAATACAAGTGCACCCGGGATACCGGCTATAAAAAATCCGATTGTTTGAAGTACGGCCTGAACAACAGCAGTGCCTATGATTCCATATACAACGCTCTTTGTAGTGTCCGCAGCTACCTTTATGAGTCTCTCAGCGCGTTCCCCTGCAATTTTCTTCAAAAAACTCTCAAGACTCTGTTCTGTTTCCTCGCCGTCACGATAAAAGAAAAAACAGACAGTAATGCTCAGGAGTATCTGGAACAAAGCCTGCGCTATAACCGGCGTGCCTGTGAAAATATATGTTCTGATCTGCTTAAGATAAGGGCCTATGAAGTTTTCAAATTGTGTTTTATCAGTTGTCCATTCCAGCCAGCGCTGATGAAGATCTGACCCTATGAATGGCAGTTTTTCGACCCATTGAGGCAAAGGAGGCAAGCCTGCTTCGAAGGACTGGCGTATTCGGGCAATGAGATTAGTTGCCTCGTCTGCAAAACTCAACCCTATTACCAGAACCGGGATTACGAAGATGCCGGCAAGCAATAATGTCATTATAGTCGCTGCAAGTGTCTTTCTCCCTTTGAGAACATATGTCCACCACTTGAAGACAGGCCAAGTCGAGAAAGATAGGATTACTGCCCATAACAGAGCGGATATGAAGGGTCTGAGGACAAAAAAACAGCCTGCAATAAGAACGAGGAGGACAATTGCGCTTATTAGATGCTCAATATATCTGTCACTTCGTGCTTCAATCATAATTCTCTCCTCCTTGTTACTAATGAATTCATAAGTAGCCGTACAAGTTTCCATAACTCCCCCTCGCCCCCTCTTAGCTTAAGAGGGGGTTGGGGGGAGTTACTATCTCTGATAAAGTGTTTTATTTTTTATCAAGTTCCCTCTATTTATTAGCCGATTTGAACCCATTTTTCATCTGTGCCACAGCAATTAATGACACAATAGACCGCGGCTGAACAAGATACGATGAATCTTTGATCACACATGCTCTGTCAATGGTGCAGATGTCATCGGGAGATTCACGATAGGTGTCGATCCACCGGTACCATCTTTTATTAAACTCTTCAGGCACCGGCGGGATCTCAAATTCAAGAGGCTTCCAATAGGCATTGATCATTACGTGGATGATAAACCTGCCTCTGAGGCTCCATGCAGTCAGGGCAATGCTGTGTGATTCATCGCCCCAGTCCGGCTCATTAAGCCTTACGCCATGCCACTGAATTCGTGACTGCTGAAGGAGCTGACTAAGGGTCAGGTCCTGATCCTCAACCGCCATGTCACGCCTGAGACGGGATCTTATGAGGTGTTTGACAAACCGGTGTATATCAGCATGTTTCGTAAGAAGATCCCAGTCGAACCAGCTTATCCTGCTGTCCTGGCAGTATGCATTGTTATTACCGCCCTGGGTCCTCCTCACCTCGTCTCCCATAAGGAGCATCGGCGTGCCGGCTGCAAGGAGAGTGATAGTATTGAAGTTTTTCACCTGCCGGTTGCGGAGCCTTTCGATTTCCGGATCATACGTGGGGCCTTCAACCCCGTAGTTCCGGCTAATGTTGTTATCCGAACCGTCCATGTTATTTTCACCGTTTGCTTCGTTATGTTTTTTGTTGTAAGAGACGAGGTCGTTGAGCGTAAATCCGTCGTGGCAGGTAATAAAATTTATGCTCTGTTCCGCCTCCTGCTCCTGGTGACCGTAAAGGTCAGGGCTTCCGAGCAGACGTGATGCAAAGCGGGATATAATTCCGGGGTCGCCCCTTAGAAAGCTTCGCACATCATCGCGGAACTTGCCGTTCCATTCCTTCCAGCTGTCACCGATGAAGGTGCCTACCTGGTAGAGGCCTGCCGCATCCCATGCCTCTGCGATAAGCTTTATGCCGGCGAGAGCCGGGTCGGTTTCTATATCCCAGAGGACAGGTGGATTCTCAAGAGGACGGCCATATTCATCGCGTGACAGGATCGAGGCAAGGTCGAAACGAAAGCCGTCCACATGCATCTCCTCAACCCAGTAATGGAGGCTGTCGATGATCATGCGGCGCACAAAAGGGTTGCCTGCATTGAAAGTATTACCGCAGCCTGTATAATTGGCATAGCTTGCTTTATTTTCTTCAAGGATATAATATGCATCGTTCTGGAAACCGCGGAAGCATAAGGTCGGCCCGAGGTGATTGCCCTCGGCAGAATGATTATAGACAACATCAAGGATCACTTCGATGCCTGCCCGGTGAAGCGCTTTCACCATGTCACGGAATTCATTCATAGGGCCGAGCGGGTCCTTCTGCGAACTGTATGCTGCATGCGGTGCAAAGAACGAGACCGGAGCATAACCCCAGTAATTTTTAAAACCGGGCGGGGCGTCCTGTTCGTCGTACTGATAGACAGGGAGGAGCTCAACTGCTGTGATGCCGAGATCCTGGAGATAAGGTATCTTTTCGATCAATCCGGCATACGTGCCGCTTTTCTCAGGAGGGACTCCGGAGTTTGGATGACAGGTGAATCCCCGCACATGCATTTCGTAGATAATAGTCTGTGTAAAGGGCCGTTTGAGCTGCGTATCTCCCCCCCAGTCATATAAGCTTGTATCTACAACAACACTTTTCATGGATGAAGCAGTATGGTCTCCTGGTTTGCTCATCAGAAACCTGTTATAAGTTTCAGGAATAACAACAGCCTTGCTATATGGATCAAGGAGAATCTTCTGCCGGTCAAAACGCATGCCGCGTTCAGGTTCAAAAGGTCCGGAGACGCGGTAGGCATATATCTGCCCTGCCATAATATCAGGTACAAAAACATGCCAGTAGTGATAGGTTTTGTTTTCCTTCAGATTGAAAGGCGCCTTTAGGAAAGGTTTGGGATCGTCCGCCTTATCAAAGAGGAGCAATTCCACTGCAGTGGCGTTCTTGGAAAAGACGCTGAAATTTACACCCCCGGGGCAGACTGTTGCGCCAAGCGGGAAACTGCTTCCCCTGTTTCTGTTCAATGCATCGCTGCATGCACGAAATATCCTTGAAGTCATTTCTTGCTATTTTTCATTTAGTGATTTAATTTTCCATATCCGTTTGCAGTATTCACGTATCGATTGGTCAATTGCCCCTCCGGCACTTTTCATATCACTGTTAATCTCCGATGCAATGATCAGCTTATACAGGCGATTAGTATACTGCCTCAATTATACCAGAAGCATAGTATGTTCAAGCCAAACGAAATTATTATTTTTCATTTGTTGCATATATTCAAACTTCCATCATAAAAGAATGAATATTCAGTCAGACTAAAGTCGATAGACATGCTTAACAAATCATGATAGAATTCAATAGAAAACATTCATTTTTGGATAATCTCTTAACTTCTTAATTCAAGGAGAAACACTATGGCCAAGATCATAAGAGTTGTTGGAAGAGAAATCCTCGATTCGAGGGGGAACCCTACTGTTGAAGCTGATGTCTGGCTTGAAGACTACAGTATGGGCAGGGCAGCCGTACCATCCGGCGCTTCTACAGGCGAACATGAAGCTGTTGAACTGAGAGACGGTGAAAAGACAAGGTATCTCGGTAAAGGAACCCGCAAGGCAGCGCATAATATAAACAACAAAATCTCTGCAGCTGTCCTTGGTATGGATGCAGGAGACCAGGAAGGGATTGACCGCAAGATGATACTTCTTGACGGCACACAGAACAAGGGGAAACTTGGTGCAAATGCTGTCCTTGCAGTATCCATGGCTGTTGCACGGGCTTCTGCAATATTTTATGCGATGCCTCTTTACCGTTACCTTGGCGGAGTATCAGCCTCTGTCCTGCCGGTGCCGATGATGAATATCCTCAACGGCGGCGCACATGCGGACAATTCAGTGGACCCTCAGGAATTTATGGTGGCGCCATACGGCGCTCCGAATTTCTCTGAAGCCCTGCGCATGGGAGCCGAGATTTTTCATACATTAAAGGGTGTGCTGAAAAAGAAAGGCTATTCAACATCAGTAGGTGATGAAGGCGGGTTTGCACCCAATCTAAGATCCAATGAAGAGGCTATCGAGGTCATTCTTGAATCGATCACAAAGGCCGGCTACAGCGCGGGCAAGGATGTTGGGTTGGCGCTGGACCCTGCTGCGAGCGAATTCTATGACAAAGGCAGGAAAAAATACATATTCAGGAAGTCTGATAAAAGCGAGCGGACATCTGAGCAAATGGTCGATTTCTGGGCGAACTGGGTGAAACAGTATCCGATCATATCAATAGAAGACGGCATGGCTGAGGATGACTGGAAAGGCTGGAAACTTATGACAGATGTCCTCGGTCAAAAAATACAGATCGTCGGAGATGATCTGTTTGTGACGAATACCGGACGGCTTGCCAGAGGCATAAAGGAAGGAGTTGCCAACTCAATCCTCATTAAAGTAAATCAGATCGGCACCTTAACCGAGACGCTCAATGCCATGAGTATGGCTGCATCTGCCGGCTATACTTCGGTGGTATCGCACCGGTCGGGTGAGACCGAGGATACCTTTATCGCTGATCTTGTTGTCGCCACCGGCGCAGGTCAGATCAAGACAGGTTCTGCAAGCCGCACAGACAGGATAGCGAAATACAACCAGTTGCTGCGCATAGAAGAAGAACTGGGCGGTTCAGCAAGGTTCGCCGGCAGAAAGGCATTTCGAAGGTAGTTAAGCAATAATTTAAATAACGCCCCCAACCCCCTCTTAAATTAAGAGGGGGCGAGGGGGAGTTATTTATTTTCAAATTTATATTATTGAGGAATACAAAACAGTGAAACTCCATGAACTCGCCGGGAAACCGGCTCCACAGTCGATACTTGAAAACATCCCCCGGCTTGTTGCAGCCTATTATACATACAAACCTGATGTCTCACAGGCGACCCATCGCGTTGCATTTGGAACCTCGGGTCACAGGGGATCGTCTCTGAAAAGCAGTTTTAATGAAGCTCATATTCTTGCTGTAAGCCAGGCTATCTGCGAATACAGGAAAGCAAATAGAATCAAAGGCCCCTTATTCCTCGGGATGGATACCCATGCACTGTCTGAATCGGCTTTTTCAAGCGCGATCGAGGTTTTTGCCGCAAATAAAATAAACGTTCTTATACAGAAAGGATTACGGTATACACCGACACCGGTAATCTCCCATGCGATCCTGACTTATAACCGGAAGGTACGGGGGAGCAAGGGACGTTCTGACGGCGTGGTCATTACCCCTTCTCATAATCCGCCTGAGGACGGCGGAATCAAGTACAACCCTCCGCATGGCGGGCCTGCCGACACAGCAGCAACAAAAGTGATTGAAGAGAGAGCCAACGAATTACTGTTAAGAGGACTAAAGGGTGTAAGGAGAGTCCCCTTTGAAACAGCGATAAAAACTGAATTCATTAAAGAGTATGATTACATATCGCCTTATGTTGAAGACCTTGGAAACATCATAGATATGGAAATCATTACTAAGGCAGGTCTTAGCATAGGCGCAGATCCCCTTGGCGGATCCTCAATCGATTTCTGGAATCCAATTGCTGAGCGTTATAGCCTGAAACTGAAAGTTGTTAATGAAATAATCGATCCGACTTTCTCCTTCATGACCGTTGACAGGGACGGCAGGATAAGGATGGACTGCTCCTCGCCTTATGCCATGGCCGGCCTGATCCAGCTCAAAGATAAATTTGATATCGCTTTCGGAAATGATACGGATACCGACCGTCATGGAATCGTAACAAAACGTGCAGGACTTATGAACCCTAACCATTATCTGTCTGCTGCAATATGGTATCTCTTCCAGAACAGGCCTCGCTGGAGCAAAGACGCTGCAGTCGGCAAGACCCTTGTTTCTACATCAATGATCGACAGGGTTGCTGAAGCCCTCGGAAGAAAAGTTTACGAGGTGCCTGTCGGGTTCAAGTGGTTTGTTGACGGACTTTTAGACGGTTCCTACGGGTTTGGCGGTGAAGAGAGCGCAGGCGCTTCTTTCCTCAGGAAGAACGGGACTGTCTGGACAACAGACAAAGACGGCATCATAATGGACCTCCTCGCCTGTGAGATAACAGCCAGGACAGGCAAAGACCCGGCCGAACTTTATAAAGATCTTGAAGATCGATTTGGGAGGCCATCATATATCCGGATAGATGCGCCTGCTACGCCGGCACAGAAAGCAATACTCAAAAAGCTCTCTCCTGATATGGTTACAGCCCATGAGCTTGCAGGAGAGACAATTATTTCGAAACTGACCCGCGCTCCAGGGAATAATGCTGAAATCGGAGGGCTAAAAGTCATCACGCAAAACGGATGGTTTGCCGCGCGACCTTCAGGCACAGAGGATATTTATAAACTCTATGCAGAAAGCTTTCTGGGTGAAGGGCATCTGCAGAAGATCCACGAAGAGGCTCTTGCGATAGTCAGCGCTGCATTATCAGCAGCAGGAGTTTAAGGAGGTTCTGATACATGAAAATTCTGACTACACCGAGAATGGAACGCTGCATAGGCTGCCATTCCTGCTCTCTGGCCTGCGCGCGCCTTGTACATAAGAGGCTTTCCTGGGATACCGCAGGGATACGCATCAGCACGTCAGGGGGGCTTTCGACAGGCTTTGAAGCGAGGAACTGTCTTGCGTGCAACCCTGCCCCTTGCGTTAATGCATGTCCGACCGGCGCCTATTCACAGAGAAAGGGAGGAGGCGTTGTTGTAAGAAAGAAGCTCTGCATCCGCTGCGGTGAATGTGCAAAGGCGTGCCCTGTTGATGCCATCTATCTTGATCTTACCTCAGAGCCCTTTGTCTGCATACATTGCAGCCGCTGCGTGAAATACTGTCCCCACGACTGCATAGAGATGAAAGAAGTTGCGGCAGAGCCTGTTGAAGGTGAAACAGCAGAGGAGGCGCAGTCATGATCCGCGATTTTTTCAGAGTCCTGACAATTAACCTTACTTCGGGTCGTAGCACTATTGTCGAAGTCGGTGGAAGGAATGAGGTTGCCGGCGGAAGCGGTCTTGCTGCACTCCTGTTCAACAAATATGGACAGACAGACAAACCATGGGATGACCCGGAACAGCCTCTTATTTTTGCCATCGGGCCATTGACCGGATATTTTCCGCTTATGAGCAAGACCGTATGCGCCTTTAAGTCCCCTTACCACAATCAGTATGCTGAAAGCCATGCAGGCGGCCGATCAGCCCTTACGCTCAGGTTTGCCGATCTGGATGCGCTTGTAATTACCGGAAAGGCAGCGAGACCGGTATGCATATCTCTGGGATCCCGCCACATTGAGATAAAAGAAGTCCACTACCTGTGGGGCATGGATATATTTGCCACAGGGAAATACCTTCGCCATATGTTCAGAGGCTCGGGACACCGGAGCATTCTCCGCATCGGCCCTGCCGGAGAAAAGGGCTCCCCCATGGCGTGTATAAACGCAGACACTTACAGACACTTCGGAAGGCTCGGAAGCGGAGCAGTCATGGGTGTGAAAAATCTCAAGGGTATCGCCATACAGGGAGATGCATCATTTCCTCTTCCGGAAAACAAGGACTATCCGAAGATATTTGAGGAAGTCCATAAACAGCTCACGGATACAGACATGATGAGCAAATACCATAATCTCGGAACCCCGGTTAATGTGATCGCACTGAACGACATCAAGGCCCTGCCGGTCAGGAATCTCCAGCAGACATCTGATCCGAATATCGCAGGCATCTCAGGCGAGAAATTTGCTGAAGTAGCGCTGCTCCGCAATAACGCCTGCTCGGGATGCCCGGTTGGCTGTATACATATCGGTTTTGTTCGCGAGCGGTTCTCCGAAGAGAACAGGTACCTGTACCGTCAGGTGGCATATGACCACGAGCCTATTTTTGCAACAGGCTCCATGCTCGGTGTGCTCGACTGTTTCAGAGTGCTTGATATCATGGACGTGGTTGAGAGGATGGGGCTTGATGTCATGTCTTCAGGAGTGGCCCTTGCCTGGGCAACAGAAGCTCTTGAAAAGGGGATTATCTCAGAATCAGAGACGATTGTTCCGCTGAAATTCGGATACGCCGAAGGATACAAGGAGGCGATGCAGCACCTTGCGATGGGAACAAATGAATTCTATCAGACCCTGAGCAAAGGGACCTTGGCTGCTGCCGAACAGTACAATGGAAAAGACTTTGCCTGTGTCCTTGGACAGGAGATGGCCGGATATGCAACAGGAGAAACGTTCTTTACCTCACAGGCCCTTGGCTTCAGACATTCCCATCTCGATTCAGCCGGGTATTCCTATGACCAGAAGCCGGGTGAGAAGAATGCCGGCAAGGCTGCTGATTTTCTCATAAAAGATGAACAAGGGCGCGTTTTTCTCACATCAATGGTATCTTGCCTTTTCGCCCGCGGTGTTTACAATGACGAACTGCTCGGCCGGTGTCTGGATTCTGTCGGATACAAAGATCTCGCTGAGAAAATGTCTGATGTATCACGTCATATCCAGAAGCTTCGGTGGAAGACGAGATTTGCTACAGGTTTCAATCCAAATTCAGTTTCCATACCAAAGAGGTTCACAGAGATAGTAACCTGGAAAGGCGCAATCGATACAGAGCATTTGAGAACCCTTAAAGATGAATATGCAAAAAGGATCATCGAATTGGGTGCAGATAACGATAAAAAAACAACCTAATTCTCTGATTCTCCTTCTGTTATCTCAACACGGACAAGAGCAAGGATAGCGGTGTGGGGGACGATCAGGTATTTTTTGTCTTCAAACTGAATCTCAACAGCAGCCTCTTTCAGGAAGATCGCATAATCTCCCTCGGTCGCCTGAAGAGGAACATATTTAACTTCTTTTTTCTTGCTTAAGGCCCAGGGTTCTTCTGAAACAGTAGGATCTGCGACTGGATAACCAGGGCCTGTTTTTACTACATAGCCGCCAAGCACTTTTTCTTTCTCCCGAACAGTTGCAGGCAGATAAAGTCCGGCGCTGGTTTTATCCATACCTTCATCAGGTTCTACGAGGACTCTATCACCGACAATAATAAGGTTTTTCTTTGCCTTCATAGTATTATTTTAGAATATTTCTGCGAAAAATCTCTTTTTTATCTAAAGCTCGAAAACCTCGCCTTTTTCAGGAACATGCGTTTTGAATCCAAATTTCTCTTTTATTACCTCTCCAAAAGAAATAGACACTTCTTCTTCACCATGCACTATAAATACTTCAGGAGAATTCTTAAAACATGACAGCCATCCGATAAGTTCTGCCTGATCTGCATGTGCAGAAAAACCATTTATTGTAAAGACAGATGAATTAACAGCTATGTCATCTCCGAGGATCTGAACAAATTTTGCTCTATCCACAATCTTTCTTCCGAGGGTGCCCTGTCCCTGAAACCCGACGAATATAACACTGCACTCAGATCTCCAGAGATTATGCTTCAGATGATGCCGTATCCTTCCGCCATCGCACATGCCGCTGCCGGCAATCACAAGGATGCCTGATTTTCTTTTGTTCAATGCCATTGAATCCTTAACGCTCTTTACAAAATGCAATTTGATAGCGCTGTCGAAATTCTTTCTGGAAAAGAATTTCCTTGCCTCATCGTCAAAACATTCAGGATGTGCAAGATATACTTTCGTTGCCTCTTCTGCAAGCGGACTGTCAAGATAGACATGAATAGTTTTCAGCCTCTTTTCTCTTACAAGGTTATTCAGGATATAAAGCAGGTCCTGTGTCCTTCCAACTGCAAAAGAAGGAATGAAGACATTCCCTCCTTTTTTGAATGTTGCCTTTATCGCATCTGCCAGTTCATTGATGCTGTCTTTCATGGGTTTATGCAGCCTGTTGCCATAGGTTGATTCCATAACTATGAAATCTGCTTGAACAGGGGTTAACGGGTCTCTGATGATTGGATTGCCTTTCTTGCCTATATCTCCGGAAAATACAATTTTCTTTTCCTTCCCGCTATCCTGATACCATAATTCAAGGGTGCCTGAACCAAGTATATGGCCTGCGTCAAGGAATCTGTATTTGATGCCGCTGCCAAGATGAAATATCTGGTCATATGGTTTTATATCAAAAAGCGGGATTACATTACTTACATCTTCTGTAGTATAAAGGGGGAGAACAGCAGGTTTCCCGGCCCTGACAGCCTTTCTGGAAAGCCACGCTGCATCGTTCTCCTGTATATTTGCTGAATCATAAAGCATCATCTCGAGAAGATCCCTTGTTGCAGATGTTGTAATGATTCTGCCCTGAAAACCATCTTTAACAACCCTTGGGAGCATGCCTGAGTGGTCTATATGCGCATGGGTGATAAAAATATAATCGACGTCTTCAGGCTGAAATTCAAAAACAGCCCTGTTTACCTCATCTGCATCCTCCCCCTGATGCATACCACAGTCAACAAGAATCCTGAGATCATTACACTCAATGTAAAAACAGGATCCTGTAACAGTCCTCGCTCCACCAAGGAATTTCAGTTTCATATCAACTCTCCTTTATTATTAAAGAACATCTTTCTTCCTCCTTTGCCTGTTCATCTCATTTCAATATTCCCTATTTCTTTTTTGTATTTGATATATTCAAGCAAACCTAAAAGACTGCCTGTTGAGACTGCAAGAAACCATAATAAGGAAATGGCAGTCGCAACCTCAGGCTTTATTCCAATAAGTCCGAAAAAAAGCACAAAAGCGCCTTCTCTTACTCCCAGGCCGGAAATAGATACAGGCAGCGTAGTGAACAGTATTATGAGCGGCAAAAAAACCAGGAAAGCAAGGAAAGGTATATGCTCTCCAAGTCCGAGCGCAAGAATATACACGGCAAACATGCCTGTAAGTTGAACCAAAACTGACAATGCCACTGCTTTTCTGATAACCGCTTTCTGATTTCGATATGCCTGGAAATAATTATAAAATTCTGAGAAAAACCTTATTCTTTGCCCGATACGCAGGGCAAAAAAAAGCAGGCTTCCGATAATAAAGGAAAAAACTATAGCCGGCAGGATCCACTCTATACGGGACCCCTGAATATATCCGTACCCAAAGGGGTAAGCAATGGCGCCTATTGCGATCAAAACCGCAAAGCCAAGGTATCTGTCCATAAAAATAGAAGCAAAGGCAAGACCTGCATTCCCTGTTGCCCGGTAAAGATAAAAACCTTTAACCGCATCCCCTCCAATTATCCCTGGAAGCAGAGTGTTAAAGAAGGATCCTATCATGGTTAAGGAAAACAGCTTCTTGATATCCGGGCCTTCCGGCAGAAGGAGCTTCCACCTGAATGTAGACACGAATTGGGCAACAATATACAGCAGCACAGCAAAGATAAAGGCTGAAATACTCATGCCCCTTATCGTTGATAAAACACGATCGATTCCTGTTTTCGATAAAACAACATATAGGAGCACAGAGCTCACCGAAAGCTTTAAAATGAGGAGGAATATATTATTTACTTTCGGGGCCAATGATCTTTTTAATAACGTAGATTGGTTTTCTCTGACTTTCGTGATAAACCCTAACGAGCATTTCTCCCAACAGTCCCATCCCTATAAGCTGGATGCCGACGATAATCAGGAGGGCTCCAAGCAAAAGGAGCGGCCTGCCTCCAATATCATGGCCAAAAAATATCTTGTCGACCGTAAGATATAAAGATATGAGAAAACCGAGGAAGCCGCTGAATACACCGACAGGGCCAAAAAACTGGATCGGCTTTGTAGAAAAACTCTGGAGAAATTTTACTGTAATTAAATCCAGGACAACTTTCAGTGTTCGTGAAATACCATACTTTGATTTGCCATGCATTCTCGAATGATGAACAGTTTCAACCTCAGCAATGCGGACACCATACCAGCTTGCAACAGCAGGTATAAACCGGTGCATCTCTCCATAGAGCTTCAGATTTTTTATCACATCCCTTCTGTATGCCTTCAATGAACATCCATAATCATGGAGCTTCACACCTGTTACTTTACTTATCAGCCAGTTTGCCATTATGGAAGGCAGCCTTCTTGTGAAAAACGGGTCTTTCCTTTTTTTCCTCCAGCCACTGACAAGGTCATGGTCTTTTATGCGTTCAAGGAGCTTTGGTATATCAGCGGGGTCATTCTGTAAATCACCGTCCATTGTCACAATAACATCCCCTCGTGCAAAATCAAATCCTGCTGCAAACGCTGCAGTCTGTCCGAAATTGCGTCTCAGACTCAGGACTATTACACGCTTATCACCTGCCTGAATCTCCTCAAGCATAGAAAGTGTTCTATCGTTGCTGCCGTCATCCACAAAAAGTATTTCGTATTCATTGTCAAGAATAACCAGCGCTTCCTTCAGTTTTGCATGCAGCAGCCGAATATTCTCTTCTTCATTGTAAACAGGTATGACTACTGAAAGGGTCATTAATAGGCCTCCGGTCTCGCTTCCTTTAATCCCTTAAAACCATAGCACATAAATATCGAATAATCCCTGATTACAGCATGTTTTTTAGTATAAGCTGTGTAAACCTTTTTCTCAACCTTATCAAAAGAGGCAGCTACTTCTTCCGGCAACCTGTTATCTCCGATACTGACAAAGATTGCATCATAATGACGCAGGTTATGAAGTCCGGGCCAGATATCATACTGGTTCATCCTGCGGCCGAGATTTATGCAGTAGGTTACAGGATGCCCTTTAACATAAAAAGCAAGCTCACTCGATACCTGATATCTGTCAGAAAATATAAACACAGGATTTGCTGAAGACATCTGCTCATATATTCTCGCAACCTCTTCTCCAAGCGCCTCCCAGCCTTGAACCCTCGATGCAGGATCAAGTTTAGCAGGCAGGTCCAGCATAGAGGGATAATGAGCCATTGAAGTTATTATAAGAGACAGAATAAGAGAAGCGGTTACGAGGATTTTCTTCCCCTTTCCATCAGTATCAAATCTTCTCAAATAAACAGCGCTAAAGGATATAATTCCTGCTATATATCCGGGCAATGCCCAGTTCGCCTGCACTTTTGCCTGAATGCTCTTGAAAAGGAAAAATGCAAGCACAGGGATCGAAAACCAGAAGAGATAAGAACCTTCCTGCTCTTTTCTGAGCTTAAGGACTGAAATAATCATGAGCATGAGCAAAAGGGGCGTTATTACGCCGAGTTGAGAACCCATGAATTCAGCAAAACTTTTCAGGGATAACTGAATGCCTTGCGCTATGTGTGCCTGCCCTGCGGTATGTTTCAGCGTAACCCAATCGTGCTGTGCATTCCACAGCATCACAGGACTGAAAACTATAAGGCTGATAATCAATGCAATATATGGTCCTATTGTTAATAAGAGCCTTCTCTTTTCTGCAGAAAGCGCCAGGAATAAACATGCGCATAAATAGAAAAAGGCCATGGTGTATTTTGTCAACAAACCAAGACCGATGGACAGGCCGAGGAGAAGCCAGTATTTCTGAGATTTGAGATTTGTCGCCTCAGGCGACTCGCTGTGGCGAGAGATTTGAGATTGATTGACTGCTTCCCGGAATAAAAACAGAGATGATATCCAGAAGAAAATAAAAGGTGAATCTATCGTAAAAAAGATACCATATGTTGAAAAAAGAGGGATGATCTGGATCATAATGGCTGAAAAAAGCCCGACTTTTTCATCATACATTTTCTTCCCGAGACTGTACATGAGAATACTGCTTAACGCTGAAAAAAGAACAGCCATGAACCTTATGCCAAAAACAGTATCGCCGAACAAAGAAGTTCCAAGATAGATCAGGTATGCTATCATCGGGCCTTTCGAGTAATAACTCAGGTCGAGCCTGCGAGACCATTCCCAGTAATGGGCCTCGTCAGGACTTAAATCCATTGGTCCGTTCTGGATATAATATATCCGGAAGAGAGAGAGCGACAGGAGAAAAACAAAAAGTATAGTTGTCTCCGGTTTTTCTTTAAACCTTTCAGATGACCAGTGATAAAATTGAACAACGGATATCCCTAACATCACCCCGAGCAATGCTCCTGCAATAGTATCTGAAGGATAATGAACTCCGATATAAACCCTTGAAAACCCGACAAGGATTGCAACAGCAACAAAGGCATATCGCATCCTGTTTTTCAGGAGCATACAAAGCGGAGAGATAAAAGCAAAAGCATTTACAGAGTGATTTGAAGGCATTGAAAAAGATTTTCCGCATCCTGCAAGAAGCCTCACACCGTCGAGCGCATCGCACGGTCTTATGCGTTCAAAAGAATGTTTGAGAATGTTACCGGACCAGTCAGCGATCAATAGAGAGACTATCCCCAATATTAAGGCTATGAGCGCCTTTTCCCTGTCTTTAAAAAAGAGCAATAAAAAAAGAGGCATGAAAATCAGATAAGACTTATCCGTTATAAAGGGCATTAAAATATCAAAGAGGCTGTTCTGGAGATTTTTATTGATTAAAAAAAATGCGAGTGTATCTATTTCAGGAAGGCTCATCGGGTTTTTTGCTCATATCCTTTGTTGCTCTTTTAGCTTTTTCTCCTGTCCATTTGATTATCTCCTCTATCATTGCCCCTATGGTTGCCTCTTTCGGCATTATATCAACATGGAGTCCTGCTTTTTCAACAGCCTTAGCTGTGACAGGTCCGATGACTGCTATGGTTACACCCTTAAGGAGCGCTTCTGCATCTTCTCCCATTATCTCCCTGAGATTATTAAAGGTTGCTGCGCTTGTGAAAGTGGCAATCGAAATCCGTCCTTCCTTCAGAAACCTCCTGAGTCTCTTCCCGCGGGATTCCGGTTTTACTGTCCTGTATGTTACAGGCACATCTATCTCACCGCCCATTTCCCTCACCTTTTCCGGAAATATTTCTCTCGCCTTCTCAGCCCTCGGAAGAAGAAACCGCATACCTTTTAAGAGTGCACTGTGCTCTTTGCTCTTTGCTCTTTGCTCTTTTGCAAATGCCTCAATCAGTCCTTCAGCGCGGAACTCTTCAGGAATTAAATCAACCTTCATGCCGTATTTCTGTATCTCCTGAGCTGTTCTGATGCCGATAGCACAGATATGTATCCCCTTTAAATCCCTGATATCCTTATTTTTTTCAAAGTACCTTTTGAAAAAATATTTAACGCCATTTCTGCTTGTAAAGATGATCCAGTTATAAGTATTTATTTTATCTATTGAGAGATCAAGCTCATCATATGTTTCCGGAGGAACAATCTCAATCGTTGGAAATTCAATTATCTCTGCCCCGAGTTCATCTAATAATTCAAACCCTTCCATGTATTCCCTTGTCACAAGTATCCTGTAGCCGAACATTGGTTTTTTCTCATACCATTTCAGGGAGTCTCTAAGTTTCACCACATCTCCGACTACCATAACAGCAGGCGGTTTGATATGTTTTTCTTTTACCTGTTCCACAATATTTTTTAATGTCCCGATAATTGTTTTCTGGTCAGACCTTGTGCCCCATCTGATTACAGCAACAGGGGTGTCGGGAGAACGGCCGTTCTCAATCAATTTTTCAGTAATCACGTCCATGTTTTTTACCCCCATGAGAAATACAAGGGTCCCGACGCCGGTTGAAATCTTTGACCAGTCAATTGTACTCTCTTTTTTCGTAACATCTTCATACCCGGGGATAACAGCAAATGAAGATGAGATAAGTCTGTGGGTTAATGGAATTCCGGCATACGCAGGGGCTGCAACAGACGAGCTCACACCAGGCACAACTTCAAACTCTATCCCCTCTCTTGATAATGCTTCAGCTTCTTCTCCTCCACGCCCGAATATAAAGGGGTCTCCGCCTTTCAGCCTGCAGATATTCTTGCCTTCCTTTGCCTTCTTTAAAAGGATGGCATTTATTTCGTCCTGCGTCAGGGTATGATGGCCGCCGCGTTTCCCTGCGTATATGAATTCTGCATTATGGTTGATATAATTCAGAACCTGGGCATTCAGGTGAAAATCATAAACAACCACATCCGCCTTTTTCAGACATCTCAGGCCTTTTACGGTGAGAAGACCAATATCGCCCGGACCGGCGCCTACTAAATAGACTTTACCTTTCATTGCTATGTTCTCTCTGCATTATACATTTAACCTTTGTATCATAACTATTTCAGGCCCAATAAATCATCTTTTAAAGTCTGCCTTGACTATAATCAAAGCTTCACTTGTAAACAATGAAGATTTGACCCTTTGTCCCCTTATTCTGAGTAAGGAAGAAGCTTTCAATGACCGCATAAACCGGCGGGCGTTTTTTTAATTTGAGACATCTTATTTCTCTGCTTGAATTTAACTCTTGACGTTTAACGCATATCGTTATACTATAAAACAGTGATCAAATCTTTCAGGGATAAAGAGACTGAGAAGGTATATTCCAGGGAAAGATCGGCAAAGTTGCCAGGAGACATACAGCAAATTGCACTAAGAAAACTGAGGATGCTCAACAACGCACAGAATATGTATGATTTAAGAATACCACCGTCAAACAGACTTGAGAAGTTAGGTGGTAATCGGAAAGGACAATATAGCATAAGAATTAACGACCAATGGCGGCTCTGTTTTGTATGGAAAGATAATACTGCATATAATGTCGAAATAACCGACTATCATTAAGGAGTGAATATATGAAAAAGAAAAAATTACATCCTGTACATCCGGGAGAAGTTCTACTTGAAGAATTTCTCAAGCCCATGGGTTTGAGCCAAAACAAACTAGCCCTGAATATCGGGGTGCCTGCCCGGAGAATAAACGAAATAGTCCTTGAAAAGAGAAGGATTACTGCTGATACCGCCCTCAGGCTTGCTCGGTTCTTCGAAACATCCTCAGAGTTCTGGATCAGCTTGCAGTCTCAATACGACCTTGACGTTACTGCCGATGCGCTCGGTGAGCGTCTTGAAAAAGAAGTCAGGATATACTCAAAAGTCGCATAAATACGATATTTGTTTATTCTATTCACCTGCAAAGAGACATCATATCAATCATTAAAAAAATGAAGAATATCAAGAAAAACAGAGCTTGGTTATTTTGGTACTTTTAAGTATAATTCTGCCGCACAACAAGACAGATTTTGAGTATCTAAACGCCATGTCAGTAACTCCCTATTACAAACACCCCATCGACATTCGCTAAAGGGAAAGCGTTCACATAGAAAGCAACAACCAGCCTGCCTCTAATTGCTATGCAATTCGAGTATAAACAAACATTATTGCTATCCTGATAATTTTCCATCTTTCCATTTGATTATTGATATTTTTTTGTAGTGGGTATATAATACCCACTATGAGGGCAATCAAGATACTCCATACCAAAGAGATTAAAGGTGATGAAATTGTAGAAACCAAAATATGGCAGGTTCTAAAATCAGACGATAAGCCATTTGGTGTTAAATACTCGATAGTCTATGTTAAAGACGGTAAAAGAGTTCTGGGGTATGACAATGCAGAGGGTAAAGGGGACCATAAGCATTATAGATCCAATGAAACGGCATATAAATTTAGCAGCATCTGGAATTTATTGAGAGACTTTAAAACGGAGTTAAAGAGAATAAGAGGAGGTGATTGGGATGAGGATTAAAAGGGTTAAAATCGAAATAAGGAGCCTTGATAATGCTTTAAAAGAAGCCGGTGAGGTTTTTGAGAAACTGTCAAAGGGAGAAACTGTCCAGAAAAAAACAGCAATCTACTTTAATAACCTAAAAGAGATGCGAAAGGTACTTACGGAAAAGCGACTTGAACTCCTTAAGGCAATAAAAGATAAAAAGCCTGCTTCTGTATATGAGCTCTCAAAAATGGTTAATAGGGATATTAAAAATGTTCTACAAGATATATCGTATCTTCAAGAACTCGGACTTGTTGAGATAACAGAAACAAAGGATAAAAAAATACCTCACGTTGAATATGACAAGATTGCCCTTGAAGTTGCGATTTAGAGAATTGAGGAAGTCTTGCTTCCTGATACTATGTGCATGTTTGATAATAATTTCATCATTATGGCTGAAAAGGTCTTGAATACGATTTTCACCAATACTAAAAGTGCTTGTAACTGTGAGTATCAGTTTTTAATATGTAGTTAACACTATTAGACCTTTCGGACAGGGTTCAATCAGGTCTTTTTCCCCAAATTTCTTGCAGAATGTAACTGGTGCATTCTGATGCAAAATGGTGTATAATTGTTGTATGGGTACAATTGAAAAAGCGGTTCGCCAGAGCGTCTCTCTCCCTTCTCCGCTGGCCAAACGGGTGAAGACTTTGGCAAAAAACCGAAAAGTAAGTGCGAATCGGATACTCGTAGAACTCGTTGAAACCGGACTGCAAGCGAAAGAGGAGGAGAGGCGCAGATTCTTTGAATTGGCGGATCGATTAAGCAAGTCAAAAGATGTGAAAGAACAGCAGGAATTGAAGGAACAACTTGCCCGGATGACTTTCGGAGAGTGAGTTGCCGAAGATTCAGTGGACCAATCTTCCTCCGGATCTGCGCGATCATCTTTTTGATCGGCTCAGGAAGCGACAAATCACTGCTGAGGATCTCTACCAGCTGAAACTCTGGCGGGAATCTGAGCCCGAAGCCCCTGATGGCGATTGGTATAAGGATTTCGGCTCATTCAAAATCTGCGGAAGGGGAAAGTACCCTAAGACGTTTCTTCTTCAAGAACAACCTGCCAATGGCCAAGAACTTTAACCCATCTTCCGCAGTTTTAAAATTGAAAACTAATTATATATGATAAACAGGGGACCTCCTATCTTAAGAATTTTGTTTTTCCATAAACTTATTCTTACAGGAGGTTTCTATTTTTTCATAGCTTTAAAAGTCATCTACCCTATGATTAAATAGGAATCTTTAACCTCATCCGCTATTTATATATAACGTTGCCAATTTAAACAATATTATTTATTACTTGCATCGTTCTATATCTTTCGATTTAATCACATCATTCCCTTCGAGATAGTTTGATGATTACGCACAACACAAGGGGTGCATTTGATGGAAGAGTTCGATTTTGCAGCTACTGCCCCTCACAGAAACCTCCACGGTATTGCCATTATTTTATCAGTTAGTTTCTCCGGCATTCTGCCGTCGGTAATAACGTATGCCTGCTTCACCCTCTCTTTGTAAGTATCTATAAAACTTGAAAGCCCGCGAAGCCCTGAGGATGTGACCTTTGATCCGGACTTGATTTCAACAGGAATGACCGTTGAGCCGGTGTCTATGACACAATCTACTTCTGCACCGGCGCCTGTTCGCCAGTAATTGACTTTGTAGTCTAGATTCATTGCTCTTATCCTTCGGATGATCTCAAGGATGACAGCATGTTCAAAGAGCCTCCCTTTATCAACATTAATCAACGATTCAGTCAATGGTATCCGGGCAAGGGCATTTCGCACCCCGAGGTCAAAAAAATAATATCTTGGTGAGGTGAGGATCCTTTTCCGTGCGTTCTTGAGGTATGGTTCGACTTTTTCAACAATAAGCGTGTCCTCAAGAATATTGTAATATTCCTTAATGGTAGGGACACTGACTCCTGATTCAAGAGAGAGTTTTGTTAGATTAGGATTGGTGCCGGACTCCCTGGCTGCCAGCTCAAGAAAACGGCCGAAATGTCCTATTTTCCTGCTCAGCGCCTCTGCCCTAATTTCTTCTTCGAGGTATGTTTGGGTGTAGGCCTTCAACAGGTCAGCACGTTCACGGTCGTCTGACAGGCTGACAATGCCGGGAAGGGCGCCAAAGATGAGAGACTTTTCGAATGAATACTCTTTGATAGAATTGATATTCGGTATGCGGAATATCCCTCCATCGGAGTCTTTAAGCCAGCCAAACTCGTTCCACTGCATTGGGTCAAGCCTGTATATCCTGATCCTGCCAGGCAGAAGATTTACACCTTTTCTTCTTAGCTTGCGGGCTGATGAGCCGGTAATGATAAATGATCCCTTCTTCTCGTCAATAAGGCACTGGATGCTATCAAAGACTTCAGGCACCTTCTGTGCCTCATCCATAAATATTATGGGGGGCTTGCCTATCCGTGCCTGCACCTGCCTGATAATGGCTGAAGGATCACGTTCCATCTCAATGCGGATTTCAGGATTCTGCAAAGGATATTCCATGAGATTCTTCAAGCCGGATAAGCACTTTTTGACCAAGGTAGTCTTGCCTGTCTGTCGTGGACCAAGAATAAGGGCGGACTGACCCTTACTGACTACCTGCAGGATCGGCTTTTCCATGTTCCTAATATATGCTTTATATTTACCTTGCATATTTAAAGTATATATTTGACTTTCAAAAAAAGCAATACTCGTATAATCCGGATTATTCATAAAATTGCTAACAGATGAGGATAGAGAATTTGAGCGGATTTTTTGGGGACAAAAATTCCAGACAGAAAATCTTCAGAAACATCCCTTCCCTTAACAAGAAAGATTATCGATTCAAAAGAAAAATACAATTAGGGAAAGAGAAGTGCTACTTCGGGTTCATTGCTTCTCTCAGGGCCTTGCCCACCTTAAAGTGCAAAACTCTTTTTTCAGGCACTTCAACCTTCTCGCCTGTCTTCGGGTTTCTTGCCCTTCTCGGTCTCCTGCTCTTTGGCTTAAAGTTTCCAAAACCTCTTATTTCGATCTTCTCACCTTTAACCAAAGCGTCTTTTATACTTTCAAAAACCGTATCAACCACAATTTCAGTCTGCTTTCTTGTAAGGCTGCCAACCCTTTCCGACACTTTTTCTATGAGGACTGATTTAGTCATACCAAATGACCTCCTGATAAATTAAGGTGTAAATAAGTATTTTATTTTCACTGACGGGAAAACATCTGTCAGTTCTTCCGGCATGCTTCCTTTCAGCAAGTCTCTGAAGGAAAATCTTTCTTTCTTGCTGACCACTTCAGGTTCTCCTTTTATACCGGAGAGCTTTCCTGCTACTTTTACAGCATCCTCAAGGTTGCCGATCTCATCAATAAGGCCTACCTTAAGCGCCTGTTCACCGGTGAAGATCCGGCCATCTGCGATCTTCCGGACATCTTCACGGAGCATCTTTCTGCCTTCAGCAACTGCCAATATAAACTGATCGTGCACATTATCAAGTACATTCTGGAGTATCTCTCTATCCTCTTTTTTAATACCACGGAATACAGACGCTATATCCTTGTGTCTGCCGCTTTTTACTACCTCACTTTTGATGCCGAGTTTATTCATGAGTCCTGAGAAGTTGGGGATTTCCATGATTACCCCGATTGACCCTGTAAGCGTCCCCGGGTTGGCAACAATCCTTGTGGCAGGTGCAGCGATATAATAGCCTCCCGAGGCTGCTACAGAGCCCATGGAAACTACTATTTTCTTTTTTGTGACAGCTTTTCTCACCTCTTCATATATCTCCTGTGAAGGCGCTACCGCACCTCCCGGGCTGTCAATACGCATAATGATAGCCTTGATTGACGGATCTTTTAGATGTTCTTTAAGCTCATCAATGGTATCTTTTGAGTCAAGGATCGGCCCTTCCACACGTATAAGCGCAACCCGCTCTCCTATGGGCATGTTTTTTTGAAAAAAGACAAAGAGAAGGCTTATGAAAAAAATGAGCATGAACAGACCAAAAAAAATCAGAAGGAACTTCTTCACTCTTCAACCCTTTTCAGATTCTTCATGCTCAATCCGATTTTTCTCTCTTCGCAATCTATCTTTATTATCCTTACACTGATGTTTTCGCCTATTTTTATAACATCCTCGATCTTTCCTGATGCAGGTTTGATAATTTCAGAAGAGTAAATAAGGCCCTCAACCCCTCCCTCCAGTTCGACAAAAATACCGAAGTCAGTTATTGTGAGCACTTTCCCATTCACCTCAGAGCCCAGCTTTAACCTTTCAGGAATATCATGCATCCAGGGATCGGTCTCTATCTGCTTCAGACCAAGAGCCATTTTTTCATCATCAGGTTCTATGCCCAGGATAACTGCCTCGATCTTTTGCCCTTTCCTGAAGATCTCCGACGGATGCTTTATATGCTTTGTCCATGAAAGGTCGGATATATGTATAAGACCGTCTACCCCCTCAGGAAGGCCCACAAAAACTCCGAAATCAGTAATAGTTTTGACCTTGCCTGAAATCTTCTGCCCAACACTATACCGCTGCGAAACCATCTCCCATGGACTCGGTTTTATCTGCTTTATGCTCAGGGAAAGCCTTCTTTCTTCTTTATCAACCTTCAATACAACCGTTTCGACAGTCTCCCCTATAGAAAGATACTTTGAAGGGTGTTTCGGCCGGGACAGCCAGTCTATCTCGGATATATGCACGAGTCCCTCGAGTCCCTCTTCAAGTTCGATGAATGCCCCATAATCTGTGATGCTGACAACTTTCCCCTTTACTCTTTTGCCGACAGGATATTTTTCATCAACAATTGACCAGGGATCCGGTTTTCTCTGTTTATACCCTAAGGTTACTTTCTCATGTTCTTCATCATATTTCAGAATGAGGACTTCGATCTCATCTCCTATAGCAAAAAATTCTGATGGATGGTTAATGCGTCCCCAGGAGATATCTGATATATGCAGCAGTCCATCTATCCCTCCAAGGTCAACAAATACGCCGTAGTCTGTAATGTTTTTTACAACCCCCTTCATGAGTTGCCCTTCTTTTAACTTTTCAAGGGTTTCACCCTTCTTTCTCTGGATCTCTCCTTCGAGAATCGCCCTTCTTGATACAATGACGTTGGAAAGCTTATTGTTCAGTTTTATAACCTTGAAAGTTATTTTCTTCCCGATAAGATTATCGATATCTTTTATGGGCTTTACATCGACCTGTGAACCGGGAAGAAATGCACTTACCCCTGATATATCGACTAACAGGCCCCCTTTTGTTTTTCCTGTAATCCTGCCTTGTACAGGGCTGCCATCCCGCAACGCAAGCTCAAGGTTATCCCATATTTTGATCTTTGTCGCACGATCCTTCGACAGTCTTATAACCCCTTCCGAGTCCTCTAATCTTTCAACAAAGACATCAATGTGTTTGCCTGGTTCGAGTGACGCCGTCTCCTGATTTGTAAATTCCTCAATCGGGATAAAACCTTCGGATTTGTATCCGATATCGACAATAACACCGTCTTGTCTCAATGCTAAAATTTTACCTTTCAGTATCGTCCCTTCTTCAATACTTTGAAAAGTTTCAGCATAGAGTTTTTCCATTTCATCGTTTCTAAGTTCCACTAACCTGTCACCCTCCTATATATCTAATTCTTTTTTCTACTTCTTTTATTATCCACTTCGGGGTTGAAGCCCCGGCTGTAATGCCAATTTTTTTTGCCTTCTCAATCCACTCTTTTCTAATCTCAGAGGATGTCTCTATGTGATGTGTCGGCACTGAAAGAGACTTGCAGAGTTTTGTGAGTTGAGTTGTATTAGCGCTATTTTTCCCGCCAACAACAAACATTACGTCAACCTTATTGGCCATATTTTCTGTTTCCTTCAGTCTCAGGGCCGTGGAATTGCATATTGTATTATATACTTTTATCTCTTTTGCATGTACTATGGCCTCTGACAATACCTTCTTTAATACATCCAGAGTTTGCGTCGTCTGTACAACTATTCCCACCCTGCTTCTGAGTTTTGGCAATGGTAATTTGCCATTAGTAACTATTGCGTTGTCAATAACATAACTCATCAGACTTTTTACCTCCGGATGGTTTTTCTCCCCAAGGATAATTACCTGGTACCCTTCTTCACTAAGGAGTTTAGCATAATACTGGGCCTTTTTTACAAATGGGCAGGTTGCGTCTATGATCTCGTAGCCTTTTATGGAAATCTCTTTTGATAGTTTGAGAGGTATTCCATGGGTTCTGATTATCAGTGCCTGAATGTCTTTTTTTGCTTTAATATTTTCTATCGGAATGATCCCTTTTTCTTTTAGCTTATCTACTACCTGCGGATTATGGATAATCGGACCAAGGGTATATATACCCTTACGTTTCCCCTTCGCTATCTGGAAAGCTATATCAATGGCCCTTTTTACCCCAAAACAGAATCCCGCGGTCTTTGCTGTCATTATTTCCATTACCGGGTAGTCCTTACAAACTCGATTATATTATTCTTGACTTGTTCTATAGAAAGATTAGATGAATCTATCAGCAGGGCTTCTTCTGCTATCCTGAGAGGGGCAATATCACGGCTTGCGTCACGTTTATCCCTCTCTGTTATATTCATTTTCGCCTCATCCATAGTTATATCAATGCCTTGTCCCCTGAACTGGAGATATCGTCTTTTAGCCCTTTCCTCTACAGAGGCATCCAGGAAAATCTTTTTTTTCGCATCAGGGAAGACAACTGTTGTAGTATCTCTGCCTTCAACAACAAGGTCGTTATGCAAAGCAGCTTCCCTCTGGGCGTCGAGAAGAAAATCCCTTACAATCTTTCTGGCTGAAAATACAGAAGAGTAATGGTCGATCTCTTTTGACCTTATGTCTTCTGAAACATCCTGACCATTCAGGAACACCCTTCCATTATTGAAGGTAACAAGCGTCTCCTTCAGGATATCCCTCAGTTTATCATCAGTGTCTTCAGGCCTTATCTTATTTTTTATTAAAGCCATAGCAACAGCCCTGTATAAGGCGCCTGTGTCGAGGTAATTAAATCCAAGCTCTTCCGCAATAAGCTTGGCTATTGTGGTCTTCCCTGAACCTGAAGGGCCGTCTATTGCAATAACCTGCTTCATAATGTCAATTTCCTTATTATCTGAAAAAATCCGGGGAACGAGATGTTTACAGAAGAAACGCCATGTATTGTCGTTTCACCGTCAGCAATGAGTCCGGCGATTGCCATTGCCATCGCAATCCTGTGATCACCGTAACTTTCTATATTCGCACCTTTCAGAACGCTCTGCCCTTTGATGCTGAGACCGTCCCCGAACTCTTCTATGGCAACTCCCATTTTCCCGAGTTCTGTTGCCATACTCCTTATCCTGTCGGACTCTTTTACGCGCAATTCTTCCGCACCTCTGATGGTTGTTGTTCCATTGGCCTGAGTGGCAGCTACACAGAGGATCGGAAACTCATCGATGAGCGCAGGGATTTCTTCCTTATTAATACTTACAGCTTTCAGCTCTGCACCGCCTTTGCAGTGAATATCCGCAACAGGCTCACCTGATAAGTTTCTTATATTCTGCACCTCAATTTCTGCGCCCATTTTTCTGAGAACGCTCAAAAGCCCTGTCCTTGTCGGGTTCATTCCTACGCCGGTTATCGTAATATCAGAGTCCCTGATCAGCAAAGCGCCGATAATAAAAAATGCCGCAGACGAAAAGTCTCCTGGAACATAAACCTCGGCGCCTTTCAGTTCAGTCCCGCCTTTTACGCTGACATGAAGTCCGTTTACATTAATTGAGGCGCCAAATGCCGGCAGCATCCGTTCAGTATGGTCCCTCGACTTGGCAGGTTCTGCGATTACAGTCTCTCCGTCCGCATAAAGACCCGCAAGAAGGATTGCAGATTTAACCTGTGCACTGGCTACAGGCATTTTGTATTGTATTGACTGTAATTTTTTACCCTTAATAGCGAGTGGAGGGTATTTATTTTCTGCCCGTGCCATAATCTCTGCCCCCATCTGCTGTAAAGGGTTTATGACCCTTGCCATGGGTCTTATTCTTAAAGATTCGTCACCGGTAAGCACGGAGAAGAATGGATTTCCTGCAAGCACCCCTGAAAGCAGCCTGATTGTCGTCCCCGAGTTTCCGCAATCGATGATATTATGAGATTCTGCAAGACCATAAATTCCATTGCCATTTACAACTATATCATCGCCTTCATCATTTATATCAACACCTAAGGCCCTGAAGGCATTGACCGTGCTCATCGGGTCTTCCGCCCTCAGAAAATTCCTGATTATGCTTTCCCCTTTTGACAGGGAAGAGAAGATTACAGCCCTGTGAGATATGGATTTGTCAGGGGTTGGAGAAAACTCGCCTTTAAAACGTTTTGCTTTATTAAGTTCAATCCTGTCCAATACCTTTCCTCAGTGTCCGGGCCTTTTTAAAATCCTTTTCAAGGGATTCAGAATCATGAGCCCTGAGATACTGACTAACCCTATCAAGATTTTTTTTGAAAATCTCGATAGATTCAAGGAGATTATCCTTGTTAAAAGTACAGATATCACGCCATAACTCCGGCTGGCTTGATGCTATCCGGGTAGTATCTTTAAAGCCTTGTCCTGAAAATTCAAGATATGAACTGTCTATATCAGCAACTGTATTTATAATTTCGTATGCAATGATATGAGGGAGATGACTTACAGCCGCATAGATCCTGTCATGTATATCAGGATCGATCAATCTGACCCGCGAGCCAAAGGTCTTCCACATAGTTACGACCTTTTTGATGGCGCTTTTATCTGTTTTAGCGGTGGGAGTGATAATGCACTTTGCATTTTGAAAGATACCGGCGGATGCTGTATCAATCCCTGAACGGTCACTGCCTGCAATAGGATGCCCTCCAACAAAAAAAGTTCCTTTCGGCATTAATCCTTCCATATCATGCACAAGCTTTCCCTTGACACTGCCGACATCCGTAATAATCGCGCCTTGTTTAAAAGAACTGCATATTTTTTTTGCAATATCGATAAAACTTCCGACCGGGGCAGAAAACAACACAAGGTCTGAATCTCTGCACGCCTTAACCGGATCAAGGGCATATGCGTCTATGATTCCTTTCTCTCCCGCCTTCTTAAGGTTATTCTCGTTCCTGCCATGACCTGTTATCTTATTGCAAAGCCCGTATTTCTTCAGCGCGAGCGCAAAAGATGCGCCGATCAGACCAACTCCGAGTATGGTTACCCTATCAAAAAATAGAGGATCATTTCTATCTGTTATCATATCTCTCTTCCAACAGCAGCAGCGATTGGTTTCAGTTCTTTCATTAGTTTCTTAAAATCACCCGGTCTCAGAGATTGTTCGCCGTCGGATAGTGCTTCTTCAGGGTTTGTATGAACCTCGATCATGAGTCCGTCAGCCCCTGCTGCCACAGCAGCCTTTGCCATAGGCGCAACAAGATCCCACCTGCCGACCCCGTGGCTTGGGTCCACAACAATGGGCAAATGTGTAAGTTTTTTCAGAACAGGCACTGCGCTCAGGTCAAGGGTATTTCTTGTCGCTGTCTCAAATGTCCTTATGCCTCTTTCACAGAGGATTACATTATGATTTCCCTTTGACATTATATATTCGGCAGCCATGAGCCATTCTTTGATAGTTGCTGATAATCCTCTTTTCAGTAAGATTGGTTTTTTTGATGTGCCTGCCTCAAGCAGCAGTCTGAAATTCTGCATATTCCTTGCCCCTATCTGAATGATGTCGGCATATTTTGCTATGACCTCCATATCCCTCGGATCCATCAGTTCGGTTACAACCGGGAGTCCCCATTTCTTCCTGACATCTGCAAGATATTTCAGGCCTTCTTCACCAAGACCCTGGAAAGAATACGGGGAAGTGCGCGGCTTGAATGCCCCGCCCCTGATAAATGAAGCGCCTGCATCCTTTACTTTCTCTGCAATATTCATGAGTATGGTTTTGTTCTCTACAGCGCAGGGCCCTGCAATCACCTGTATTTTTTTGCCTCCGATTATTTGCCCTCCTACATTTATTGCCGTATCCTTTGCCTTGAAATCCCTGCTTGCAAGTTTGTAGGGCTTCAGGATCCTCATTACATCTTCTACCCCGTGCATCACCCTTATGGCATTTTCTTCCTCCTCGGTTATCTTGGAGGTATCCCCTATGACTCCGATGATTGTTCTTTCAGTGCCTTTTGATATATTCGCTTTGAGCCCTCGGCTTTCAAGCTTTTTTACGATGTGTCTGAGTTCCTTTTCTGTTGCGCCCGGATTTAAGACAATAATATCCATTTATTCCTCCGTATTTATTAATAAGTCCATAAAGTAAAACCACATCCTTGTGTGTAATTGTGTCATTCTGGCTTGTCCAGTCGCCTCAGCGACTCGCCGGGGCGAGAATCCTTCTTCACACAACCCCCTCACCCCCTTTATTAAGGGGGAATATGAAAGATACCCGACAAGCGGGAATGACATATAGGTGGCCCTACTTAAACAACAACTATCGACTGATGACCTTCTTTAAGGCCTCAATAAATCTTCTATTTTCTTCAGGCAGGCCTATGGTTACCCTGATTGACTGCGGGCCCATTGGTCTGATAATTACACCCTGTCTTAATAATTTATCATTAAGAGCAAGTGAATCCTGTTCCAAAGGCATATAGATGAAGTTTGCTTCTGTAGGAACATATTTCAGTCCAAGTGAATCAAGTTCCCTGTAAAGGTACTTTTTCCCCTCGTCATTAACTTCCCTGGTAGCCTTAACATGAGCATCGTCTTTTAGCGCCCAAATCGCTGCTTTCTGTGAGAGAGAGCTCGTGTTAAAAGGCGGCCTGAGCTTATTAATTTCAGTGATAATATCTTTCCCGGCTATGCCATACCCGATTCTGAGACCTGCAAGGCCATACATTTTTGAAAACGTCCTGAGTATCAGCATGTCTCTTCCTTCTCTGAAATGCTTCATGCTGTCAGCATAATCATGTTCAGCAACATATTCATAATAAGCCTCATCTACTATGAGCAATATCCCATCAGGAAGCCGTTTCATCAGGCGGTCAAACTCGTCCTGTTTGTTGATAGTTCCGGTCGGGTTATTTGGATTCGCAATAAAAAGCATTTTGGTCAGGGGTGTAACTGCATCAGCCATGGCATCGAGGTCATGGGTATAATTTTTCAAAGGTATCTGAACGGATTTAGCGCCTATTGCCTGAGTTGACATCGGATAGACAACAAACGATGGATGGGCCATGACAGCCTCGTCTCCCGGCTTGAGAAATGTCCTTGCTGCAATATCGATCAGTTCATTTGAGCCGTTCCCCAGGATTATCTCATCTTCAGAAACAGACAGTTTTTCTGATAATGCTTTCTTAATATAATATCCGCTTCCATCCGGATACCTGTTTAAGCTGTTCGAATGTTTTGTATTTGCCAGATCATCCAATATCGCCTTTAAAGCCATTGGCGATGGGCCCAAGGGGTTCTCATTGGATGCAAGCTTTACAGAATCCTTAATCCCCAGTTCGCGTTCAAGTTCCTCTACTGGTTTTCCGGGGACATAGGGTTTTATATCTGCGATATAAGATGGCGGTTTAATCATTAAAGTCCTCCATGGGGATATGATCCAAGAACCTTTAGATAAAGGCAATTATCTTTCACGGCTTCGATTGCTTTTTTCAGTTTACTGTCTTCTATATGCCCTTCCATATCTACGAAGAATATATATTCCCATGCCTTCCTTTTAGAGGGCCTCGATTCAATTTTGGTCAGATTGATCTTGGCCTTTTTGAAAGGTTCAAGGCTGCTATAAAGGCTGCCGGGCCTGTCTTTCAGTGAGAGCATGACAGAGGTCTTGTCCTGTCCTGACCTTTTAGGAAATTCTTTTGAGATAACAAGAAACCTTGTAAAGTTGTGCCTGCTGTCTTCGATATTCTTCTCGACAAAATTCAGGGCGTAAACTTTTGCAGCCAGTTCGCTCGCAATGGCAGCAGCAGCATCTTCCCGTGCTGCAAACTCAGCTGCCTTGGCAGTGCTGGTAATCTCAAGCACAGGTATCCCGGGAAGGTTTGATTCCAGCCATCTCCTGCATTGTGCAGCTGCATGCGGATGAGAATAAACTTTTTTTATCTTTGATTTATCCCCGCTCTTTGAAAGGAGGTTCTGGGATATTTCGAGCATTATCTCGGCAGAGATTTTGAGATCATAGTCCATGAACATATCAAGCGTATAACTGACAACACCTTCATTTGAGTTCTCAATGGGCACAACTCCGAAATCCGCCTTATCGGTTTCAACAGCGTCAAAGACATCCTTGATGCTTCCAACCGGCACAAAAGAGGCGGATGCCCCAAAATGTCTGAGGCCTGCAAGATGAGTAAAAGTCGCAAGAGGTCCCAGACAGGCAACCTTTAAAGGCTCTTCGAGCGATAGAGAGGCGGAGAGAATCTCACGGTAAATGACCTTCAGGGTTTCATTCGGAAACGGCCCTTTATTCAGGTTTGTAAGACGTTCTAATATCTGTCTCTCACGTTCAGGCGAATAGAATTTTGCCTGCTTGTTCCGTTTGATATTGGCGATGTTCAGGACTATATCGGATCTTTTGTTCAGAAGATTCAGGATTTTGGTATCAATCTCATCGATTTCTTTTCTTAATTTTTCAAGTTCTTTCACAAGACCTTCCCATAATAAGAGAGGATTTTTGATGATGAATAATCCACTTTACCAGTGTCCCCTTCTAAAGTTGGAGATTAATATTACCCGATATTGCTTATTTTTTCAATGGTTTCGAGTTGATACTTAAGTCAATTTTTTAGAATACTATGGCATTTAAGATCAGACACGTAACAGATGAAGACAAAAATGCGGCAATACAACGGAGCAATATAGGGATCTCGGGTGACTGCTTCACCTAATAATTTCTAAATCTTGCTTCAAAACACAAAATTATCTTTTCTCTCTATCATCCGGAAGTGCTGTTCGAATACTTTCCGGAAATGATA
>Ga0194126_10001531_pt1 | contig 38666 bp, 30 predicted proteins | sample TA2KigC150mmetaG_FD_148641 | JGI IMG/M metagenome (GOLD analysis project Ga0194126, IMG submission 148641) | Freshwater microbial communities from Lake Tanganyika, Tanzania - TA2015035 Kigoma Deep Cast 150m | ecosystem: Environmental > Aquatic > Freshwater > Lake | place: Tanzania: Lake... | reverse complement strand
CGTGCGTTCCCCAGCGGCATCCGAGCGTGCCGATGAGCCCGCACGCGCGCCCCGCCGCATCGAGGATCGAGCGGACGAGGAAGGTGACGGTTGTCTTTCCGTTCGTTCCCGTCACGCCGAGAAGATCGATCGCGCGGCTCGGATGCCCGTGGACCTCGGCCGCGGCAACGCCGAGGGCGAGACGCGCGTCGGGAACGACGATCTGCGCGAGCGGGACGGACGCGATCGCGCGCTCGACGATCGCGGCCGGCGAGCCCTTCTGGAGGACATCCGAAAGGAAGTCGTGTCCGTCCGCATGGAACCCGCGGAGCGCGACGAAGAGAACCCCGGGGCCCGCCTCGCGCGAATCGGCCGCGACATCGCGCACCTCGCGATCGATCGAGCCGCGCACCTCGCGCGCGGAGAGAGAGGGAAGGAGCGTCGCGAGAGAGAGGCCGGGACGGTCCTTCACCATCATGGCTCGCTCCCCACGAGCATGCACGCGATCCCCGATCGAAGAAGCGTTCCCGGCGCGGGATCCTGCGAGACGACCGTCCCCGACCCGCGAACGCGGACCGCCGCCTCGGCGCGGAGAAGCGCTGCTTTCGCCTCGCGCAAGAAGCGCCCCGTGCAGTCGGGCATCGTCTCGGGAAGACACGCGGCGAAGGAGGGGGCGGAATCGGCGCGCGCCGGCTCCCCCGCGTGAGCCCAGGTCGCAACCGCTTCCCCGCGAAGCGTCGGGAGAAACGGCTCGCCGAGCTCCGAGCACGCCGCCTTGAGGAAGATCTCCCGGACGACCGGGCCCGCGACGGCGCCCCCGTAGAAGACGCGGGAGACATCGACGAGAACGACGGCCAAGACGATCCTCGGGTCGTCGGCCGGCGCGTAGCCGACGAACGAGGGAATGAACCGCGTGTCCGAATAGCCGCCCCCTTCCACGATCATCTCCGCGGTCCCCGTCTTCCCCGCGAGACGCCAAAGAGGAACGTCGAGGCCCTTGCCGGTCCCGCGGAGCACGACCCCCCGCATGCAGTCCTGCATGAGCGCCGCGGTCTCCGAGGAGACGGCGCGGCGGACCGCCCGGGGGAGAAAGCGCTCGCGGACGCTCCCGTCCGGGCCGACGATCGACTCGACGATGCGGGGCTCCATGAGAATGCCGTCGTTCGCGATCGCGGCGTAGGCGGCCGTGAGCTGGAGAAGGGTGACCGCGATTTCCTGTCCGAACGCGATCGTCCCGAGCGAACGCCTGCTCCAATCGCGGGGACGGCGGAGAAGCCCGGGAACCTCGCCGGGAAGCGCGATCCCGGTGCGAGCCCCGAACCCGAACGCGCGAGAATAGGAGTAGAGCTTCTCCACACCGCGCCCATAGGATCCTTCTCCGCGCCCTCCGAGGCGGTAGCCGATCTGCGCGCTCACGATGTTCGACGACTTCTCGAATCCCTCGCGCGCCGCGAGCCGATCGTAGCGGCTCGTCCTCGCCTCGCTGACTTTGTAGCTGCCGAAGCTCATCTCGCCGTTGCCGGCGTCGAAGATCTCGAAGGGGGAGACCGCCTTCTCTTCGAAGGCGCCCGAGTAGGTGACGAGCTTGAAGGTCGAGCCCGGCTCGTACTGCGCCGCGATGCAGCGGTTCATCAGGATCGACCCGCCCGAGCGCCTCCGCTCTTCGTCGGAGAGCGAGGTCGCCATCGCGAGCACGTCGCCGGTGGACGGCTCCATCGCCAACGCCATCCCCCACGCGGCTCCCGACTTCTCGACCGCCTTCCCGAGCTCCTGCTCGACGATCATCTGGAGGGAAGCGTCGAGCGTGAGCTTTACGTCGCAACCATCGACGGGCGGGCGATAGGGGAAGCCGGGGAGGGAGCGGGGACCGACCCGCGGGATTGCCTGGAGGACCTTCCAGCCGTCCTCGCCGCGGAGAACCGGCTCGAACTCCTTCTCGATCCCCTCGATCCCCTTCATGTCCAGGTCGGTGACGCCGACGACCTGAAGGGCGAGGTTCTCGAACGGGCGCGTCCTCTCCTTCTCCGGGATGCAGTAGATGCCGGGGAGATCGGCCTCGGCGATCCGGTCGCCGATCTCCGGGTCGACCTTGCGGGCGACGTAGGCGAAGCGGGAACGCTTCTCGAGCTTCTCGCGCACGGCGGAAGGACGAATCCCGAGAATCCCTCCGAGAGCCGCGCCGGTCTCGTCCAGAGCGCCGAGCTCCTGAATCCGCGCGGGGTCCGCGATGATCGTGTTCGAGGAGAGCGTCCGCGCGAGCACCTCTCCGTTCCGGTCGTAAATCCGCCCGCGGTTCGCGGGGATCGCCACGCGGTACTCGTGCTGATTCTCAGCGCGCTCCCGGTAGTGCTCATGATTGAATATCTGAATATTCATGAGACAAGCAACGAGATAGACCCAGAGGCACACCCCCCCGACGCAAACGAGAAACAGCCGGTACCGAGCCTGGTACGGACTCACCGATCCCGCTCCCCTCCCCTCGTTCCCTTTCCGAGTCCTCCGACGCGTTCCCAGAAACGATCGAACCTTCGGCCGGCCGAGCCGAGGACCCCGGCGGCGAGCGATCCGCCCGCCGGCTGCACGGGCGGGGTCTCCCGCCACTCGGGGAGATACGCCTGCCGCTCGGGCTCGGGAAGCTCGAGCGCGAGGTCGGAAAGCGCGATCTCCTCGATTCGCTCCCGCTTCGTGAGCGAGGCGATCCGCCCCCGCGCGCGCTCCACGTTGTCGCGGAGCCTATCCAGCCGCACTTCAAGATCTCTGTTTTCCTGGTGGAGGCGGGTCACGGAGAAGCGTTGGTTCACGCAGGCGACGAGCACGATCACCGACACGACCAGAAGCGGAGCGAAGCGGCCGGTCCGGACCCACGCCCGGAGACCGCCTCGCACGAGGGCCCTCGCGTTCATCCGTTCCCCCTTCCTTCTCTTCCCTCGGGGGCGATCCGAACCGCCGCGCGGAGTCGGGCGCTCCTCGCCCGCGGGTTCCTCGCCACCTCTTCCTCGGACGGCCGGATCGCCCGGCGGGAAGAGAGACGGAGCGCCGGGGCGCGTCCGCACCGGCAGACTGGCAGGTGCGGTGGACAGACGCAGCCCCGGGCCCACTCCTGAAACCGTTGCTTGACGACTCGATCTTCGATCGAGTGATATCCGATGACGGCGATATGCCCGCCCGGCGCGAGCACGTCCACCGCTTGCGACAATCCTTCCTCGAGCGAGGCGATCTCCTCGTTCACCTCGATGCGGATCGCTTGGAACACGCGCGCGAGCCCCTTGATCCTCCCTCGCGCCGAAAGACGCGAGGAGACGACCTCGGCCAGGCGGCGCGTGCCGGCGATCGGAGCTGCCCGGCGCGCGCGGACGATCGCACGCGCGATCGCTCCGGCGTTCCGCTCCTCTCCCCACCGACGGATCACGCGCGCGAGCTCCTCGGCCGAATAGCCGTTCACCACGTCGTAGGCGCTCCTAGTCCCGCTCCGATCCATCCTCATGTCGAGCGCCCCCTCGGACCGGTAGGAGAACCCGCGCTCGGGACGGTCGATTTGGAAGGAGCCGATCCCGAGGTCGAAAAGGATTCCTCCCACGCGCCCTTCCGCTCCGGGGCCGAGGAGCGCGCGAAGATCCCGAAAATTCCCTCGCACCAGATCCACGGGAACCGCGGATCGCGCGAAGCGGCGCCCGGCTTCCTCGAGAATCTCTCCGTCGCGATCGATCCCCACGACACGCTCGATTCCCTCCACGGCATCGAGGACCGCGGCCGTGTGGTTGCCCAGCCCGAAGGTCGCGTCGACGAAGATGCCGCCCGGGAACGGCCGCAACGCCTCGGCGACCTCGCGCGCCAAGACCGGTTCGTGGCCCCCTCCGCCGAGGGCCGGGTCATCGGATCTCATCGGAACGCGACTTCTCGTGCAACCGAGTCAGCTCCTCGGCGGCCCGCTCGAACGTCATGTCCGATCCGGATTGATACGCCTCATAGATTTCTGGGTTGAATATTTCGATATGTTGGAACACGCCGAGCACGAGCGCTTCGCGATCGATCTTCGCGTACTCGCGGATGTCCTTCGAGAGGACGATCCGTCCTTGCGCGTCGAGAGCGCACGGCTTCGCGTGATATCCCATCATGCGGGCGATCCGCCGGACGTTGGTCGAGGTGAACGGAAGGCGGTGGATCAGGTTCTCTTCTTCCTCCCAGCGGTCGGGAGGATAGAGGGCGACGCAGTGCTCGTAGCCGAGGGTCAGGGTTCCCGAGCGGCCGGGCTCGGGGAAGAGGATCTTGCGAAAAGCCGCCGGGATGATGAGGCGCCCCTTCGAGTCGACGACGACGCGATGGGAGCCGAAGAGCCGTTCCACCGTTTCCCTCCGGGTGCGGCGGAAGGCGGGTGCACTCGCGTTTTCCCTTCGCTCGTTTCGGGCGCCGTGCTATCCTTCGCCCGCACGGCTGTCGAGATCCGGCCCCCCGGATTCCGCTCGACAGCGATGCGAGGAACCCATGGCCTCTGCGCTCCTGCTCGGGGGCTCCGAAACAACATAGGGGACCGCGCCCCACTTCCACCCACGGATCCCCACTTTATCCCCCCGCTTGGGAGCGTGTCAACATTTTTTTCCGGTTCGGACCGGTCCATCTTCCCGTTCCCCACCCCCCCGGAGGACCGCGCGGATCCGATTCCCTCGAATCCGGTCGAAGGGGGCGGCGCAACTTCATGTCCGCGCGCCAATTGGCTCCCGGGCGCCGGGGGTGGGGGGAAGTGGGGAAAGAAAACGAAGACCGGACGCGTCCGTCCGGTCTCTTAATGGTTCAAGAACCGAGGATTATTCTCCTCGGACCACGTCGCGCCCGATCGTGCTTCTCTGGATCTCCGAGGTCCCCTCGAAGATCTCCGCCGCCTTCGCGTCCCGGTAGATCTGCTCGATGCGGTACTCGCGCATGTAACCGTAGCCGCCGTGGATCTGGATCGCGCGGCTCGCGGTGCGGGTCGCCGTCTCGGTCGCGAAGAGCTTCGCCTGACTGGCCTGCCGTGCGTACGGAAGGTCCTTCTCCTTCCGCCAACCCGCCTCGTACGTGAGCAGGCGCGCGGCGTCGATCTCCGTCCTCATGTCGGCGAAGAGCCACTGGATCCCCTGAAAGTCGGCGATCCGCTGCCCGAACTGCTCCCGCGCGTGCGCGTAGGCGCGCGCCGCCTCGAAGGCTTCCTCCGCCATGCCGACCGCGGAAGCGGCGACCGCGACCCGGCCCCCGTGGAGCGTCTCGACCGCGATCCGAAGCCCCTTCCCCGGCGCGCCGAGAAGCGCGCTCTCCGGAACCTCGACGTCGCGGAAGATCAGCTCGCACGTGGGCGAGCTCTTCAGCCCCATCTTGTTCTCCACCGTGCCGACGGAGAAGCCCGGCGCGGTCGTGTCGACGAGAAACGCGGACATCCCCCGGATCACGCCGCCCCCCCGATCGACCTTCGAAAAGAGGATCACGAAGTCGGCGACCGAGCCGTTCGTGATGAAGATCTTCGTTCCGTTGATCACGTAGCGGTCTTTCTTCTTCACCGCGGTCGTCTTGATGTGGGTCGCGTCCGATCCGGCGTCCGGCTCGCTGAGGGCGTAGCATCCGAGAAGCTCTCCCGTCGCGGAGCCGCGGAGGTACTTTCGCTTCTGCTCCTCGGTGCCGAAGACGAGAAGCGGATAGTTGAGGAGCGAATTATGCAGCCCGAGCGTCATCCCTTGCCCGGCGCTCGCGCGGGAGATCTCCTCGGTGGCGATGAGATAGCTCGTGAAATCGAGCCCCTGCCCGCCGTATTCCTCGGGGACGCACATGCCGAGGAAGCCGTTCTCGGCGAGCCTCTTGGTGATCGGGCGCGAGAACTCCCCCTTCTCCTCAGCCTCCGCCGCCTCGTCGCGGATCTCGCCCGCGAACTGGCGCGCCATGTTCCGGATCATCTCTTGCTCTTCGGTCCAACTGAAGTCCATGTTCTTCTCCGGCGGCCGGGCGGGGCGTACGAACCCTTCGCGCCCGGGCAAGGAGCGGATCCGGGGCCGTTTACTTCCCGCGGAACTCCGCTTTTCGTTTCTCGAGAAACGCGCGGCACCCTTCCTCCGCGTCCTCGGTTCCGCAAACAAGCCCGAAGAGAGCCGCCTCGTAGGCGCTCCCCTCCTCCAGCGTCATGTCGAGACCGTGATGGATTGCCTCGAGGGCGAAGCGCACCGCGATCGGTCCGACCTTGTAGATCGGCTCGAGGATTTCTTCGCACGCTTCGATGAGCTTCTCCGGCGGAACGACGCGGTTGACGAGCCCGATCCGAAGCGCCTCGTCGGCGAGGACCTTGCGCCCGGTCGTGACGATCTCCGAGGCGATCCCTTTCCCGACGAGCCGCGCGAGGCGCTGCGTCCCGCCGTAACCGGGGATCACGCCGAGCGTGACCTCCGGGAGCCCGAAGACCGCCTTCTCCGAGGCGACGCGCATCGTGCACGCGAGGGCGAGCTCGCATCCTCCGCCGAGGGCGAAGCCGTTCACCGCCGCGATCACCGGCTTGCCGATCTTCTCGATCAACCCGAACACGTGCTGCCCGGAGAGGGAGAACGCGCGGGCGCCTTCGGCGTCGAGCGCGGCGATCTCGTTGATGTCGGCCCCCGCCACGAAGGCGCGGTCCCCCTCGCCGGTCACGATCACTCCTCCTACCGAGGAATCCCTTCGCATTTCAAGGAAAACCTCGCGGAGCTCGTTCATCGTCTCCTTGTTCAGTGCGTTCAGAACCTTCGGACGGTTGATGCGGACGACCGCCGTCCTTCCGGTCCGATCGACGACGAGGTGCTTCGCCTCCATGTTCGCCTCCCCTCTCTTCGGTCCGAATCGAGAAGCGCCGCGCTCCGTCCGAACGGTCCGCCGCCCGGCCGGATGCGTGTCCCTTGCCTCGCGCGGAGAACGTGCCGGTCGGCTCGTCGCCGGAATGGGGCGCAGCTCCTCCCGGAACGGACCGGTCACGCATCTCGACGCTAGCCGCTCCACGCGCGGGGTGTCAACAGCATTCTCCCCGAGGCGCGGCGCGTAACTCGTTCGAACGCAAAAGGGTTATCCGATTGACGCGGCGCCCCGCTTCCCGCTAGTCTCCCCGCATGGAACACGACAAGGGCCCCCAGGATCCGCGCGAGCACCGCCGTCTTCTCGACGCGTGGAGAGAGAAGATCTACGAAGCATCCCGCGCGAAACTCCCGGAGCGGGAGAAGGAGTTCCGCACCCCCTCCGGCCTTCGGGCGGAGCCGGTCTACACGCCGTTCGACCGCGAGGAACGCTTCGAGCTTCCCGGCGTCTATCCGTACACGCGCGCGATCCAGCCGACCCTCTACCGCTCGCGCCTCTGGACGATGCGCCAATACTCCGGCTTCGGCACCCCCGAGGAGACGAACCGCCGCTTCCGGTATCTCCTCGAGCACGGACAAACCGGCCTCTCGACCGCGTTCGATCTCCCGACCCAGATGGGGCTCGACTCGGACGATCCGCTTTCCGAGGGGGAAGTGGGAAAGGTCGGCGTCGCGATCGATTCGGTCCGCGACCTCGGCGTCCTTTTCGATGGGATCGCGCTCGACCGGGTGAGCGTCTCGATGACGATCAACGCGACGGCGCCCGTGCTTCTCGCGTTCTACCTCGTGCTCGCCGAGAAGAACGGCGTCTCTTGGGATCGGCTTCGCGGAACGGTGCAGAACGACATCCTCAAGGAGTACGCGGCGCGCGGAACGTACATCTTCCCGCCGCGCCCTTCGATCCGGATCATCACGGACATGTTCGCGTTCTCGGAGAGGGAAGTCCCCCAGTGGAACCCGATCAGCGTGAGCGGCTACCACATCCGCGAGGCGGGGGCCACCGCCGTCCAAGAGCTCGCCTTCACGCTCGGGAACGCCGCCGCCTACATCGAGGCGGCGCGCGCGGCGGGGATCGATCCCGGAGGGATCGTCGGGCGCGTCACCTTCTTCTTCGACGTGATGAACGATCTCTTCGAGGAGGTCGCGAAGTTCCGCGCGGCCAGGCGTCTTTGGGCGCGGATCTGCTGGGAGCGTTTCCAGGTCGATCCCGAGAAGGCCAGGCTCAAGTTCCACGCGCAGACGGGAGGCTCGACGCTCACCGCGCAGCAGCCGGAGATCAACATCGCGCGCGTCACGATCCAGGCGCTCGCCGCGGTCCTCGGAGGAGCGCAGTCGCTTCACACGAACGCGTACGACGAGGCGCTCGCGCTCCCGACCGAGAAGTCGGCGCGCATCGCGCTCCGCACGCAGCAGATCCTCGCGTGCGAAACCGGCGCGGCGAACGTGGTCGACCCGATGGGAGGATCGTACTTCCTGGAATCCCTCACCGACCGGCTCGAGGAGGAGACGGAGACGCTCCTCCGGCGGATCGACGAGATGGGCGGCATGCTCGAGGCGGTCGAGAAGGGCTTCGTGCAGCGCGAGATCCAGAGGAGCGCGTACGAGCATCAGAAGAAGGTCGAGTCGGGGGAGACGAGCGTGGTCGGCGTGAACCGCTACGCGACCGACGAGCCGGTACCGGCGGAGACCTTCGCGATCGATCCCGAGGTCGAGAGAGCGCAGAAGGAGCGCCTCGCGAGGTTCCGCCGGGAGCGGGATAACGCTCGCCACGGAAAGGCGCTCGACGCGGTCGAGAAGGCGGCCAGGGAAGGGACGAACCTCATGCCCCCGATCCTCGAGGCCGCGCGGGCCGAGGCGACCGTGGGGGAGATCTGCGCGGTCCTCGCCCGAGTGTTCGGGAAGCACAAAGAGATTGTCACCCTCTGACTCGGGAGGTTTCGTCTTGAAGATCATTCGCGTCGATCATGTCGGGATCGCGATGAAGGAGATCGAATCGATCGCTCCTCTTCTCCGCGCCCTCTTTCCCGATCGGGAGCCCCATGTGGAGATGGTTCCGGACCAGGGGGTGAAGACGACCTCCCACCGCGCGGGGGAAACGTCCCTCGAGTTCCTCGAGGGGACCGGCGCGGACGGCCCGGTCGATCGGTTCCTCGCGAAGAGGGGGAACGGCATCCACCACATCTCGCTCGCGCTCGAGGATCTCGAGGAGGCTCTCGCGGAGCTTCGGAAAGCCGGCATCCCTCTCATCGACGAGAAGCCGCGGCGCGGCGCGGAGGGGAAGCGGATCGCTTTCCTCCACCCGAAGGGGACCGGCGGGATTCTGATCGAGCTGTGCGAGGCGTGATCCGGTCCTGGCCGCGGCGCGCTCTTTTGTTTGATGTCTAAACGACAGAGAGGCGGCCGAGTCCGGTGACCACGCTTCTTCTTCCGATCGGGGCGCTGCTCGTCCTCGCGGGAACCCTCCTCCTCCGGCAACCGCCGGCGATCGCGGTCGCCGCGCTTCTCCTCGCCGCCGTCTCGTTCGCCCCGATCCCGAGCGGTCTTCTCTCGGCCGCCGAACGGGAGGGGGCGCGGATCGAGCGGCGCTTCCCCCTCCTCCTCGGGCTTCTCACCGCGGCGCTCGTCGGGTTCTATGTGTGGCTCTGGGGGTTTCACGCGCATGGGTTCCAGCCGGTCGTTCACGACGAGTTCGCCTATCTCTTTCAGGCGAAAACCTTTCTCGCGGGTCGCCTCTTTTTTCCCTCCCCGCCCGAACCGCTCTTCTTCGACGCGTTCCACATCCTCGCCGATCCGGTCTACGCGTCGAAGTACCCGCCGGGGCACGCGCTCCTTCTTCTTCCCGGTGTCGCGCTCGGGGTCCCGTGGCTCATGCCGATCCTCGCGACCGGCCTCTCCCTCCCGCTCATCGGGGTCCTCGCGAGGCCGCACCTCGGCGCCGCGGGATCCCTCCTTCTCGTCCTTCTCTTCGGCCTCGCGCCGGCGGGGGTCCAAACGGCGACCACCTACCTCTCGCAGACGTCGTATCTCCTCTCGCTCCTCCTCTTCGTCTTCTTCCTCGCGCGATCGGTGCGGAGCGGCGGGCGCGCGAGCCCCCTTCTCGCGGGGCTCTTCCTCGGTTTCGCGTTCCTCGTCCGGCATTGGAACGCCGTCGTGCTCGGAGCGTTCGCATTCGCGTGCCTCCTCCTCTCGCGGGAAGCGCGCGCTTCCTTTCGGAAGCCGGCGCGGACCCTCCTCCTCCTCCTCCTTCCCCTCGCGCTCGCCGCGGTTTCGGTTCTCGCGTACAACCGCGCCCTCACCGGCTCGGCCTTCACGACCCCCTGGGAACTTTATGCCGAAAGGAGCCAGCCCGAGGATCGGTTCGGATTCTACAAGGGGGAGCCGATCGAGGAACGCGCGGTCGCCGCGGGGAAGCGGATCTACAACGAACGAGTGCTCTACCCGAATCGAACTCGCTACACGCCGGGCCTCGCGGTCCGGTCGCTTCTCACCTTGCGGATCCCGATGTCGGCGTGGGAGGCGCTCCCTCCGGTCGGCTTCCTCTTTCTCGCGCCGTTCCTCCTCGCGCTTCGGGGCGCGCGGCGCGCGGCCGCCCGCGCGGCCCTCTCCTTCTCGCTCCTCCTCCACGCCGCGTATCTTCTCTATTGGTTTCCTTGGGGGCCGTACTACCACGAGATCACGCCCCTCCTTCTCGCGCTCCCTCTTCTCGGAGCGCGGGAGGCGATGGGGCGCGCGGCGCGCGAGAGGCGCCCCGGCGTCTTCCTCTCGGCGATCCTTCTCCTCTCTCTCACCCTAGGGGCCGCCTTCGCGCGCCTCCCCTTCCAGGTCGAGTTCCGAAGGGAGAAGGCGGCCGTTCACGCCCGCTTCGAGCGCCTCGTCCTGCGCCGGACACCGCCCGGATCGATCCTCTTCCTTCGCTACGGACGGGGCCACAACCCGGACCTCGACCTCGTGAACAACGAGCCGGACCTCCAGCGCGCGGCGAGGGTCTATGTCCACGATCTCGGCGAGGCGAGAAACCGCGCGTTCCGCGAGACGCACTTCCCGGACCGAGAGCCGTTTCATTTCGACGAGGACCGCCGCACGGTCGTCCCCGGCTATGCGGCCCCCCAATAGAAAGAGGCCGCGGGCGGTCCCGCGGCCCCTTGCCAAGAGTTTGAGATCTCGATTAACGATACAGAGTCTTCACCTGGCCCCAGCTCGTCTCCTCGGTCGCGGTCGGGCACGTGATCATGCCGGTCAGCGTGAACGTCCCGCCCACGCCCGTCCCGTAGTTGTCCAGGATCAGGTAGTACGTGTTCGCTCCCGGAAGCGCGAAGTTTTCGATGTCCTCGAGACCGCCCGTATACGTGCTGTCCTCGCCGATGACGCAGGTCCCGGTGACATTCGAGCAGTCGGTCACGATGTAGACCGAGCCGTCCGCCGAACTCGTGTAGTTCAGGTTGGCGACGGACCCCGCCGGAACCGTGAACTTGTAGGTGACGTCTTTGCCCGCAGCAGTAAAGCGCGTGCAGGACGGACCCGGGACGCCGGGATCATAGTCGTTGATCGCGGACATCGTCGACCCGCTGATGTTGATGGTCGTGTTGCAAAGGATTTCGATCGCGCCCTCGCAACGATCATTCGGCGGCGGAGGCTGCGGGCAGACGATGAACGCCTTGTATTTGCCCGTGTAGCTCGAGGAGTAGCTCCGCACCGCCCCGTAGTAGGTCCCGGGCGTCGTGATGTTGTAGGTGATCAGCGAGTAGAGCCCCGGGCCGGAGTCGTCATCGAACGCGATCTGCACGCAGCTCGAGTTGTACAAGTAGATGTACGTGTCGCCCACCGACCCCGTGCCATCCGCGTCCGTCCCGAATTGGAACGAGCCGGACGTGGTGATCGTGAACTGGAAGTAATCCCAGTCGCCCCCTGTTCCCCCCGTCGAGATCACGGCGTGCATGACGTCCGTGCAGGCGAGCGGGTTCGCCGTCGCGCAGGAGCCGTTCGGCTCCACCTCGTAGACATCCCCGCGCGAGGTGAACGGAATCGAGTAGCTCCACGGCTTTTCCTCGACGCCGGTGATCGGATCGGCGAGGACCGGCACTGCGAACGCCAAACCGATCGCGAGAACTAGTATCCTCTTCAAGTGGTTCCCTCCCTTCTAGAGACCATGCCAAAGGTCCGCATCGATGCAACAAACACTCGAACCGGTTCTTGCGGAGCTGGTAATCTTGGAGCTCCTCTCATCACCCCCTGTCACTCAAAAGTTGAAACCCGACGTTTGGCCAAACGCCTTCTATCTGAGCAAGTCGAATCTTATCATGCCAACCGCTGCCTGGTCAAGCGCAATCCCTCCCGGCCACGACAGGATCCTCTCCGAGACGGGGAGACCCCGCGATAGGAACCCCGCCGAAAGGATCGGCGCACCGTGCGAGCGGCTTGAACGGACACACAACCGGCCCGCTCGCACCGTGTCAGACGATAACTACTAATCGTTGCAATTACAAGCTGTTACGCGGACCCCCTCATCTGGGATCTCAAGACCGCCGGTCGATGCTCTCGTCTCCGACCCCGCAGGGGTCTTCGAGCGGCCCGTTCCGACCTCCTCACCGCCCTCCTCGCTTCGGACGCGCCGACCGCGACTCGTTCGGCAGAAAGAGATCGATCTCCCCGCGAGACGGATCCGCCCGGGCGATCCCCACCCGGACCCGATCCCCCATTCGATAGACGGTCCGGGTGCGCCGCCCGATGAGTCGCGCGCTCCTCTCGTCGAATCGGAAGTCGTCCCCCCCGAGGAGCGAGGTCCGGACGAGCCCCTCCGCGCCGAGGCCGTCCAGACGAACGAAGAACCCGAACCGAACGACGCCGGTGATCCGGCCTTCGTACTCCTCGCCGAGGCGGCTCGCGAGGTATCTCGCCTGCAGCATGCGCACCGCGAGCCTCTCGGCCGCCTCCGCCGCCCGCTCCGCCTCGCTGCAGTGCTTCCCCACGGCGTCGATTCGCGGCGCGAGGCGGCGCGCGTACGAGGGAACGTAGCCGGACCGCCCGCGGAGCGCGCGCAGCATCCGATGAACGAAGAGGTCCGGGTAGCGCCGGATCGGAGAGGTGAAGTGCGTGTAGTGTCGAAAGGCGAGGCCGAAGTGGCCGATGTTCTCCCGCTGATAGACCGCCTTCTGCATCGAGCGGAGCATGAGCTCGTGAACGAGGTCCGCGTCCGGAGCTTGCTTCACCTTCTCGAGAAAACGCGCGAAGCGGATCGGGCGCATGTCGTCCGAGACCGGGAACGAGTACCCGAGACGATCCATCATGTAGGAAAAGAACGCGAGGCTCTCCCGGTCGGGCCGGCCGTGCACCCGATAGAGAAACGGCTGACCCTTCCGCATCACCTCGACGGCGACCGCGCGGTTCGCGGCGAGCATGAACTCCTCGATCAGGCGATGGGACTCGAGGCGGACCCGCCTGCCGATCTCGACGACCTCTCCGCGCTCGTCGAGGACGACCTTCGCCTCGGGAAGGTCGAAGTCGAGCGATCCCTCCTCGGAGCGGCGCCGGAAAAGAAGGCGCGCGAGCTCGCGCGCGAGGAGCAGGTTCTCCGCAACGCGAAGAGTCTTCGCGTCCTTCGTTCCCACGTCGAAGAAGCGCTGGACCTCTTCGTACGAGAGCTTGGCGCGGGAGCGGATCACGGTCTCCTCGAAGTGCCACTTGATGGGTGATCCGTTCGCATCGAAATCGATGACGACCGAATGCGCGAGGCGCCGGCGGTTCGGGCGGAGCGAGCAGACGTCGTTCGAGAGGGGCTCGGGGAGCATCGGGATCACGAGACCCGGAAGATAGACCGAGTTCCCGCGGCGGAGCGCCTCCCGGTCGAGCGCGCTCCCTTCCCTCACATAGTGGGAAACATCCGCGATGTGGACGCCGAGCCGATAGCCGTCTTTCCGGCGCTCGACGGAGATCGCGTCGTCGTGGTCCTTCGCGTCGGACGGATCGATCGTGTAGACGAGGTCCTTCGTTCGATCGACCCGCCGCGCTTCCTCCGCCGAGGTGTCTTTCCCCGCCTCGCGGTCCGCCTCTTGGAGGACGGAAGCCGGGAACGCCGCGGGGAAGCCGAACGTCCGAACGACCGCGAGAAGATCGGCGCCGGACGGGCCCGGTTCGCCGGGCCTCGCCTCCCTCGGCCCGCGCGCTTTCGCTGGGCGCACGGCCGCCTCCCGGTTTCTCTTTCGACTCTTCCACTCCTTCCTCATTCGGGGAACGGTAGTGCGCGCGACCGGGATCGTCAACGAAGGACGCATCCCTCGGAAAGGATCGCGGCGGGATCGTTCGGCTTCTCTTGCGGCGGGACGGTCCGCCGCATATACTCGCTCCGGCAGTTCGAAAGACGGTCGACGCCCAGGAGCTCCCCGGGCCCCGGACGGCCATCAGCGGCATTCTTCAACCCCATGGATTGGGATCCAACGTCCGCTGAAAGTGAGAGGAACGAGATGGCAGTCAAGGGATCGTTCAACGCCTTCGAGATGGCTCGTACTCAGTTCGATCGGACCGCCGACCGGATCGGTCTCGAGCAGGCCGCGCGCGATCTGCTCCGATCCCCCCTGCGCGAGTACCATTTCCTCATCCCCGTCCGAATGGACGACGGCACGAGCCGAGTCTTTCAAGGCTTCCGGTGCCAGCACAACGACGCCCGTGGTCCGTGCAAGGGGGGCATCCGCTTCCACCCGCAGGAGACGATCGACACCGTTCGGGCTTTGTCGATGTGGATGACCTGGAAGTGCGCGGTCGCCGATCTCCCGCTCGGCGGCGGCAAAGGCGGCGTTGTCTGCGATCCCCACGACCTCTCCGCCCGCGAGCAGGAACAGATCTGCCGCGGCTGGGTGCGCCAGATCGCGCGGAACGTCGGGCCGGTCACGGACGTCCCCGCGCCCGACGTCATGACGAACACGCAGCACATGCTCTGGATGCTCGACGAGTACGAGCGGATCCACGGCGGGCACTACCCGGGCCTCATCACCGGCAAGCCGGTCGGCATGGGCGGCTCGCTCGGACGGAAGGAAGCCACCGGCTACGGCGCGGTCTATACCCTTCGCGAAGCATTGAAAGAGCTCTCCCTCAGGCCCGAGGACTCCACGGCGACCATGCAGGGCTTCGGAAACGTGTCGCAGTACGCGGCCAAGCTGTTCCGGGAGATGGGCGGGACGGTTCTTTGCGTCTCCAGTTGGGATCAGAAGGACCAGACCTCCTACACCTTCCGCAAGAAGGAGGGGATCGACGTCGGTCGTCTCACGGGGATCACCGACCGATTCGGAGGGATCGACAAGACGAAGGCGCGCGCTCTCGGTTACGAAGTGCTGGGCGGGGAAGCCTGGCTCTCCGAGGAGGCGGATATTCTCTTTCCGTGCGCCCTGGAGAACCAGATCACGGGGGCGAACGTCGGCTCGATCCACAAGCGCGTCAAGATCATCGTGGAGGGGGCGAACGGCCCGACCACTCCGGAAGCGGACGAGGCGATTCACGAGCGGGGAATCTTCATGATCCCCGACTTCCTGGCCAACGCCGGCGGCGTGACCTGCAGTTACTTCGAGCAGGTGCAAAGCAACATGAACTACTTCTGGGCCGAGGCGGACGTCCTCGCCCGCTTGGATCAGAAGATGACGCACGCCTTCTCGTCGGTGAGCGAGGTGGCGAGGAAGCGAAAGCTTTACATGCGGGACGCCGCCTACATCGTCGCGGTGACCCGCGTCGCGCAGGCCTGCCGCGACCGCGGTTGGATCTAGCGCGGAGAGCGAGGAATGGAGAAGCCCCCGCGGCCGCGGCACGAGCCGCTCGGCGATCTTCAAGAGCGGGCCAAGGAGCTGAACTGCCTCTACGAGGTCGAGAGGCACCTCGGCCGATCGGACGCTCCCCGGGAGGTCATCCTCCAAGAGGTCGTGGAGGCGATCCCGGGCGGCTTTCAGCACGTCCAGGCATGCCGGGCGCTCCTCGTCTGCGCCGATGAGGAGTACCGCTCGGGGCCGTTCGAGCCGACCTCTTGGGTGTTGTCCGCGCCGCTGGAGATCCAAGGCGAGCCGCTCGGCCGTCTCTCCGTCTTCTATCTCAGGGAGATGCCCCCCGAGGATGTGGGTCCCTTTCTCTCCGAGGAGGAACGGCTGGTCAACATCGTGGCCAACCGTTTAAGTGCCTACCTTTTCTATCAAAAGCTTCGGAGCCTCCAAAGGGACATCGAGGAGGCGCGAAAGGCGAATCTGTACGCCCCGAAGGAAGATTGGCGGGCGCCGATCCGCCTCTTGCGCGAGTCGGACCGCAGCGTTTACTCGCGCATCGCCCGGCGCATGCTGAACCACCTGACTCGGGTCGGAGTCGACGAGGCGAGAAGGCTCCTCGTGGGCGAGGGGGGGCCGAGCGGCGAGGAGAGCGCGGGCGAGAAGAACGTGCCGAGCCGCTGCTTCGAGCCGGACGGCGCCGTTCTCATGAGCGAAAAGCCGTTCGAGCTCGCGAGCCGGCATCTCTCCGGCGCGGAGATCCTGAGGCGCGTCGAGCGATGGCTGGTGGAGGACAAGGCCGGTTATTTCATCAAGATCCTGAACAGCCCGCGTTCCTCGCTCCCCGAGCTCGTGGACGGCATCCGCCGCTTCCACGTCCTCATATCCGGCGGCGCGGGGCTTCCCGATTCGACGCTGAAGAGCCTCCGCGTCTCGCTGACCCAGCGTCTCTTGACCGAGCAGCTCGACTTCGTCCGAACGGCCAAGGATTTCATGGAGATTGAGGACTTCGTCGATCTGACCAAGCGGCTGATCATGCCCCCGGAGAGCCACGGAAAGGTGGGTGGGAAGGGAGCGGGGCTTCTTCTCGCCCACAAGGTGCTTCAGAGAACGCTCCGCAAGGACCGGCCGATCGGTGAGGTGAAGGTCCCGAAGACCTGGTACCTCGCGTCCGACGGGCTCTTCGATTTCGTCGAGCACAACGATCTCCAGGACGTCATCGAGCAGAAGTACAAGGAGATCGATGACGTACGAAACGAATACCCGAGCATCGTTCGCCTCTTCAAGAGCGCCTCGTTCACGCCGCGCGTGATCAGCGGCCTCTCGCTCGCCCTCGACGACCTCGGCGAGGTTCCCCTGATCGTGCGGAGCTCCAGCCTGCTGGAGGACCGGCTCGGGACCGCTTTCTCGGGCAAGTACAAGAGCCTCTTCCTCGCGAACCAGGGGACGAAGGAGGAGAGGCTGGACGCTCTGATGGATGCGATCGCCGAGGTTTATGCCTCGATCTTCGGGCCCGATCCGATCGAGTACCGGCGCGCGCACGGCCTCTTGGAGTTCGACGAGGAGATGGGCATTCTCATTCAGGAGGTCGTCGGAACCCGCGTTGGACGCTACTTCTTCCCCGCGTTCGCGGGGGTCGCGTTCAGCAACAACGAGTTCCGGTGGTCGCCTCGCATCAAGAGGGAAGACGGGCTCGTTCGGATCGTGGCCGGGCTCGGAACACGGGCGGTGGACCGGGTCCCCGACGACTATCCGATCCTCGCGGTGCCCGGGAAGCCGGACCTCCGAGCGAACGTCTCCGTCGACGAGATCGTCCGCTACGCCCCGCGCAGGATCGACCTCATCAATCGGGAAACCCGGACGCTCGAGACGGCCGACCTCGACGATCTCCTCGTGGAGTGCGGGAGCGCCTTCCCGGCGATGGATCTCGTCTTCTCCGTCGTGCAGGACGACAGGCTCCGGAAGCCGATCGACCTCTTGGCCGACCCGGAGAAGGACGAGCTCGTCGCCGCCTTCCAGGGACTCCTCGCGGACACGCCTTTTCTGAGACACGTGCGGAACATCATGACCGTGCTGCAGGAGCACCTGCACACGCCGGTCGACGTGGAGTTCGCTCATGACGGGCGGGACTTCTATCTCCTTCAGTGCCGCCCGCAGAGCTACGTCGGCGATTCCGCGCCCGCGCCGATCCCGAAGGACATCGCGCCGCAAGACATGATCTTCTCCGCCCACCAGTACGTCTCCAACGGCTTCGTGCCGGACATCACGCACATCGTCTACGTCGACCTCGACGGGTACGGCCGGCTCGAGACCCGCGAGGAGCTTCTCTCGGTCGGACGGGCGGTCGGACGCCTGAACAAGATGCTCCCCAAGAGGCAGTTCATCCTGATGGGGCCGGGGCGATGGGGAAGCCGCGGCGACCCGAAGCTGGGCGTCAGCGTCACGTACGCCGACATCAACAACACGTCGATGCTGGTGGAGATCGCGCGCCGAAAGGGAAGCTACGTGCCCGACCTTTCTTTCGGAACCCACTTCTTCCAGGATCTCGTGGAGTCCCGCATCCGCTTCCTCCCTCTCTATCCGGACAACCCCGGCGTCGTCTTCAACGAGGCCTTTCTGAAGAAGTCCCCGAACTTGCTTCCCGAGGTTCTTCCCGAGTTCGATTTTCTCTCCGACACGCTTCGAGTGATCGATGTTCCCGCGTCGGCCGAAGGCCGCGTCCTGCGCGTGCTCCAAAACGCCGAGATCGACGAGGCGGTGGCCTTTCTGATCGCGCCCGCGGAAGGGCCCCGCGGACGGCCCGAAAGCGGGGCGGGAGCGGAAGCCCTCCGCAAGCCTCTCCAGTACTGGCAATGGCGGATGAAGATGGCCGAGCGGATCGCGGAGGAAATCGACGCCGCCAGGTTCGGGGTCCAGGCGATGTACGTCTTCGGAAGCACAAAGAACGCGACCGCCGGGCCCGCGAGCGACATCGATCTTCTCGTGCACTTCCGGGGGGATGACTGTCAAAGGAGAGAGCTCATGAGTTGGCTCGAGGGATGGAGCCTCTGTCTCGCCGAGATGAACTACCTTCGCACCGGTTGTCGCAGCGAGAGGCTTCTCGACGTGTACCTCATCACCGATGAGGACATCGCCAACCGGACCAGCTACGCCGTCAAGATCGACGCGGTGACCGACGCCGCCCGCGAGCTCGTTCTCGGCAAGCGGGAAAAGAGCGGGGATTAGGCGCGGAAGAAGACCGACCGAACTCCCGAGAAAGCCCCCCAAGACCACGCACCCCGCGTCGAGCTGGAGAGAATCGAACGCGAGCGGAGGAAGCAACGGTAGGTCCCGGGAGATCAGGGCTCGAGAACATACTTCGCGAGCTCCTCCAGTCCCCTCTCGATCCTCCTCGGGGCGAACTCCACTTGTTGGCAGAGCACGAAGACCCTCGGAAGATCCAGCGGAGAGATTCCGGAGGTGAACGAAATCATCCTGGCGTCGCGTCTTTTTCCCAGCAATCGATTGGTTGTGAAGAAACTTCTCCACTCATACTCGACCCACGGCCGCCTTAGATAGTCCGCGCGGGTCGCGACGGCGACGAGCGTCCTGGCGGAGTCGAGCGCATCATCGATGATCGGCGGGAAGTACGGGTGCCTGATATCCTGGCTACTGCAGAATGCGGAGACCCGTCGATCTCCGAGATAGGCGCGCACCCTCTCCGCGATCCGCACATCCTCGTGACAAACGCTGATGAAGACATCCACACAGCCCGGCGATCGTCTCGGCGCGCGCGGCCGGAGCGCCGCGTACCTTGAGACGATTCTCCTGGTCACAGGACAGAGATCGAGCTTGTTCCCGCAGGAGCGATACGCCTTCAAGTCCGAGGTTGTCCGAAACACCGCAAGGTAATCGAGGAATTTCTCCAGCACGTCATCTATGTCGGATCCCCTCCACGGCCTCCCGTCCCAGAAGAGAAGATCCGGTCGGTATTCGCGCGCATCCTCCTCGACACGGGAATCAAGCGCGTCGGTCCGAAACAGCCCGATCGGTTCGTTCAGAAGGAATCCGGCGGAGATCTCTCCGTCGAGCAAGATCGCTCGCTCGTCAAGACTGACCTTGGCGACCTTGTCCACCTCGATCCCGAAGTCGAGCGCATTGATGTTCAGGAAGCAGTCCTTCACTTCGTGGGGCGGGTCGGATCCGTATTGAACGACGACCCGATCGGGACCCTGAAGCCACTGGAGAGGAATCGTTACCTTGTCCATCTCGTCGAAGTTAAGGCCCGGTTTCCGAGCTTGCCAGTAGCGCCGTGCATCTTCGAACTCCGGCCTCTCAAGCGGGTTTCCCTCCTCTGCCTCAAAGACGTATTGCTTGCGCTTTGCGGGATGGATCGCGATCAGTTCCTCCCGGAATTCGCGTTCGACGGTTACGATCGGATCAAGGAGTTCGCGCCGCGCATCGCAGCCGCCGTTGGCGATGTTCCATCCGATCGGGAAGATGTCCCGGTAGAAGAGACAGTAGTACTGCTCTCCGCCGAACCGAATGATGGGAAGCGTACCACCACTCGCGTAACGGAAGGGAAACGCGGGATCCCTGAACGTCCACTTGCCGCGGTCTTTTCCAAGGAGGAGGGAGTCGAGGCGTTCTTGATACTCCCGTGCCTTGCGGGCGAAGTTCGGCATCCGAGCCCGCGCATGTTCCTTCCCCTTGTTCCGCCAGATCGTAGGGGTACGGTCGTCGAAGCGTACTCGGAGGGTACTTCCCGCATCGTGTCTTTCGAGATCGAACTCGAAGAGAAGCACCTCCAAGAAGTGGTTTTCCGCAGCGCCCAATGGGCGTATGAACTCGGATCTGAACGGCCTCACGATCGGCCTCTCCGTTCGGTCGTCACCCCACGTGTGAAATCTTGCGAACCGTTCTCAGGTCACATTACCACACGCCGCGGCGTACACCAAGAGGACCGATTCGCCGAATAAGGAACCGCACGCAGCGCCTTCTCGTCCCGTTCTTCTCTTCGCCTCTTCATACGGAGAAGAAAACCCTGGGGACTTCGCCAGAATCCACGGACGAGTTCTGGATGTTCCGCTGACAACCAACGCTCTCCGCACGAGGTGTCTCCGCGCTCAGGAGCCGGACTCTCGCGCGGCTCTTGTGAACTTCGCACGCTCCCTCTCCGCGCGATCCGCGAGCGGATGCCCGGCGCGGCGATAGGCCTCCGCCCTCTCGGCGAGGAACGCATCTTCCCAGGGAACGTGCGGCTCCCAGGGCACGATGGCGGTGGAAAGCGCCTCCGGGCCGAGCGCGCACCCAATCTGAACGAGCGCGGTGAGGCGCTTCTCGTCGAGGACGAACGCCGCGAAGGGATCGCCGAGCGCGTCGAACAGGATCCGCGCCTTAGCGGCGTCCGCCTCGGCCATCTCGACGGCGAGATCGAGGCCCCGTTCGACCAGATGCGGAAGCGCCCACGGATCGCGCCGGCACGTCCCGAACGCCCGCGCGAGAAGCGCCGCCGCCTCCTCGCGCCTCCCCCCTCTCCACAAGAGGAGCGCCTCGAGAACCTCCGCGTCGGCGGCGTGCGCCCCTCGCACCCGTTCGATCCAGCTCCCCGCCTCGGCCGACCCCGCCTCGGCGAGAAGGTGCGCCCGCACGGTCCGCTCCATCATCCCGAGAGCTTCCGGGTCTTCGTCGTCGAGGAGAGCCCGGGAAGCGCCCGAGATGTCTCCGTCCGCGTAGAGACCGTACGCTTCCGCTCGAAGGGCCGCCGCGCCCCCCGCCCGCGCCTCGAGGGGCGGCCGAATCCCTTGAAGGATATACATTCCGAGGCGCTCCTTCGTAACCCGCTCCCCATCGACCCGGCCGCGCGTTCGCTCCGGACGGTGCTCGGAATACGAAACGGCGCTCCTTCTCAATTCCTCGATGTGATGAAGACCGCTCTGGCCGACCGTGCGCGCGAAGCCGAACTCGACCGCCGGACGATGGTCCGTGTTGATCGGCGAAGGTCCCCAGAGGGGGGCGCGCCTCGCGAGAGGATGGCCCGCGACGAACCGGGAGAGGAACCCCTCGAGACCGTGCGCGCGCCACGCAGAGGCGAGGGCGGACGCGTACGGCTCTTCTCCAATCGGTCGCGGAGAGCGGGAGCGTCGTACTCGATCGGTGTTCGGGAACAGACAAGGAGAAGGTGGTGGACCTTGGTCTGCCACGTCTCGACATAGTGGAAGACCGAGGCGAGCGTGGCATAGATCGTTCGGATCGTTTGCCCGTCGACTTCGTACGCCTGGAGCCACTGCAGGAAGAGGCCGCCGTCGGAGAGACGCGAGGAGACGGCGCGGTAGAACTCGGCCGTGAAGAGGTCCGCGATGCCGGCCCGGTACGGATTCGAGGGCTCCGAGGTGATCAGGTCTTATCGATCCCGGGAGACGAGCACGATCTCGCGGGCGTCCCCGACGAAGACCCGGACCTTCGGGTTCTCCATCGCGCCGCGGTTCACCGAGGAACAAGCTCTTGCGACCTCGAGAATTGCTGGTTCAATCTCCGCGACATCGACTGTTTCTATCGTGGGTATCGATGCGAGCCATCCGGCCGTGCTCCCGGTCCCGAGGCCGATCACGAGCGCACGCCTCGGGTCGGGACGGAGGATCCCCCCCACCATGCCGTACATGACCTGCGTCGGCGCGTCGAGCCGGGCGTTTCCGTCGCTCTTCCCGTTGATGAGGAACGCGAGGCCCGACGTCGTCTTGAGCGCGACGCTGCTCTCCCGGCCCTCCGCCTCCCACACGATGCCGCGGCGCCCCGCGTGGAGCTAGTTGCGCTGGCCGTTCTTCGTCGCATCCGGAAGCTTGACCCGGCCGGCGCCGATCGGCGTGTGCCGCCACGCGGCGGTCGGACCGGGTCCTCGAAGAAGAAGGAGCGCGATCCCCCAGACGATCCCGGGGAGAAGGATCGAGCGGAAGCGCTTCCCTTCTCGAACGGCAAGGACAAGTGCCGCGGCCGAGAGCGCGAGAAGGAGAAGAACCGCGAGCCTCTATGTTCCGGGCGCTGTGAGGGTCTCTATAAGAAAGAACCCGGCCGCGAGCGAGCCGGCGATCGCGCCGATCGTGTTCCACCCGTAGGCGAGGCCGCCCTCGCGCCCCACCTTCTTCCTTCCCTCGCCGAGGAGCGCGACGAGGAGCGGGAACTGATAACCCGAGACGAGCGCGGCGGGAAGAACGACGAGAGACGCGACCGCCGACCAGACCAGGATGCGCGGGAAGAAGTCCTCGGAGCCGAAGGGTTGCAAGCGAAGCGCGAGAAGAGCGACTCGGTCGCCGAGAGCGAGGGGGAGCGCGATCCACGCCGCTTCCAGCGCGCCGGTGAGAGCGAACGTTTCGAGCGACGCGAGCCGCCGCCGGCCGACGACGGCATAGAGCGCTCCGCCCGCGCCGATTCCGAGAAGCACGAGCGCGAGGATGAGGCCGAACGTGTACGTCGATCCGCCCAGAAGGGGCCCGAGCATCCGATACCAGACGATCTCCATCACGAGAAAGACGAAGCCGACGAAACCGGCGGCGGGGAGGACGAGGAGCGTGGCCGGGCGGCGATTGGAGTCGACGATGATCCGCGAGTCTTCTTCGCAGGCGGACCGATCCGCGGCGGCGGGAGCGGACCGAGCGATGCGAAGAGCGAGAAGCCCGATCGCGCCGTTCAGCGCGCATGCGGCCCAGAGGGACTCGCGGATCCCGATCGCTTCAAGCATCAAGAACGTGGCGAGGAGAACGCCCGCGACCCCCCCGAGCGTGTTCGCGCCGTAGAGAAGGGCGACCCCCGTCCGGTTCCGATCCTCGTCGGTCGCCGCCGCGCGAGCCGCCGCCGGAAGGGTCCCTCCCATGAGGAACGTGGGGACGCCGATCACCATCGCCGAAAGGAGGAGCCGCGCGACCGTGGCCGCCTCGATGCCGAGCGAGGGGGAGCCGCCCGTCAGCACGTAGAGCCGGCGGACGAGAAGGAAGAGCCCCGGCGAGAGCGCCGCGCACACGGCGATCCCGATCTCAAGACGGCCGTAGAAGCGAAGCGCGTTCAGGGCGCGATCCGCGCGCCGTCCGAGCGCGAGGCCTCCGAACCCGAGCCCCGCCATGAAGATCGCGAGCACCGCCGCGGAGGCCGGGGTGGAGGCGCCGAAGACCAAGCGAAACTCGCGAAGCCAAACCGCTTGATAGACGAGCGCAGAGAAGCCGGACCCGAAGAGAAGAAGAGCGACGGTTCGCGTGCGATGGCGCAAGAGGAACCCTCCGATCAGGACCGGGACATCGAGAGGACGCTAGCCGGGCGGCTCCCGGGTGTCAACGGATCGGAGACGGGGTTCGCGCGTTTCGCGTCTGCGACTCGCCTCCTTTCGGTCCGACCGGCCAATGCGGGAGGCGTGGGAAAACGATTGAATCGGGCAAGAGATCGATTATCTTTGTGTTCATGTGGGTTGAGTTCACCAGGCGCATGAGGGGGCACCAGGCGTTCATCGCCCTGGTCCTGCTTCTGATCTACGCCGTTCAGGCGTTCCCCCATGGGCACCCCGAACCGCACCCCACCCCTCCTTCCCACACGACCCATCACCAGCCGCCTCACGAGAATGCCGACCGGAAGGAGAATCCGTCAGGCACCTCTCATCATCACCATGAACTCACTCAGCACATCGAACCCCATTCGATCCACCGGAACCTCCCCGACTTGAAGCAGGTCTCTCGACCCGCCCTGATTCAGCCGTGTTGGGAGGCCCCCGATGCGGATCCTGTCCCCTTGGAGGCCGCCGCGCGCTCCGGTTGTTCGGTCCGTTCCCCGTGGATCGCCTCCCCCGGGCCGCGCGCTCCGCCCTTCGCTCGCTGATCATCTTCGGTCGACCGAAACTCGAAACGGACGTTCCATCCGAACGACGGAGGACGAACTCTATGCCGTGCCGAACAGAACCATCGGTCACCTCCGCCCTCTTTGCGTTGGGGGTTCTCTGGATCGCGTCCTGCGGACCGATCCCCCCTCCGACGGCGTGGGCGGACGACCTCTCGATCCGATTCGACGACATCGAGGACCTCATGCGGCATCGGAGCCCGCGTGCTCGGATTCTCGTGCAGGAACTTTTCAAGATCGAGGCGGAACGGGACATGGCCCTCCAATGGACGAATCCCGAGCTCGCCCACGATCGCGAAGAAGTCGAAACCTCGCGCGAGTGGCAGCTCACGCTGGAGAAGCAGTTCTCCGAACCTCTCTCCCACGGGCAGCGCCGCCGGAGCTGGGCGGCGGAGGTCCGGGCCACCGGAGCGCGAATCGAGCAGGAAAGCGCGGATCTCCTCGCCGACCTGAAGTCCGGGTATGTCCGCCTCCGACTGCTCGACGTCTACCTCGAGAGGCACGCCCACATCGAAAAGGCCGTCAGAAAAGCGTCAGCGGCGGCGGAGAGCAAGCACGCCGAGGGAGAGATCTCCGGAGCGGGAGGGCACTTGATGAGACTCGCGGCCCTCTCTCTCGAGACTCAGCGGATCGCCGCGATCGAGTCGAGAGGGGAACTGGCGGCGTCGTGGGCGGCTGAGATGGGCTTCTCCGCTTACGACAGCGTCCGCCTCGCCACGCCGATTACCTTTCACGCGGTCGACCTCCCTCCCGTGGAACAGCTCGTGCGACTCTCCGCCGGTCAGCCGGGCCTGCAGGCTCGGGAGTTCCTGCGGGACGCGCTCGGTCTTCGCGCGAATGCCTCCCGCCCCAGCCTCCTCCCCGGATTCACGCTGTACGGAGGGTACAAGCGGATCGAGGACGCCCACGACGGATACGTCCTCGGCGGAGCCCTTCGCCTGCCCCTCTTCGACCGGAATCCGGCCGCCTCGCGGAGTCACGAAGCGGAACGCGTCGTGGTGGAGCAAGATCTCGAGATCCGTCGATCCCGGCTCGCCGGGGAGATCCAAACGCTCGTTCGAACGATCGAGCAGACCCGCGATCTCCTCTCGTCGATCGCCGACCGTCTGGAAAGGAAGCCGAGCGTCGCGGCCGATCTCGTGTACGCCTACGAAGAGGGCGTCCTTTCGCTCGATGCGCTGCTGAACGCGATTCAGATCGAGGTCGCGGGTCTTGAGGATTACTACGACCTGCTCGGCTCCTACTACGCGAACCTCTTCCGTCTCGAGTCGCTCACGGGGACCGACCTGGTCTCCTTCGAATCATAGGAGAGCAGACATGCGATTTCCGAAACTCCTTTACGCTTGGTCGCTCGGGCTTGCGCTTGCGGGGTTCGTCTCCTGTTCTTCCGACCACGCGGATGAATCCCATGATCATTCGGACGGCGGCCACGCCCACGACCAGGCGACCCACGACGATCATGGGCACTCGGGAGAAGCGCCTACCGTGGCGGTTACCCAATGGACGGACGAGATGGAGCTCTTCATGGAGTACCCCGTCCTCGTCGCCGGCGAATCCGGACGCTTCATCATCCATCTCACCGTTCTCGATCGATTCCAACCGGTTCGGGCAGGAAGCGTGGCACTTCGATTCGAATCGGCTCACGGGAAGAAGCACGAGTTCGTGGAGGAGGAACTCCTTCGAGAGGGGATCTTCGCTCCTACGGTGAACCTTCCCGAGGAGGGCGAGTACGCCTTCACCCTGACGTACCGAGGACTCGAGTCGCCGGCCACCTTCACGATCGACGACTTTCGCGTCTTCCGTGACCGAGCAGGTATCCCGTCCCCGGAAGACGAGAGCGGCTTCGACGAGATCACCTTCCTGAAAGAGCAGCAGTGGAAGGTGCCCTTCGCCACCGCGGATGCGGAAATGCGAGAGGTCAAGCGGGCCGTATGGGCGATCGGTGAAGTTCTCCCGAGCCCGGACGCCTATGCGGAGATCGTCGCTCCCGTCGATGGGGTCATCCGCGCTCCCGAGAACGGCCGATGGGCGCTTCCCGGAGCCGTCGTCCGACGAGGGGATCCTCTCGCTTCGATCGCCCCCCCCGTGCAAGGGGAGGGGTGGGCCTCGGCCCGCCTCGCCTTCGAGCAGGCCGAGCGGGACTATGAACGGGCCCAGCGCCTTCGCGAGAGAGAGGCGATCTCGGAGAGGGAGCTCGAGCTCGCCCGCAACGCCTTCCTCGTGAGCCGGGCGGGCCACGACCGGCTCGCAGGCGGCGGCGGACCCGACGTCCTCACCCTCGAGGCACCCATCAGCGGGAAGATCATCGACTGGGCCGTTCGTGCGGGACAGCGCGTGAGGGCTGGAGAGAAGCTGATGGCGATCGTGGATCCCGCGCTCGTTTGGCTCCGAGTGAACGTCTACGAGAGCGACTTCCGCGGTCTCGGGCGCCCCGTCGGGGCTTACGTCAACGCGGACGGCGAATCCGGCGGCTGGACGATTCCGGAAGAGGACATGAAGGTCCTCACGACCGGCGCGTCCCTAGACCCGGTCACCCGAACGATTCCCGTTCTCCTCCAAGTGGTCAACCGAGACGGCCGTCTCACCATCCACGAATCGACTCCGATCGAGCTGTATGCGAGCGACGGAAGATGGGCGGTGGCTGTTCCAAGAAGCGCCCTGTTCGAAGACGGTGGGCTGGATGTTGTCTTCGTGCAGACAGGCGGCGAGTCGTTCGAGAAGCGTCCCGTGACCAAAGGACCGCACGATGCCGGATGGGTGGGCATCGAGGACGGGATACGCCCCGGCGAGCGAGTCGTCACGCGAGGAGGGTATTTCGTCAAGCTGGCGTCCACCTCGGCCGCAATCGGTCACGGGCACGCGCATTAGCGCAGACCGGCGGAAAGGAAGACGGAATCATGTTGGACAAGCTGATGCAGACCAGTCTGCGCAACAGACTCATCGTGCTCCTCGCAGCGCTTGCCACACTCGTGGTCGGCACGATCGTCACCCTCGATATGCCCATCGACGTCTTTCCCGATCTCACGGCACCGACCGTCACGATCTTGACCGAGGCCCACGGCATGGCGGCCGAGGAGGTCGAGAATCTCGTGACCTTCCCGATCGAGACGGCGGTGAACGGAGCCTCCGGAGTCCGGCGCGTGCGCTCGAACTCGATCCAGGGACTCTCTACCACATGGGTCGAGTTCGATTGGGGAACCGACATCTACGTGGCGCGCCAAATCGTCGGCGAGAAGCTCAACACCGTCCGCAACACGCTTCCCGAGGGCGTGGACCAGCCGGTGCTGGCGCCCATCACCTCGATCATGGGCGAGATCATGCTGGTCGGGCTCACATCCGAAACGACCTCTCCGATGGAACTCCGCACGCTCGCGGACTTCACCATCGCACGGCGGATCCAGTCGGTCCCGGGCGTTTCCCAGGTCCTCGTCTACGGCGGCGAACGCCAGCAGTACGAGGTCGGCGTCGATCCGTACAAGATCGCCGCGAGGGGTCTCACTCTTCACAAGGTCCGGGAGGCCGTTGCGGAATCGAACATCAACGCCACCGGCGGAATCCTCGTCGAGTCGGGCCAGGAGTACCTCATCCGAGGACTCGGGCGCGTCCGAAGCGTCGCCGATATCGAGAGCACGGTCATCACCGTCGAGAACGGCGTCCCCGTCCTCGTGAAGGACATCTCCCAGGTGACGATCGCCCCCGCGTTCCGCCTCGGCACCGCCTCGATCAGCAACCGGGACGGCGTTCTTCTGGTGATTGCCAAGCAACCCGAAGCGAACACCCTCGCCCTGACCGGGCGGATACTGGATATCCTTCAGAACCTCCGAAGCGGGCTCCCGGCCGACATCACCTTGCACACCGACATCTTCCGACAGGCCGACTTCATCGAGGTCGCGATGGACAACGTGGTCAAGGCGCTCCGCGACGGGGCGATTCTCGTCACTCTGGTTCTGTTTCTCTTTCTTCTCAATGTGCGGACCACGGTGATCTCGGTTCTCGCCATTCCCCTCTCCCTTGTCGTCGCCTTTCTCGTCCTTCGCATGCTGGGGTTCTCGGTGAACACGATGACCCTCGGAGGGATGGCGATCGCCATCGGTGTTCTCGTGGACGACGCGATCATCTACGTGGAGAACGTGTACCGTCGCGTGCGCCAGAACGCCGAGCAGCCGGAGTCCGCACGCCGTCCCTTCGGAACGGTCGTGGCCGCCGCGTCGAGCGAAGTCCGATCGCCGATCGCCATGGCGACCTTCATCGTCGTCGTCGTCTTCATCCCGCTCTTCATTCTGAGCGGTGTCGAAGGACGCATGCTGAAACCTCTCGGATTCGCCTACGTGGTCTCGATCCTCGCATCGCTGCTCGTCGCCGTTACCGTGACTCCTGCGCTCAGCTCCCTTCTTCTCCGGAACGTCTCGGCGCGAAAGGACCGCGGAGAGAGTTGGACGGTTCGGAAGCTCAAGGCGGTCTATGAGCCGAGCCTGCGCTACTTCTTGAAGCACCAGGGCGGCATCATCGGGGCCTCCGCCGTCCTCGTGGTCGCCTCTCTCGTCGCTCTCCCCTTCTTCGGAAGGACCTTCCTCCCCGAGTTCAACGAGGGCACCCTGAACATCTCTCTGGCGACACTCCCCGGCACTTCCCTCGAGGAGTCGGATCATCTGGGCGGCATGGTCGAAGAGATCCTCCTCTCCCACGAGGCTGTTGTCTCCACCGCCCGCCGGACCGGGCGCACCGAACTCGACGAACACTCCTTGGGCTCGCATGCTCACGAACTCGAGGTTCAGGTCGACCTCTCCCGCACTTCGAAGCAGGAGCTTCTGGCGGAGCTACGGGAAGATCTGGCGATCGTTCCCGGGATGAACATCACGATCGGCCAGCCGATCTCCCACCGGATCGATCACATGCTCTCCGGCACGCGTGCCGCGATCGCCGTGAAACTGTTCGGACCCGACCTCTATCAGCTCCGCACGTATGCCGAGAGGATTCGCGCCGAGATGGAACAGATCGACGGCCTCGTCGATCTATTCGTCGATCAGCAGACCGATGTTCCTCAGGTCCGGATCCAAGCCGACCGGGAGCGAATGGCCATGTACGGACTTCGCTCATCCGACATAGACGAGCTGATCGACGTCGCCTTTCTGGGAGCCCGAACGTCTCAGATCTACGAAGGCGAACACCGGCACGATCTCCTGGTTCGGTACGCCCCCCTGTATCGAAACGATCTCGAGTCGGTCCGGAAGGCCCTCATCGACACGCCCGTCGGAGGGCCCGTGCCCCTGGAACGGGTCGCGGACATTCGGGTCGACCGGGGACCGAACTACATCAGCAGAGAGAACGTCATGCGGAAGATCGTCATTCAGGCGAATGTAGCGGGACGGGATCTGCGTGGCACCGTCGAGCAGATTCGCGAGAGGATCGAGAACCGTGTCGACTTGCCCCAGGACTACTTCGTCGAGTACGGAGGACAGTTCGAGAGCGAGGAGAGGGCGAGTCGGACGGTGACGCTCCTCAGCGTCTTTTCGATCGTCGCCATTCTCGTCATCCTCTATCTCGAGTTCGGAAACTTCCGGCAGGCGATCCTCGTCATGGTGAACCTCCCCCTCGCGCTGATCGGTGGGATCGTGAGTATCTTCTTCACCGCCGACGTGATCTCGATCGCTTCCCTCGTCGGGTTCATCACGTTGTTCGGAATCGCCGTGCGGAATGGAATCCTGATGGTGTCCCACTACAATCACCTGATCGACGAGGAGCATCTTCCTCTCCACCAGGCGGTTGTGCAGGGTTCTTTGGAACGCCTGAGCCCGATCCTCATGACGGCCCTGACGACCGGCCTTGCGCTTGTACCTCTCGCGCTCGCCGGCGACAAGCCCGGCTCGGAGCTCGAGTCTCCCATGGCGATCGTGATTCTCGGAGGGCTTCTCTCGGCGACCTTTCTGAACCTCGTCGTTGTCCCGGCGCTCTTCGTCAAGTGGGGAAGGAGGTAGCCCTCGGGGATGTAGTTCCGTACGTTCGGTTCAGCGCGGATCTTCCTCTTTCAGGGCCGACCGGTCGAGCATCGTCGCACCTCGCTCCGCGGCCCGAAGGACGCTGGACGGCGAGACACGGAGTTCGCGGGATAGAGCGGCTACCGAAGGGCCCAGTTTGTGGACCGCCAAGTGGCAGGCGATACTCCGCGTTTGCAGGACGCTCCTTCGTCGCCCGCCGCCAGTGATTTCTGAGATGGAGAGTCCGTAGGTGGCCGGGATTGTGTTCAGAATCTCCTCGAACTCTCTCATGCGTTCTTCTACCGGAAGGGATCTCTCCCGTGCCTCCTCTTCCGCTTGCCCGAGTATGGACACCACGAATCGCCCTTCGCCCAGGATCCGATTGTCACGGACTTTATTCGATCCCGTTCCTGTCCTCGAACGACCCCGCCGATCCTCCTCGGCGTTCAAAGTCCCGCCGCCAGCAAACGTCTTGACGTCCGCTCGCGCCGCATCCGATCGCATGAAACCTTCGAGGCGCTCGCGTGCGGGCCCGACCCTGCTCCCGAACCGAGACAACACCGCCTCCGTATCCTGCCAGGAGCGCTCGACCTTCCCCACGAGTGTGCCGTGGCCGCTCCATGGGTACGACTCGAGCCCGGCGAGGTCGGGCACGATGCCGGCACGCACGGGGTTCGGATGAATGTATCGGACCAAAGCGAGCAGGTACGGCTCCTCATCGACCACCTTCGAGCGGTAGCGGTTCTCGAAGAGATGGCCCACTCTCAGATGCGTCTTGTTGAACCGAATTGCGTACCCGGTCAAGAGACGCTGCATGATCCTCGAGAGGGGTTGTGTGCCCGCGCGGATAGCGAGGTGGACGTGATTGGGCATTAGATCCTATGTAGCAGAAGGGGTCACTCGGTTAACCTCAATCCGTCAGAAGTGTGCTCCTTGCAGGGCCGCCGGGGCACGGGGCGAGGGGGTGAACCGGCGAGTTCCCGAGCGCGCCGGGCCTTGCCGGCCCGGCACCGTGTCGTGAGCCCGGCGCTCGGGGTGTCTCTGCCGGCACCCCCTCGCCCCGGGCCCCGGCCGGGAAGACACCGGTCGAGTTTCTGTCGGATCAAGGTTAGGCACCAAGCGTAGACGAACGCGGCATCCTCCTCGCAGACAGCCCTGAGACGATCCAAGAAGTCTTCCCGATCGCCGTCGGACCGGAACAGGAGGCCACACTCGATCCCGCGGACGCGAACGTGGTGAAGCAAACCAGGAATGTCGATTCGAGGCTGACTCGGCATGTGCGCTCCATGAGCGGGTGGGTGAGAAACGACGATTGCGGAAGAGCCGTGAGACACCGCGGGGACTTAGAAACGGAAACAGCGGAACTACGTCCCCGAAAGAGGATTCTCCCCTCATCCACCGTCCCTCTACCGCGGTCGATCGAGAGATCGATATTGGATCGCCTCGGCGAGGTGCGGGGCGCGGACAGCGTCGCTCGAGTCGAGGTCGGCGAGGGTGCGCGCCACGCGGAAAATCCGGTCGTGCGCGCGCGCCGAGAGGCCGAGCTTCTCCATCGCCGCGCGGAGGAGCTTCCGCCCATCGTCGTCGGGTGCCGCGAAGCGGCGGAGCTCGCGCGATTCTATCCGCGCGTTCGTGAAGGCACCGGGGTAGTTCCGCAACTTGGACCGTCAACTGTTTCGGTCCGGTAGCACCATCTCCGCCCGCTTGTGGATCAGCGGAGCAGGTCCGGGTGTTCGTCGCGCAGCCAAGCACGGAGTCTCTCTGCAAGATTACGGGCGAGCCGGCGGGCTTCACCGAGGTCTGCTTGGGTGACGGTGTCGGTCATCTCGTAATCGGCGCGTGCCCTCTTAGCCCGGAATGTTCGGAGCTGCCCTAGATTCTCCCGATCGACATCCATCGTGTGCTCCAGCGACTCGATCGTGCGTACGTGGCCGGCGACGGAGCGCAACCGGTATCCGCACGCTCGGAGCGCCGTCCGCGCCACGGTCAGACACGCCCAGCAGGCATGAACGAATCTTCCATCCAACGAACGGGCGCTCTCCGAATCACCGAGCTCCCGATCCACCACGGCGAGGAGATGGCCGATCTCCTCCCAACTTGTGGCCTCAGGGACGATCTCGTCTCAGCGATCACTCAGCCAATCGCTGAAGGTCACTCTCCTCCCCCACCACGAACAGCTTGCGACCCTTCACAACTTGTTCGAGGAAGTGGTTTCGCGCGGCGAGCTTCTCCCTGTACTCCCCCGGCCGGTACAACGTCGGGTTGATTTCCCATTTCAGCTTCTGCTGCGCAGGCGCGAGCGAGCCGACCAGCTTCCTGAGGGACACCCCGCCGATCACGACGAAGTCGATGTCGCTGTCCGTCCGGTCTTCGCCTTTCGCGATGCTTCCGCAGACGAAGGCGACATCGATTCCAGGGATCCCCTCGAGACTCTCCCGCAAGACATCGACCAGACCCACGGTCTTCAGAACGAGGGATCGGAGTTCCGGGTAGAGGGCGTGGTTCGGATTCGCGCGATAGCGCACCTGATTGCCGACACGCGTTCGGATCAGGAGCCCCGCCTCCGTGAATTGACGAAGCTCCCTCTGGACAGCGGCACTGCCGCCACCGGCCAAACGGATCAACTCGCTGACATGCAGCTCCCGTACCGGCCGGGAAAAGAACTCCCTCAGGATCATCCACCGGGTCCTCGGGAAGAGCCATTCGACCACGACCGTGCCTCCCTGCCACTTTTCGGCACAATCGTGCAACTATTGTGTACGAAAGTCAAGCACCTTGCCGCAACGAAACAACCTCCTAAAACTGAACACGTTGCCTCCTGACCGATCCTCATCCCCCCTCCCTCCAGCGCGGTCGATCCAGCGAGCGATATTGGATCGCCTCGGCGAGATGCGGGGCGCGGATGTGCTCGCTTCCAACGAGATCCGCGATGGTTCTTGATACGCGAAGGATCCGGTCGTGCGCGCGGGCCGAGAGACCGAGCTTCTCCATCGCCGCGCGGAGGAGGCGGCGTCCTTCTTCGTCAGGCGACGCGAAGCGCCGGAGCTCGCGGGATTCCATCCGCGCGTTCGTGAACACGCCGGGAATCGACGCGAACCTTGACTGTTGAACCATCCGGGCGCGTTCGACCCGCTCCCGCACCGCCCGCGACGGCTCCCCCGGGGCGATCGAGGCGAGATCGTTGTAGGCGACCCGCGGCACCTCGACATGAATGTCGATCCGATCGAGAAGCGGCCCCGACACCCGGCTCGCGTACCGCTGGATCTCCCCCGGCGTGCATGTGCAGCGCGGATCTCCCCAATAGCCGCATGGACAGGGGTTCATGGCCGCGGCGAGCATGAAGGCGGAAGGAAAGACGAGAGAGACGGCCGCGCGGGCAATGCGGACGCTCCCCTCCTCGAGCGGCTGGCGAAGAAGCTCGAGCACGTTCTTCTTGAACTCGGGGAGCTCGTCGAGGAAGAGGACGCCGTGGTGCGCGAGCGACGCCTCTCCCGGACGGGGATACGCGCCCCCGCCGACGAGTCCGGCATCGGACGTCGAGTGATGCGGCGCGCGAAACGGCCTCCTCCGGACGAGCGACGAGCCGGCCGAGAGAAGCCCCGCGACCGAATAGATTCTTGTGACATCAAGCGATTCCTCTCGGGTCAGCTCCGGAAGGATCGAGGGGATTCTCCGTGCGATCATCGTCTTTCCGGAGCCGGGCGGCCCGATGAAGAGCAAGTTGTGTCCGCCCGCCGCGGCGATCTCGACCGCCCGGCGCGCCTGCTCCTGCCCGCGGACATCCTCGAGGTCGAGAAAGGGGCTCGAACCGTCCTCGGATCCGCCGGTCGGAAGGTAGGGAGAGGCTTTCTCCGGCGCGCGGAGATGCTCGATCGCCTCGCGGAGCGAGGGGACCGGATAGACCCCGATCCCCTCGACGATCGACGCCTCTTCCGCGTTCTCCGGAGGGAGGAGAATCGCTCCGATGCGGAGCCGGCGGGCGAGCATCGCCATCGAGAGGACGCCGCGCACCGGCCGAAGGTTCCCGTTCAGCGAAAGCTCGCCGACCGCGAGAACCCCGTCCGATCCGAACGGGTCGATCTGCTCCGACGAGACGAGAATCCCGAGCGCGATCGGAAGATCGAAGAGCGCGCCTTCCTTGCGGATGCCGGCCGGGGCGAGGTTCACGGTGATCCGCCGCGCGGGGAAGTGAAAACCCGAGTTCTTCACCGCCGCCGCGACCCGTTCCCTCGACTCGCGAACCGTCGCGTCCGGGAGCCCGACGACCGAGAACGCCGGGAGCCCGCCCCCGAGATCCGCTTCCACCGTCACGCGGTACGCATCGACCCCGATCAGCGCGCTAGAGAGAACGCGGGCGAGCATCGTGTTCGGATGTCGGACCGCCGCGCGATTTCCGGGAACGGCGAACTCGCGGTCCGACCCGCGGGTGTTCTTCCGCGGGCGCGCGCACCTCGATCCGCGTCCCCTCTTCCTCTTCCGCGGGCCTCGGCCGCCTTCGGCGGGGAACCGCCGGAATTGACGCGTGAAGCTCCACTCGCTATGTTCCTCCTGTTCTTCGGGGGAAGTCGATGCGGAATCGAGAAAAGATCGCCGCCGCGCTCGCCGTCTTCATCGTCGCGCTCGCGACGCGGCTCCTCTTTCTCAGCGACTTCCGCGCCTCCCCCTATTTCGACAACCTCCTGATCGACCCGGCTTCCTACGACCGCTGGGCGCAGAAGATCGCGGCCGGCGATTTCTGGGGGGAGCGCGTCTACTACCAGGCTCCCCTCTACGCGTACATGCTCGGCGGGCTCTACGCCCTCTTCGGCAGGGATCTCCTCCTCGTCCGCATCCTCCAATCGGTCCTCGGATCCCTCACGTGCGTCTTCCTGTTTTTGCTCACATCTCAAGTGTTTTCTCTGCGGCGCGGCATCATCGCGGGGCTTCTCGCCGCCCTCTACACCCCCCTTCTCTTCATGGACCTCATGATCCTGAAGTCGGTGGCCGAGATCTTCTTTCTCGCCGCTTCCCTCCTCGCGCTTGCGATCGCCGCTCGGGAAAAGAACCTCGCTCGCATCGCCCTCGCGGGGCTTCTCTTCGGGATCGCCGTCACGGGTCGCGGAAATCTCCTCTTCGGGGTCCCCTTTCTCGCGGCGTGGCTCCTCCTCCGAGAGCCGCGCCCCCTCGCGCGCGCCTCCGCCGCCCGCGCCGGCGTCTTTCTTCTCGGAATCGGCCTCGCGATCCTTCCGGTCACGATCCGAAACCGCGTCGTCGGAGGGGACTGGGTCCTCGTCGAATCGGACGCGGGGATCAACGTGTACGTCGGGAACAACCCGCGCGCGACCGGGATCCACACGCCCCCCTTCGACATCCGCACGGTTCCGGAGCATGAGGAGGAGGACGCCGCCCGTTTCGCCGAGCGGGAAACGGGGCGCCCGATGAAGCCCTCCGAAGTCTCCAGCTTCTGGATTGGGAAGGCGCTCGCGTTCGCGCGCGCGCATCCGGCGGAAGAGGCGCACCTCATCGGGCGGAAGTTCCGGCTCGTCTGGAACGGCTACGAAGTTCCGGACAACTACGACCAGAAGTACTTCGCGCGGGTCTCCTGGATCTTCCGCGGCTTTCTTCCCTCGTTCCTATGGATCTCTCCCTTCGCGCTTCTCGGCTTCGCGCTCTCCGCGCGCAATTGGAGAAGAACCGGGTTTCTTCACCTATTCGTGATCGCGTACCTCCTCTCGCTCCTCGTCCTCTACGTGACCGCGCGCTACCGCCTCCCGATCGTCGTCGGTCTTCTCCCCCTCGCCGCGCACGGGTTTCTCGGGTTTCTCGAGATGCTCCGCGCCCGCGCCCTCCGGCGCGCCGCTCTCGCCGCCCTTCTCCTCGTCGCGGTCTGGCTCTTCGGGCGCGCGCAGCCCTTCGCGTACCGCGGCTTCGTCAAACAGGAGACCGAGATCGCCACCTTCCTCGCCGACCGCGGGGATCTCGCGGGGGCGGAGAGAGCGTTCGAGCGCGCGATCGAGGAGGGGAAAGGATCCGGGAGCCTCCATCTCGTCTACTGGAATCAGGGGTCGTTCTTCGCCCGCGCCGGGCGCCTCGCGGAGGCCGAGGGGGCTTTCCGGAACGCCCTTCGCGAAAACCCCGCCTTCACCCCCGCGCGCCTCGAGCTCGAAAAACTTCAGTCTCGAAGGAATGACGCGCCGGGCGCGGGACACTGACTCCCGATCGACGAGGTGCTCTCCTCGTCGCGGCGCGGCGTCCATCCGCGGCTATCCGGATGGAAGAAGAATCACCTTCTTCGTCTCCGTGTACGCGGAGCCCACTCGGAAGCGAAGGAAGTAGACACCGGCCGCCGCCTCCCTTCCGCTTTCGGTCCTCCGGTCCCAAACGACGGACGCCCTCCCCGATCGCAGGCGGCCTGCCACGACATCGCGGATCCTTCTTCCGCCGCAGTCGTATACGCAGAACGCCGCCTCCATCCCCTCGACCGCAACGGGGACCTCGATCGCGAAGCGAACCGGCCCCGCCGTCGGGTTTGGACCCTCCGGTTCGATCGAGAGCGCGCCGTAGCGATCCGGAAGGAGGACGGCAACGGGCCCGAAATGGAGAGGTCCCCCAGGGACCTCGACCGAGAGGGAGTACCGAACCCGCTGCCGCTCTCCCGCTGCGGGGAGCGTTCGATCCTCGCAGAAGTAGTAGCCGGGACCGTCGAGAGCGCCGCGGGCGACCAGTACGCCGCCGGCGCCCGAATCGCCGTCGTCGCGAAAGGCGGAGTACGGCGCCCGGTCCACGGGCCCCTCGACGCTCCACTCGAGAAGGACCCGGTCGCGAACGAAACGCGCGCGATGGAACCGAAGCCGGAGGATGGGAGAGGGTCCCACCGGAAGGCGGATCCGGAGCCCGCGAAGCCCACTCTCCTCCCCCCGTTCCTCCAACCAGACGGCGAGGGAATCATCGAGGGCGAAGGGACCCTGTCTTCCCGGCGCGAGCGAGATCGGAAACGCCCGGCCGTCCGCGAGCCGCCGCCCGCGAAGATCCCGCTCCCCGCCCGCTTCCTCGCTCCACGCGAGAAACCCGCTCCCGAAGGCGGGATCGCGTAGGTCTCTCCCGCCGCCCGCGATCGTGTCGATCGTCCCCTCGGCGAAGCGGTGAAGAAGCAACACCCATTGGGTTCCCCGCCGTGCGGCAAAGGCGATCCCCTCGGAGCCGACCGAAGGGGCGAGGAGCGAATCGTCGGACCGATGGACGAGGGCGCGCCCGCGCGTCGCGAGATTCGCCGTCCAGACCGCCCACGTCTCCCCGTCGCTCTCGAGCCACGCCGCCCGTCCGGCGCGGACCGAGGGGCGCCCGGAAGCAGGAAACCCGAGCGGAAAGGAGAACGCCTCGCCTTGAGCCGGGAGCAGGAAGATCTCTCCGAACGTCCCGCAGCAGCTTCGGAACCAGGCGGAGAGGGAATCGCCCGCTGCTGGGTGCGCCCCGGGAAAGTTCGGATCGGAGATCGGCCGCGACGTCCCGCTCGCAATCTCGAGCCGGTGGATCCGCCCCCGACGTTCGTAGAGGGCGAAACCTTTGCCGAGTGAAGCATCGCGCCCGCTCCGCGCCGCCCCCTCGACCTCGGTACCGCTCCCGAGATCGAAGAGGCGAAAGCCGTCCGCCTCGCGCACAAGAAGAAACGGGTAGCAAAGGTCGATCCCCTCCGCCGGTCCGGGATCGATCGGAATCGCGAACGGCTCGCCCGCCGTGGTCGGCCCGATCGGAACGACCGTCCTCGCCAGAAGACCCCCTCGCGACGAGTCCCTTCGCGCTTCGACCGCGAGCGACTCCTCCTCCCCCTCCACATAGGGGAGCGCGACGGGGATTCGATAGAGGACCGAGTCTTCTCCCGTGAGCGGCGGAAGCGGAAAGCTCCCGACCTCCTCCCCGCGGGCGCTCCACCGGACCGCCAGCACGTCCCCCCTTGCCCAACGTCCGATCGCGCGGACCGGAACCACGACCGTGTCTCCCGCGAGGGCCCGTCTCCAGCCGCCCGTGGTGTCGACGGCCACCGTGAGCGTTCCCGACGAGTCGACCGCGTGCGAACCGAGCGCGGCTCCCGAGCCTCCGGCGACCGCCAGAACGGCGAGGAGCCCGAGCAACCTCATTCCCACGGCGCCCTCCTTTCCCCGCACCCCCGCCGTGCAAGGCGCGTGCCCGACCGAACGGCCGGACCGCGTCGAGGATCCGCGCCCGCCGCAACGGCTTCCACGAGGGACGCGGACCCGGTTCCCCGGCCGGCCGCCAAGGGAGTGGACGCTCCCGCCCGCGCCGTGGGCTTCTCC